>JACCDV011075303.1_pt1 | contig 31517 bp, 25 predicted proteins | sample 7446131 | NCBI WGS metagenome assembly JACCDV01 (sample SAMN15323448, study PRJNA562643) | freshwater metagenome | isolation source: river surface water | place: USA:Blue River Watershed | collected 2017-08-17 | reverse complement strand
TTTGCCGTACCGAGGTCAATGGCAATTTCCTGTGTAAGAAAGTTAAAAAGGCCCATTTTAAGCGCTTATTGGTTTTTGTAATTTCTTCTTATTCGTAGAAGACGTTCAAAGGTTACGTTTGTAGTCAATATTTGTGGAAAATTATTGCAAACGGGTTTAATGTTTGAAGTGGCGCACTCCTGTAAAGACCATTTTCATTTGGTTTTCATCACAGTAAGTAATGGAAAGGTCGTCTTTAACAGAACCACCTGGCTGAATTACGGCGTTGATACCTTCAAGATGTGCGATTTCAACACAGTCAGGAAACGGGAAAAATGCATCGCTGGACATTACTGCGCCATTGAGGTCAAATCCAAAGCTTTTGGCCTTATGGATAGCTTGTTTGAGTGCATCTACACGAGATGTTTGTCCGGTACCACTAGCGAGGAGTTGACCTCCTTTTGCCAAAATAATGGTGTTAGATTTGGTGTGTTTGACTAATTTGTTTGCAAATAGTAAATCATCAATTTCTGCTGCATTTGGTGCTAATTTAGTCTTTACTTCTAGTTGAGCTGCAGTTTCTGATGCTAAATCAGCATCCTGAACGAGGTAGCCATTTAATGCGCTTCTGACAAGCATTTTTGGTAACTCAACCTCTTTTTGAATGAGGATAATGCGGTTCTTTTTCGATTGCAAGAGCTCTAGTGCCTCTGCTGAATATGCAGGCGCAATTAGAACTTCGCAAAAAAGTTCGTTGACTAGAGTTGCGGTATTTAGATCCATTTCTGTATTGGCGATAAGGATTCCTCCAAATGCACTTACTGGATCGGCTGCAAGAGCGGCTTCATAAGCGGCTTTGAGCGTTGGGCGCGTAGCCAAACCACAAGCATTATTGTGTTTAAGAATTGCGAAAGTCGGGCCATCTTGTTTGTACTCTTGTATGAGGCGAACAGCTGCATCGACATCGAGTAAATTGTTATAAGAAAGTTCTTTGCCGTGTAATTTGGTGAATAATGCATCAATATCTCCGTAGAAAATACCCTTTTGGTGTGGGTTTTCACCGTAGCGAAGTGGGCTTTGTTTTTCTTCACTGATTTTAAGATTGGTACTTTGTCCATTCGTAAAATATTGATGAATCATGGTGTCGTAATGGGAAGACACATGGAATGCTTCAGCGGCAAAGGCTTGGCGTTGTTCTAAAGTGGTTTGTGCACCTTGTGTACTGAGGAGCTCGAGGAGTTGTGCGTATTGCTTAACGCTTGGAATGATCACCACATCATTGTAGTTTTTGGCAGCAGCTCTAATTAAAGAAATACCTCCGATGTCAATTTTTTCAATGATGTCTTGATGGTTGGCACCTGATGCTACTGTTTGTTCAAAAGGATATAGATCGACAATGACTAGGTCTATAGAACCTAATTGATGCTCGGCCATATGGGCTTGATCTGGAGCGAAATCTCTGCGATTGAGAATGCCTCCAAAAATGGCAGGATGCAAAGTTTTAACTCTGCCACCTAAAATTTCAGGAAATTTGGTAACGTCTTCGACGGCTGTAACTGGAATGCCCATTTCTTGAATAAAAGCAAGGGTGCCGCCCGTTGATAAAATTTCCACCTGTTGGGTATGTAGTTTTTCTACAATTGGGGCAAGGCCATCTTTGTAAAATACTGAAATGAGGGCGCGTTGAATAGGTTTTTGAACTGTCATAATTAAAAGGAAAGTGCAAAGGTAAGGGGTATAATTAAAAAGGCCTGCAATTGCAGGCCTTTTTATTATTTATCCGGAACACATTTAGTTCACTTCGTTCATGAATTTACGTTCCACATATAACCGGCTAACGCCGCTTCTATCCAGAACACATTTAGTTCACTTCGTTCATGAATTTACGTTCCACATATAACCGGCTAGCGCCGCTTCTATCCGGAACACATTTAGTTCACTTCGTTCATGAATTTACGTTCCACATATAACCGGCTAGCGCCGCTTCTATCCGGAACACATTTCACAACCGTCTGGATCGTCTAGTGAACAAGCGATTGCTGCTTGTTGGTCTTCAACGATTTGAGCGGCTTTTGGCTCCTCAGTAACTGTTTTGTCAACAGTAAATTTGATGGCGTCAGTAGCTGCTTTAGTGCGGAGGTAGTACATGCCTGTTTTGAGTCCTTTTTCCCAGCCGTAGAAGTGCATGGAAGTGAGTTTGCCAAAGTTGGCGTTTTCCATGAAGATGTTGAGTGATTGACTTTGACAGATATAGGCACCGCGGTCAGCAGCTTGTTCGATAATGGCCTTTTGTGAGATTTCCCAAGCTGTTTTGTAGAGGTCTTTTAAGCGCTGTGGAATATCTTGGATGTTTTGAATAGAACCATTAGCAGCCATTATTTTTTGGCGCATGTCTTTGTTCCAAAGTCCTTCGCGAACGAGGTCTTTGAGTAAGTGTTTGTTGACGATAATGAATTCACCAGACAATACGCGACGAGTGTAAATGTTGGATGTGTATGGTTCAAAACATTCGTTGTTACCAAGGATTTGAGCAGTTGATGCTGTAGGCATTGGTGCGAGTAATAAGGAGTTGCGTACCCCGTGTTTTTTTACTTCGTCTTTGAGTAGATCCCATTCCCAGCGGTTCGTAGGTGTTACTCCCCACATGTCAAATTGGAAAACTCCTTTGGATACAGGTGACCCTTTGATTGTTTGATATGGGCCGTCTATCTTAGCGAGGTCTTTAGATGCGGTCATGGATGCAAAGTAAATGGTTTCAAATACTTCGCGGTTGAGTGCGCGGGCTTCTTCTGATTCAAAAGGGAAACCAAGCATAATGAATGCATCTGCTAAACCTTGCACACCTAAACCTATTGGTCGGTGACGCATATTGGAGTTGCGCGCTTCTTCTACAGGGTAGAAGTTGTTGTCGATAATGCGGTTGAGGTTGAGCGTTGCTTGATATGTTACTTCGAAAAGTTTGTCGTGATCAAAAGTTCCTTCTTCAGTTACGAATTTAGGGAGCGCAAGTGAGGCAAGGTTACATACTGCGACTTCGTCTGGTGCGGTATATTCGATAATTTCGGTACATAAGTTGGAAGACTTGATGGTTCCGAGGTTTTGTTGGTTTGATTTTGAATTGGCAGCATCTTTATATAGCATATAAGGCGTGCCCGTTTCAATTTGAGATTCGAGGATTTTAAACCAAAGGTCTTGTGCTTTGATGGTTTTGCGTCCTCTTCCTTCTTGCTCGTATTTAGTGTATAGTGCTTCGAATTCAGCAGAGTGCGTATCGGAAAGCCCAGGACATTCGTGCGGACACATTAGGGTCCATTCGCCATTTTCTTTAACGCGCTTCATGAATAGATCTGGTATCCAGAGTGCATAGAAGAGGTCGCGTGCACGTTGTTCTTCTTTACCGTGATTTTTCTTGAGGTCTAGGAAATCAAAGACGTCGGCATGCCAAGGTTCAATGTAAATGGCAAAAGATCCTTTGCGCTTGCCTCCACCTTGGTCAACGTAGCGGGCGGTGTCATTAAATACGCGAAGCATCGGGACAATTCCGTTGGAAGCGCCGTTCGTGCCTTTGATATAGGAGCCAGTTGCGCGGATGTCGTGGATAGATAAACCTATACCGCCGGCTGATTGAGAAATTTGGGCACAAGACTTGAGTGTGTCGTAGATACCACTGATACTATCTTCTTTCATGGTGAGCAAGAAACAAGATGACATTTGTGGTTTTGGTGTACCAGAATTGAATAGTGTTGGTGTAGCATGTGTAAACCAACCTTCTGACATCAAATTATAAGTTTTTATGGCAGACTGGATGTCGTCTTTGTGAATGCCAATTGCGACACGCATTAACATTTGTTGTGGACGCTCAACGATTTTGCCATATAAGCGCATAAGATAAGAGCGCGTCAAGGTTTTGAAGCCAAAGTAGTCGTAGCGGAAGTCGCGGTCGTAGATAATGCTTGAGTCTAGTACTTCTTTGTTGTCCATGATGATTTGGTAAACGTCGTCTGCAAGGAGCGAAGCAGGCTCGTTTGTTTTGTTATCAACATAGTGGTACATATCGTGCATGACCTCAGAAAATGTTTTCTTGGTCTCTTTGTGGAGATTCGAAACGGCAATGCGGGATGCAAGAAGCGCGTAGTCTGGGTGATCAATTGTTTTGGCTGCGGCAACTTCTGCAGCGAGGTTATCTAGTTCAGTTGTGCTCACACCGTCAAAAAGTCCTTCAATGACTTTCATGGCAACTGCTTCTGGTGAAACAAGTGGATCTAGACCGTAGCACATCTTGACGATGCGCGCCGTAATTTTATCGAATTTGACGGATTCTTTTCTTCCGTCTCTTTTAACAACGTACATATGCTCCTTATATTAATAATTTAGTTAGGTTTAAAAATCTTCATCAAGGCTGAATGCTTGATTTTCTTTGCCGGCCAAAACGCCTGCTTTTTGGTATTCACCTACGCGCTTTTCAAAGAAATTTGTTTTTCCTTGAATGGAAATCATGTCCATGAAGTCAAACGGGTTGGTAGCGTTGTAGACACGTTCGTTGCCGAGTTCAACAAGTAGGCGGTCTGCAACAAACTCAATGTACTGACCCATGAGGTCGCTGTTCATGCCGATAAGTTTAACCGGTAGTGCATCAGTTACAAATTCTTTTTCGATTTCGACTGCATGGGTAATGATTTCTTGAACTTGCTCTTTAGGTAGTTTATTGACCAAGTGCTTGGTATAAAGCAAGCAGGCGAAATCGCAATGCAAGCCTTCGTCTCTTGAGATGAGCTCGTTCGAGAAAGAAAGACCTGGCATTAAGCCACGCTTTTTGAGCCAAAAAATAGAACAAAACGAACCAGAGAAGAAGATACCCTCAACTGCAGCAAAAGCCACGAGGCGTTCAGCATAAGAGCCTTTGTCAATCCAGCGCAAAGCCCAATCAGCTTTTTTACGAACGCAGTCGACAGTGTCAATGGCGTTGAAAAGGTGGTTTTTGTCTTGGGTGTCCTTGATGTAGGTATCGATGAGGAGCGAGTAGGTTTCAGAATGGATGTTTTCCATGGTGACCTGAAAACCGTAGAAAAATTTAGCCTCAGTGTATTGTACTTCATTGAGGAAGTGCTCTGCTAAGTTTTCGTTCACAATACCGTCGGATGCAGCAAAAAACGCTAAAACATGTTTGATAAAGTGACGTTCGTCGTCGGTGAGTTTGTTTTCCCAGTCGATGAGGTCTGGTGAAAGATCGATTTCTTCTGCCGTCCAGAAGCTGGCCTCTGCTTTTTTGTAGAAGCTCCAGATGTCGTCGTGTTGAATCGGGAACAGTACGAAACGGCTTTTATTTTCTTCAAGAATCGGTTCGTGTAGTGTTTTTGTCATAGCTTCAGGTTTGCAGATTTCTAAATAAATCAGGGTTACAAAATTTGTTAAAATTCGGGCTCGAATCAATTAAAGAAATTAACATTTAATCGCGGTTTTCAACACTAAAAAGCGCAAACCTTTCATGGACAAACCCTTCAGCGGATTTCAACAAGCCCAAGAAAGATATTCACAAGCTTTTGCGCGGTGTTTTGATAATTTTTCCGAAGAAAATTGTAGTGGCGAACCGATAAATTTCGTATGAAAGGAAACCTCAATAAAATTAACAAACGAACGTTAAAGTTGTGCGAGAAAATCTCGACACTTTTAAACAACCAAATGTTAAATTAAAAAGCTGATGGCCACATACATTCAGAAGTTAGGATTAGTTCTTAAAAATTACACAGATGGGCTGGGTCATTTGGTGTTTACAAACGTTTGTTTGCATTGCAATAAAGAATTGGTAACCCAAGAACGCTATTTGTGTTGGGTTTGCTGGCATGGTCTTGAGCGCACCTATTTTGAACTGCAAAAGGAAGCCACCATTTTAGACAAACTTTTTTGGAATCGGGTAGAAATCAAGCATACTTGTGCGCTCTATGTATACGGAAAAGGCAAAGTAAGTCAGTCTTTAATCCGCGCCTTGAAATACGACTTTAAAGCACCTTTAGGAATTTTTTTAGGGGAACACATGGCACAACAACTTCTGCAGCATCCGATTCGTAAAGTTGATGCTTTACTTCCTGTGCCAATTCACCCAAAAAAGAAATTTGCCAGAGGTTATAATCAGAGCGAATTACTGGCGCGTGGCCTTTCTAAGGAGTGGGGTGTTCCGCTCATGAAAAGCTTGATGCGCAAACGCAAACACACGAACAGTCAGACCACAAATGACCGTTTTGGTCGCTGGGATAACGTGCAAGACATGTTTGTTGCAGCTTTCAAAAACACGAATTATGGCCATATTCTAATTGTTGACGACGTCATTACAACAGGCGCCACCTTGGAGTCTTTAGCTCGGGCAATCAAGGCCAGCGACCCAAAAGTTCAAATTAGTTTGCTTAGTTTCGCTTTCACGAAATAACAGATGACACAAAAAGCACTTATCATTGGGGCGGGTTTAGCGGGAACATGCCTAGCGCATCGGTTGCTTGCTAAGGGTATATCCTTGAAAATATTGGATCAAGGTGTCAACCATTCAAGTGCTATTGCTGCCGGCATGGTAAACCCTATGGTTTTTCGCCGCATGAATAAATCCTGGCGCCTAGATGAATTTCTTCCGGAGGCACAACAGTTTTATCTAGAAATAGAAAAAAAACTGAACACCAAATTCTATCATCCAATTGTGATCAGGCGTTTTTTTTCTTCTGAACAAGAGCGCTTACTTTGGGAAGAGCGCTCAAATGAACCGGCTTATGAAGCCTATCTTGAAAAAATTATTCCATCAGACGAGCAAAACCAAAATGCAAACAATACGTTTGGAAGCGGGAGGGTTAAAAACGCGTTTTGGATAGACGCCGCAGGTTGGGTGCAGCAGCAGGCCGCCTATTTTAAAGCTAATGATATTTTGGTGGAAGCGCAATTTGATAGCCAAGCATGGAATCCCTCCGAATGCAAATACCAAGGTGAAAGCTATGATTTTGTAATTTTTTGTTTGGGCTATTTGCAAAAAGAAGAGGAAACGTTTGCTTATCTGCCTTTGCAACAGACAAAAGGTCAGACTTTATTGATTGAAAGTGAACTTTTACCTGAAGATGAGTCCTTAAATAGAAAATGCTTTGTTTTGCCTTATGGTCAAAAACGCTTTAGAATAGGTGCTACATACGAATTTAACAACCCCACCTTAACTACAACTGAGGAAGGAAAAACGTTTTTATTGGAGACGCTCGAAGCACTTGGTACTTATCATCCTAAGGTCATAGATCAAGTAGCAGGAGTTAGGCCTACTGTCTTGGATCGTAGACCTTTAATGGGAATGCATCCAAAGTACGCCGGCGTTTATATTTTCAACGGACTGGGAACAAAAGGCTATATGATGGCCCCTACTTTGGCCCGAGAATTGGCGGAGCACATCACCACAGACAAACCTCTGAATCCTGAAATAAATATCAGTAGATTTACGGATAAGCACCTATAATTAACAGCTTGTTATGTGGCATAGATTCTGTATTTTTGCAACCTATGAAGCACATCCGCAATTTTTGTATTATTGCCCACATTGACCACGGCAAAAGCACGCTAGCAGATCGCTTGCTCCAAACCACAGGCACGATCTCGGATCGCGAGATGCAAGCTCAGGCCCTCGACGACATGGACCTCGAGCGCGAGCGTGGCATCACGATCAAGTCGCACGCCATCCAAATGAGCTATAAGCACGAAGGTCAGGACTACATCCTCAACCTCATCGACACCCCAGGGCATGTCGACTTTTCATATGAAGTATCGCGTTCTATTGCCGCTTGTGAAGGAGCCTTGCTAATAGTCGATGCTTCTCAAGGAATTGAAGCACAAACCATTTCTAATCTTTACTTGGCCCTCGAGCACGACCTCGAAATTATACCTATCCTCAACAAGATGGACTTACCAGGCGCCATGCCTGAAGAAGTTTCGGACCAAATTATGGAACTCATTGGCTGTGACCTCGAAGACATCATTCAGGCCTCAGGTAAAACGGGCTTGGGCGTAGACAAAATTCTAGAAGCTGTAGTAAACCGCATACCGGCGCCAAAAGGCGATGAGTCTGCACCACTACAAGCTATGATCTTCGATTCTGTTTTCAATCCTTTTCGCGGCATTATTGCTTATTATCGCGTAAAAAATGGCGTCTTAAAGAAAGGACAAAAAGTTCGCTTTTTAAACACAGGCCGCGATTACAACGCAGACGAAATCGGGATCCTCAAAATGGATCTTTCACCCAAATCTGAAGTGCGAGCAGGCGATGTCGGTTACATCATTTCAGGGATCAAAGCAGCCAACGAAGTCAAAGTTGGAGACACCATCACCGGCTCTGACAACCCTTGTGAAACGGCCATCAAAGGTTTTGAAGACGTCAAACCAATGGTCTTTGCTGGCATTTATCCGGTTGACACCGAAGACTACGAAGAACTCCGTTATTCCATGGAAAAACTTCAACTCAACGACTCCTCTTTAGTTTTTGAACCCGAATCTTCAGCCGCGCTTGGCTTTGGTTTCCGTTGTGGTTTCCTTGGCATGCTCCACATGGAAATCATTCAAGAACGCTTAGAGCGCGAATTCAACATGACCGTCATTACCACGGTTCCAAACGTTTCGTACAAGTCTTACATGAAAAAAGACCCAGACGAAGTCATGATTGTCAATAACCCTTCCGAGCTACCAGACCCATCTGGCATGGACCGCATCGAAGAACCCTATATCAAAGCACAAGTCATTACCAAAACTGAATATGTCGGTTCCATCATGACACTTTGTATTGAAAAACGCGGCGAGCTTCAAAACCAGGTTTACCTCACCCAAGATCGGGTTGAGATTACCTTTGAAATGCCTCTTGCCGAAATCGTCTTCGATTTCTATGATCGCCTCAAATCCGTTTCTCGCGGCTATGCATCCTTTGACTACCACCCTATTGGTTATAAAGAATCCGATTTGGTCAAGATGGACCTTTTATTGAACGGGGAGCAAGTAGATGCACTCTCTGCCCTGGTGCATCGCAGTAACGCCTTCGATTTAGGTAAAAAAATCTGCATCAAGTTGCGTGAGCTCATCCCGCGTCAGCAATTTGAAATTCCTATTCAGGCTGCAATTGGCGCTAAAGTCATTGCACGTGAAACCATTAAGGCACTTCGCAAAGACGTTACTGCCAAGTGTTATGGAGGCGACATCAGCCGTAAACGCAAATTATTAGAAAAGCAAAAAGCTGGTAAAAAACGCATGCGTCAGGTTGGTCGCGTAGAAGTACCACAAGAAGCGTTTTTGGCAGTCCTCAAACTCAACGACTAAACCCCTAAACTCAACAATATGCAAGCTCTGATTTCTGCACACTCCGGATTGCGTTGGATCGCACTTCTTTTATTGCTTTTGGCTATTTTCAATGCTTTTACCGCCAAAAGCTACGAAAAGAAACACCGTTTAGTGAACCTCTTCACCATGATTACCTTTCACACCCAATTGTTACTTGGTTTGGTCTTGTATTTTACATCAAAAAAAGTACAGTTTGTAGATGGTTGGATGAAAGAACCGCTGTACCGCTTTTTTGGCATGGAACACTTAGCAGGAATGCTTTTAGCTATTGTGGCTATTACAATAGGGCACAGCAAATCTAAAAAAGGCGCAGATGCTGCTGCCAAATTCAAGGCGATTAAACTTTGGTATGTCCTTGCCCTTATTTTAGTTTTGGCTTTTATTCCATGGCCGTTCAGAACGGAATTAGGCGCAGGATGGTTCTAAAAAGCACTGTACTAATTGGCTTGTTTCTGGTTGCTTTCTCCTGTCAAAGCACAACAGCAAACAAAGAAGAACTTGCAAAACAAACTCCTGCAGAGCAAGGCGCAAGTTTGTACACCATGCATTGTGCGCAGTGTCATGGAGAAGACGGCAAGCTCGGTTCTAGCGGTGCTAAAGACCTCAGCAAGTCTAAATTGGCCGATCAAAAAGTATTACAAATCATTAAAAACGGAAAAGGCGCCATGCCATCCATGAAAGCTCTTCTAGAAACCGAAGAAAATATCAATCTTGTGCTTAGTCACATCAAAGGTCTTCGTCGTTAATGCAAGGACACGTCACCGTAGATGCCGTTGAAGAACGCTGTGTTCTCGTAGGTGTAATCACTTCTGACACCTCAGAAGAGGTTGCTCAAGAACACCTCGATGAACTTGAATTCCTGGCTGAAACAGCAGGAGCTATTACAGTTGAAAAGTTTTTTCAGAAACTGCCTTATCCAAATCCGCGCACTTACGTCGGAACCGGCAAGCTAGATGAGATCAAGCAATACATGAAGGCCCTCGACATCGAACTGATTATCTTCGATGACGAACTCAGCCCTTCTCAATTGCGCAATATAGAGCGCGAGCTCGAATGCAAAGTTTTGGATCGCACCATTCTTATCTTAGATATTTTTGCGAGTCGTGCAAGAACTTTCCATGCGAAAACACAAGTAGAACTCGCGCAATTGCAATATATGTTGCCGCGTCTTACCCGCATGTGGACCCACCTTGAGCGTCAAAAAGGTGGTATTGGTTTACGCGGCCCAGGTGAATCCCAAATTGAAACCGATCGCCGCATCATTCAGCAACGCATAGCGCTTATGAAAGAACGTTTGCGCGAAATTGACAAGCAAATGACTGTGCAACGCAGCAACCGCGGCCAATTGGTTCGTGTTGCATTGGTGGGCTATACCAACGTTGGGAAGAGCACCATCATGAATATGCTATCAAAATCAGATGTCTTTGCCGAAAACAAGCTTTTTGCAACGCTCGATACCACCGTTCGAAAAGTGGTGATCGACAATATGCCGTTGTTATTAACCGATACAGTAGGTTTTATTCGGAAACTTCCACAGCAGCTCATGGAGTCTTTCAAGTCTACCCTAGATGAGGTACGTGAGGCAGATTTACTTGTGCACGTCTTGGATATCGCTCACCCTAATTTTGAAGAGCAATTCGAGGTTGTGAACGAGACGCTTAATGAAATTGACAACAAAGAGAAGCCAACTATCATTGTTTTCAATAAAATAGATGCATATCAACCACCTTTAGCTGAGCTCAACGAACCCGAAGAAGACATTCGTACGCTAGAATCCTTGAAAAAATCATGGATGTCAAAAATGGGTAAAACGAAATGTGTTTTTATTTCCGCCACAGACAAAGAAAATATAGAGGAACTCAAAGAGGTTCTTTACGAAGAAGTAAAAGCAATTTTTAAAGTAAGATATCCCTACAATAACTTCTTGTACTAGGTATTTATTGAGGTTGCGCTTGAAAAAAGAGCCGCTTAACCAACAACTAATTCTAGGTCTATTTGTCGTTTTTTGGTGCTCACTTGATCTATGCGTACTTTGACGCGGTCACCAAATTGGTAGGTGCGCTTGGTTTTGGAGCCCACTAACTGAAACTTTTCTTGGTCAAAATAGAAGCGGTCACCAGGAATGGCCATCATTGGAACCATCCCTTCGCAATAGTTTTCATCCATCCTGACAAACATACCGTGTTCGGCAATTCCTGATATTGTACCTTCAAAAACTTCGCCTACAAATTCCATGGCATAAAGTGATTGGAAGAATTTCGTAGACTCTCTCTCGGCTTCAGCTGCTTTTCGTTCGTTTTTAGATATGCGCTGGCAAATAGCTCCGAGTTCTCCACCGTATTTATGTTTTTTGGTGGTGAGCTCTTCTTGCAAAATGCGGTGCACCACTAAATCGGCGTAACGTCTGATGGGAGAAGTAAAGTGCGAATAATGTTTAAAAGCGAGGCCGTAGTGTCCGATATTGACGGTGTCGTAGCTGGCTTTCGCCATTGAGCGGATGGCCATTGATTGCACCAAAGAAAACTCGTTTTCTGAACGAATTTCTTCAAATAACTCGTTGAGGTTTTTGGCGATATTGAGTGGGTCGTTGATGTCAACTTTGTGTCCGAATTTTTCGATAAACACTGCAAAAAGCTCCATTTTAGAAGGGTCTGGCGTATCGTGGACACGATAAATCATGGGAAAGTTCGCTTTCTCTTTCTTTTTGGGAGAAAGGAATTCGGCCACCTTTCTATTGGCCAACAACATGAATTCTTCAATGAGTTTGTGCGCGTCTTTGGAAGTTTTGATTACGACACCAGCTGGGTTGCCTTTTTCGTCGAGTTTAAAGCGCATTTCTTCCGATTCAATACTAAGCGCACCGTGTTTAAGACGCTTTGTTCGGTAAATTTTGGCGAGCGCATCAATTTTTCTAAGAATTGCCTCGTGATCACCGGACTTGCCCTCTAAAATTTCTTGCGCCTCTTCATAGGTGTAGCGACGGTCGGAGTGAATGACGGTTTTGCCGTACCATTCTTTATAGATTTTACCGGTGTCATCTAGTTCAAATACTGCAGAAAAAGCAAATTTGTCTTCGTGTGGGCGCAATGAGCAGGCTAAATTACTGAGCTGTTCAGGAAGCATGGGAACTACGCGATCTACTAAATAAACGGAATTGGAACGCAAGAGCGCTTCTTGATCCATGGCTGAGCCAGGCCGCACGTAATGACTGACATCTGCGATGTGCACCCCAACTTCAAAATGCCCGTTTTCCAAATTTTGAAAAGAAATGGCGTCGTCAAAGTCTTTGGCGTCGAAAGGGTCAATTGTAAAGGTAAGTATGGGGCGGAAGTCGCGTCTTTGTGCTACTTCTTTAGGATCTAGATCTATGCCAATGAGTTCGGCTTCAGCCATGACTGCATCGGGGAAAACAGGATTGATGCCTTGATTGTAAAGAATAGACAGCATCTCGGTTTCGTTGCTGCCTGACTTACCAAGCCTAACAAGTACTTCACCATAAGGTCTTTCTGCACTTTTAGGCCAAATGGTAATTTTGACTAATGCTTTTTCGCCGTGCTGGGCACCGTTGAGTTTGTCGAGAGGAATCTTGATTTCAACGCCAGAACGCGCGTTGTCTGGAACCATTAGCGCATCGTTGTTGCGTATTTGAATGGTACCGACAAACTGAACGCGATCGCGCTCAGTTACTTCTGTGACAGCGCCTTCGTCGCGGCTAGAACCTTGCTTAAATATGCGCACCTTGACTGTGTCGCCATGGAGTGCTTGCCCAACGTTAGATGGCCCGATGTAGATGTCTCTTGGGTGTCCTTGAACGGTTACAAAACCAGCACCTCGTTGGGTGATTGAAATGGTTCCTTCTAAAAGCGAATCGGAACCAGCAAGTTTGTAGGTATGGTGGTTGATTCGGAGTATTGCTTTTTTGTTGGCAAGTACACTAAGGGAGTCAAAAACAACTTGCCGCGAACGACCATCGCGGGCGTCGAGTAAAGTTGAAATTTGTTTGTGGGTAAGCTCAACGCCAGGATTTTGTTCAAAAATGCGCATCACCATTGTGGTAATGCCTGCTTTTTTTCTAGGTGCTTGAGCTGCTGGTGCTTTAGGTTTACGTTTTGACATTAGTGTCTTACAACCAATTTGCGCGTGATACTTTTTGAGCCAGGAGCTTCAAAAACCAAAAAGTAAATACCGCTGTTGAGGTCGCTTACGTTGATTTTTCTATTAGAAGTGAGCACTTCGCGGGTAATAACGTTTCCGAGTGCGTCTACCATTTTTAACTGTAACTGCTCCACACCAGTAAATTGGATATTTACGTATTCCGTGCTTGGATTCGGCGCGACAGTAATGCTGATTTCTTCTTTAACCGCCGGTTTTACCGCAGCGATGTAGTCTACAACAAGATCAACGGAGTCTAACATCGTTAAGCCGTTAGTTGTGATGTAATAACGGTAGTGTGCCTGACCAAATGTGTTGTCTTCAACATCGATAGAAACTTTCATTTTGCCGTACTCGCCGTCGTTGATTGCAAATAGCACAGCTTGAGATCCTGGTGTTGTCCAAGGGTTTGAGTTCATTTGACCAGAAGAATAGCAGGTGCCGCCAAAAGGATCCGTGGAGTGACCCCAGCACAAAGCGTCGGTCCAACCAGTGGGAACGCTAAGTTGTTTACGGGTAATGCGCCATTGCGCAGAAGAACCGGTGTTGTTGACGACGTCAAAAGGGACATCAAATGAAGCGGATGACGGCGCGAGAACGGTATGTGTTTGACCTGAAATATCCGTAGTTTGACCGTCGAGGTGAATGACAATATTGTTTTGCGCAAAGCTTGCAAAACCGATAGTGCAGAGAAGAGATAGAAATAAGGCTTTCATTGAAAGTATGTATTTGTTCAAAAATAAGCTTTTCACCGCACTTATCAAAATTTAAGCCATTTTTTGCATAGCTGCTTTTTTCTTACTTTTGAATTCGGCAAGGTTTTTGTCTTGCCGACGAAAATTCAAATCATGAAAAAATTATTTTTACTCCTATTATTCGGTTCTTTCACACTTGCGGTTTCTGCCCAAGAACCTACCGTTGAAACATCCCTTAGTCAGAAAAAAGTACCAGCGGTCAAGTTGGTTGATATGTCTGGAAAGGCTGTCAATACCTCTGAATTGACAACTAACGGCCCTGTAATTATTAGCTTTTGGGCTACTTGGTGTGCGCCATGTAAAAAAGAACTAAATACAATTCATGAGGTATATGAAGAGTGGGTTGAAGAAACTGGTGTCACTTTAGTTGCAATTGCAATTGACGACGAAAAAACGAAAAGTCAAGTGCCAGTGTATGTAAATGGCAAAGCTTGGGACTACACAGTTCTCATGGATCCAAACTGGGATTTCAAGCGCGCAATGGGCGTCAATAACGTTCCGCATACTTTTTTAGTAGATAAAAATGGCGTCATTGTTTACTCCCACAATAATTACGCCCCGGGCGACGAAGAAAAGCTTTATCAAGAATTACTCAAATTGAGCGAAAAATAATACATGAAAAATTTGCGCACGCTCTTCAGTTTATTGTTGCTCAGTCAGGTTGCTTTTGCACAAGGCAATATCACAGGCAATATGGAAACTGTATTCCAATACCTTAACGAGGATAGCATTATTAATGCCAAGCAGCCCGTTCAAAAAGGCCTGATGAATTCATACATGAATGTCTTTTACACCCAAGGAAACTTCAAGGCAGGTATGCGTTTTGAGTCCTATTTGCCGCGGATTCAAGGTTATCCAAACCGTTTTGATGGTACAGGAATCGGCATGCGTTATGTGGGTTACCAAAATGATTTTGTGGATGTTACGCTTGGTACTTTTTACGAACAGTTTGGTACCGGTTTAGCGCTTAGAACCTACGAAGACCGCAATTTGGGTTACGATAATTTACTCGACGGAATGCGCATCGTTTTGCGGCCAGGTAAAGGATTTGTGGTCAAAGGAGTTTATGGCACACAGCGCTTGTCTTTTCAACAAGGTCAAATTGTGCACGGTGCAGGCTTGGTTCGTGGAACCGACGCAGAATGGCACCTCAACGAAGGTTTGAGCTTTCTTAAAGATAAAAAACTTGATGTCGTTCTCGGTGCTTCTTTTGTGAGTAAATTTCAAGAAGACGACAATCCCGATTGGGTTTTACCACAAAATGTAGGTGCATATGGAGGAAGAGTAAAACTCACTTACGGTAATTTTTATGCCGATGGAGAGTTCATTCAAAAAGAGCAAGATCCTTCTTCTGACAACCAATATATCTACAATTACGGCCATGCAGCCATCTTTAATTTGCGTTATACCAAAAAAGGTCTTGGCATTCTCTTGTCTGGTAAATCTGTAGACAACATGAGTTTCCGTTCGGATCGCACCAAAGATTTACAAGATTTATTGGTTAATTTTTTGCCTTCTTTGAACAAAACGCATACCTATAATCTCGTTGCTACACTTTATCCGTATGCTACTCAGCCAATGGGAGAAGTCGCGTATCAGGCAGACTTACTCTATACATTTAAGAAAGGATCAACACTCGGGGGCAAATATGGAACAACCGTTGGCCTCAACTATTCTACAACGTTTCGCCCTGAGCAAACCATGAAAGACATTGACCTCAATGATTCATCAAGGGTTGTTTATCATACGCGTCCTTTTGCAATGAGTGATAGCTTGTATTGGCAAGACATCAATTTCAATATCACTAAAAAATTCAACAAACAATGGAGTGGAATTTTCAGTTATTATGATATCAAAATCAACAATGATGTCGTTAAAGTGAGCGATGCGAAAGGTATTATTCATGCGCGCATTGCCGTCTTAGAAGGAACCTACAAAATCAATGCGCACCATGCATTGCGCTGGGAGCTTCAAGGCATGTGGGTTCAAAGAAATGAAGAGGGGATTAACGATAAGGGCGATTGGGCAACTGCTCTTGTCGAATACACTATTTCTCCGGGATGGTTCTTTTCTGCAATGAACCAGTACAACTATGGCAACGACGACCTTAGCAAAAGGGTTAATTACCCAATTGTGACTTGCGGTTACATTAAAGATGCGACGCGTCTAACTGTTTCTTATGGACGCCAACGCGCTGGTTTGTTTTGTGTAGGAGGGGTTTGTAGACCAGTACCAGCCAACAATGGCCTCATGATCAATTTAACGCATAGTTTTTAATATGAAAAAAGGAATTCTTTTTATAGCGTTTGCCATCGCCTTTGGTCTTTACTTATTGCCTTCATGCGACCGCGTGGCCCATCCGTATCCACCTGTAGTTAATCTAGAGCTTGATACAACGCTTTATCCCGGCAATTGGTCAGATTATCTTGCCAATGAATGGCCCACATTTACAGCAAATACCAATACTGATAGAAATGTTTTGATTGAAGATTTTACGGGTCATAAATGTATTTTCTGCCCCGCTGCTGCGGATCTTGCTCATCAATTACAGCTAGCCAATCCTGGAAGGGTACATGTTGCATCTATTCATGCTGGCGTAGATGGCATTGGAGACTTTCAAAGCGTAGATGCTGAGTACACCCTAGATTTTACAAATCCTGACGGCTTGTTTATCGGCACTTGGTTCGGCACCAACGATGGCGGATTTGTTGGTAACCCTAGAGGCCCAGTTAGTCGTGTAACAAATGGCGGCAATATTTTTCAGAGTCCTGGTCAGTGGTCTTCCATGACGAGCACTTTACTTTCTGAAAACAACTTGAAGGTCAATTTACAAGCAGATCTCAATTATTATCCGAGCACAAAGGGCGCATTTTTACATGTGGAAATCGACAAAATTGACCAAACATTAACCAATGAGTTAGGTATTGTGGCCTATTTACTCGAAGATTCCTTGGTGGGTGATCAAAAAATGTCTGATAACTCGCACAATCACAACTATATTCATAGAGACATTCACCGAAAAAACCTCAACAACATGCCTTTTGGTCGTCAGTTAACGGCTGCAGACCTCAACAATGGAAAGTACTATGTCAATTACAGTTTTGTAGTGCCAAACCAACTCGATGGCAACTACAATGCCGAAAATATGCATGTCTTGATTTACGTCTATGACATGACCACACTTGAAGTTTACCAAGTGATCAAACAGAAGATTGAATAATGGCGCTACGTCAACAACTCATCCAAAAGCTCGAACAAAGGCTTTCGCCTCAACAAATTCAGCTCATGAAATTGTTGCAGGTTCCAACTATGGAGCTCGATCAACGCATCAAGCAAGAATTGGAAGAAAACCCAGCCTTAGAAGAAGGTCAAGAGTTTGAAGAGGATGATTTTGACAACCAAGACGACTTCGATTCCGATGATTCCGACGACGACAACGATTTTGACATTTCTGACTACCTAGACGACGACGTAGCTGATTACAAGACCCAAGCTAACAATCAGTCTAAAGACGACGAAGAGCGCGTCATTCCTTTATCTGGTGAACAAACTTTTCAAGAGCGCCTTACCGAACAGCTCCATTTGCTTTACCTCGATGAAAAGCAATTTGTGATTGCAGATCTTATTATTGGTAACTTAGATGAATCAGGCTACCTCAATCGTGCCATTGACGCCATTGTAGACGACCTCGCTTTTTCTATGAACATAGAAGCTACAGAAAAAGAAGTGGGCACAGTGCTTGAGTTGGTTCAAGAACTAGAACCAGCAGGTGTGGGTGCTAGAAATTTACAAGAGTGCTTGTTGTTGCAATTGCGCCGCAAACAAGATGGCGATATAGTGCGCTTTACGGCTCTTAAAATTGTCGAAAACTTCTTTGAGGAATTCACCAAAAAGCACTACGAGCGTATTGCTAAAAAATTAGAAATAGAGGAGCAAGACCTCAAGGAAGCAATTGATGAAATTTTGCGCTGCAATCCAAAGCCCGGTGGGTCAATGAGAGAGGCCGCGAAAAATCACCAGCAAATTATTCCGGATTTTACCTTATTTGAACATGAAGGTCGTATTGAACTGAGTTTGAACAGCAGAAATGCCCCAGATTTAAAAGTCAATCGCGATTACGAGAACATGTTGCGTAGCTATGCTGAGGGAGCTAAAAATTCGAAATCGGATAAAGAAGCATTTCAATTTGTAAAGCAAAAACTAGATGGTGCCAAATGGTTCATCGATGCCATCAAACAACGTCAACAAACCTTATTGCTCACCATGGGCGCCATCCTCGAATACCAGGAGGCTTATTTTTTAACTGGGGATGAAACCAAGCTACGCCCAATGATTTTAAAAGATATTGCCGATATGGTAGAGCTTGATATTTCAACCGTGTCAAGGGTAGCAAATTCAAAGTACGTTCAGACCAATTATGGTATTTTTTCTCTGAAGTATTTTTTCTCTGAGTCTTTATCAACTGATAGCGGCGAAGAGGTTTCTACTCGCGAAGTAAAGAAAATCTTGTCTGATGCCATAGCTGCCGAAGACAAACATAGCCCGCTCACTGACGAGAAGTTAATGGACTTACTTAAGGAAAAGGGCTATAATATTGCACGGCGAACTGTGGCTAAATACCGCGAACAACTTAATATTCCAGTAGCAAGAATGCGCAAAGAACTATGAAATTTCTATCTCATTTTTTTTCATGGGTATTCTTACCCCTCCTTATGCCTAGCTATGGCATCCTCATTAGTTTATTTGTACCGGCCTACAGTACAGATCTTGAAATGACAAGTTTGTACTTTGCGCCAATTGAGAGTAAATGGGCGTTGTTTACCATTTTCTTTTTGTTTAGTGTAGTTGCCCCGGGTGTATCGTTTGTGCTCTTGCACCGCTTTAAAGTCATTAGCACTATTGATATCGAGCGTCAGGGAGAGCGCAGTTTGCCATTAGTGATCATGCTCGTTTATTCTTTGGTTTTATTCTTTCTACTCGTTTATAAAGCTGGAGAGGGCACCTTGCCGAGATACTTCTACGCTCTTCCATTATCTGGCGTAGCCGTTACGAGTATCTTTTTATTGATCAACCGCTGGATCAAAATTTCATTACACGGTGCCGGTGCCGGTATTTTATTAGGTTTTTTAATTGTTTTTACACGTGCGCAGGATCATTTTAGCTTGGTTTGGGTGCTGAGTGCTTTACTTGCTGCGGGCCTCACCATGGCAGCGCGTTTATACTTGAGAAAGCATACGCCACTCGAAGTTTATACTGGCTTTACGCTTGCCTTATTGCTCACTGCTGGAATTCATCAATACCTATCTTAAATTACAATGAAAAAGTTCATATTACTTTCGTTTGTTGGTGTGCTCGCCTTTGCGTGTGTTGACTTCAATCGGGATCATTTATTGCAAAAAGTGGCAAAAATGGACCAACATTTATTGGATTTAGAAAGAAAGCTAAAGGATGAGCGCATGAATGATGTATCTGCTATCAAGCTAAAGACGATGCAAACTGAATTGCGCATCAAGCAAAATCTTTACTTAGATACCATCGATATGGCTTTGGCGAAGAAGTTGGATGCTTATAAAGTCATGCGCCGCAGTATCAAGCCAATGCTGCAGCAATATTTAAAAGTGAGGGAGGGCATTAAAGAAGAAAAACGTGTTTTGAAGCAATTGCGTAAAGATATCAAAGAAGGCAGAGGCGAGCGCAACCGTTATGCAGAATACATTCGTTTTGAACGTCAAAAAGTACAGCAATTAAGCACCTTGACGACAGAATACTTGCGCACAAAAGAGCAGTTTTTTGAAGATTACGCGAGCATGTATCCACCAATTGAGGCTTTTTCATACACCTTACTTCAAAAGAAACAAAATAGATAATGAGCAGTAGAATCATCATCATCTTTTGGTTATTAACAAGCGCTTGGGGTGTGCAAGCCCAAACTGCGACTGATTTACAACTTGCACAATATTATTACAATAACGCTGAGTTAGACAAAGCACTTGGGTACTACGAGAGAATTTACACTCAAGACCAAAGCAAGGCTATTTTTTTACCTTACCTCACTTGTTTACTCGAACAAAAAGACTTCAAGACTGCTGAAAAAATCCTGCGCAAGCAAATGAGTTTGAATAAGCAAGATTATGAGGTGCGGTTGCTTGCCGGAGAATTTTACGAAGATCAAGCAGAAGAGCCTAAAGCAAAGAAAATTTACGAAGAGTTATTGTCTGAACTTACGCCAAATCCCGGCCAAACAATTGCTGTTTATCAAGCTTTTGCAGCAAAGGGCAAGTTTGATTACGCCAAACGCACGCTAGATGCGGGCCAAAAATTAAGTCCAAGTTATCCATTTAATTTTCAATATGCAGATTATTATGCATTGGTGGGCGACAAGCGCTCTATGCTCATTGCTTACTTAGATTACCTCGTGCAACAACCCGGTATTTTAGAATCCATACAACAAGCAATTGGCTCGAGAATGGATTTAAGCCAAGCTGCAGGACCAGATTATTTGCTGGCTAAGGAAGTGCTTTTACAAAGGGCCCAGCAGCCAAGTGCTCCAATAGTTGTGAACCAAATGCTCATTTGGTTATTTGTCCAGAACCGAGATTTTAGCGGAGCAGCAGCACAGGTAATTGCCTTAGATAAAAGAATGAAAAGCGATGGCCGCGAAGTGCTTGAGCTTGGTCTTATCTGCGTGGAGAATAACGCTTTTGCCCAAGCCTATCGTTGTTTTCAACACGTCATTGACCTCGGCCCAGAGCTACCTAATTTTTATGAGGCACAGTTGTCTTTATTAAATACAAGGTTTGTTCAAGTGACACAACTCCGAAATTTCAATGCGCAAGAAATTCAGCAATGTATCACTGATTTTGAACAGGCACTTAGCAGATTAGGCAGGGCAAGAGCAACTTTCCAAGTATCATTACAACTCGCTGAGATCAGGGCATTTTATGCGCAGCAAATAGATACCGCCATAACGGAATTGCAGGAATTAATGAAATTGCCAGGCCTAACTGATATGCAAAGGGCACAGGCAAAAATGCTACTTGCAGATGTACAGGTGTTGGGTGGCGACATCTGGGAGGCGTCATTAATATACATGCAAATTGACAACGATTTTAAATTTGAAAGCATTGGCGCTGAAGCCAAATTTAAGAATGCCAAGATCTTTTATTACGACGGATCATTCGAATTTGCGCAGTCTCAGCTAGATGTTCTCAAAGAAGGCACCTCGCGTTTTATTTCAAATGATGCCATTCAGTTGTCGGTTTTTATAACTGATAATTACGGCTTGGATAGCAATTACCAAGTGATGCTCTGGTTTGCCACTGCAGATCGCATGATTGCCCAACATAAATACGACTCCGCATTTGTATTGTTCGACAGTATTCAAACGGCCTTCCCTTATCATGCTTTAGCAGATGAAATCTTGTACCGCAAAGGCCAAGCAATGGAACAACGCGGCGAATGGCAAAAGGCTTTGGGTTATTATGAGGATCTCCTCAAATTACACAGTAAGGATATCCTAGCTGACGACGCTCTGTTCCGGATGGCGGAAATCAATGAAGTAAATTTATTCGACAAAACAGCTGCTGAGGCATTGTATAAGCGTTTGCTTATGGAATACAAAGCAAGTTTGTTTGGTGCAGAAGCAAGAAAGCGCATCCGCCTCTTGCGAGGAGATGCGCTTTCTGAAAGCGAAGATATCTAAAGATTAGAGGTTCGGCATTTCTCTTGTGAATGAAGGAATGCCAGTAACATCCATACCTGTAATGAGTAAATGGATGTCGTGGGTGCCTTCGTAAGTAACTACTGATTCTAGATTTGCCATGTGGCGCATCATTGAGTACTCACTTGTAATACCCATTCCGCCATGAATTTGGCGCGCCTCGCGTGCAATGTTAAGTGCAATTTCAACATTGTTGCGTTTGGCCATTGAAATTTGAGCTGAGGTAGCCTTGCCTTCGTTGCGCAATTGACCAAGTCGGAAGGTGAGCAATTGTGCTTTGGTGATTTCGGTAATCATTTCAGCCAATTTTTTCTGAATTAACTGAAATGCGCCGATTGGCACATTGAATTGGGTGCGTTCTTTTGAATAGCGCAAAGCTTGGTCGTAGCAATCCATAGCAGCACCAAGGGCACCCCATGCGATGCCGAAGCGTGCGGAGTCAAGACAGCTAAGTGGTGCGCCGAGACCTGAGCGGCCAGGAAGGATATTTTCTTTAGGAACTTTGACGTTGTCGAAGATGAGTTCGCCGGTTGCAGAGGCGCGCAATGAAAGCTTACCGTGCATTTCTGGCGTAGAGAAACCTTCCATACCGCGTTCTACAATGATGCCATGGATACGACCAGTTTCGTCTTTGGCCCAAACAACTGCGATATCTGCAAAAGGCGCATTAGAAATCCACATTTTGGCACCGTTCAAAATGACGTGGTCACCAGCGTCTTTGAAATTGGTGATCATGCCGCCAGGGTTTGAACCGTAGTCTGGCTCTGTAAGACCAAAACAGCCCATCATTTCGCCTGAAGCGAGTTTGGCAAGGTATTTTTGTTTGTGTGCCTCTGAGCCGTATTTCCAAATTGGGTACATTACCAAAGATGATTGTACGGATGCGGTGGAACGCAAACCGGAGTCACAGCGCTCGAGTTCTTGCATAATAAGACCATAAGAAATTTGGTCGAGGCCAGGCCCGCCGTATTCTTCTGGAATGTATGGTCCGAAAGCGCCAATTTCGCCAAGCCCAGCCAAGATGTGCATTGGGAAGGTTGCTTTTTCGTAATGCTCATCGATAATTGGTGAGACTTCTTTCTTTACCCATGCTCTTGCGGCGTCACGAACAAGCTTGTGCTCTTCTGAGAGCAGGTCGTCCATGTTGAAGTAATCTGGGTGTTGATATAAATCGGTTTTCATGATGGTTGATTTGTGCCACAAAAGTACGTAATAATCTGTGCAGCTGTAGCATGCAAATTTGAATTATTTTTGTATCCTAAATTCTCTACATGCAAAGATTTGAACTCATCGAAAGAGCCTCCCAAATGAATAGCTACTTGCTATTTGTTTCGTTGCTTTCTTTGACTTTCATCGCCTATGCCCGTATCAGCACCCCAGACGCCTTGACCTTATCTTGGAAGCGCTTTTGGAAACTGAGCCGAGTGGAAAGTTTTGGTTTCGACGATGAAAAGATTCGTCCCGAAACACAATCTCTATTATTGGGCAACTTTTTTATTTCATTCTGCCTGAGCACCTTTTTATTTTTTCTGACGCATTTTCAAAGAACAGAAGCTTTCGTTTTTGCTCTTGTGTTTGTCGTTGGATTTTTAATTTTCCAATTGCTCAATTTCCGCCTTGCGCTACTCATTACAGACAACTGGAAGTTGGTGAGTGGTATTTCCGAAATAAATAAACAAGTGTGGTCTTTTTCAGGCTTGGTTTATTTAGGTCTATCTTTTCTCTGGCTGATTTATGGTCAATCCAATAATTTACTCAACATCAGCTTCGTAGTGCTCTTTATTGCAGCCTATATTTGGCGCTTGATTAAGGCTTGGCGAGCTTGTGTTCAGGCAAATTTGGAATGGTATTATTTAATTTTGTACCTTTGCGCCTTGGAAATCCTACCTATACTTTTTGTATGGCGCTGGTTTTCGGGCGAATACAATTAACTAAAACCACAACTTTGGCTATAAAGACCATACTAGTTTCTCAGCCGAAACCAGAAGGCGACAAATCTCCTTATTTTGATTTAGCTGATAAATACAAGCTCAAAATAGATTTCCGTCCATTTATTAAAGTGGAGGGTGTTGACCCCAAAGAGTTCCGTACTCAAAAAATTGATATTTCCACCCATACAGCAATCATCCTTACCTCAAAGGTAGGGGTTGATCACTTCTTCAGGATGGCAGAAGCCATGCGTTTTGAAGTGCCTGACACCATGAAATATTTTTGTATTACTGAGGCTGTAGCGCTCTATCTTCAAAAATACGTGACTTACCGAAAGCGTAAAATCTTTTTTGGTAAACAAACCATTGATGAGCTTGCTGAGCTCATGAAAAAACAAAAAGGCGAAAAATTCTTGTTGCCTTGTACGGATATACTTAGAGACACCATTCCACTCACCTTGGAGAAGTACAACATTCCATTTACAAAAGCAATTTTGTACCGAACTGTTGCTGCTGATCTTTCTGATTTAGAAGATGTCTATTACGACATGTTAGTGTTCTTTAGCCCAGGCGGAATCGAGTCTTTATTCAAAAACTTCCCTGATTTCAAGCAGAATACCACGGCTATTGCTGCCTTTGGCCCTACCACTGCTAATGCTGTTTTAAAGAACAATTTGCGCCTAGACGTTCACGCGCCACATCCAAAAGCACCTTCAATGGTTGGTGCCATTGAATTGTTCATTAAAGAACAACTCAAAAAGAAATAAGCTATTTTCCTTTCTTTTTGTTGTTAAGTTTTTTTCCTTGACTGGAATTTCTTTATATTTACGCAAACTTAAATTTTAACGCATGAAAAAACTATTATTCTCAGCTGCTATGTTACTTGCAGGTGTTAGTGCGAATGCGCAGCTAGCCCCAGGTAGCGTTGCTCCAAACTTTACTGTTTCAGCGTACCAAACTTGGTTGGCTACTGCAGGAACAACAAGCAATGGGTCATATACCCTTTATGACTACCTAGATCAAGGATACACAGTGTTCTTAGATGTATCTGCTACTTGGTGTGGTCCATGTTGGAACTACCATTTAAGTGGAGCTCTCGAAGATGTCTATGCTAACCATGGCCCAGCAGGCGCACCAGGTGTTGCCACTGCTACAACAGACGACGTAATGGTTATCTGGATCGAAGGTGACGGTCAAACTGCTGACGCTACTATGTTAGATGGTTCAGGTGCTATCGGAAACTGGATTGAGCCAGCTGCTGGTAACCAAATCCAATTCCCAATGGCTAACCCTGCATCTGCTGCGGCTAACCAAATCAACAACGATTACGCAATCGCTTATTTTCCAACAATCTACCGTATTTGCCCTAACCGCATCATCGAAGAAGTTGGTCAATTAGACGCTGCTGCATTGTATGCTACAGTTGGCGCTTGCCCTCCACCAGCATCTGCTCCTGCAGACGTTGCTGCTTTGAACTACACTGGTGCTGCTGTACATTGTGAAGGTTCTTATACGCCATCTGTTAACATCCAAAACAACGGAACATCTGCTCTTACATCTGCTACTGTTACATTCACACAAGGTGGTACTACAGTTTCTACAGGTACTTACAGCGGTAGCTTAGCTACTTATGGTGTTGCTAACGTAACATGTTCACCAATCGCTAACTTTACTGGTGGTGCTCTTACTTGTACAGTTACAACTGCAGGTGATGCTTCAGCTGCAAACAATGGCATGAACACTACTGTTGCTGCTGCTTCAAATGCTGTTTCTCAGTATGTAACTGTGAACATCACAACTGACTACTACGCTTCAGAAACTGCTTGGGTAATCAAGAATAGCGCTGGCGCAACTGTAGCACAAGGTGGTGGTAACTGGGCTGACATGACAACAGGTCAAGCTGGTCAGACAGTACAAGCTCCACAAATGGTTACACTTAACCCTAGTCAATGTTATACTTTCGAAATCACTGACTCTTACGGAGATGGTATCTGCTGTTCTTACGGTAACGGTGCATACTCTTTAGTAGATGCAAACGGAACAACAATCGCTTCAGGTGGTGAGTTCGGAGATATTGATACACGTGCTTTCAAAACAGGTGCTTTAGGAATGGATGAGTTAGCTACAATCGCAATGAATGTATACCCTAACCCAGCTTCTTCTGAAGTTAACGTTTCTTTCGAAGCTACTAACAACGATTACGCAGTAGCGTTAATGGATCTTCAAGGTCGCGTTATCTCTGCAAAAAACATGACTAACCTTAACGGAACACAAGTTGTTTCTTTCTCAACTGAAAACGTTGCTAAAGGAAGCTACATCGTAACTGTTACTGTTGACGGTCTTACAACTACTAAAAACGTAGTTATCAAATAATTTTCTTTCATAAGAAATATGAAACGCCCTCCAACGAGGGCGTTTTTTTTTGACCTTTGTTTTATGTTTATCCCTTTTGGATCAGAATTTCAGGACCTCGCTTTACCTGAGCGCTTCACTTTCCCATTTTACTACGACGTTCATCCTATGGCCAAGTACGCCGTAGATTTATTGCAACAACGCTTAAGCACCGAAGCATTTGGTCATGATTTCGGCTTGGGCAGAAAAGAGCGCTTGGGTGCCATCGGAAAAATGTTTGGTGTACTCGTAGTTCAAAATTCAAATCAAGAACTAGGTTATTTAGCAGCTTTTTCTGGCAAGCTTGGCAATTCCAATGAGCACATTGGTTTTGTTCCGCCCGTATTTGATATACTAGAGGCACAGGGGTTTTTTCGAAGAGAAGAAGTAGAGATCCATGAGCTCACCATTCAATTAGAACAACTAGAGGGGTCTAATGAATTAGACAATTTGAAAGCTGCGTATCAGGAACTTCAAGCACAATGGGCAAATCAATTAGAAGAACTGCGCTTGCAGAACAAAGAAAGTAAAAGAATACGTGATATCAAACGCAGCGCTGCACTTGTGCATGATGCGGAGAACATTGCAATTCTTGAAAGCCAACTTCGCGAAGAAAGCATGCATGAAAGCCGACGACTAAAGGCTTTAAAAAAACACGCCCAAGAGGAGTTGTTCGCTCGTTCAGAAAATTTGCGCTTATTCAAAGAAGAAATTGAACAATTAAAAGCCAGGCGTGCGGCCCATTCTGCAGATCTTCAACAGCGGATTTTTGAAGGCTACACTTTTTTAAATGCCTTAGGAGAAACCCAAAATGTTCTAAATCTTTTTGCAGAATCACCGCCAGCCGGCGCTGGAGAATGTGCAGCACCCAAATTGCTGCAATATGCCTACCTCAACCAACTTCGACCGATTTGTATGGCCGAGTTTTGGTGGGGAATGTCGCCAGATTCTGAAGTGCGCATTCATGGTCATTTTTATCCGTCATGTAAAAGTAAATGCGAGCCCATTTTAGGACACATGTTGAAAGGCTTGAGTATCGACCCAAATCCAATTGCGGCTATTCATCCGCCTAAAGCCTTGGACATCATTTACGAAGACGACTGGATTGTAGCCATCAACAAAGCACCTGAGTATTTATCGGTGCCGGGCAAAAATCCTCAACCCAATTCATTAGAGGATTTAAAGAAATATTTTCCAGAAGCAGACGGCCCGCTATTGGTGCACCGTTTGGATATGTCTACATCTGGAATCATGCTAGCGGCAAAAACTAAACTGATGCATGAGCGTTTGCAGCGACAATTTGTGCTTAGAAAAGTTCAAAAAGAATATTTGGCAATTCTGGTTGGAGTACCAGATCAAGCAGTTGGTGAAATCAAACTACCTCTTCGTGTAGATCTCGAAGACAGGCCGCGTCAACTTGTCTGCTATGAACATGGAAGTTATGCGCATACAAAGTTTAAAGTGTTGGATATTCAAAACAATGAAACAAGAATTGCTTTGTATCCACAAACAGGGCGTACACACCAGCTTCGCGTGCATGCGGCGCATCATCTTGGTTTGAATTGCCCAATAAAAGGCGACGATTTATACGGCCAAAAATCCAATCGTTTGCATTTACACGCTGCTAAACTTGGATTTTATCATCCACATTCTAATGAATGGATGGAACTCTATTGCCCTGCCGAATTTTAGTTTTTGGGTTCTTGCCAGTCGCCGTATTCTTTGATGAGGTCTACGAGCGCCTCTACAGCTTGTTGTTCTTCAATATTGCGCTTTACAATTGTCTTTTCTTTATACAGATTGATTTTTCCTGGCCCAGTTCCAACATAACCGTAGTCGGCATCGGCCATTTCGCCAGGGCCGTTCACAATACAGCCCATAATCCCGATTTTGAGCCCTTTTAAGTGGGCGGTACGTTGTCGGATCTTAGCGGTGGTTTCTTGGAGATCAAAAAGCGTACGGCCGCATGAAGGGCAAGAAATGTATTCAGTTTTGGAAATCCGCGTGCGGGTTGCTTGCAGAATACCAAAAGCTGTAGAATTAATGTGTTGTGCACCTAACTCGGCATTGAGCCAAATACCATCACCAAAACCGTCAATGAAAAGTGCTCCGGCATCGGCCCCTGCAAAGAGTTGGAATGATTCAAGTTCAGCGGTTTCGTATTGATAAGATAAAATTACGGGGTTAGGCAGACTTTTTTCTTGTAATTCAAGGAAGAAACGACGGTAAAGCTGTGTTTTATTGCTGTATTTCGTATTGAGAATTATACAAACATTCGGTTTGTCTGTCAATTGATGAGGAATTGTATCTTCGGCTTCAAGTGGCAAGAAACAAATTTGATCAGGGGCCACTTCAGAAAGTTGTTCTTTTAGAACCAGAGGGTAATAGCCTGCTTTTTGGCTGAATGCCGCTTGCCATAGTTCGAAATCCATGATGATTCCTAGGGTACCGGGCACTTCAAAGTCAAGCTCATTGCTCCCGATGTAAACGTAATCGGCAGCCTGATCTTGGATATTCCATTTGTCGAGCGGAATGCTGTATTGGTAGCCAAAACCGAAGAAATGAGCTGGTTTGATGGCCTCTACAAAAGAGAGGTCTGCCAACACAACAGGGGTATTTTTTCCGCCGATGTTATGAAAGGAGTGGCTTTCTCTTTTGCTGTAAAGAAATGGCGAATAATTTAAGTTCCCACTTGGAGCTACAAATTCATGTGGTGTGTAAGAATTGTATTTGGCAATGAGTTTTTGAGCAACGGGTATCTCTGCTTCAGGAGCCTCTGTTAGTGACACTCTGATGGTATCACCTAGGCCGTCTTCTAAAAGTGCGCCAATGCCAACCGCAGATTTAATCCGGCCATCTTCGCCATCGCCAGCTTCTGTAACGCCTAAGTGTAGCGGATAAACAACACCATTTTCCAGCATTTTTGCCATAAGCAAGCGATAGGCCTGAACCATAACGAGCGTGTTGCTCGCTTTCATGGAAATGACCAATTGTTTGTAATCGTGTTTTTCACAGATGCGGATAAATTCAAACGCAGACTCGACCATCCCTTCAGGGGTGTCGCCGTAACGGCTTAGGATACGGTCAGAAAGCGATCCGTGATTTGTGCCAATGCGCATGGCGGTCCCGTTTGCTTTACAAAGGAGTACTAAGGGTGTGAATTTTTCTTCGATTCGGTCGAGTTCAGCTTGGTAGCTCTCATCGGTGTAATCAATTTCTTCGAATTTCTTTTTGTCGGCGTAGTTACCTGGGTTGACACGCACTTTTTCGACAATTTTGGCGGCTATTTCAGCGGCATTTGGCGTAAAGTGGATATCGGCTACCAACGGGGTGTTGTACCCTCTTTGAACAAGTGCTGCTTTGATATTTTGTAAATTCTCGGCTTCGTTTTTACTAGGTGCCGTAAGCCTTACGAGTTCACAACCTGCATCGATCATGCGGATAGATTGCTCTACCGATCCTTCGGTATCCATGGTATCCGTAGTGGTCATGGATTGCACCCGAATGGGGTTTTTGCCTCCCAACAGCAGCGTTCCAATTTGGACTTCTTTGGTCAAAACGCGGCTGCGTTTCCAGAGGTCAAGACAATAGTGTTGCATTTATTTTTTTTAGTCTAACAAAGGTAAGGAATCAATTGTTTGTGCGTTCTTTGTTGTAAAGGTATTCTCATGTGGCAAATATTGACTGTTCTTCTGTTTTGTTTTTTCCTTTTTTCTTCTTGTCGAGAGGAAAAAAAGGGGAATGTGCGTCAAATTCCTAAGAAAACGGAATCAAAGAAAAAATTGACAAATAAGGTAGTTCATCCCACTCATTTTATACCAAAAGCAGAACCTAAACCCAAATTTATTCCGCCCACGCCCTGCCCAATAGACCCTGAACCTTATCCGATTGACCCTGAACCTTATCCGATTGACCCTCCGGGTTATATACCTGAGCCCATCATCAATTGCATAGGCCCGCCAGACCCACTGCCAAAAACAATTCGAGACAGCATCGTCAATTTTCCTACTATTCAAGCATCTTATGGTATTTCAATTGATGAATTGCTGAAGTATATCGATAACAAAATCAGTAACAGTTATGAGTGGACTTACCTCAGGGAGTTGGGCATAGAGGGTAAAATTTACATTCGCTTACTCATTGATGTTAAAGGGAAAGTTCGAGAAGTGACATTCTTGAAATTTACGGAGAAGCAATTGGAAATTTTGAAAAACCGACTGAATTTAGCCCTTCTTGGAATGCCAAATTGGAATGCTGCTAAAGATGAGAATGGTGCTGCTGTGGTTTCGGAGTTTACCTTTCCTTTGAGGATTGAACTCAATTAATGAAGTGCTTTGGCGAGCTGTTTGGCAATTTGTAGTCTTCCGTTGTAGCCATAGTGTTCTGTAGTCCAGTTTTGGTCACTGAAATCAAGCCCCTCGAGCAATTCTAAGTTATCTACAACCGTTACCCCAGGCTTGTTGCCATAACGGCGCACCAACAAATTGCGGTTGTAACGCATGATTTGCACGAGTTCTTTGCCGACGTACTGCTGGGCATATGCGGTGTTTTCTGCCAATAAATTGAAAATCAGCTTGATTTTGTGTTGCTGACAAAATGCAACGATTTCATCAAAATCTTTCAGGCGCGGGTTGTCTGGCCTAATTTGAAACGCATACGACTTCACGTAATGACACGCCAATGTAATCTTTTCCATGTCCCAGGCGCCGTCTGGAAGTAGAAAACTTCCGTTGGCCATTGCGTTGTCCCAAAGCCTTACAGTGGCATGAGGCACTTTAAATGGAAAATCAAATTTAACTTCTTCCCATTCGCGGAGCATTTCTTGTTCGCGCACTTCAGGTGTTTTGTTGTCAAAAGCATTCAGCGCAAGCAAAAACCGATTGGCTAATACCGGATAGGGTTTGAGCATGACCACTCCAGCTTGCAAAACACTTTCTAATTCTGAATGGCGCCAATCTGCACCGAAAGACCTCAAGTTCATGGTAACGATGATCGCTTTTGGGAAAGGTGCGCGCATATTTTTGATCCATTCTTTGTAAATCCCGGCATGCGTAGCTGGTTTATTTACTGCACCTATCTTAAATTTTGGCAAAAGGTCGTCGGTGAGTTCAGAAATTGATTTTTTAACAAGATCTGTATCGCGGACATTCATATTTGATGATTCCGCAAAGTAGAGGACATCTGACTTGCGTTGTTGCTTCCAAACTTCTAGCATTTCAGGGCTGTGTTGTCGGAGGTCTTTTTCATAAAAGAAAT
>JACCDV010504688.1_pt1 | contig 31579 bp, 29 predicted proteins | sample 7446131 | NCBI WGS metagenome assembly JACCDV01 (sample SAMN15323448, study PRJNA562643) | freshwater metagenome | isolation source: river surface water | place: USA:Blue River Watershed | collected 2017-08-17 | reverse complement strand
TTCATTTTCCTCTATAGATAGCACGAAACCTCCACAAATTATTCAAGATCAAAATACTCAAACTGAAATTCAAAAAGTCATTCAACAGTCCAATTTAAATCCAGATTATCAATTACAAAGTAGTGATACTGAACTACTTATTTCTGAAGGAATTATTCTTTCGGATTCAAATATCAAAAGCTGGATAAAATAATTTAAAGGATTAAATAAATATGAATAAAGCCAAAAAAATATTTTGTGTTTTTTTTTTTTATTTTTAATCATGGATGTGACATCGTATAGTTTTGCAGATGGTGACAAACAAAATGCTATGTTCTTAATTGAAGCAGGACTGAATCAAAATAAATCTTATTTGTCTGGTGACTTAGTTGAGTATACCGGAAAAATTAAAATGATCGGCGAAAAATTTGAAAATCGAAAATTTAAAAATAGTTTATTAAAAGAGTTTACTTCTCAGGGAATTGAAATTCTTTTTACTTATCCGAATTTAATTTATGATGTTTCTAGTGATGTGACATTGATTGATAATGGTTCACGTGAAGTGATATTTAAATATAAAACAGCGCCTTTAAATACTTTCGTGATTCCTGAATTCAATGTTAAAGTCATGAGCCTTAAAAAAGATAAAGAAAAAATTAAAAAACTTTCTCAAATTAAAGAAAAGCTTTTTAAACGTATTGTTTTACTGAATAATCTTTTAAATAAAAAAGATATCTCTAAAACCATAGTGCAGAGACATATTGATGAATTGAAGGCTGTTTTATCAAAACTTGAAGTTAAAATGCAGTCCTATCCTTTTTTAATGGCCGAAAATGCAGTGGCTCTGCAATTAAATAATGAAGTTGCAAAAAAATCGCTAAATATGACAATCATTGATTCTGTAAAATTCCAATTAGAGGCTCAAGTTGGTAGCTTGATTCAAGGTGAAAAAGCGAATATTGCAGTTCATTTTCAACAAGTCGGAGTTGAGTTTTTAGGTAAAAAAAGTGGTCACGGTGAAGATGATAAAATGATTCAACTTATACTTTATCACAATAATAAAGAAGTGAAAAAGTCATTATCACTGGATTTGTCAACAAGCGGTTCTCAAGAATTTTTATATACAAGTGCTGCTTTACAAGAGCCCAAAGTGCATGATTTTTTTCTAAAAGTGTATCGCTTAAAGAAAAAAAGCAATCAGTGGCAGATAGATGAGGCCATTGCTGAAGTTCCTTTAAAGCTGCCTGTATTACAAGATACTCAAGCACCTATATGGTTATTATCTGATGTCTTTCCAAATGCAAATCAAAAGCATTTAAAAAAACTTTCTCATATTCATTTAGTGGCCACAGATTCATTTGGCCGATTAGATAAGAATTCAGTGGATATCAAAATTGAAGGAGCAATCAATGATGCTCAAACTTCCTATTCAAAGAATATAACCGTATTACTTAAATCTGAATTTTCTAATAATAATTCACAAGTTTCATTTGATAGTGATGCCATAGATCTTGAAGAAGGTCTGTATTATCTTAAGGCAGCCCTTAAAGATTTAGTCGGTCAATTTACAATACCACATCCATTGACGATACCATTTAGAATTGATCGCACGCCTCCTGTTATTCAAATGGATGCGACTTTACCTGTATTAACAAATCAAAAATATATTTTTTTACCGATTCGAGTTTTAGATTTATCTCCTGTTCAAGTTAAAATATTTGTAAATCATTTATTAACTTTTACAACAAGTGCCACACAATTTTCGTATAATATACCATTAAGTATTGAGGGAGTGAATACTGTTCAAATTGCAGCTATAGATCAAGCTGGAAATGAAGCTCTCGGACCAATTTTTGAAGTTCGCAGAGACACCACAGCTCCTGTTCTAACAGCGATTACGCCAAGCTCTAGTTCAAAAATTTTTGATATGGTGACTTCAATTCATTTGAAAAGTAATGAAGAGCTATCATTAGCACAGATTGATTTGTTAAATTTAACATTAGATCCAAGTTTAAAAATAGCTTCTGGAACATATGTTTTTGCCAATCGTGGGGAACAAGATTTACAAATTAAAATTAAAGATTTAGCCGGTAATGAAACACTACAAACTGTTCATTATGTTGTTGGGCAAAAACTTTTAACTCCAGAGTTAGTAACTGTGGCACCTGCTAAAGACGGGCAACATTTAGCTGTAATTGGACAACTGGGTTCTACAAAAGGACTTTCAAAAGTAGTTATATCCTATGGATTTTTAGGATTGAATACGGAAGAAGTAATTTCTGATGCAGATGGTGGTTTTAAAGTTTTTACAGATTTATTTTCAACGGCCACATTAAAAGTATTTGATGCTCATACAAATGAAACTGCTCAAATGAATTTATCCTTTGTTCATAGCACAACAATTGCTGGAATCGTTATGGACACCAACGGAAACCCTTTGCCGCAAGCTACTGTTGGAATCTTAAATACAAATGTGAAAGTGCAAACAGATGAAGGAGGGGTGTTTGTTATTAATGCCGGTCGTACCGGTGATCAAACACTAGTGATTGATGGATCGACGATTTTGCAAACCTCAACAGGGGCTCATCGAAAATTTTCGCAAGTGAGTATTGCTGTAAATATTGGAATAGGTCAAAAAAACACTTTAGATCGACCGATTTATTTACATCCTATCCTTCAAGATGGATCAGAAACAGTGGTCACAGCAACGGCTGACACTGTGGTAGAAAACCCGAGTGCACCAGGGGTTAGTATTGATATTCCTGCAGAGACTGCACAATTTCCAAACGGGCTTAATAGTGGTGTCATATCTATGGCTTTAATTTCTTCAGATAAAGCAACGATATCTACTCCACCTGGTGCTGTGCCGACAAAGGTATTAGCGCTAGAGCCTTCAGGATTAAGTTTTAAAGAGCGCGTTGAAGTTCAAATGCCTAATGATAATGAGTTACCCGCAGGAACCGAAATGGTCATTTTATCAATGAATTCTAAAGAAGGTATTTGGGAAGTCGATGGTTTTGCAAAAGTGACTGAAGATGGTCAATCTATTAAAAGTAAAACGGATCAAGGTATATCACATTTTAGTTTAATATATATGATTCCTGCCAGAGCTTATATTGAGGAAGTTAAAAATCCGTTGGTTTCAGGAATAAATATTTCAGAAAGAGCAATGACAACATCTATTCAAATGCCTTCATATAAAACACTTGGGCAAAAATTAACTCCTTCATTATCTTATAACAGCTCATGGGCAAATCCTGTGGCTTTTGTAAGTCAGTCATTTGATATTCCGACACAACAAATTGAAGTAAAAAGTGAGACAACCAGTACCTCATCAAGATTCACTAATATTAATTTTAAGTCATGTTCTCAAATTTTGGGGATTACAATCAATTGTGAAGATAATCATGGAGTGTATTTAGTTAATGCTGAAAATAATGATAAAATTATAACAGCTTCAGCTTATAAACCAGAAAAAATAACAGCTCAGTTATATGTGAGTTCTCTTTCAACGGATGGTATTCAGTTTGGTAAATCTGTTGACCCTTATCAAGTTATCAATATAAATGACATAGGTTTTAAATCTGTAAAATCGCCTTTGTTTACGTTCACAGGTTTGCCGAATAGATCTTTAATTTCTTTTTCAGTCCCACTTAAAGATCCCGAAACGTCTCAGTATCTAGAGACGGGGCTTTATCCTTCATTGACTAGATACGGTATTACGTTAAAAAATATGACCATCACGACTGTCGCACGCACTTCAAAAGTTTCAATCAACGGTGGTGAATCTAGTGTGAATGTTTCTTATTTTAAAAGAGAAGATACACAAATTTTAAATGAAATTTTTCCGAGTGATTTGCAAAGTAATCTCATTGTGCAAAATAAAATTAAATCTCCATTTGGTCGTGGTTGGCATTTAAATTTAGCACAAAAAATTATAAATCCAAAAAATAATTTAATATTGATTGAAGAGGCTAACGGGCAGGTGAGTACCTACGCCTTAAATAATACAATGAGCACAGTTATGGACGGCCATGTATTGGGAGTTTCCTTTAGTCAGATAACGCAATTAAATCGCTGGCCCAAATTATTGACTCAAAAATTTGATTCATTAAATGGAGATTCAATAGTTGAAGTGGATGCTTTGTTAAAAAATCAAACATCTATAGTGAGTAAAGGTGTTTTAGAGCAAATGAATGGGCAATTAGGTAATTCATTAGAAGGAAAGTGTTTATTAAATAATTATGCTGGAACATTTGATACCCATTTTCATTCTTATAAATACAAAGCCGACATCGGACAAATCATTCAAACTTCTGATGGCGTTATTTATGGAACAAATCAAATGGAACATTCTATATTTAAACTTGATCAAGGAGTTTATACTAAATTAGCAGGTGCTGAGGATATAGATGAAAGAAGTGAAAAACTTGAAAGTGATCAAGTTAATTTATTTTGCTTACAAAAATATGGAACTGCATGTGGACAGCCAGTATTTAATAGCACTAGAAATTGTTCTGAAGTAATACCACCGACTTGTCCGCCTGGAGCAGTTTGTAAGCCTATACCACTACCTGTATTCATTCGATCTGTTGGTCATAGACCGGCAGCATTTTTTAATGGTGATGATGTTGCGGGGTTATTTGGCTCACCTCAATCTAAAAATATAGCTTTAAACCAACCTCAAAGTATTGTCCTTTCACCTGATGGTTTTTTGGTCGTCGCAGATACGGGTAATAATCGTGTGAGAAAAATTAATTTAGCGACACAAACCATTACAACTTTAGCAGGAAATGGGTTTAACACAGATACTGGAGATAATGGTTTAGCCATAGAAGCATCATTGTTTCATCCAAAGGGATTAGCCTATGATAGTTTAGGTAATTTATATATCACAACAGAAAATGGCTATATACGTAAAGTGGATACTGCCGGAATGATTTCAACTTTAGCCGGACTGCCTTTAGGACAGGGAGGTGTATTATCTAATGAAATAGCTGCTAAAAAAATTGCGCTCGTTAATCCAACTGGAATAATTTTTGATGATATTAATCAATTTATATATGTAGCAGATACTGGTAACAACCGTGTAGTTAGAATTAATTTAGATAATATGATGGCCTCTAATGTAGCAGGTAATGGGTCATGTCAGTCAGGATCTGCGGCTGAAAATCAAGCTGCATTGAACACCGCAATCTGTCAGCCCACTCAGATTGGATTGGATGAACAAAAAAATTTAATTATAGTTGATAACCAAAATAATAAAATTAAAAAGGTACAGTTTAATAGTTCACAAGGTGCAAGTTTAGCTTATTTGCCAACAAGTAATGATTTATCACAGTTAATTAAAAATGACGATGGCACTTGGGTACGAATTTACAGAGATCAAAGTAAATCACATTTTAATGCCGAAGGTTTACAAATTGATGATGAAAACCGAATCGGCCAAAAAGTAACTTATACTTACAACGACCAAAAGCAATTAATTGAGATGATCGATCCTACTCAGCAAATATTACGTATAAACTATATAGGTGAAAAAGTTAGTCAAATCATTGATCCTGCAGGTAGAGTCACTCAATTTAATTTCACAGATCAGTTATTGACCTCGATTATGTATCCTGATGGATCAATGAAATTTTTTACTTATAATCCTCAAAATGGTCTATTAACGAGTGAATTGAATGAAGAAAATCAAAAAACAACGTATTTATATAATTTACATTCTAGATTAAGTTCAATCACTGATGCTCAAAATAATATTCATCGTATGCAAGACCAAATCAGTCAGTCAATTGCGATAGTTGATACGGAAAATGTATTAAATAATAGTGGTTCTAGCCCATCAAATATTAATAACTCTGTGATTGATCCTACTGGCAGTACAACATATTTTGTTCAAAACACTCAAAATTTAATCACACAAATTAAAAATGCCAAAGGGGTTGTAACTAAAATAGTCCGTGATCAAAAAGGAAATATTGCAAAAACAATTACACCAAATCTTCATGAAATGGAATTTCAATATGATCCGATAACCAATGACTTATTAAAGAAAAAAGATGCTTTAACACAATTAACTGAAGAAAAAATGTATAACTCATTTGGCCAAGTGATTGCGACTAAAGATATTCATAACAACATAAAATCAAATCAGTATAGTGCTACAACTGGATTGTTAGAAAAAGAAATATTTCCGACGGGAAATCAGATAGAGTATTTTTATAATTTAACCGGACAAGTCAATAAAAAAATTGAAAGATCAGCCACCGGACAAATTCAAGAAACACAATTTGAATATGATACAAAAGGAAATTTATCTAAAATTTTAACACCAGATGGTAAGGTGATCGAAAATTTTTATGACTTATCAGGCAATCTCATAAAAAACAGATCTTTTGGTGTAACAACAGCTGATATCAATGAAACCCTTTATGAATATGATGAGTTAAACAGATTAACCAAAGTGACATCGCCTAAAGCTGAAATCACTCAATACACATACGATAAACTGGGGCATATTTTAGAAATTAAAGATCCTAAAAATAGAATCACACAATTTCAGTACGATAATTTAGGCCGACTTATTAGTAAATTTGATCCTAATGTCAATGGCACATATAGTTTTACTTATGATTCAAAAAACAATTTAACTACAGAAACTTTGCCGGATGGTGTCGTTAAAAGATATCAATATGATGAATTAAATCAGATGACTCAGTTAACCACGCCAGAAAATACGTTTGTGTATAGTTACGATGATGAAGGCCAAACTGTAGGCGTGAAAGATCGCTTTTCGATGATTAATTATATTCGAAATATTAAAGGATTAGTAGAGGAAGAAAATTTTTTTGGTTACGGGATATTTGAAAAAAGTTTTAAACCAATGCTTATTAATTATAAGTATAATTTAAAAGATCAATTAACAAAGGTCACAATCGATAACGCAGATCAAATGAATTACGCTTATGATCAGTTAGGCCGATTGATTCAAATCACGAATCCATTTGGTGAAGTGTTTAATTATGATTTTGATGATACACAAAGATTATCGCGAATCAGTCGCCCTGGTGGGTTTACAGAATTTAAATATAATTTAGGTGGTGGGTTAGCAAGTATTAATCACACTATAAATAACTTACAAAAATCTAAATTTGATTATCAATACGACTTAAGAAATTTTATCACACAAAAATCCAGTTTAAACCATGTTGAAGATTATTCTTATGATACAAATGGGCAATTAACAAAGGTGCAAAAAAATAATATTGTAGTCGAACAATTCACTTATGATGGTTTAGGTAATCGTATTACAGATAAATTTGGTCAGTACATTTATGAACCGGTTCAACAAACACTGAATGAAGATTCTCAGTTTAAATATATTTACGATAAGCGTGGAAATCTCATTTTAAAAACCCCAAAAGATCTTCAACAAAAAGCTTACGCCTATCAATACAATTCATTAAATCAATTAGTGAAGTTGACTGTATTTGATAAGCCATTGGGTACAGTGATTGACGAGTATAGATATAATTACGATCCAATCGGTCGTAGATATAGTCTTAGTCGATCATTTAGGTCAGCCAATGAACTTGTGATAACTGAGTATTCGTACATAGGTGATCAAGTGATTTATGAATATCATTCAACATTTAATTCGACACGAACAGGCACAATAACAGATAAGGTAGCGACATACACTTATGGGTTGAGTGGCGTGGATGATATTTTGTCAGTCCGAATTAGTGAGGCGGGAGCAAGTATCCATAAAAAAGCAAAAGCGTCTGGAAGTTATTATTTTTTAAAAGATCATTTAGGAAGTATTACAGAAATAGCAGATAGTTTTGGAAATATAGTTCAGAAATATGATTACAGTTCATTTGGAGTAATTAATAAAATACAAAATGAATCTGGTTTGGATATGACTAATGACCCATATCTACAAAATCAATTTACTTATACAGGAAGAGAGTATGATGCAGAAACTGGACTGTATTATTACCGGGCTCGATATTATGATTCTAGTTTAGGGAGATTTTTGCAGATTGATCCTGATCCGGGGAAGGTTGTTAACCCGATTACTGTTGTGAATAAGTATATTTATACTGGGAATAAACCTGTGATGTTTACTGATCCAAATGGAAAGTTTGAAATAATATCTGCTTTTATATCAATTATTTTAGGGGCATTTATGGAAGGACTAAAAAACTGGATTAATACAAATCAGTCGGTTGATGCATTTATAAATGGAGCAAAAGATTTCTTTCATTATGGCTATAAACCATTTTTGGCATTTATTTTTGGAGGATTTTCAGATGAAATAACGAAATTTATTACAGTTGGTAGAGATCCAATATTGGATCCAGGCAGTTATTTATTTACAAAAACATTAATTTCTGTATTATCATTTGATTCGAGTTTAAGTAGAATAACAACTAGTAATGACGAAAGAACATTTTGGAACATAGTTATTTGGGTAGGATCTTATAATTTTGGTATTGAACCAGGTGTTGACTATGGACTTCACGTAACGCCAAACTAAAAAGGTAATATGAAGTATTTAATTCAAATTTTTATTATATTAATTACTCAGCACATATATGCAAATACTTATTATGCAATTGGTTTGCAGTCTAATTTAGGTAATTATAAATATAATATTTCCGATGAAAATACAATTTATAATGGTCATGATGTTAGTTATTTAATAGGCATTAAAGCAGATTACTTGGATATAATTTATAATTTTGGCAATCAAAACGATAGTATTAATAGTAAAGAAATTAAAAAAATAGATATAAATATTAAGAATATTTTACTGAGTGATTATATGGCTTTAAAGTATGGTATAGGAATGACATATGACATATCAATTGTTAAAACAAAAAACGAAATATACTACTATCATAATGATGTCTTAATCCACCCCCTCATTGAAGTAAGTATCTCTAATGAAAAATGGAATACGGGAGTGATGTTTAAAATTGATAAAAAGTTAATTGAAATCGCAAATTTAAATGATAAAAAAAGTACATATGAATATGACTCGCAAATTAATTATAATTTGTTTTTGGGGTACAGCTTCAGATAATTGAGCAGATAATTTGTAAAAAGAGATATCTCCAATCGATAATTGTTGCCTTCTGTCAATTAAAAATTTAGTCAGTTCTTATTGAAAATAACTAAATGTCTAATTCTATAGATTTTTTAACTGTTGCAGCTAAACTTTTAAATGATGGTGTTGGTTGTATCGATTGCGACAAACTTTGATTTTTAGCCGTAATATGATCTAGCGTTCTGTTTTTATTAAAAGTATCAATAAAGTCTTTAAACCGTTCCTTAAATTTTTCAAAATATGTTTTATGTTGATCGATTTTTTTGAAGTTAACCAAAGTATCGAGTTGAGATTTTAATTGATTCATATCTATTCCAATATGCGATTTAATTTTTTCATTGATTGCAGGGCTTAAAATCTCTTTATTTAACTGTCTTGATCGTGAGCGCTGTAATTGGGCTTTAATATATTCTACGTCTTCAACAAAAATTTCAGCTCCCTCTTTAGCTCTTGAAAGTGAAACGTAAAACTGCTCTGATGATAACGCATTTCCGCTAAAATTAGACATAGATAACAAAACATAATCACAGGTTTTACCTTGAGATGAGTATGAGGTTGTTACATAGCCATAATCTAAAAAATTTAAATTTTCTGAAATTTTGCGACCATCAGTTAAAATAATTTCATTATGAATAATGTCTTTAACTTGAACTATATCTCCATTAACAAATCCATTTAATTTGTCATTTTTTTGAATAATAAGCTTTTCATTGATTTTAATTTCAAGTTCTTTTTTTTGAATAACATCGAATGATTTTGACTCTAATTTTGATAGATCCAAAGAACACATTTTATTATTTTTAACGTTTTTGACATACAGTTTATTTTTACGGTTATCCAGCACTTGCCACTGCGAGTCTTTGTTAAAACTTTTATGTTTTAAATGAAAATTTAAATACATAGGATTTGATTTTTCGATTTGATATGAATTTAAATTTTCTTTTTCAGCACTTGTAAATCTTAATGATTGAATGACTTCTTTTTTAACTATTGGCCCGTTATAATCATAATACTTTTTAAGCCTAATTAGATCTGTAATTTGCTGAAGTTCATGTCTGGTTGGAGTAATAATTAAGACAGAATGAGTTGCCTTACTTTTATCAAAATATGAATTTAAAATATGACAATCATTGAAAGCATTTTTAATTTCAACCTCAGAAGTTATTTGATTTATTATATCCAAATTTGGAATTTTGTTGTTTTTAATGCAATTAGACTTGGAAAGCATTTTTAATGCTTCTTCATGATAACCTTTTCGTGCGTAATCAACGATTTGCCCGTACATTTCATTTTTTTGTCGCACAACTTTGTTTAAAGTACTTACTTTTGCTTTGGAGAATTTTTGTAAACTTCGTAATGCATCACCAGCCTCAATACTATTATGCTGACGTGTATCTCCCACCAGTAAAATTTGTAGATTAGTTTTTTCAGAAACTTTCAATAAATTTTCCATCTGATCAACAGAGACAAGTCCTGCTTCATCAACTATTAAAAATTTTTTTGGATAAACTCCATCACTTTTAAGTTCTAATATTTTTTCATAATTTGTTAAAAAACTTTGTAATGTTTGTGCTGATATACTTAAATCTTTAGACAAGTTCTGAGTTGCTCCCGTCGTCGGTGCCACAGCAATTGCTTTAACTTGATTTTGATCTAACACCTGAATTATTTTTTTGAGTAAATAGCTCTTACCAGTTCCCGCTGGGCCTTCTAGAATTTGAACCTGGTCTTTGTTATTTAAAATCTCATGAAAGGCCTTTTTTTGATCGTCTCGTAAAGTTCCAATGTCAAAATTAGCGTGAACTAGTTTTTCACTAAATTTATTCATTGTTTGATCTACAAAATCATTAATATAGACTTCTTTTGCTAGCCCTTTAATTGATCCAATAGTTTCATTTTCACCTACAAAAATTTCATCATCTTTATCAATTAATTGATCAATGTCTTGCATTTTAACTTCACCGTAAACTTGCTTTAAAGTTAACAATTTTAGATCATCCTTTTGAACGACAGAACGACGTTCAAAGAGGTGGTCTTTTGCAAATTTATAAGCGACCTCTAGTTTTAATTTTTGATGAGGAGTAAAACCATTTTTCACAGGATTGTGGATTTCAATTCTTTTTGCAAGAGCACGGTTTTTTAACTTATTAAGGTCTGATAATTCACCAATTTTGAGTTCGTTTTTATGCTGATGAACGATCTCTTTTATTTGTAGAGACTTCGTTTTTTTCTTTCTAGTTTGATGAGTTAACGTGGATTTCTCATTGTTTGTTAATGGTCGATTTAAACTAACCTCTAATTCTTTAGCTAATTGTGAAATACTCTTAGATCGTTTAGAAAATGTTGCTCTAATTTCAGGGCTGACTCCTTTAATTTCCCAACCATGTTTTTGAGGTTCTATTTCATATCCAAGGGCTATCACTTTTTCGGCTAGTTTGTTTCGATAAACCTCAGTAAAATAGTTAGTTTTTTTATAAATTTCTGATGCCTCCAGCGCTTTAAATTTTTTCTCTATCTGATCCCAAGTTACGTTAAACACTAAATTATGCGAGTGTAGTTGAGGATCATTCGCACGAGATGTTGCATGCACAACTGAAGCTACTAATATGCTGCCTGTTTTTCTAAGATCGTTTGCGCCATTGACTCTAATTCTGGTTTGAGATGACAGCTCTAGTTCTTTTAATGTTTCTTGAGTAGCTAGATCGTGAGCCTTTATTAAAGCTTGGTCATTCATTGTAATTGCCATGATTGAAACGGATTTAGGTGCCGAGAACGTGGCATCAAAATAAAGCCTGCGGCCCACAATGGTTTTTGCAGTAAGCTGTGTTGATGTCGTGGGATTTTTATTTTCAAGTAATACAGAGAATTGATCTTTAGTTATTGGTTTTTCTGGATCAAGTCCAAGTTTTTCAACGAGACTTCCATGCCATCGCATTTGATCGTCGTGATAATACTTCACAGGAGTTTCTGTGGTGGGTTTTTGGCGCGCACTTAGGTCTTCACCCTCCGAATATTGATTGCCAGTGGATAGATGGTCTTCCATGTATTTTTCAGCTGCTTTTTTGCTTGATTGGACCTTTATCGTTAACACTTATTCCACCCTTGAAAAGTGGCTGTACTTTGTGCAGCCACTGAAATTCATTGTTTTGACACCATCCCCTTTCTTTTTTGTTCAAAAAAAGAAGTGAGTTACACTTCAGTTTTCGATCATAAGAGGGATCAAGTTTTGAAGTTTATTTGGTGATTTTGTGGTTCAAAACTTGATCTAAAGTTGGTTGAAATTTTGTTTTAAATTCGAATTGTATTTGAAAGGAACTCAATTAAATATTTGATTTAAAACAGAATTTTTTGAATCAATTTAAGTGCAAATCCATATATTTTTTTAGGACTTCAGCCGAAATACTGGCACCACTCTCTTTAAAAACTTTATGTATTTTTTTGATCGATATTTCTTTCGATTTAGCATCAATAAGGTAAGACTTAACCTCATTCAAAACTGGCTCCCATTTTAACATTGGGTCTGCATCTTTAAGTAAAAAATCAAGACCACTTCTAAGTTTTTTTGGGTCAAGTTCTTTGTGTTTTTTTGGTGTATTCATTTTATCTTCCTTTGTTTGGGTTTAATTTACTGTTTAAAAAATTAGAAATTTCATCTTTAAAGTTAACATCATATATTGACCTATTTTTTACGACATTTTTGTAAATATTTTTTTGATTTAATTTAAATAATTTATGATCTAAATACTTAGATTCTTGAAAAGAATACTGCATTTTTAGACCTGGAAAGCTTGCGTAAAATTCTACACAATAATTGTTTCTTTTGCCTCCGCTTTTCAGTGCTCTAAATATATCATTTTTAACACGAAACTCTTCTTTTTCTGTGATCGTAGTTGTAGCTTTTGGCTGAAAAAAACCTGACGTCGATTTTGATTTATGTTGAACTTTTTTTAGACCAAAAACAGTACTTGCATACTTATTCGTTTCTTCATCAATGTTTTGATTAAACACACTATTTACTAGATTAGAATCAAGTGATTTGATAGCGTCTTGCGCTTCATATCCACCACCTAAAGCCAGTCTTAATCCAGGAATATTTTGAGTTAAATACACAGTGGCACACCACTTACTTCGAGCAGTAGCCTGAAACTTACTGTCGTTAATATGGATATAATCTTGAACCTCATCTGCCCACAAAAAAATTGGACGAAATTCATCGTTTAATTTTTTTCTATTTTGAACGGCTTTTTGAAAAGCAAACTTCCATAATAGGTTACTTATTTTGCCAATTTCTCCGTATTCTTCAGTTGGCATATTTACAACAATTACAGCACCGTTCATGATCCATTGAGGTGAAATATTACCTATCGATCCAAAGAGCTTTTTTAATATACCGACATTAAATTTAAACAGCATTGAAGAAAGCGCAGTTATAACAATGGATTTAGTTTTTTCATTCAAATTTTGAAACTCATCTGAAAAAAAATGCAGAGCTAATCTTAAGTCATTATTAGAAGATGCTTCCTGTTCAAAATGAGGTATCAGCTCATCAAATGGAGTATTGCTATTGAGGGCTTTAAATAAAACAAAAAGGCCTTCAAAAGTAATTTGTGAATTTTTGTATTTGACCAAGGCTATAGTCATTAAATGGGTTAAATACTGCTCAATGACCCCGTCCCAAAATCCATCCGTGCTAGATACTTTTTGATCTCGAAAGTTATTCGTAATTTGTTTTAAAATTGTAACAATATTGATTTGAAAATCATTTGTGTCATAACCGTTTAAAGTTCTTAAAAATTCGATAATATTTAAACAAAAGTCATGCTCATAGTTTTTAATACCAAAGTGAATAATAGATTTTTCTCTTGAAGAAAAAGTTGAAAGTTTAATCCAATGATTCAATTCATCATTATCAGCTTTTGCGCACAGAACAAGGCCACCAAATCCATTTTCTAAGTAGGCACAACCTAATACGGCTCCAAATCCAGAACTTTTACCTGAGCCTGTAGCTCCATAGATTTTAACGCCTCTAAAGGCTGTGGACAAAGTAAATGGTTCACTAAATGATGATAGCTTAAGTAGAGGCAATTCTAAACTCCACGGCTGATTGAGTGTGGTCATTTCATGATAGCCTTGAAGAATCCAAGCAGGCTCTTGCTTTCTCTTAATTGATGATTTCATAGCTACTTTGACCGTGTTTTAGTGATTTTCTGAGTGACTGACTTTAGATCGTTTATGAAAAGATAATTTGTAGCCATTGCAATTATTAAAAGTGTTAAGCAAATAGAAATAATGAAGTACAATCGAAATACTATTTTTTTTAGAGATTGAATTTCATGCTGAGTATTACGCATAAGAATTGAAAAATCATTTTTTATATTTGTTACAACTTCTGAATCCATTTGCTCTCCTCTAAGGAATTATGTTTCAATTTTATTTTTTTAAATAGGGAGATTCATCAAGCACAAGTTGAACAAGCAATGGGCCTTCTACTTCTGTTCTTCCTGGCGCATTGATAGCTCGATTTGAGAGTCTTTCTGCTACTTTTCCTAAAGCACCTGATAAGCCTTTTTTTGCAGAATTTTCTGCACTTGGATTTTCAACGTAATCACCATTTGAATTTTTGGATCTTTCTACCTGAGAATCAGTTGCAATTGAAGTCACTGTTGCAAAGAACGATGCTATACCGAATGTGATGTCATCAGCATGATAGCTTCCCTTCATACCAACTCGTCCTAAAACATCTAATCCAGACGCTTTTAAACTGTACTCGTGCGAAATACTTCCACCAGATATAGTTTTAAAGTTAAATAAAATTCTTTTTAATTCATCATCTAAAACAGCTTCGCCATATACCCTTGAATTTTTATATAATCCACTTACTACAATTCCAACAACAGGAGTAGGAACTTTGCTTGAGGCTACAATATCTTGTCGAATTATAATTTTTAAAACAGATCCCGATGTTAAACCTTCAAGCTTTTTTTTAGCCTCAGTTTTTGGAAGAACAACAAAAACATTTTCAACAGAATTTGAAGTTAATTTTGTAAAATATTGTGGAAGGTTTGAGTCATCACTCAGGATTTCCACTGAACTCACATTTCTCGATTGATCAGTTAATTTAGAAAAATATTTTTGTGCTACATACTTTTTACCATGAGCCTGACCAACTAATGGCATGTCCTCTGACGTATTTTCTTCTACCTCTTCTTGAGTACTTTCAAATTGTTTTTTACTAAGTATTGCCTCTGGCTCTTGTCTAGTTTTAGGTTTTGCTACGCCATTGCAGTCGTTTGTACAAATAACTTTAGCTTGTACTCTAAAACCTGCTATTAGAATAATGCTTAAAATCAGAGATAATTGCATTGGATACCTCATTTTGAACTAAATACTTTAATTTTATCTATGCTATTGAAATCAAATTCAGATCTATTTGACTCAATTTGCTTCATTAATGAATTACGAGGAGCAATTTCTAGATCTGCAATTTTTTTTGTCCTTAGTTTATCTGATTTAAAAAATGGAAACTTTGTTAAGCGTGGAACACCGTAATCACCAATAACTTCAATATAATCGTTATGTATTTTTTTATTCACAACCAGATCAAAAACATAAGTTGAATCAACACAATGAACTATGAAATTCGTTGATCGTGCTACATGTGAAATTTCTAAAGAAAACCTGGTTTTATTTCTCTCAGAAATATGATTTAAAATACCTGATCCTGGAGTTATGACCTCGTCAATTTCACATGGCATCTTTACGCTTGTCGCAAGACCAGGACTCAAAAAAATTTTTTGAGTTGTTGAGCGATTTAAAAATAACTGCTGAATTCGTGGATTTTGACTTTGTGCAAATACAGAAATCACCATCAAAAATACAATCAACGTTGACAATAATTTCATGGCTGCCAACTTTCATATAGTCCAACAACTTCCCATCCATGAGGATTTAGGTCAGAACGTAACTTATGATTTAATGTAAGATGTATTTCACCTTTAATTTTTTTCTGAATACCTCTATATGTTTGGATCACTTCAATTTGAGCTTTAAAAAGATTATTGTTTTTATCATCCACTTCTAATAGAGTTATTTCACCCACTTGTAGCATCTTTGTTTCGGTAACTCGATTTTTTAAATTTTTGTATTCACTCTCAATTTTATTCCAAACATCATCACTCATCAAATCCGTAGAATGTCCAATCGTTTGAGTGAAGTTTTCCGAGTCATAGTTTGTATAAATTCTAATAAAATATTTAACAAAATCGTATTTTTCTTGCTCATAGACTTTATCATTTTGTTCTGTAACTAAACGTGTTCCAAACTGATCAATCGCTATTATTTTGAGTTCTTTTTGATTCTTAATCGAAAAAACAGTTACTCCAATAGAGTAGATTGAAAGTATTATCACTAAATACCACAGGCTTATGTTGTACTGAAAATACGGAGTTATTTTTTTGATCATGTTTTTCTCCACGGTTTAGATTCTCTAAGTCTTCCAATAGCTAAAGCTCCAACACCGCCAATAGTTGCTATTTCACCGCCTACTGATTTACTTGTACCTATTGCATGGCCTGCTGCCTGAAGTGCAGATTTCACTGCAAAAATGGGAACTAAGAATTGAGCTAGTGCAAATATTAAAAGTGATGAACCCTGCGACATCGAAGCTGTTAAATTTGCGCTGTCAGCTTGAAAGATTGTCACCGAAAATTTTGTGAGTAAGGCTGATAAAATTGGCCATATTAATAAAGAAATACCCATTGAAAGAATCATATTTGAGTAAAATCTAAAACCAAGAATAACGCCTAAATAGATAAAAATTGGAGCGCTTGCAAACAGTACAATAAGCATTAAATTACGCAAATAATTTAAAAATTGAGCTATTGTAACTGATAGCCATGTCACACAGGTTTTATAAAGTTCTGCTGAATTTTGTTTTACTAACTGAATGGCAGTATTTAGTCCTGAATCTTCATTACTTTGACCTAACTTAATTGAAGTATTGATTTCATCAAAAGATTTGTATTTTGTAACTTGCACAGACGCGGTGATTTTTTCTGATAAATCATCAACAAAATTAACTGTGTTTATGAAAACCATCGGTGCAAAAGCTATAAAAACCAAAAACTTTAAACTATCTTTTAAGATACCTTTTAGATGACCATAACTGCCCATGGTAATTTGATTTAATATAATACGAGCTAGTGCTGTAACAACGGTCAAAGACACAACTATTTTAGCCACAAACCAGTAGTTATCTAACGCGGCTTTCATTAAAATATCTGATATTCGTGAAACTATAAATAAACTAATTCCGTAAAAAATAAATGGCATTTCTAAATTCCTAACCACTGAGTGTAGAGAGAAACTATCGACGGAATCAAATATGATAATACTACACCAAAAAATCCCGCTTTCAAAATAGCTGCCCCTTCTGGCCTAAAAAATGTGACCATTAAACCTATACAACCTAATACGCACAGGCAAAGGCTCAACTGAATCGCTTTTCGTTGTAGACCCTGCACTTGATATGAAGTCGTAAAAATATTCTTCTTTTGAACATTTTCTTTGGAGTTTATGAGATTAATTTTTGCTTGATCTAACTCATAGGCTATAGATTTTTTAAAGGCTAAATCAGACATCTTTTCATCCAGTTCATTCATTTCGCCGTTTTTAAGTTGTTGAATTTGTAAATGGAGAAGTTGTTGTTGATTAGCAAGAATAGCTTGATTGGACGGATCAGGACCTGTTCCTCCATTCATTGCAGCCATAGTGGCAAGTTTAGATAATAAATTTTTCATTTTTTTTATATTTTTAACTGATTTTGTAAGAGCTCTCATTTTTTGTTCTAAGGACAATTTGCTGGAGTTAACTTTTTTTAAATTTGATCCGATCTCATCTTCTGAATAACCTAGATATCTCATATCTCGTTCAAGATCTTTGATATTTCGATTGTACGCTTTAATATCATTTGTAAATTGACCTATCTCTGAAGATTCATCAGAAATTTCACCTAGCAAATCTGAAGAAGATTCCAGTAAGTCAATGGATGAATCAATACCTCCTCCTAACACCGCCGCACCTCGTATTGCGGTATCAAAAGAGATAAATGCATTCGCTGATATTGAAATAATTAATATAATTTGGCATGTAATAGCTTTAAACATTGCATCGCCTCCTGTTTAGTAAATCCCACATCGATGAGACTAGATAATTTGTCGTAATCTGCTTTGTCGCTCGTAAGTAACCAATATTCTTCAGTTGATAGTTGTATTTTAAGGGTTTGACCACCTAGCCTTGTTTTATAAAATACTTCTGAATATTGACCTTTTTGATACTTAAGTTTGATGATGTTAGAATACTCAAATCCAGATAATTTATGTCGTGATTTGAATTTTTCGACATCTTCAGCATCACTCGGGTAAGAAAATAAAAAATGATGATCAGTATTTTCAAATAAAGAATTCGTTAAAGTTCCTTTTCTATCTCTAACTTGAAAGGAAGCTGATTCTTGATTAATTAAAATTGTAGCGTGACCATATTTTCTAGAGTTTTTAGCCGTCGAAATAAAAAAGGGAGAACACTGATTTAAAAACTCTGTTGTTTCATCACAAAATAAAAAAATACGTGGTCCTGATCTGCCAGAGATGGCAACTTCAGAGTTATACTGTGCCATAACGGCCGCTATACTTCCACGAACGAGAGAGGCATTTGTTGAGTTATTTACAGATACAAAGTCATAATATCGATACCTGTCATTTGTGTTACTTTCGATAACCTTAAATATATTTTGATACATCCCACCACTTGTCCATCTCTCGAGTAAAGATTGATTAGGAATTTTTGATTTTGAAAAATTTAAAAAATCATCCAAAGTTGGATTTTGTGGCCTAGATTCTGAATATTGAATAATAACACGGTCTAAATCAGCTCTTTCTTCATCTGAAATACCAAATTTATGACCGACATCTTTTGAAATTAAGACTTCAATAAAATCAGAAACAATGTCAGCTATCTCTAGATCAAAAGGTGTTTTGGCTAACACATCTAGAGGATTTAGACCTGAAGGAGTATTTAGATCTAAAATAAATCTTGTCCCATTATATTGTTCACACTCTCTGACATAACTTGAACCCACATCCATTTTTAAAATTTTATGATTAGGATTATTTAAAAGACTTTGAGTCAAGAGACCACATAGAACTGATTTTCCTGAGCCCTTCGGTCCAACAATCATCGTATTCCCAGACTGTGTTAAATTTGAAATTAACTGAATTGATTGAAGAAATTCGGATTTTCTGTGAATTAAAAGCGAATCTGATTCAATTTTTTGGAGTAAATGATTTGTCTGTGCAAATATTGGTAAATAATTAATAACTCCAATACTTAAATCTTTGAAAGAAGAATGAAGCGTTGAACCTGGCTGAATTGATATAAAACTTTGAAAAGTACCTTTGTTTTCAATGTATTCACTACCAATACCAAATTCTTTTTGAATCAGATTAGATAAATGTTTTAAATCTGCACGAAGTGATTTTTCATCACTTGTCATTATTTGAAATAGGACTTCTATTTCCACGAGTGACTGATTTTGGTTAGTTATTAAATCTCTAAGGTTTTCACTCTCTGAAGCTCTTTTGTTCTCTGCCAAATCATGTGCCTGACGAGCTTCTGACTCTAAACTATTTAAAATTAGCTCATGCGATAAACTCGATAATTTTTTAATTTGAGTAATTACTTTGTGAGGTTTTTTAAAACTTTGTCTAACACTGTTTAAACTATCAAAATCAATAGATTGTTCTGTGTTTTGTTTAATTCTTACAATTCCTATTAAATTTTGATCAATCACTAAATGATCAGGATATTTTATAATTGGAGTGTTAACATCTAAAAATAAATTTTCAATTTCTTGTTGTGTAACTTTACTAAATAGCTGAGTTGAAATTTCGCCGGATTGGCCGTAATCAATTTTTATGTTTAAAAAATTATCTGCAATTTCTAATATTTTCGAATAGAGATCAGAAGTGCTACCCTTAAAAAAGATTGGTTTATTTTTAGTTTCAATGATTAAGTAATTAGTATTTTTAAAATACCCTTGAGCTGATAAACTGTTTTTTCGTGAACAATTTTTTTCAACATTGTAATGACGTTGTGATTCAGAAATCCACTTTAAATACACATCTGGTGGTAAAGAATTGAGTACAAAATTAAAATTTTTTTTGACTTGATCATCTTCAGTCACTTCTAAATCAATACTGTGATACATAAGCACTATACCAAAATAGCCATTCATTGTCTCATAGATTAAAAAATCATTTTTTTCTATGATTGAACTTAATGTCCCTGATTCTATGAACATAAATAACATCCTCTGTTAACATACTTATTAAGACATCTTTTAAAATTTTAGATCGATGTTTCCGTCTAGAAACTGCTGATATTGTAATAAAAAACACAGCCAAAAATGAACCAACCATTAAATCTTTAAATACTAATTGGGAAATAAGAAAAATTATAATGCCCGGTAACATATCTTCCCAAGTAAGACCTAAAAACAATACTGATTTATTAATCCTAAAAAATGGTTTGTACTGTGTTCTGTTTTTCACAAACTAACTCCAGTATCTTGTAGCAACAATAATTCCTGCTATACCTGCTATAGTCCAAGGAAGAGCTCGTTTTGTATATTCACGAAAGCCAGGTATCATTAATCCAATACAGACTAAAACAAAACCTGCTGCACTGATAGCATTTCCAGCTCGAAGTGTAGCTTGAGAAAATGATCCGATAAATCCGTCGATATCAACCTGTGTCCCCCGCTCTGCTAAAGCACAATTTTGATAAATTAAAATACTTAAAATTAAAAATTTATTCTTCATTTGATTTCACCTCTTTGAGTTCAATAGCTTCAGATTCTTTAACAAGTAACTTTGGGCCACGTTGTGTCCAACGATTAATGCGATACACATCGTAGTGATGAGTATCTAATAAATTTTTAAAATCTTCTGGCATATCACTAGATATGTTTTTTGATTTTTGCATTTCTATGTCATTTATGAATTTAATCTGGGCTTGAAGCTCACGTTTTTCTTTATCTGAGTCGTAATATTCAATTGAAGCAATGGCCGCAACCGCTGCCGCAGTTCCACCATAAGCAACAGTGTAACCTAATTTATTACTATTTTCTGATTGAGCTGCAATCGTTCCAATAGCACTTGCAATTAACATATTACGATATGTCTTTTCTTTAAAAGTGTTTGCTACACATCCCGTAAAAATAAATATTAAAGTCAATAAAATCAATGTCTTATTCACAGTAGTTTACTCCTAGAACAGGAATAGCAACACACTGCTTTCCAATTTGACCATCGTTACCATCAATACCATCACTCCCTTTTTTACCGTTCGTACCATCCGATCCTTTTTTCGCATCACTTGAACATATTCCTGTGGCTGCTGATCCACCAATTCCACCAAGCTGACCTTCTGAGCCTAAACCCTTATTGCCTTTCAAACCTCTGATGAGTTTGACTTGAACGAAATTCAAATCATCACCGTAAATTGAATCAATTATTTCTCTTTTATCAGCCTGATAAATTTTATTAATTTTAACAGTTACATTGCCACTATCTCCTCCATGACCAGCATTTGTTCCGTTTTTTCCATCAGAACCATTTGTACCACTTGATCCCGGGTATCCATCAGTGATGCAACCACAAATTCTTTCTAAGTGACTTGAAATAATAAAATTACGCCCATGGCCCACATCACGCGGTTCACATGTGTCTGGTGTGCCCGCATCTGCTGGTCTTCCATTAGCTGCACGAGATGAATAAGATTCACCGTTTATTCCGTGACCACCATTTTGACCACGATTAATGATCATAACTCTGCCGTACAAATTATTAATTACTAAATAAAGTATATTGCCATTTTTTCCGTTTTCTTTGGGAGCAGCTCTGTAATCAGAAATGTCTTTTACATCTACATTTTCGATCAGATTTATAGTTTTATCCACTGTATACAGATGATTTATTTCAATATAATTAACTTCTTTATCAAACAATAGAGAATATTCTTCGCTTAAAAATACTCTGTTATAACGAAAAACATGGCCTTTTTCTGTGATTGCTGTTGGCGTGAGAGATCTGTTTTTTTCATCAACGACAAAATCTTTCGGAATTATTACAGTTTTTATAAAAACATGCTCTAACTGATTTTCTTCATTTAAAACTTCAAATGTAAAATTTAATTTTTGATCATGATTCGTAGTGTATTTAAAATACGCTGTGTTAGTCGCTGTTTCTACGACTCTCTTTTCCTGTCGTATTCTTAATGTTTTAGGAATCTGAAACGGGTTCCATTTAAAATTAACATCATAAATAAAAGCCTTTTCACCAGCGACTATTTCGGATTCAAAACTATTTTCAAATTCACCATAAGTCGTTGAATATTTTGTCGGAGCTTCTTTAAATTCATTTTTTTTATTCTGTTGAGTCTCTTGATCAGAAGTATTCTCATCAAAAAGACCTTTTTGACAACTTATAGTCATTAGAAACACAAAGCCAAAGTAAATTATTTTTTTAAAAGACAAAAATCCCCCCCTTTTGAAAATAAAATTTCAAAATTATTAAGTTTTAATTTTTTGATTATTGATTTATGATTTACGAAAGACTATTCAGTCTCTTCCTTTAAGCTAAGCTTTATCAGTTGTTTGATAAAGCCTAGCTTTTTTAAATCCATATACGTCCCATTTGTGACAAAATCAAAAACGTAAAAATAAGATTTCTCATAGAAACTCCTTCCAATTTCACTTAATCACAGAATTTATGATTAACGTGCGTTAAAAAGTCTTTCAAGTGTTTTTCTTTAATAATTACAATTAGTTGCGCGTTAAGTAATTATCTTTTATGTTAATTAATTAACTAATTCATCAATTAATTATTGATTGAGTTAATTAAATTGTTCTAGTGTTAGAAAAAATTTCAGAAAAGGAACTATGAAAAAGTCACTTGGTGAAAAATTAGCAATGCTTGCGAAATCGCAAGGTAAAACGCAAGCTCAAATTGCAGATCAAATCGGTATGGCACCATCACAGCTAAATCGTTTTCTAAAAGGAAATTCAGACTGCACCACTGAAAATTTATTATCTATTCTTCATATTTTAGAAATTGATTTAGAAGGAATTATATCTCGAAAAACCCGAAAATCTGCAGAAATAGATGACATTGAAACTGTTTATGACTGTTTAACATATATGTTCAAAAGCATTGATGATCTAGGAAAACAAACTTACTTAAATCATTTAGCATGGGCAACGAAAGCAACAACTAAAAAATCACTGCCAGCTAAAGTACAAGCAATTATAGAAAAAGAAACTCACTTAATTTAATAGGAGGCGTTTGGTGAATTTACAAAACACTGATGTCGTAACAGAAAAAATGAAAGATCAGAATAATGCAGATTTATTACAATATTCTGGCAACTGGACCTGGCGTGCAGTTGAATGTCTGATCAACGCTCCTGACTTTAATCCTTCACCTAAGTGGGTATCTCAAAGATTAAATATCTCTGTCGAAAAAGCTGTAGATGCTTTTGAAGGTCTCGAACGTTTAGGCTACATTTGTAGAAATGGATCAAGTTACAAACAGCAAGCTAAAGAGTTTCACCTTGGTATAAATGAGATATCTAAAGAAGATTTGTTAGGTATCCAATCGAAATTGGCACCACAAATTATTTCTAAATTAAAACCGTCAAGCAAGTTTACAACATATTTTATGCTTGGAGATGAAGAGTTAATTGCTAAATATGCGCCACAGATCATGAAGATTTATATTCAAATGCACAGTGAGGGTCTCGAAAAAGGACTTACTGAAGTTGTCGCCAGCGAAATTAGCTTCGCTCTTTTATCTGAAAAAATCTCTCAATCACAAGGAGTTCAATAATGAAATACTTAATTTTTACATTATCAATTCTTTTATCCGAATTATCTCTTGCTCACGGCAGTGTTGGAACTATGCGCGTAAGTGATAAAGACAAACTTAAACAAGTTATATCTGATATAAAATTTAACGAACACTCAAAAATTATTTACAACATGGGCACAAAAGGTGAACTTATTTACTACGCTCAAGGTGAATTAGTTCAAGGTCAGTGGAATGTAAAGCAACTGGCAGTACCTTCCGTAGATGTTGTAGAAAACTCTGAATTCATTAAATATTTAGAGCAATCTGAAGCAACTCAAAATTGGGTTGAAATTAAATAAACCAATCATAAAACTTCACATTTGAGATCTCAATTCAAATTTGATATCGACTAATGTCTTAAATTAAGATCTTAGTTTGTATTTTATTAAGAAATTTTATATTCCACCCGACAAACAAGCTTATATATACTTATCAAAAGTGGAGATAAAATGGATGTGATTAAAACATTACTTGGGGTTATCATTATATGTTTGTCAGCAAATATATTTGCATCATCCAAGCAGCAGCAAAATAAGATTCAATTTTCCATAACTGGAAACGACCGCTACTTTGTAAACTCTAATGATAAATATTGTGCTCAAGTACTATTCGATCAAAATAAAACTTATAGATTAATGACTCCAAAAGGTGAAACAAGCGGAACATATTCTTACAAAGAAGGATTTTTGAAAACCTTTGAGAAAGGCACAAATTTATTTAATTTAAAATATGAATCACACAAACAAAATGGTGATACAGTTGCATCTATTTTTAATGATCTTGATTTGAAAGATAAAAAAATGATTATTAGTGCCAAAGCATGTAAAAATATCGGTTTTAAAATCTTTGAACTACCTTCTACTGATTTTTTGAACAAAGAAAGAAATGTGGCAACTCTAGAGCCCAAACTACAACCAATAGAATTAATTGGAAGTATTGATGATTTAAAACTCGAAACAGATCCCATTGGAAAAACTTACTATGTATATACAAATAGTTGTGAACTAAGTAATCCTAGCTCCATTATATTAAAATGTTTATTACGAGGTGGTAAGACTTCTTTTGCAATGATTACGACAACTAAGGAAAATGCAAAAAATCTTCTAAAAAATCTTGGAGCATATCGTCGTCGATTAACTTGCAATATAGAAGGCTTCAGCGGTGATACAATAACTTGTAAAGGTATCTTAACTACATATGAAGACACGGATTTTTGGCCTTAAATATATTATTTTTTCTCTTGAAAAATATGAAGATTCTTCTCTATTTCACTCTTCCAAATTAAACTGCGATTATATGGATTACATCTAGTTGGTGAAGGTAAAAAGCAAACTCTATCCAGTATTTCGTTACTAAGTTTATTTGCATTAAAATATCCATCCAGAAGATTTTCTATACCTGGCTTACGCTTACAGGTGAAAAAAATTGGTGATAAGTTTAAAATATTTTTAAATTCAGTACTAATAGGTTTAAATTTTAAATATCCATGCCTGTTTGCATTAAACAAAACTTGATCCGATGAGTTGTCTTGATCCTCATCATTCACAGAAATTTCAAGTACAATATTTGACATTGCAATTCCCCACTGGTTTAAAAAATCCATTTTTTCTTCAACCGAAAAACTATGAGGCGTTTGATTTGGCTCAAAGATTAATTGCAAAATCTTCCAAAAATGATTTCTAGTACTATGATAAAAAAATGGATTTATTGGTGCTCTACCATTTACATTTCGTGCAATTACAGAACCCATGGTACCTAAAATAACGTACCTTATTTTTTCTTTTGGAATAAAGGTCTCTATCTCATCTTTTACAATCATCATACAATTTACTCTATTCTCATTAAATGATACTGTTGAAGAAAACTGACATTTTTTATTTCTCAATTTTAAATTTTTAAACATACTTTCAATAGATTAAGTTTTAAATAGTCAGAATTTTACGCAAAAACTAGACTTAGGTATTTTAATATTGCCTTTCCTTCTAATAATTGCTGCAATAATCTCAAACCGAACACATTTGTATTTTTAATAAATTAGCTTTCGGTTAAATGGAGATTGTTAAATGGACCCACTTAGAGACTCTTTCACAATAAAGTCTTCAGATCTTAGACAAACATTAAATGTTGCTCCGGCAACCTTAACTGATCTATTTAAAAAAGTAGGAGTTTCATTTATTGAAGATGAAAAGTCCACAAGAGGACAGGCTAAAAATGTTCCATCTAATGAGGTCCGCAAAATTCTTGAATCTCGAGGTTTTCAATACCCGACCAAAGCTAAAGTTATTTCACTTATGATGTGTAAAGGTGGCGTCGGAAAAACAACGACTACAGTATTTGTTTCTCAACGACTCTCTTCTTATGGCGCTAAAGTTTTAGTGGTTGATGCGGATTCTCAAGGAAATACAACTTCTGCATTCGCCTTAGATCAATATGGGCTAAATATAGATGAAGAAACGCCAATTTTATTGGATGTTATTACAGGCACCTGCACTTTAGATGATGTAATTCTAAAAATTTCACCGAATTTGCATTTAATACCTTCTAACCCTGCAAATTCTATTTTAGACAGCAAGATTCGAGAAAATTCTAAAAACACAAGTATAGCAATTAAGAAATATCTCGATCAAATTTCTCACCTATACGATTATATAATTATTGATTGCGCCCCAGCTCTAAATCTTACAAATACAGCTATGGTTTCAGCATCAGACCTTGTTATCATGCCAGTTGCACCCGACAAATTTTCTCAAATGGGCTTAGAGCAAACACTTACAGAAATTTCACAAATTGAATCAGATTTTAATTTAAATATAGATAAAAAAATTGTATTTACAAAATTTGATGCTCGCGAATTTACGTCTTTAAAATACCTAACTGATATAGCAGAAGTTCATAAAAGCAAAATGTTTTCAACCATGGTTAGGACTGCTTCAGATTTAAAAAATGCTATTACTAAAAAAGAAGATCTTTTTAATTATAAAAAGTCTAATGCAAAAGATGACTACGATAATCTCACTAAAGAAATTATGGGCTTGGATAAATTTTTTGATAAAAAAAATAAAAAAGAAGCCAATGCTTAATTAGGAGTTTTTTGTGGCAAACTTGGATGAAATTTTAAAAAAATCTCAGGAAAAATTAAAAAACAAAGAGCTTCCTAAAAAAATAAAGCGTGATAACCATTCTCGACCGTGGAGAGAAGAGGGCTTAGAATTTGGTCAAAAAGAAATCGTCAATAAGACAACTACAATCGACAAAGAGAATAAAACCATTTTAAACGAAGTTAAAGCCACGCCATTGATATTAAGCGAGCCCCCTACTCTTGATATACCTAATTCTAAATTGGGTGATTTAAACGAATCTACAACAAACTTACAACAAACTTACAACAATAGTACTTCAAACTTACAACAAACTTACAACAAAAAATCTGAATCATACAACAAACTTACAACACAACCTACAACAGTTGTACAATTAAAACCTACAACAATTGTACAACAGAACTTACAACAAAATAACAACAAACCTACTACAAACTTACAACAAGCTTACAACAGCATTTTTAATCACGGTATTAATAGACTTGCTGGACTAAATTTAATACTTTTGCGCAATATTTTTGAAATCTGCCTCAACGAAGGGTCTCGCATTACTGGACCTTTGAATTTAGAAACATTAACTACGATCAGCGATGTTAAAAATTCTAAAACGACACAAACACTACTTTATCGTTTAGAGAAACAAGGCTACTTAATTAGAAATACATTTAAAGCCGGAAGAGGCGGTTGGACTTCTTACGAAATTCCAACTGAAATATACAATCAATTGTTACAATATAAATCTAAACTTACAGCAAAACCTACAACAAATGTACAACACAACTTACAACAAACTTACAACAAATCTACTTCAGAACTTGCTACACAACTTACAACAAACTCTTCTAGTAAGATAGATAGTAAATATAATAATACTAACTACCTAACTGAGGAAGCAGACACCACACCGATACAATCATCATTACAAAATATTGGTTGGTTTAAATCATTAGATTTTTCAGCAATACCCTATATCAAGCCAATGATGGTTAATTCAGTAATAAGAACTTTAGTCGAATCTAAACTTGATCCTGATGATGTGCAGATGTTCCTCAATAAATTTAAGAACTGGCTTGTTACACAAAGTAAAATTCAAAATCCTTTAGCAATTTTCTGCGATAAACTTAAAGAGTACGCAAACGAGGGTGATTCTCCGGTGCTTTCCGTGATGTCTGATGAAGAGCTACAAGTTGAATATCTAATGGCGCAAGACCTAGAAAAAAAGCGGGTAGAGATGGATCTAATCAATAAGGCCCGTGCTTTTAAACAGGATCAAGATAAAGAAGCTTTATTTCAAGATTGGTTTACTCAATCAACTGATGAAGAGAAAAGAATGATTTATCCAGAAACGGCTTATGCTAAATTTGGAACTGATATTTACAATATCAGTCTTAAAGAGGCTTTTTTAAATCAAGGATAGGGTAGTAAGTTATGAGATTAATTCTAGCTATTTTGTTACCCTGGTTGCAGTTTTTTACAATCAATAGACCTTTTGCTGGAATATTTTGTTTGCTTCTTCAAATCACTTTGATTGGTTGGGTTCCAGCAGCGATTTGGTCAGTTTATGCACTATCTCAATACAAAACTGATGAGAAAATACGCAAAGCTATTGAGAATATGAAAATTAAGGATACTGAACTCTAAATACCATCAACAAAGTCTGTGCAATTGCTCACAAACGGCCATAAATTCAATTTTAATTCAAAAAACAAGTTGTGTGCTATTCTGAAAATAAAAAAGCAACTCGCGCTGTTTTAAGCGGCTTTTTCTATAGAAAGTTTTAAACCCATTGTTTTTAGAACAGCGGTTAATGTTACCAGAGTTGGATTTCCATCTTTACCAAGAGCTTTATGAATCGTTGATGGGGTTTTTTTAGCCTTTTTAGCAATTTGTTCAATCGACAAACCAAGAGCTTGAGAAACAGATCTAATCGCTTCGATAACCAACTCCGGTGTGTCGCTATTCTCTTCTAGCGAAGCTTTTAGATACTCAATGGCTTCGTCAGGTGATTTTTTAAATCTTTCTTGTTTCAACTGAGACCATGTTTTTAATTTCTTAGGACTTTTTTTTGTTTTCATATCGACCTCTGTAATCTTCTAAGTATTCTTTAGCCTTTTTAATATCGTCAGATTGTTTAGACTTATCTCCTGCGGTAACTAAAAGTATGATCTGTTTTCCCAGTAGTGAGTAATAAACTCTGAAAGCAGGGGTTTTAAATTTCAGCTCATAAAGACCATCTTTTAGTGCTTTGGCATTTCCAAATTGACCCTGTTCTAGGCGATCGATACGGGCTTCAACTTTACCCCGTACTGAGCCATCAAGAGAGTTTAACCACTCATTAAAGGGCTCTTTTCCAGTAATAGTTTCATAGAAGATAAGTTCAAAAGTGGTCTTCATTTTCTACACTATAGCGCAGATTTAGTTAATTTGCAACAAATTATTTATTTAATATTTATCCTCTTCATCGAGCGTCTTAAATCCAATAATGGATCGTTCTTTTTATCTTTTAAAAGCTCTAGGTATGGACCTAACTCGCTTGTAGGAATTCGCCTATGGCCGCCTCGAGTTTTGTAGCTTTTAATTCGTTTATCATCGACATCACGACGAATAGTGTCTTCAGAGACTTGTACTGTTAGTTCTACTAATTTTTTAAAAGCAGGAACAGTGAGTGCTTTTTCTGATTTTTTAACTGAACTTTTAATGTCAGATGCAGCTGGAGCCCATTTTTTGGTTTGAATATGACTGTCACATTCTTTCCATATTTCAATAAGTGCTAAACCCAGACTTAAGGCATATTCATTTGAAAATTTTGTAACATAACGATTGTTCGCGAGTTTCTTTTCAGGGAGAGGAAGAGATTTAAAAATAGAGAGATCCGGGCTTGAAATAGTCATATATTCCAGCACTTTACGAAGAACGATAGGATATTCTAAAACGGAAGATGGTTTTTTCATATACTTAAATACTAGCAAATCTCGCAAATATAAAACAAAGAAAAAATATGTTTTGTGGCGAAAAAGTAGGGTTTTTGATAAGTTTTTTGAGTTAACATAAGATTACTTTTGTTAATGTATAGTATGTTTGGTTATATATGAATGGTGTTTTAGGTAATTAGGCTGCTAAAACCATCTCCAAAGCCTCTTTGATTTCATTTTCCCAAAAGCTTGAAAATTCATTGTTCACTTGTTTGTTAATAACCAATATTAGAACAATAAGTGTTCTGATAAACTCAGAATCATTAAAATTCAGAATCTCTTTCCAGTTTTCATAATCGTAAAGACTTTTTGGATTAGTTATTCTCACTTTTTTATGAATATTGTGCGTTTCGTCGATAAGTGATTGAAAATCGTTTGATTCCATAAGGTTGTTAAAAATGGTGTTATATTTTGCATTAGATAGCTTTTTACTCAGAACTGTAATGATGGACCTAACAAGCTTTGATTCGTCATTGCAGTAAAATTGTTCATTTAACTTCTTTAATAGGGCCTGAGTATTTTCGGATATATTATATTGTTTTTGATTGTCAATTTCGAGGTTATTTAACCAATTATGAAAAGCGCTGTGTACGGCATTACTCCAAAGCTCAGCACCACAATCTTTGCAAATACTTCCTTGAGTTGTAAATTCGTGAGAAAGAAAAGACCTTTTAATTTTTGTATATTCAATATTTTCATGATTACATGAGTTCATAAATTAATTCTCCCTAAAGCTATGTATAAAAACTCCTTTAAGCTCAGTGGCATCAAAAAAGTACCCTTTTGCATAATAAGCTTTTTTTCTTAATAAAACTCGAATTTCAAAAATCAGGTGGAAAACATTTGCCTCTGCATTTTTTGAGTTGCGACCCTTCTGCGTTTCTCTTTTGGCAAACTGAACAGTCATGTCAGATGAGTTTGCTAATTTAATAATTTCTACGAATTTATCCCTAGATAAGTTAGGCTTTGATTTTGGTTGATCGAAATATTCCAAATTTAATTCAATGGCCCTTAAAAGCTTATTTAGAAAATTATCACAGTTCATAAACATTAATATACCCCAATTGGGGTGTATTGCAAGTTAAAATAATGCCTAATATTGCTTGTAAATAAAGTAAAATTCGTTACCATATATGTAATTACATAATTATAATATGTAATTACATATATGGAGGTGGTTATATGGCGAATATAGGAATTGAAAGAGAACAAGTGTTTCAGGCGGCAGACACTCTAGCTTCGGCAGGACTCGAACCAACGATCAAAGCAATACGTGAAAAGCTCGGAAATACAGGAAGTCTTACTACGATTTCTAAGTACCGTGATGAATGGATGAGGTGGAAAGAGTCTCAAACGCCGATTGCTGCAATTCCAGAAAGCTTTACTCTGGCAGCGCACAGTCTTTGGAATACAGCGTTTCGTGAGTCTGAAAAAATATTTCAATCG
>JACCDV010481218.1_pt1 | contig 31594 bp, 29 predicted proteins | sample 7446131 | NCBI WGS metagenome assembly JACCDV01 (sample SAMN15323448, study PRJNA562643) | freshwater metagenome | isolation source: river surface water | place: USA:Blue River Watershed | collected 2017-08-17 | reverse complement strand
CTGCCATTTGTTCTTCAGTTAGCTGTTCCTTTTCGTATTCCCAACCATCTTCTTCCCACGGTGGCGTACCTGGCTTTCCTGGCATCTGGAACGACCAATAAGGATCGCCTACTACTTCTAAATTAATTGTAAACATATCGCTTCCGCCAGAAGCTTGATTGTTTCCTATTTGTCTATAGATGCTGTACTCTTGTGCGTTTTCCCTTGACAATGCGCCTTGTTGACTACCTTCTTGCAAAGTAGTGTTGATATGTGCAAACTGAGGCATGTGTGGGTACCATCCTTTTTTAGGTGTGATATCCATGTCTTGTCCTGCACGATAAGGCATGTCTTCTACATAAAGTTGTTCTTTGCCGTTGCTAACTGGTTGCAACATTCTTGCTTCATTGCAAGGAACAGACTTTGATTTGTCTGCTGGATTCTTTTCTCTTGACGCAGGCTGTGTTGATTGCGCCGCAATGGGATTTCCCTTTTCGTCTAGCCACAGTGGACGCACAGTTCGCCACAGGTTATCAATTCTAATATCAGCATTGATAACTTCACTGTTCTCACCAGTGTAGATCCATTTGTAAACTTTTCTCAGTAGCCCTTTTTTAATCCAGTTGTCTACACGCTTGTCTCGCTGTGCCGGATCCCATGCATCTTCATATTCTTTTGGACTAATAATATTCTTAGCATCTTCTTTGGTCGTGATAAAGTAATGAACTTCCTTTGCAGTTGTTCCTATACGATTATCAAACAAGGGCATTTTGTTCTTTTCCTGTGACTTTGCACCACAAATGATACTAAAGCTTTTAGCAGGAATGTGACTGGTTTTATCTTTTGTGTCTGTGTTGTTATAGTCTTTCTTTTCTGGTATACGGTGTAAATATTTTAGAACTTCTTTGCTGTTTGGCATTGAACTTAAAATAAAACTTTGTATTGTTGTGCCAGCAGGAACTTGTAGCTGACCTCTAAGCATCGACCAGTTTGCTACAAAGTTTCCTACTAAACCATAGTCATACTTTAATCCTGCAATATCTTTGTGTGCAGAAATAACATATTTGTGAGGGTAACATCTTTCGCCAGATTTAACTTTTGCTTCTTCACGCTTATTCAATGCTTCTTCGAGCTGTTTACAAAAGTCACCTATTGTTGGAGGGCTGCCTTCCATCTTAAAACCTTGCTCTAAGTTCATGTGATCACTTAGCGCGGCAGTACCCAAGTCAGGAAACATTTCAAAGTCGTACACACTGCCTTTGAAATCAAGATTCATCTTAAGCTGTAATAATTTCACATACCAACGAAATACTAGTTCTTCGCCTTCCCAACCTTTACATAGTTCGGGCTCGTCTGTTTCTGTATTATACCCTTGGAAGAATACTTCAAGTAGATACACAGCATCGCTGTTGTTTGGATATCCTAAAGTCAATGCACCAAGGCTAAGTGCTTCAATAAATCTGCCGCCTACTGGTTCAATGAGTTTGCCTTGAAACTTGTGAAACTGTTGCATTGCATAAGCACCTGTGTTATTACCTGTGCCAACAGTTTCTATTGTTAATTCTTCTAAAAAGACAGTACCAGCGCCGCCTGTTTCCCACATAATAATGCCTTTGGTTGCATCATATGATCTTTCTGTTCTTGTCTGTGTAGACTCAACCGAGGGCATCATTGTTAACCTGGTGTTATAAGTTACATTTCGATAGTTTTGTAAAGGGTTATAATGAGTATCAGGCAAGCCGATATCGTCAAGGTGTGTTGGTTTTTCTGTTGCCATTAGATTATCCCTTTGGCGTCACTTGGAGATAGTACTGTCAAGACCATGCCGGCCTTCAAATCTCTGATTGGATCCTGTAATTGGTTTCTATTCAACAACACTATTACCCACCAGTAGCTACTGTTACCATAAAGTTCGTAACTTAGCAAATCTGGTCTGTGTTGAAATTTTGGTGCCACGGTAATTGTTTGAGGAATTCTATTTCTAATCAAATCTTCAGCCGTTGGTAATTTTGCAACATCAAGGTAGAAATCAGAAATTGATGTTGTAGAGTATTGATTCTTTCCTGTTGATGCCATTAGATATATCCGTCCCCAAGTAATCCGCCATTGAAAAACTTTTCCAATGTATAATTTTTAACAGTTTCAATACTGTTAATCTGTACAATCAACGACACTGACATTTCAAATAATACAGGAACTGCTTGTTTTCCGTTAAACATATCAACTGAAATGTAGTCAACATCGTTTGGGTAATCGTACTGAAAAGTTTTTACAACAACTGGTGTGTTGTTATAAAGTCCGTGTGCGTTCAATCTACCAATTGGAGGCGGTGTCCCTTTTTTACTATCTTCCCTACCATAAAACATACTAGTTGCACTGCGAAGCAAATGTATTGCTTCTAAAGTTGCTTTGGCTTCTTCTTCATTGCGACTGAACCAAGGTCCGCTGATAGTAATTAAAGGCGTAGTTCTATTACCAAATGCACTTGGTTGATAATTTGTATGTTGCAATTCCCAGGTGCTGTAATTAACTTCGATTGCCTGTGTAATTTTAGGAGTACTAGGCCATTCGACTGTTCCTCGAGATTTGTACGTAGTTGAACGAGGATCGCTGTTAGCGTCTCTTCGGCCACTTTCATCAGTCATACTAGAAAATGCTTTAAATTCAATTGAAACTTTATCTGATAAATTTGCCATATTATCCTAGCTTTCCGTCAAATATGCGCTTTATTGTGTTGATGGCTTGCCCACCGTTTGGATAAAGTTCATTTAAAATTTGAAAACGTCCTTCTACATCGGCGTTCTTATACATTTCTCTAATCTCGCTGGCACTGTTTATTGTTTTGCCAGCAATCGTAAACTTAACATCACCAACTGGATAGATGTAAGCATGGCCTGCACGTTGGCCATCTGCTGTTTTTTCATTGCTGAATGGCATCATGTCTTTGCCTGTATACTTCTGAAAGTACGAAGGCAGACCATTTTTAAGTGGTGCAAACGAAAATCTTGGATCAGTTGCCATGTCTTTTTGGCCTACACCAAAAACCATAATATCTCTATTTGGATTTAGTTCAAGTTTTCCTGGCAAATGCACAGGCGCATAAGGAACTGTTTCTTCAACAATATGATCAGCAGGAACCCCCGCCGCTTTCATCATTTCTACTTTGTCTTCGAATGTAAAAGGGCTCTTGTTCGGCTCAACCTTGCCACTGGTGGTTATGTAAGTATTGTTAGCACCAAATTTGCTTGCAAGCTCGCGAAAAACTTCCGCATGTCCGTGATGAAACGGATGAAAACGGCCTGCATACACAGCAATAACTCGGGGTCTTAGATCGCTGATCTTCATTAATTTATTTCTCCGCACCTATTTACCGTTTGTGTTATATGCGTACTTTACCACAAACCGTTGACTTTGTTATACCTAATCTGCTATAATGATAGCAAGGAGCTAACTGTGACAGAAGAAAAAACAAAAACCGTATATCTTAAAAACAAAGACATCTTGGCAGAAATCCATCGTAGTAAAATGACATATTGCTGGTTCGAAGGTACAGAATTCCAGCAGTACGACTACATTGTTTCTGACCTTAAAAGTTTTCACAATAGGAAAACTAAAGCATGTCCAGAAGGTGCAATCAACTTAGCAAAAGAAGCACGTGCCGCACGTCTTGCTCAAGAAGCTTATAAGAAGGCCATTGCGGAATGGGAAGAAGCTGGTGGTAAGGCAAGCACAAAGCCAAAGCTAGACGAATTTTCAATCCCTGTTAAAAAGATTCCAACAACCGACTTAGTTGTTAGACTCATGTCCTGGGATCATATTCCACTAGAGCCCGGACGTAAAAATAATCCTAAGAGCATTGCAGATCATAGAAGCAAAGTAAACTTCCCGCCGTTCAAACATTTTGCATTAAACGAAGACGGCTCATGGCGAGAGGTTCTCCGAAGTCACTGGAAAGGTGATTTGCAAACAGGAGAATTTTGTGTTGACCATGGACAAATCACAAATCGTCTGGGTGCAATGTTCTTAAAGCTTTGTGAGCGTTATAGTTTACGTTCCAACTGGCGTGGCTACAGTTATGTAGACGAAATGCGTGGACAAGCTCTTATTCAGCTTACACAAATTGCACTACAGTTCGACGAAGGTAAGAGTCAAAATCCATTCGCCTATTACACAGCCGCAGTTACTAATTCGTTTACACGTGTTCTTAACGTAGAAAAACGTCAACGTGATATTCGCGACGACATGCTACAAGAAACTGGTCAGATGCCATCGTGGACTCGTCAAATGGAAAGTTCAGCGGCACACCATGCTGAAATTGAAAGATTGAATGCTCTTAAAGATGCAGAGAGAGCAGTTGAAACATCAAAGGATCTCGAAGTTGACCCAGATGCAGACATTGAGTTAACTGAAATTATTTTAGAGGACAAAGAAGAAGTATGACAAACCCTTTTCGCGATCAAGAAAAATTCATGCGGGCATGTGACCAGACCGTTGAAGGCTTCAATCAAGAACAATTTAAATTGTATGTCAATTTGATTGAAGAAGAGTTTAAAGAACTCAAAGAAGCAATCAACAACAACGATATGCTAGAGACACTAGATGCGTTAGAAGACATGCTAGTTGTTATTATCGGTGCCATTCATTCAGCAGGCATGGACGGCGAAGGCGGTTGGAAAGAAGTTATGCGAACCAACTTTGCCAAGATTGACAAAGATACTGGCAAGGTTCGTAAGCGCGAAGATGGCAAGGTCCTTAAACCGCTTGGCTGGACACCACCGGATCTTACACCATTTTTAACTAAAGAATGAGACGAATTGGCTCACAGTAGACTTGCTCTCACGGAGATGTTACAATAACATACTATGACACAACCATTTAAAAAAGCTGTTTGCTTTACCGATATCCATTTTGGCTTACGCAACAATAGTCGTAGTCACAACGACGACTGTGAAAATTTTATTAAGTGGATGACTGCCGAAGCTAAAAAAGAAGGTGCAGAAACTTGCATCTTCTTAGGCGATTGGCACAACAACAGATCCACTGTTAACGTAAGCACGCTCAACTATACTACTTCAAACATCAAGTACTTGTCAGAGAACTTTGAACATGTCTACATTATCATGGGTAACCATGATTTAGCATACAGAGAAAAGCGAGAAATTAACTCCTTGCCCTTTGGTGGGTACTTAGACAACGTTACGCTGGTAGACGAGCACTTGACAATTGGTGATATGACCATTGTGCCTTGGCTTGTTGGTAACGAGTGGGAAGACATGAAAAAGCTCAAGAGCCGCTATGTGTTTGGGCACTTTGAGCTACCCAGCTTTAAAATGAATGCCATGGTAGAAATGCCAGACCACGGTGGCCTTAATGCTGGACACTTTCCTAACCAGGAACTTGTGTTCTCTGGGCACTTCCATAAGCGTCAGCAAAAAGGCAATATTGTGTACATGGGTAATTGTTTCCCGCACAACTATGCAGATGCTTGGGACGACGAACGTGGTTGCATGTTTTTAGAGTACGGTGGTCAACCGGATTTTCGTACATGGCCAGATGCTCCAAAGTTTAGAACACTAACACTTACACAAGCAATTGATCGTCATGCAGAATTGTTTGATGCACAGACGTTTGCACGTGTTACAATTGATGTAGACATCAGCTACGAAGAAGCAACATACATCAAAGAACAGTGGGTAGAAACATATAACATGCGGGAGTTAAGTCTTATTCCCGGTAAGAAAGAAGAACACGCCACCGAGTGGGAAGGTGGTGAGATTCAATTTGAATCTGTTGATGCTATTGTATTAAATCAGATTCAAGCAATTGAGTCAGACGTTATCGATAGACAAATTCTAACAAATATCTATCAAGGACTTACACATTGATTAAATTTAAGAATCTAACAATCAAGAACTTTATGAGCGTGGGTAATGTTACCCAGGCTCTTCGCATGGATCAACATGGATTGACTCTAGTTCTTGGTAATAACTTAGACCTTGGCGGAGATGGTGCTCGTAACGGTGTAGGTAAGACTACAATGGTTAATGCATTGTCTTATGCAATCTACGGTTCTGCACTGACTAACATTCGTAAGGAAAACTTGATTAACAAAACCAACAGCAAAAGTATGTTGGTTACTGTTGAATTTGAAAAGAATGGTAACAAGTATAAAATTGAACGTGGCCGTAAGCCTAACTTGTTACGTTTCTTGGTTGACGATCACGAAGTAAACGAAGCAGGCACTGATGAAGGTGCAGGTGAGAATCGCGTAACACAAGAAGCCATTGAACGAGTAATTGGTATGAGTGCTGAAATGTTCAAGCATCTTGTTGCATTGAACACTTATACACAGCCTTTCTTGAGTCTCAAGAGCGGCGAGCAACGTGACATCATTGAAGAACTGCTTGGCATTACACAGCTAAGTGAAAAGGCTGAGATCCTCCGCGATCAGATTAAAAACAGCAAAGAAAAGATCCGCGACGAAGATGCTCGTATCAAGGCTCTGCAAGAAAGCAATCAGCGTGTTCAAACTTCAATTGATGATTTAGAACGTAGAAGTCGTACATGGGCATCTAAGAAGAGAGATGACATTACTACGTTTACTGCGGCAATCAATGAACTGGAAAATACAGACATTGAAGCTGAACTAGAAGCACATCGTTTACTGGCCACTTACAAAGAAAATGAAAGTCGCCTAAAGTTAGCCAATAAAGAATTGGCAGTGCATCAAAGTAACCTTAAGAAGTTAACAGAAGCACTGTCATTGGCACAGTCTAATTTAGAATCTATTGTGGATCATCAATGTCCAAGTTGCGGGCAAGAAGTACACGATGCTACACATGATTCAATGATTTCAAAAGCAGAAGATGCACTTGAGCTAATTGAAAAATCGTTAGCTGAGGAGCAAGCATTACTAGATGTTGCAAATGAGACTGTTAAAGAAATCGGCTTATTAGGCAATCGGCCAACTACAAAGTACATGAACGTCGAAGATGCGGCGGCTCATAAAAACAACCTTGAAAATATTCGTCGTCAGCTTGATGCAAAGGCTCAAGAAGAAGATCCTTATCAAGAACAAATTGAAGCAATGAAAAGGACTGCCTTAGCTGAAGTCAGCTGGGACGAAATCAATACTATTAGTAAACTGTTAGAACATCAAGAATTCTTGCTCAAACTGTTAACAAGCAAAGACTCATTTGTCCGAAAACGCATTATTGAGCAAAATTTAGCTTATTTGAATCACAGACTAAGCTATTACTTAGATAAGTTACAATTACCACACACAGTTTCTTTTAGAAGCGATTTGGAAGTTGATATTAGCCAATTGGGCCAAACGTTCGACTTTGACAATTTGAGTCGCGGCGAAAGAAATCGATTGATTCTAGCACTAAGCTGGAGTTTTAGAGATGTGTATGAAAGCTTTACAGAGCCAATGAATTTGATGTTTATCGACGAATTGGTTGACTCTGGGATGGACAGTGTAGGTATCGAACACTCGATGGCTGTACTAAAATCCATGGGCAGAGAAATGAACCGAAACATTTTCTTGATCTCTCACAGAGACGAGTTAGCAAGCCGGGTCAACAATGTGCTCATGGTTGTCAAAGAAAATGGATTTACCATGCTTGACACTGATACGCAAGTAAACGAAATTAACTAAGGAGACATTATGTCAAATCACGATTCGCTATTAGAGCAATTTGAAATCTACAAAGCAGAGAATGAGAAGTTCACTGTTAAAGGTGTAAAAGCCAGTGCCGCACGTGCTCGAAAAGCATTACAGGAAATGTCTAAAGCAATCAAAGAACGCCGTAAAGAGATTACAGCAGAAAAAGAAGCTTTAGCGGCAAAGTAATATGACATGGTACTATCAAGGTACCATTGTTGAAGAGTTGCCAGAAGATTGTGTTGGTTTTGTTTATTTGATTACAAACAAAACCAACAATCGGAAATATGTTGGTAAGAAGTTAGCAAAGTTCTCTAAAACAACTTACAAGGTTGTTAAACAAAAGAACGGTGTTAAAAAGAAGAAGCGGATTCGCAGTAAAGTTGATAGTGATTGGCAAACCTACTATGGTAGTAGCCCTGAACTAAGCAAAGATGTAGAATTGTTTGGAGCAGATAACTTTGAACGTGAAATACTACATTACTGCAAATCTAAATCTGCTTGTTCTTACCTAGAGGCAAAAGAACAATTTGACAGAAAAGTACTAGAATCAAAAGATTACTACAATGGACACATACAGGTTCGTGTACATGGCTCTCACATTTTAGGCAAATTATAATATAACAACGGCTATAACTCCCCGGCTCACTAGGCTAATTACTGTATCTATTACATCTCCCACTATTGGCTAATACACTACGCAACGTAGGCACACAGCGTTTTCGCAAACTCATAATATTAGCATATATTAAATCCCAAACCCACTTTAAATAGATTTGCACATTTAAAGCATGTTTTAACGAGAGCACCTCTGTTTTACATGTGAGTTACTACTGATAGGCTTGTGTCGCCGGCAAATGACACCCATAAAACCAGGCACTAGGGTTGCGCTGGGGAAGGAACTTCCGACGCAGTAGCGGAGACTTGTTGTTACTATCCTTCACAGGACGCAATTCAGGGCATGAAAAGAATTAACACAAGTATATGATTGCCGAAAAGAGTGGGCTCTGGTGAACTATTACAACCCACAAGATTACAACAAGCAGATTGGTTTGCTTTCGTAATTTGCGTTATAACAAGACAAGCTTAAAAAGGTACCGCGTAACCGCCTTAGCTGGAAACAGTTGCTTAAACCAATGTGACATGGGGGTCTGAGTCAAGATCAAAATGTTTTTCTTAGCCGTGGTTTACGGCTAAGTGTGACTGGTAAATCTTAGTCAAGCAACCAAGATAGTAGTATCTTTAAAAAAATACGTTTTTAAATCATGTTAAGTATCGTTTGACACTTAATCTAGTATAAAAACTTTGAGTCAAATAAAAATTGAATGAGTTGAGCGAAGCGAGACGAAATTCAAGGGTGTCTACGACACCCGATTAAGAACAAAGCATTACCCAAATGAACTTCTACGGGCTATCACCTTCTTCCCGTACATGGTATCAGTGCGTTCTTTGATAACATCACTAAGCACTACTCGTTCGAGATAAGTCATGCTCCAGATTTCTTCTGGACTTATACTTCCCCAAACACTTAATGTTGATATTTCTTTGATTAAGGCTCTTGCCTCGTCTTCGATACTGTTAATATAGCGTCTAACTTTTGCTCTATTAACGCCGAGTGTCAAGAGCCTGCGCCGAAAAAACTTGTTGGGTCAAACAACATGTCTGTGTTAAAGTCATCCCCGCAGTGTTCGCATTTTACCTTTAGTGTACGGGTAATACCATACTCGCCAAAACGTTTTAGTTCTTGATCTAAACGATCAGCAGTTGCACGATCTAAGTTTTTAACCCAGTCAGCAATGTGTCCTTGGTTAGTTACTTCTGTGCCGTCGGGTAGCGTAACACTGATAATGCTTTCGGCAAGTATGTCTTGGCTTAATAAAACCAACACTTCGTAACCGCGATTTGCCGCGTCTGCTTTTTGCTCTACAGTTGCATTTTCATTGGCTTCTAATGCTTGTAATTGACGCATTGTATTAAATTGAATGCGTAAAAGGCGACTTTGCGCTTCAAGTGTATAAGGCTTGAGTACTACACGGATACCAGAACTTAGTGTAACAATGCCTACATCTTCGGGTATTTCTTTCATAGTTGACAAGATGCCACCTAGTCCAACAGTTACACGTTGACCGCGCCCATTTGATGCTTCACAGTTGTGATTTACTTCTAATTCCATATCATCGCCGTACGAAGCCATACGCATAGCTACTAAGATTGTATCAATGTCCGGTGCTGGGATTTCGTTTACATTTGAAATATCTGGGCATACACTTGACAGCACTTGTTTTAGTGCTTCCCCGTTTAACAATGAATCTGGATTTTTCAATGCCATTTCATCTTTTGCTGTCATTGGGTAAACAGCAAGTTCATTGGTATCACTTAGCTGTGGTGCTACTTTGTAAAAACGACCTTTTGATGGTAACTCAATGTAGGTACCTGGTCGGCGATAATACTGAGCCAATGGGTTTGGAGCTGGCGCTTTAATTGGCTTTTTTAACGGGTTTTGGTTATCCATGTACTTAATCCTCAACGGTAAATAGGTTCACAGGCCTATTGCATAATCGTATTTATGTGGTGTTTTAATGCCTCAAGGACCGTAATTACCCAATGGATGATCAAGAGTTAATAAGAGCCATAGAGCGTCTTACAGATAAAATAGAAAACATGTCCGGTAATCTTGGTCGCGGTACTTCTGCACAGCCAAAGCCTAGCCAAACAGGCAACAAGGGCGGAAAGAAAGCACCAGCAAGTCCAGAGCTGTCAGAAATGGAAAAGCGCCTAAAGTTTCTAAACAAACAGCTAGAAACTACAGGCAAGCTTACACAAAAAGAATCCAATGAACGTGACGATTTATTAAAAGCACTTACCAAAGAAGACAAAGCTCGTCAAGAAAACACCAAGGAAATGAAAAACATGTCGCAAGGGTTGCGACGTTTCGGGCGAGATTTGTTAATGGGCAACGGTAGTGTTGCAGGTGCGTTTGACTCGTTGGGCAGTAGACTAGAATCAAGTAACAGTGCAATTGGCAAAGCACTTGGTGGCTTTGCCGCTGGCGTTGGCTTTATGGTTGGCCAGATGCAAAGCTTTGCAGACGATGCACGAAAGCTTGGTGGCTTTGCTGACCTGGGTGCATTCCGTGTTGGATCTATTCGCCAGGCGAAATTAATGAGTGGCCTTGGTGACAGCTTTATCAAAGTACTTGAAGAAAGCGGTGGCGGATTCAAAGCCTTTGGTAAAAACTCACAAGAATCAGTCGAAGCACTAAGTGAACTAGCACGTGGTATGCGTGTAGGCAGTGGTGTTATCAGCAAGACACTGGCTAAAAATTTAGGCCCTGATTTAACCAAGACCATGGACAAGGCAGCAAAGCAAACTGCGGCCATGGGCATGACACAAGAAGACCAAGCCAACTTAATGGGTGCTTTGAGCTCAACGATTGCGTTGACTGCTAAAAACGAAAAAGAAGCACAACAAATGATGGTAAAGCAGTATGCTGAAACAACAGAATCTGCTAGAACATTAAGCAATACATTTGGTACCAGCGCCAAGGAAATTATAAAGAGTATTGAAAACTTTAAGAAGAGTACTTCTGGTAAGGCAGCAGAATTGCAAGGCGTAAAAGGTGCAGAAGAAATTAAACAAGCACTGGCCGCCGCAGGGGTAAGTGGCAGTGAAGAAGATTTAAACCGAATGGCATTGGCATTGGCCAAAGGTCAAACAGGTGCCGCCGCAACTTATGTCGACCCTGAAAATATGGCCAACTTCCAAGCAGTGGCGTTGGCATCAGAAAGAGCAAGACAAGCAGGCAACGGAGTTGTTACTGCTGATAATCTTTCACGTGGAATGCAAGACCAGCGTGGAACGTTTGAGCAAATTAGTCAAAGTAGAGAAAATCTAAATGCCAAAGGCCAAGAAGGGCTAATGGATTCAGGTGTGGCCGCAGGTGTGCTGGCTAAGAAGTTAGAATTACAAGCACGTGCCGCAGCCGGTGATATAAAGGCACGTGAAGAATTAGCAAAACAAAATACTACAACTGAAGCGCAAAACATCAAGTCGATGGACAATTTAACAGACACTCTAAACAGTCTGCGTAATTTTATCATTGGCTTAACAGCAAGCGTTGTAGCACTAACAGGTGCCATTGGTGCTAGCTTAGTAGCAGGTGGCATCGGTGGATTAATATCAGGTGGCGGCGCTGGCAAAGTATTAGGATCACTAAAAGACAAATTTGGTAATATGTTCGGCGGTGCAGGAAAAACTGCCGCTGGTGCAAGTACCGCTGGTAAAGTTGCTTCAGGAGCCGGAGCCGCTTCGGGCGCACTTGATGTAGGTAAGTCTATTGCGTCAGTTGGCACTGGCGCTGGTCAAGGATTGCTTGGGTTACTAGAAGGCCTTGGCAAAGGCATTGGAGCAGGAGCAGAAGGTCTGCTAAAAGGTTTAGCTGCCGGATTAGGTGCTTTTGCTAACCCTAAAATTTTAGTTGGTTCTGCTATACTTGCAGGTTCAATTGCACTTATTGGTCTAGGCGCAGGTGCCGCATTATGGGCACTGGGCAAAGGCATTGCATCATTCTCCGAAGGACTAAAAGTCATGTCGGAAGTTGACGGCTCAAACTTAATATCAGTTGGTGTAGGTCTTGCCGCAATAGGTGCTGGCATGGTAGCCTTTACTGCTGGCATGCTAGTAGGAACAGCTGGTGGAGTTATAGCAGGTATTGCAGGTTTGTTTGGCGTAAAGAGCCCATTGCAAAGAGTAAAAGAGTTTGTACCGTTTGCTGATAAAATTAGTCTAATCGGTACAGGCATCAAAGACTTTGGCAACGGAATACTTGCTATCAGCAAAGGTCTAGTAGATTTTAACGGTGATGCACTATCATCACTAAAAGACAAATTGCTTGAATTCGCACAAGCAGGTGCAAGTGACGAAGTTAAGTTAACTGCTGAATATTTGACAGCCATTAGTAATGCATTAACCAGTATTGGTAATGCAGGTACTATTACATTGCCTAGTTCGGCAAATATGACTATTCCAAATGTGCCAATGGATGTAGCTTCATCATTGTCACCTGGCGAATCAATTGTTAACACAACTAAAGGATCAGCATTTACACCAGAAGCACTAGAACAATTAATGAGCTATCTAGCTAGTATGCAAAACGATTTGGCTGCTATTAGAGGAAACACCAGATCTGATCCTGCTGTTGCTCCGGTTAGATTGACTTAAAGCTAATAGGTAAGTATTCACACTATGTCATGGCGAAAACACTTTAAAATTTGGGAACCAGAAACAGAGCTAAACGGCAATGGTCGTTCAGCATCCACTGGCTCAACTGCAAAATTTGCATCTTGGTTACAAGAAGTATACACAGGACAACCTAACCGCGTCGAGCGTTATACTCAGTACGATCAAATGGATCAGGATTCGGAAATCAATGCCGCACTTGATACCATTGCAGAATTTTGTACCCAGTCTGACATAGACACAAATTTACCTTTCCGTATTATGTGGAAGGATGATCCTACTGAAAGCGAAAGCAAGATTGTACAAGAAAGCTTGAAAAAGTGGTGTGCTATCAACAAAATGGATCAGCGTATTTTCCGTACTTTCCGTTCGGCAATCAAGTATGGCGATCATTTTTACCTTCGCGACCCTGAAACATTTGAATTGTATTGGGTAAACCCAACAGACGTTAAACGTGCTGTAATCAACGAAGCCGAAGGCCGTGCAGTTGAACAGTATGTTATTTCTAACATTCATCCAAACTTTGCCGCTAAAGTAGCAACAAAGCCAATTGAAAATGTACAAACATTAGCAGGATCTGGTGCACCTAGTGTTGCTACTCCTTACAATTCATCAAACGGATATTCTAAGCAAGGCCAGCAAGGCACTGAAGTTGCAATCGATGGCGAACACGTATTGCACTTAACACTAAACGAAGGTTTAGATGCTAGCTGGCCATTTGGTGGCAGTATCTTGGACAGTGTTTTCAAAATTTACAAGCAAAAAGAATTGCTTGAAGATGCTATTATTATCTACCGTGTACAACGTGCTCCTGAGCGTCGTGTATTCTACATTGACACAGGTAACTTACCAGCGCACCAGGCTATGGCATTCGTTGAGCGTGTCAAGAACGAAATCCACCAACGCCGTATTCCAACTCGTGCAGGTGGTAGTACAGCATTGGATGCCAGTTACAATCCACTATCAATCATGGAAGACTTCTTCTTTGCACAAACAGCAGACGGCCGTGGATCTAAAGTTGAAGTGTTACCAGGTGGACAAGGCCTTGGTGAAATCGACGATTTAAAGTTCTTTACAAACAAGTTGTTGCGTGGTTTACGTATTCCAAGTAGCTATTTGCCAACAGGCCCAGATGACACAGCAGTGCAGTTTACAGACGGTCGTATGGGTACAGCACTAATTCAGGAATTCCGATTCAATCGTTATTGCAGACGTTTACAAGGTTTAGTTGCACCATACTTTGATAAAGAATTTAAAACTTTCATGAAACACCGTGGTGTTAACATTGACAGTTCTAGTTTTGATATTGACATGATGGAACCACAGAACTTCTCTGGCTATCGTGAAATTGAAATTAATAATGCTCGCGCCGCAGTGTTTACACAGTTAGCAGAAATTCCTTATCTAGCACATCGCTTTAAGTTACAAAAGTTCTTGGGCTTAACTGATGATGAAATCCTTGACAATGAACGTCAATGGAGAGAAGAAAATGCAGGTGTAGAAGCTGCCGGTGATGCAGAAGGTGCTGATTTTAGTGCCACTGGACTTAAAGGCCCAGGTGACTCTGACTTAGACTTAGCTGGCGGATTAGGTGATATAGGTGCAGACGATGCAGGAACCGGTGCAGAACCGGCTGCAACAGGTGGCGATGCAAGTCCCGTTCCAGCACCGGCACCAGCAACACCAGCTTCTTAATCCATAATTGGATAAGTAGACACTATGAGATTCAATGATTTAATTAATCAGCAAGAAGAAGTTGAAAAGGAAATTGATCCTGAAGTGGCTTTTTTTGGCGATTTACGCAGAAAGCGTCTTACACTTGAGCACGTAAATCGCTTACGAAAAGTACGAGATTTGCGTGATTATGAAAACAAACAACGCCTAGAATTCGTAAAAAAGATGTACGCTAGACCCCCAGCAGTATAAACTAAATCCGCAAACTTTGCGGATTTTTTTATATTTGTGTCAAAAAATTTAATAAAAACTCCGTTTTTTCTGCCATTTGAGCTCGTTTTAAGTGTGCCTTCTGTAAGTAGTTATTGGTATAATACACGCCCGTGTATTCCCCTTAGCGCAAGGAGAAAAATAAATGAGTAAAACAGTTCTCGAGCAAGCATTAGATCATCTTCTAAACAAAGAAGAAGATAAAGCTTCTGCATTGCTACATGATTACTATGTTGGCATTGGTCGCCAGGTCTATGAAGACATTATGGCCGATGACATCAACTTCGAAGACGAAGAATTGAACGCAGTTACTGACGCTGTTGAAGAAGTCGAAGCCGACTTAACAGAACAAGGTGACGAAGAAGCCGCTCCAGAAATGGACGCAGGTGATGAAGAAGCTACAGCAGATCTAGGTGCTGACCTAGGTGCTGAAGAAGCCGCTCCAGTTGATGCTGAAGCCGCTGACGTAGCTGATGCAATGTTAGACGTTGAGTCTGCATTAGCAAAATTAAAAGCAGAATTTGAAGAAATGGTTTCTGGTGAAGACGTTGATGGTGACGCCGAAGCTGGTGAAATGGGCGCAGAAGAAATGCCTGAAGAGCCAAAAGAAAGCATTGAAGAATCGGCAGAATTAACAAAAGTTGCTACTCCTGACAACAGCGATAAAGCTGATCAAAAGCACAGTCCAGTAGCAGGTAAAAACCCAGTAGGTGCTCGCCCAGCAACAAAATTTGGTGGTGGTAACGAGACAGGTGGTACAGCCCCTAAAGCACAAGACATGGGCGGTACAACAAAGCCAAATCTCAGCAAAGTTTCTAAGGGTTAATACATCATGAACCTACAGCCACTAAGAGAAAATTTAACATTCGATCAAGCAGGTATGGTTGTTGAAACCAAAGAATCTGCCAGTGGCGGTAAGGATCTCTACATGAAAGGTATTTTCATCCAGGGTGGTGTACGCAATCACAATCAGCGTGTATATCCTGTAAATGAAATTGCCAATGCTGTAGAGAGCATTCGTAAACGATTAGATAGTGGTTTTTCAGTATTAGGTGAAGCAGATCACCCAGACGATCTACAAGTAAACATTGACCGCGTAAGTCATATGGTTACTGAGATGTGGATGGATGGTCCAAATGGATACGGTAAGTTAAAACTTATCCCAACACCTATGGGAAACATTATCAAAACATTACTTGAAAGTGGTGTTAAGTTAGGCGTAAGCAGTCGCGGTTCAGGTAACGTCCAGGAATCTGGTAACGTTTCCGATTTTGAAATCGTAACAGTTGACGTAGTAGCACAACCAAGTGCTCCTGAAGCTTATCCAACACCAATTTATGAAAGAGTAATGGGAAATCGTAGACGTGCCGCTCTAATGGATGTGGCCTACGCGGTGAACCACGATCGGTCCGCACAAAAACATCTTGTAAATGAAGTTTCAAAATTCATTGCAAGTTTAAAGAAAGTCTGAGGAGATTACTATGAGTCAATTTACAGAAATGTTAGGTTCAGTAGTTCTTTCCGAAGAGGTGCGCGATAATATCAACGCCGCTTGGGAAAAACACTTAGCCGAAAGTCGTGAAGAAGTAACAGCTGAATTACGTGAAGAATTCGCAACACGTTACGAACACGACAAAGGTCAACTTATCGAAGCTATGGATAAGTTAATGCAAGATACAATCACTGCTGGTGCAACAGATTTAAAAGCACTACGTGAAGAAGCAGTAGCTCAGCGTGTAAAATATGCTGCCAAGATCAAAGAAGACGCCGCTTTGTTACAAAAGTTAGTAACTGAAACTCTTGCAAAAGAGATCAGCGAACTTCGTTCAGATCGTACAGCACAAAAAGTCGCTATTGGTCAACTTGAAGAATTTGCTTTACGCAAACTAACAGGCGAACTAAGCGAATTACATGAAGATCACAAGAAACTAGTTGAAGCTCGTGTTAAACTAGTTGCCGAAGGTCGTCGTGCAATCGAAGAAACACGTTCAGCATTTATCAAGAAAGCCAGCGAAAAGGTTAACGCTTTAGTAACTGAATCTTTCAAGAAAGAAATGTCACAACTTAAAACTGACATTCGTGAAGCAAAAGAAAACAACTTTGGTCGCAAGATCATGGAAGCTTTTGCCGCAGAATTTATGGCATCTAAGTTTGCCGATGGCACAGCCGTTAGCCAGCTTAACCGTACTATTGCAGAAATGCAAACAAAACTATCAGAGGCTCAGCAAGAAATTGCAAATAAAGAAACAGTTATTAGCGAGTCGCTTCGTCGTCAGCGCATTGCGGAAGATCAAGCACAGCGAGTTCGCGTAATGCAAGATTTATGCTCACCATTGTCAAAAGACAAGCGTGGCATTATGGAAGAGTTACTAGAAAGCACAGAAACATCTAAGCTAAAAGATCAATTCCAAAAGTTCTTGCCATCAGTCCTTAACGAAGAAGTTCGTCGTGAGAAGAAACAATTAGTTGAAGGACAACAATCGCAGAAGACTGTGATTACTGGTGACAAATCAGCTCAAGCTGAAACAGTTGCCCCAGCCGAAGCAGATGAAACTATTCAACAACTTCGTAAACTCGCTGGTATAAAGATTTAATTTAGGAGACATAAAAATGTCACAAGCTCTATTTGAAAGCAAAAATTGGGCCGCTACTAAGGAAGCTTTAGTAGAAGGTCTAAGTGGTCAACGTAAGACTACTATGGAAGTATGTTTAGAAAATACTAAGAAGTATTTGTCAGAAAGCGCAACAGCTGGTGCAACAGCCGCTGGTAACGTTGCTGTTCTAAACAAGGTTATTCTACCAGTTATTCGTCGCGTTATGCCAACAACAATCGCTAACGAATTAGTTGGTGTTCAGCCAATGCAAGGTCCAGTTTCTCAGATCCACACTCTACGTGTTCGTTATGCAGAAGCCGCTACTGAAGCTACAGGCGCTGGTGCTGGTGATACAATCGGTGGTGCAGTTGCCGCTGGTGATGAAGCTCTAAGCCCATTCAAGATCGCTCAACAATATTCTGGTGCTGCCAACGGTAAAGCTGCCGCTACAAGCGCATTAGAAGGCGTTGGTGGTAAGAAGATGAACATTCAGATCTTGAAAGAGACTGTTGAAGCTAAGAGCCGTAAGTTAAGTGCTCGTTGGACATTTGAAGCCGCTCAAGACGCACAAGCCATCCATGGTGTTGACGTTGAAGCTGAAATCATGGCCGCTCTAGCACAAGAAATTACTGCTGAAATCGACCAAGAAGTTATTGGTTCATTGATCAACTTAGCAGGTTCTGCTTATGCAACATACGACCAGAGCGCAGTTTCTGGTACAGCTAACTTCGTTGGTGACCAACACGCTGCCTTAGCAGTATTGATCAACCGTGCCGCTAACGACATCGCTGCCCGCACACGTCGTGGTGCTGGTAACTACATCGTTGTAAGCCCAACAGCATTGACAATTCTTCAATCTGCTACAACATCTGCTTTCGCTCGTACAACAGAAGGTACATTCGAAGCCCCAACAAACACAAAGTTCGTTGGTACATTAAACAGCTCAGTTCGCGTTTATGTAAACCACTACGCAGGCGACGCCGCCCCAGTTCTAGTTGGTTACAAAGGTGCTAACGAGATGGATGCTCCAGCATTCTACTGCCCATACATTCCATTGATGAGCAGTGGTGTTGTTCTAGATCCAGCAACATTCGAGCCAACAGTGTCATTCATGACACGTTACGGTTATGTTGAGTTGTCAAACACAGCGTCATCTCTAGGTAACGCTGCCGACTACGTAAACACAATCGCTATCGATAGTGAAAACCTAAGCTTCATCTAATCCATAAACGGTTAGACAAGTTTAAAAAGGGCCCTTCGGGGCCCTTTTATATTGGGTAAGTACATCATGTTTACAGATATGAAAACTAGGCTAGAACGTGCCGGGCATTGTCAAAAATGCGAATTTTACAGACGTTCGTTAAAGCAATGTACACAATGTGGTTGTTTAGTAAATTTAAAAATAACTGTAGCAAGTGCATCTTGTCCAGTGGGAAAATGGAAAGAAGCAGAGCCGGGCAATGATTTAATGGCCGAAGTATCTAACAAAGTACAAGCCTTCTTTAAACCAAAAAGTTGAGCCTCCTGGTAAATAGCTTCAGAGGAGGCCTACAATGCCAAAGTTAGAAGATTATGATGACACAGGTGCCCACGCACCTTTAAGCCCAAAAGTACAACAATCTATTGATAACAAGATTGCACAAGGCGGATGGAGCTCAGCCGATGAAGCCGCAAAAACTAAAGCAGTAGCAGACGCTGCCGCCCAAGTAGCGGTACAAGGCGCAACAAATACACTAGAAACAGACGACAAGTTTGGTAATTTTATCAATAGTAAATGGCGCCCAATGATGGCATTCATTTACATGATTACATGTACAACAGACTTTGTTATCTTCCCGGTATTATGGAGTGTTTTACAAGCATTGCAGGGCGGTCAAGTTACAAGCCAGTGGAGTCCATTGACTCTACAAGGTGCAGGATTGTACCATATTGCAATGGGTGCTGTATTAGGTTTAGCCGCATACGGACGTAGCCAAGAGAAAATTGCAGGGAAATCTTAATGTCTATTAAGACCAATCACTCACAAGAGTCTTTGGCACCAGAATCTGGTGTTTTAAAAGTTGAAGCGTCGGGCGCGGTAGCATTGCCAGTTGGTGTTGCTGCCGAACGCCCTGCGGTGAGTGCTGCCGGTTACATTCGATTTGCTGAAGATATTGTTAAACCAGAATACTATGATGGTAACAATTGGCAAACAATCACCAATAAAGAATATGTTGATGCAAGAGTAACTACTGCTGGACAATCTTTAGCAAATGCTATTTCTGAATTATCACTTGACAGCTTAACAGACGTAACTGTAACATCGCCAACTGACGGTCAAGTGTTGGCGTATGATGTAAACCTTGGACAGTTTAGAAGTCAAACGCAGGCACTAAGTCCAATTACAAGAACATTCACTGGTGACGGAACAACATTAAATTTTGACATTATTACTGCTGTAAGTTCTGTTAATAATTTAGTTGTCACAGTAAACGGTATTCAACAAGAACCTTTTTACAGTTATACAATCGTAAACGGCCACGTTGTTAGCTTTGACGAAGCACCCGAATCAGGTGACAGAATTCAAGTTAGAATTTTAAGAAGTACTGTTTCAAGTGACCGTCCTAGACCTAAGGTAATAGGTGTTAGTTACAGTGCCATTGCACAATTTACTACAGTAACTATCACAGCAACAGATATAACATATGGAACAGGTGCACGAATTGGTTCGGCACCGGTGACACGAATTGATTATCCGACTGCAAACACAATGCAGTTGATGGTGGAAACAAGTCAAGTTGGTGGTCCTCTTTGGAATTCACCACAGGATTTGACGCTAGTAGATACTAGCGGTAACGAGTTTGTCTTTACAAACTTAATAAATTTTGGCCAGTCTAAGCCGTATTGGACAGATTCAAACTCCTATATAGGTAGTTTTTCCGGTGGAGACACTGTTAATTTTCTACTTGGAGTAAATAATGCTACAAGTATCACAATTGATCCAGCTTATGCTGGTGAGTCTGCTATATCGTGGCTTTCGATTAGCGGAAACAGTATCGTAGGTACAGCTCCTCAAAACAGCAGTCCTAGTCGGTACGAATTTAAAATTACGGCTAGTAATGGTAGCGTTAACATAACGAAAAACTACTGGTTACTGGTTATCTAAAATATCTTCTGAACGTTGGGTGACACCAATCTTAAAAATGTCGAATCAAGTTTCATTAGAAACTTATCAAGAGGATAAAAACAATGCCTATTATTAAAGCAAGATCGAGTTCGATTATCAACTCGGTTGACCTACGCGGTACACCAACCGCACCAACAGCGGCAGACAATACCAATACTACGCAAATCGCTACAACAGCTTTCGTTAGCAGAGAAGTTAGTGATTTGATTAACTCAGCACCACAGGTGTTAGACACACTTGCTGAATTGGCCGCTGCCATTAACAACGACGAAAGTTTTGCGTCTACAGTTACTGGCCTTATTGCAGAAAAAGTTGCCTTAGCCGGCGACACAATGACTGGTTTCTTAACATTAAGTGCAGATCCAGTAAACAATTTACATGCCGCAACAAAACAATACGTTGACGACGGCATCAATGCAATTACAATTTCAAGTACAGATGATGTTCCAGAAGGTTCTATCAACTTGTACTATACAAGCACTCGCGTTCGCGATGCTGTAAGTTTAACAAGCGATAATACAACTGTTTTAGATTATGACAATGCAACAGGTATCTTCACTTACAATCATCCAACAAGTGATGGCATTTTAGAAGGTGCTACAAACCAATACTTCAGTCAAACTCGTGCTAGAGAATCTATCTCTATCAACACAGATGACAACAGTATTCTAGACTACAGTCAGGTAACAGGTGAAATTGTTTTCACAACACCCGACACTGACAAGATTGTTGAAGGTTCCACAAACCAATACTTCTTAACAAGCCGTGCTCGTGCCAGCATCAGCAACGGTTCTAACATCAGCTATGACAGTGGTACAGGTATTATCAGTACACAGGCTGCTGTTTGGAGTGTAAACGGTCAAGAACATGCTGTTGTTCTAGACACAGACAACATTGACGAAGGTTCAACAAACCTATACTTTACACAAGAGCGCGGTCGTGGTGCAGTAAGTTTAACGACAGATGACAGCAACATTCTAGGCTATAATAGCGGTACAGGTGTATTCACGTTTGCAACACCAACAACTGACGCTATTGGAGAAGGTTCAAATAACCTTTACTACACAGACAACAGAGCTAGAACTGCACTTAGCGCCAGCGGTGACATCAGTTATAACAGTGCAACTGGTAATTTCAGTTATAGCACACCTACAACAGACGGTGTTAACGAAGGTTCTACAAACAAGTACTTTACAGACACACGTGCTCGTCAAGCTATTAGCTTAACATCATCTAACACAAGCGTTTTAAGCTATGACAATGCAACTGGTGCATTCACATTCTCATTGAATAACCAGACAACAGATGATGTTGCAGAAGGCACAGCAAACAAGTATTTTACTGACACACGTGCTCGTGATGCTATCAGCGTAAGTGGTTGGGGAAATCTAAGCTACAACAGTTCAACTGGTGTAATTTCAATTTCTGCTCCAAGTACAGATGATGTATCAGAAGGTGCTAATTTATATTTCACACAGACTCGTGCTAGAGATTCAGTAAGTGCAACTAAGGTAAGCGGTGACGGTGCATTCCTATATGACAGCGCAACTGGTGTATTCAGCTACACTGGTCCTGATGACACAGATTACCGTGGTGCAGTAAGTGCTAATGCTGCCAGTGGTGATGGTAACCTACAGTACGACAGCTCAACTGGTGTATTCACATATGATGGTCCAACAAACGCTGACTATCGTGGTGCAGTAAGTGCATACAAGGCCAGTGGTGATGGCGACCTACAGTACGACAGCTCAACTGGCGTATTCACATATACAGGTCCAAGCGCCAGCGAAACTCGTGCTCACCTAAGTGCTACAACAAGTGGTACTGGCCATGGCGGTTTAACATATGATAGCGCAACTGGTGTATTCACATACGCTAAAGTTACATCAGCTAACGTTCGTGGTGATTTAAGTGCTACAAGTGCAACAGGTATTTCTTACGATAGTTCAACTGGTGTATTCAGCTTATCTGGTATTCCAAACAGCAGTTTAACAAATAGCAGTATTTCGTTTAACGGCAAGAGCATTAGCTTAGGTGGTAGTGACACATTAAACACTGACGACATTGGTGAAGGTTCAACAAACTTATACTACACAACAGCTCGTACTCGCGCAGATGTTAATGCAGTTGACAGTGAAAATGTTGGCGCATTCAGTTACAGTTCTGCAACAGGTGAATTTACATTTGATGCAAGTGCAGTAGTTGCAACAGTCAATGGTCAAGCAGGATATGTAACTCTAGACACTGATGATGTTAATGAAGGTACTGGTAACTTATACTACACAACAGCTCGCACTCGTGCAGACGTTGGCGCTGGTACAGGTGTAAGCTATAACAGCTCAACTGGTGTATTCAGCATTGGTCAAGCAGTTGGTACATCCGACGACGTTACATTTAACGATGTAACAGTTAGTGGTGACTTAACAGTTAACGGTACATTGACAACAATCAATTCTACTGAGTTAACAGTTACAGATAAGAACATTACTATTGCAGATGGTGCCGCAAACGCAGCCGCCGCAAACGGTGCAGGTATTACTGTTGATGGTGCTAATGCAACTATCACTTATGCTAGTGCAACAGACAGTTGGGATTTCAACAAAGACGTTAATGTTGCAGGTGGTTTAAGTATTACTGGCAGCTTATCTGCTCCTACATTTACTGGTGATCTAACAGGTGATGTAACTGGTACAGTTTCTGATATTAGCAATCATACAACTGATGCTCTAACAGAAGGTTCTACAAACTTATACTTCACGGACTCTCGTGCTCGTGGCGCAGTAAGTCTAACAAGTGATAAGACAAGTGTATTAAGTTATAATGCATCAACTGGTGTATTCACATTTGCTATTGCCAATGCTTCAACAAGCGATATTGCTGAAGGTACTAACTTATACTTTACTGACACTCGTGCCCGTGCCGCTATTAGCGTAACTGACAACGGTGGTGACGGTAGCCTAAGCTACGATAGCGCAACAGGTGCTATTTCTTACACAGGCCCAAGTGCAACTGACACTCGTGCCCACTTCAGTGCTACAACAAGTGGTACTGGCTTTGGTGGCCTAAGCTACGATAGCACAACAGGTGCATTTACATTTGCTAAAGTTACTTCAGCTGATGTACGTGGCGAAGTAAGTGCAACTAAAGTAAGTGGCGATGGCAACTTCAGTTATGACAGCTCAACAGGTGTATTCAGTTACACAGGTCCTGACAATGCCGACTACCGCGATGCAGTAAGCGCACAAAAAGTAAGTGGTGATGGCAACTTCAGCTATGACAGCTCAACAGGTGTATTCAGTTACACAGGTCCAAGTGCAGCCGACGTTCGTGCTCACTTCAGTGCTGGAATCTCAAGTGGTATCACTTACGACAGCTCAAATGGTTCGTTTGTTTTAACAGGTATCCCAAATGCCAGCATTAGCAATCCTTTCATTGAAATCAACGGTACAACTATTAACTTAGGTGGCAGTGATACACTAGATACAGATGATATCGGTGAAGGCTCAACTAATCAGTATTTCACTGACACTCGTGCTAGAAACGCTATTAGTTTAACTTCTAACGATTTGAATGTATTGAGCTACGATAGTGCAACTGGTGAATTTGTATTTGACTTAGGTGAAATCAACACTGATGGTTTAACCGAAGGTGCAACAAACTTATTCTTCACACAAACACGTGCTCGTGATTCTATCAGCGTAAGTGGTGACCTAAGCTATAACAGTTCAACTGGTGTTATTAGCTACAGCACACCTACAACAGATGGTATCAATGAAGGTACTACAAACAAGTATTTCACTGATACACGTGCTCGTCAGGCTATCAGTTTAACAACTGATAACACAGATGCACTAAGCTATGACAATCAGACTGGTGAATTCCACTTCACATTGAACAGCGTAGACACAGATGAAATTGCTGAAGGCCAGACTCGTTTCTACTTCACAACTCAACGTGCTCGTGATTCAATTAGCAGTGGCTCAAACATTAACTATGATGCAAGCACTGGTATTATCAGTACTCTTGCCGCAGTAGAAAGTGTAAACGGTCAAACTGGCGTAGTAGTTCTTGATACAGACAATATCAGCGAAGGCTCAACAAATTTATATTTTGCTGACTCTCTTGCAAGATCTGCTGTAAGCTTAACATCTGACAACACAGACATCCTTGCATACAACAGTGGCACAGGTGTATTCACATTTGCAACACCAACAACTGATGCAATCACTGAAGGTGCAAATAACTTATACTACACTGAGCAACGTGTTGATGATCGTATTGGTGCCGCAAGCATCCGCGATTTAAGCGATGTTAACAAGACAGAAGCTTTACAAGACGGTTATACTCTAGTTTGGAGTACTGCATTAGGCGAATTCGTTCCACAGAACGTTGCCGTAACTGCAACTAACTTAAACTTCACTGGTGACGGTACAACAACTGACTTCAGTACAGGAGTTGAAGTAAGCTCAATCGACAATACTCAAGTTTATATTAACGGCTTGATTCAAGCCCCAACATATTCTTACACAATTAGCACAACTAACGGTGTAACAAGTATTGTTATGACAGAGGCTCCAGAAGCTAACGATTATATTATGATTCGTGTAAGTTCAACCTCTAGCTTGACTGCTGGTGGTGTTCTAAACGAACAGAGTAACATCGATGGTGGTACATACTAATTAACGAAAGTTAACTAGAAATAGAAGGGCATAGGAAACTATGCCCTTTTTTGCTAAATACTTCACCGCTATTGCGTTCTAGGATTGAATAATGCCCATTTTTCGTGGTAAAAATATTGTAAGTGCTGTATCTGACTACAAGGACAGTGTCAGGGTGGCCTGGCGATCTAATTTAAATTTATCAGCAGATGTTTCTGTCATTGACGGTGTTCCATTAAATGACAAAGATAGGGTGTTGCTAGCAGGACAAAGTAACTCTACTCAAAACGGAATATATTCCTGGACCAGCAACAGTCAACGATTAACTCGCGCATTCGACGCTGATTCAATGTTTGAATTAAGTTCGGGCAATCGTGTTTATGTAGAAGAAGGCAACACTCATGCAAAATCAACTTGGGTACTAATTACCACTGGAAATATTTCGCCAGGTATCACAAACTTAGTGTTTTCAAAGGAAAGCAGAATTGGCCCAATTGATAATTCCGGCACTTATGGTGCTTCTAACAAGACATTAACAATTACAGTAGACGAAACAGGTGCAATTAACAGCATTAGCGAAAGCGAAATAGACGTTGATGGCGGCACATACTAATATTACAGTTTTATTACTTCCATTCTAAAACGGGCGTTTGAGCCCGTTTAATTATTGAGCCTGCTAAATAGCAGAGGAACAGTGAAACCGATCATTTCACGAAAACATCCTCAGGAGTATATACTCAAAATGGCCAATACAATCATTTTAAAGCGTAGTTCTACGCCAAGCAAGGTGCCAACAACATCTCAGCTAGAACTAGGCGAAATTGCTATCAACACACATGATGGTAAAATTTTCATCAAGAAAGACGACGGCACACCAGCAGTTGTTGAAATTGGTGGCGTAACAAGCGTAAACACACAAACTGGTTCCGTAGTTTTAACTACAACCAATATCGAAGAAGGTACAAACTTATACTTTACTCAACTTCGTGCTCGCGTAGCCTTAAGCGCAGGCACAGGTATCAGCTATAACAACAGTACAGGTGTTATTAGTACAGCACAAAACGTATCAAGCTCTGGTACACCAACATTTGCTGGTTTAACATTAACTGGTAATATGGGAATTACCGGTAGTATTCTTCCAAGCGCAGATATTCAATATGACTTAGGTAGCCCAGACTACCAGTGGCGAGACATTTATGTTGGTCCAGGTTCTTTGTATGTTAATGGACAAAAAGTTCTAGAAGATAATTCTGGTACAATCACATTCACAGCCGATGCTGACCAAAACATTCGTATCACTACAGTTGGTGCAGGTGTTTTACAACTAGGTTCTAGTTTAACAAACGTTAATGTTGACGGTACACTACAAATTGCCAGCGGTAAGAACATTACTGACAGTGCAGGTGTTGAAGTTAACTTTGGTGACAACATTGACATGAACAGCAACAGGATTGTTGGTCTAGGTGCACCAAGTGCTAATACAGATGCCGCAACTAAGAAATATGTTGACGACACAGTTGCTACAATCAGCACAAGCAGTATCACACAAGGTAACAGCAACGTCAGCGTTGTTGACACAGGTTCTGGTACAGTTACAGTTACAGTTGACGGTTCAACAGCATTGACAGTTACAAGTGCAGGTGTTGTAGTTGCTGGTAATATGACAGTTAATGGTACAACAACAACTGTTAACTCAAACACAGTTTCTATTGCAGATAACATTGTTACATTGAACAGCGATGCAACAGGCTCTCCAAGTCAAAACGCAGGTATTGAAGTTGAGCGTGGCGACGAAGCTAATGTTCAAGTTCGTTGGAACGAAGGTTCTGATAAGTGGACATTTACTAACGACGGCGCAGTTTACCACCCAATAGCAGTAAACACAGATGACTTAACAGAAGGTTCAACAAACCAGTACCACACAACAGCTCGCGCTCGAGGCGCTATCAGTGCAAGCAGTAGTTCTGGCGTTAGCTATAACAGCTCTACTGGTGTAATCAGCTTAGGTTCTATTCCAAACAGTTCATTGGCCAACAACAGCATTACAATCAATGGTACAGCAGTTGCACTAGGTGGTACACGTACACTTGATACAGATGCAGTCAGCGAAGGTTCTACAAACGTATACTTTACAAATGCAAGAGCCCGCGGTGCAGTAAGTGCAGGTACAGGTATTAGCTATAACAGCACAACTGGTGTTATTACTAACACAATTACTCAGTACACAGATGCATTAGCCCGTAGTGCAGTAAGTGTAAGCGGCGACCTAAGCTACAACAGCACAACTGGTGTTATCAGCTTTACACAGAACAAGGCTTGGAGTGCTTTAACAGGTACACCAACAACACTTGCTGGTTATGGTATTGGTAATGCTTATACAAAGACTGAAGTTGACAGTGCTATTACAGCCGCAGTAGCAGGTAAAGACAACACAGACGAAATTACTGAAGGCTCAACAAACTTGTTCTTCACTAACGCTCGTGCTCGTGGTGCAGTAAGTGCAGGCGGTAGCTTATCATACAACAGTTCAACTGGCGTATTCAGCTACACAACACCAAGTACAAGTGGTATTACTGAAGGTACAAACCTGTACTACACAGATGCTCGTGTAAGAGCCGCAGTAAGTGCAAGTGGTAGCTTATCATACAACAGCACAACTGGTGTATTCAGCTACACAACACCAAGCACAAGTGGTATTACTGAAGGTACAAACTTGTACTACACGGATGCTCGCGCTCGTGCATCTAACAGCGTTACAACTGGTGCAGCCGCTTACAACAGTTCAACTGGTGTAATTACAATTCCAGGTACAACAGCTCACATCACAGAAAGTGGCAACTTGTTCTACACAGACGCTCGTGCAAGAGCCGCAATCAGTGGAAGTACTGGTATTAGCTACAACAGCACAACTGGTGCTATTAGCTCTACTATTACACAATACACAGATGCTAACGCTCGCGGTGCTCTAAGCTTCACAGCAGGTAGTGGTGGTTATAACAGCTCAACTGGTGTAATCACTATTCCTACAAACACTAACCAATTGACTAACGGTGCTGGTTTCATCACTGGTTACACTGAAACAAGTACATTGGATAACGTGGTTGCTCGTGGTTCTAGCACAAGTCGTGCAATGAGTACAGGCGCTTTAACAGTTAGCGGTGCAATTACAGCAACTGGTGAAATTACAGCTTATTTCTCTGACGCAAACTTGAAGAAGGACATTGTAGAAATTACAAATCCTATTGAAAAGGTAATGAGTTTACGTGGTGTAACTTTCCGTCCAAACGAAACAGCGTTGGCATTAGGTATTACTGACAAAGAAGAAGTTGGTGTTATTGCTCAAGAAGTTGAAGCAGTATTACCACAGTTAGTAACACCGTCTGCATTTGCAGGTTACAAAACTGTTAAGTATGACAAGTTAACAGCGTTATTGCTCGAAGCAGTAAAAGCTCAACAATTACAGATTGACGCTTTACGAGCAGAAATTGCAAAGTTGGGTGGTTCGGCTACAACAGAACTTTAAGATCTGGTAACTAGAAAAGGAGACTAAATTATGGCAATCCTTCCAGCAACTGGATCAGCAAAAAGTTTTGGACGAGTACGAAGAGGCTACAGTAACGTAGCCCCTGCGGCAGGTCAAAATATTAGCTTACGCGGTACACTTGGTGCTTACCTAGGTATTTCGTCAGGTTCTATCAGCCTTAGCCAAACTTTCGGTGGTCGTACTACACCACACAACGATCAATAATTTATTGATTCAATGAGAAAAGGGTCGCAAGACCCTTTTCTTTTGGTTAAATTTTCTTCTAACGGTTTGATACATACGTATAACAAGGAGTGTTTCACATGCCACTTACACAAAACGAAATTTTAAATAATACCCGAGGGGTATTAAAACAAGTTCCCTTTCGCACAGACTTTGAAAGAGAGAACTTTTTATACGGAACGCATACTGGCCCTAGACTATTAGTAGCATTGTGCCAAGACATTGAATTCTTAAACGGTGAATATAATCGAGTAGCAAACGATTGGGAGAAAGAATCAATCCTACAAGAAATGAACATTATCAATGCTAAAATTATTGAGCTACAACAATCTGTTGGTCCTGACGTTAAAAAAGCAATCGAAGACACTGAACCGCAGTTTTGGGTAGAAGAACTAGCAAGAACGGCAGCAATCGAAGCACTATGTCAAAAAGTTTCAACAGAGAACATGTCACAAATGCTAAAGCTGCCAGCTGAGCTATACGAAGAAACAATTACCAAGTGTCAAACCTTCCTGAACATTATTAATAAAACAACAAGATTGGCCGAACGCAAAGCAAACACTGCAAGCGTACCTACTGACGAAAGCGAATAATGTTTGGTAAGTCTTCCAAGACTATTTTAAACATACCACCTGCTCTCAGTGAGCAGGTCGTAGTATGCGTACCTACAAACGGCATGGTACATGCATTGTTTACATACTGTTTGCTAAATGCAATTAGATACACTGAAGCACGTGGCATTCCTGTTGTGTTAGAAATGGATGCTGGTACTGTTCTAAGCAATCAACGACAAGTACTGTCTGATTCTGCAATTGACGATCATTACGCTGATCACATTATGTGGTTTGACAGTGATATGACGTTTCCGGAAGATGTGATTATCAGACTACTGGAACACAAAAAAGAAGCAGTGTGTGCCACATACTCTAAGCGAGTAGAACCATTTCACGCTACTGCATTTTACAACATAGATCCTGTGGAGCCAGTGGACACAGAACAACACGGTGTTGTTCCTATCAAGTATGCTGGTATGGGTTGTATGTTAATCAAATCCAGTGTAATAGATAGTATGCCAAGTCCTCACTATCCATTAAAGTGGCATGCACCAAGTTCAACATGGCACGGCGAAGATATGGGATTCTGTGATTTATTACACGACAACAATATTCAGTTGTATTGTGATTTAGATCTTAGTCGGGAGATTGGCCATTTAGGGCAACAAGAATTTCGATTGAATCAGGCAAGCTAACAAAAAAGCCGCACCATCGATTTAATTTTTTAAGATTCACACCAGCTGATATCTGGTACTCTGGAAATTCATCAGTTGACAGTATACTTCTCATTAGTGCTCCGTCGATGACAGTGCTTTTAACTAAATCAGTTTTTAAGGTGTTGTCTTTGATAGCACTAACAAGAAGCGGATGATTCCACATTTCTTCATGTATAAGTCTGCGTAGTTCTAGATACCAGCGTTCTGTGTAGCACACAGATTCTTTATAAAGTTTATTGAGAAGAGGATTGTTTAACCAAGGGGACCAACATGAATTATAATCTAATTGCTTGTGTGGCCCAATGTAGGGAGTTGATACTTTTGGTAGGCTCTTAATTACTCTTAACATCATTTAGTAAGCCTTCTAACGCCTCTTTAAATCCGCGACTGTTAAACATCTTGGCAGTGTTTCTATGCAAAGGTTGAGGCCAATTCCACATGTCTACCCAACAATACCCTGCGCTTTCTGAATCAATCTGTGGCACAAATTCATCTTCGCACAATATCAAATAGCTAACGTGCCTAAATCTTTTGTCTCTAGTAGTAAAAGTATACACATGACTCATAGCAATAGTATTAGGTACTCCTGGGTAACCAAGCTCCTCGCACAGTTCTCTTTTAAGTCCTTCGAGGTCGCCTTCATCTATATTTAACTTACCGCCCCAAATTCCCCAGCACATACTGTGAGTTTCTGCAGGGCTACGAAGTTGCATCATAGCTCTGCCGGTTTTTTTACTAACGATAAGTGCGCCTACTGCTCTCATATCTACTAGTTAGTTAACAATGCGCCAGTATCCTTGCTCGAATAAACCTTCTACTGCCAACACCCAGTCTGTGCCTGTAAAGTACAATTTCTTCATGGTGTTTGCATTGGTAGTATATGCACTTGCAAGAACAGCACTGGCATCAAAACTAACAATCCAGTCACTGCCGTTGTATTCGATAATGTCATTTGCATCAGCAGAAACATTACCCCATAGACCATTTTGTATAACTGAATCTGTTAACAAGTAACGTTGACCAGTAGCAGGCACCGGAATGTTACCATTACCAGGATAACCCTTGGTAGGATCTACAACACCATTGATCATTGAAACAGTATCGTTTGGTAATGTTGATGTGTCAAGCGAATAGCTTAGTACATTTGGATTTCCTATAACTTCTGATACTTTTAAAATAACTTCTGTGGGTTCTTCAATGTCACCTAACTTTAATCTGATTTCTGTTATGCCATTGTTAAGACCACCATAGTTTTGAAAATGCTCTTTCCAACTTAATTGTTCAGCAGACGAGCTGTTTGGGTCAACAGGACT
>JACCDV010147522.1_pt1 | contig 31613 bp, 8 predicted proteins | sample 7446131 | NCBI WGS metagenome assembly JACCDV01 (sample SAMN15323448, study PRJNA562643) | freshwater metagenome | isolation source: river surface water | place: USA:Blue River Watershed | collected 2017-08-17 | reverse complement strand
GAATTTATCTTATTAATTTTGCAAAATTATAAATTTAATATTTTTATTCACATTGTATGTGTATTCATGTTTCCTTTTTAGCTATTAATCGTTCCAAACATTGTATAATCTATTATTAATAATGAACTCATTAACAAAGCTCTATGTTACCAATCCATATTTGGTTGAAAGTTTACATAAAACTTATCTGCATCTGTTAGCAAATTCGCTAAAAATCCTCTTCCTTTTCTTTTTATAGTTTCTAGGACATTTCCATTAGAATCTTTAAGCGTAAAATCAACTTTTTAACAATTATTAGAAGGAATGCAATCGCACCAAATACCTTTTTGACAACAATTAGCATGAATCATATAGATTGTTTTTCCTTATTTATCTTTTATAGTAAAATCAAAACTGCATAATCTAAAATTATCAATAATTCATCCAATATATTCTTCACCTCCATCTTCTGTATAATAAACTCTAATCTAAGGTCAATCAATACAAAAACAATGAATGTTACAATCTTTCTTCAATATTAATGAAGTTAAATCTTTCTATGAAGTTTCATTAAAAATTTTTAAATTAAAGGGTCTGGTTGAATTACTTAAACATTATCTTGCACAAAAGTTAGATTTTTCTTTAGCTTTAAAGATTGGAATTCCAGTTTAAGATTTGTTTTTATCGATTCTTTTTTCAAAAAATTAGTATTTATTCTCTAAATCGCAGCCAGTCAATGCTTCTACATAATTAGCTTATTATTTACATGAAATTCCTGGTATTTAGCATATAAGCTACTTGAAAGGCAAATACCCTTAATAATAATTCTGTATAAGTTATTGTTAGTCAATTTATACATTCATCATATTAGGATTCATCATTGGTTAATTTTAATACTAATTATTATAAGGATTTTAATAAGGATATTAAGGCTACATTTATGGATAGTTTTACTATTAATATTGCATAGGTTATTAAGGTGGAATCTATCCTTAAGGAATTTAATTATTAAAATTTACATCTTAAGGGTTTTATTATTAAACATCACCAAAACCGTTATTCATTAAGATTTATAAATTTAAAATTTTAAAATTATTAGTTTTCTATTTCCATGTCTGAAGGATTTGATTACTTTTCAGGTTCATTATCAGGTGAAAAGATATTAAATCCATCAGCCGATGTTGTTGCAATAAGATTTTAGAATTATCAATGCCATTTTAGTTCTCAAAATTCCTCCATTCCTTAATGAACAAAAAGTAATTATTCAGGAACATTGATTTATTCTTAAGATGCTTAATCTGCTTCTACAGAAAAGTCCCAAATCGTAACAGTATTGTCCACAGATCCAACTGCTAAACTCCAATCATCTTATGGGCACCATTAAATTGAACAAATGCTTTCTTTATGCCAATTCATTGTTAATAAGCTTTCTTATTACATGAATCTCAGATCCCATATTTTAAATTCTCCTGTTTCAGATCCACTGGCTAAAAGATTCGAAGAAATCTCATTCCAACTGATAACATTTACATCTGAGTTATGAGCTTATATTTATTAAGAGATTTTATTTTATCAAATATCAACAAATCTTATTATTCCATCAGTGCATGCAGTTGCAATTAAGTCTTTTTCTTTAATAGAGAATTGTATATCCTCAATAGATATATTTCCAAATTAGTAAGAATTTAGTTTATTAAAAGAAGTAAATCCATTCTAAGCTTATATTAAGGTTAATTATCCTGATTAATCTCCAGTAGCTAACAATCCTTAGTTTTCTTAAGAAAAATCTAATCCAAAACCTTCTTTTTATAAGTTAAAAGTTGATAAAATATTACATTTACTTTAATAAGTAAAATCATCATTCTTTTATATAGAGCCAATTTTCTAATATTCATTATCAATATCAATTATTTATAATTAAGAATTTTCAGTCATTATTGCTATTAGGCCTGTTCCATTAAAACTCTTTATTCTATTAACAGAGCTTTAAAGTGGCATTTTACATGTAATTATCAAAGGATCATCTCTTTATACTTCATATTCATTATAATCATCATACTTTGTCATTTCTAATTATCTTATGTTTTTTAGGTATAATTCGTTATCTTTTTAATTATCTGAATAAGAGCCTGATATCATATAAACCTCTAAAGGATAATCAATAGAAACATTCCTTTAGTTTTATAATTAAGGATTATTTAAAAAGTCTAAAGACAAAGATGGCCATAAAGAAGGTATTTAATGATACATAAAATAAGCTTCATTTATAACTTAAAGAACTTCTCCTTATTTTAGATCTTTTTTAGTTCCAATAAAAGTTTCAAATTTTTCATCTTATTCTTCTATTGAGCTTTCCTCTTCCCATTCTTCTTCAATGTTTATTTATTAATTTTCTTGACTCATTTATAAACAAAAATTTAATAAGAAAAAAAAGAATTTATTTTTTAAGTTTTGCAAGAGATTTTCATAAAGCCAAATAAGATTATTTTTACTAAATTTCTTTATTCAATTTTATAGCTTAAAAGAAAACCTTTTTCATTACCTTAACATGCCAAACACTTTGAATTTAAAGAATTTTTTTATATTTCTCATAATCATAATTATATTTCTTGCATAAATCTCAATCTCTTTTATATAATTAATGTCAATTGTATCTTTCCATTTCTTATAAACTTTCAACTATTTTTTTCTATTATTCTTTAGTGAGTTTAGGCTGATTATTTTATGGTTTCTTCTTAACATTATAATATCATTTTTCCGTTGGAGTATTTGTTGTATTTTAATCTATTTTATCTTCGATTGATAAATAAGCCCATGGACAATTTAATATAAGATTTTTAACAAATTTGGTTGTATTATCATTTCCTTTTAAATTTATTCAGACATGTTTAACATCATGGCTTTTTTTATCGAAATTTATAGTTTTAGATCAATCAATAACTTAATCTCCTTAAATATTTAGATTGAATTGACTGTTATATTTTCTTTATATTTTAGGTTTGCCCATTCTAAGATATGATTTAATCTAAGGAAATTCTTTTTTGCTTAGCAGCAACTCCATTTCCATCCGATTTTACGTTTTTTAATTTATATTCATTATATTTTTAGTATTTTTGAATTTTTCGGTGTTTTTATACTTATTTATTTGGCTTCTCATAAGGTATTTGACTCGATTCTTATTACTTACTTCCTCCTAAAAAACCTCTTCCATATTATCTGCCATCTTAATATCCTATATCAAAATCAACAGAAATCTTCTAATTATCTAATTATATCTTGTTTAGATACAATTTGGCTTATTCTGCTGGAAAGCTTTCATAATATTCAACAAAGAAATATCCTTCTTTTTAGAAGTTTCTCTTATGAACTCCTTGTTTGAATAGTTTGATTGGTCCAAATTATATTAGAATTTCATATATTTTTTACTCATTTGAATATGGAGAAAATCCACCAATATATAAAGTACAGCTTTATTATATTCTTTGTTAATATTCCTCTAAATCTAAATTGCTTCTTCTGTCAATATAATTTGTTTTTAGCTCTCTTTCATGATAAAGATCTGCAGCTGTCATATTTTCTAAATTCATTTATATTGATTATAATATTATTTTATTCATAATTTTTTTCTTCTGATTAAGATTCTATTTCCTTTTCACTTTTTAATTCTTCATTGAAATCAATTTATTCTTAAATTTATATATTTTATATCATGTTATCAATCATATCTAATTATTTGATATTTTACTTATAAGGTATATTCTTTCTTCCTTAACCAAAATAAAAAAATTATAATTTATTTGCTTTAATATCATATATATTATAAGAACCTATCCAGTTTGTATTTTCAATCAAAATAACTCCTTCTTAGGTTTCTATTGTTACATTGTTATTTACTATTTTATTATAAGAATTTTATATTATTTTAATCTTCCAATTATTCATATTTTTTTCATCAATTTATTATAAGGGTTTTTCTATTGACATTTTTTCTTATAAAAAACTCTATAATTTTTCATTTTCTTCTTAGTTTATATTTTTACTAATTTTATAATTAAAATCTCCATTTTATAAAATATAAGGATATTTGTAACAATATTCTTATAAATTACTAAGTTATTCTAAAGTTGCATAATTATAATCATTATTTATTTATATTAAATTTAGTTCCTCATTATATGAGTATTAGTCTTTTATTGTTAAAATAGACGAACAAATAATCCTTACAATTACAGAAGATAAAATTTCAATTTCTTTATATTATTTATTCTAAATTTTTATTATAAAATCCAAATTACCTGTAAATTAATAATCCTTAATTTTCCTAATTATTTTTCAATTGATAAATTCATTAATATTTAACCATTTAAAATCATTGTAAATTTAAATAATAAAATAATCTTTAATATTCATATTATCATTTTTAATGGATATTTTATCATTAAAACTATATATTATTTGATAATCTTATTATAAGCCTTAAATTACTCCAAAATAATAAAAATTTTATTTATATTTTTTATTCATATAATTTAACTATTCATCAATTAATAATAATAAATTTTTATTAATTTATTTATTAAGATATTTTAATTATTCATTTAATATATTTAAATCGTTATTTTTAATTTATTTAAATTTCTCTTATTTTAATTTATCATTAAAAGATTATTTATTTTGTTATTTTTATTCTTACTATTTTATCTGTTCTGATATTTATAAAAGATTGAAATGTTTTCCTTATTATTCAAAATAAAGAATTTTTTATAATAATTACTTTATATGAAGTTATAATTTGGTTTAATAAATATTCATTATAAATTTATTAAATGTCTGTTATTTTAAATGATAAGTCCTTGTAGCTTAATGGTAGAGCATTAGCCTCCTAAGTTAAAGGTTATGGGTTCGAGTCCCGTCAAGGATGCTTTTTTACTCATAATTTAATAAAACTGCATAAAATTTAATTTTTAATATTTTTGCATTTAAAATGCTTCTTAAGTTTCTTAGAATATATTTATATTTTATTTATAAGAATAGTTTCTTAAGAAAAAACATTAAAAAATCTTTCCATGGATTTAAATCAAAAATTTTAGCTTTCCAATCCATTTCTCTAAAATTCTGCTTTTTTAAACTTTAGTTCAAAAATATCTAAGTTTTTAATGATTTTGTTAAATTTCAATTTTAACAGATTATTTTTTCTCATTTTAATAATAAGATTCATGTTAAAGAGTTTCTCTTAATTAATTCCTTTATTGCTAATTTTAACATTTTTTTAAACTATAAAAGGCTATATACAATTAGAATAAAATATTAATTCAAAATTAAAACTTTATTAAAAATAGCTATAAATTGCCTCATTAACAGATAATTTAAAATTGCATACTTTTTAATAATTAATTATTTACTATAATAATAATAAAAGTAAAACATTTATTTTTATTTGCATTAATTATAATGAGTTAAAATAGAAATGATTTTATAAATTTAGATTTTAGCTCTTTTAAGAAAAAAGAAGAATATAAACCACCTAATTTATATTAAATGGATTTTAATATAAAAAAGAATGAAAATACAAAAAGTAAAGTATTTAGTTTAGGATATTGGGCAGATTAAGAAGAAATAGTATAATAATAGCCAAAAGTTACAGAATAAAATGATAAGTTTTCATTCATAAAGAAAAAAGATAAAACAAGCAAAATTAATAATATAGACTTAAACAAATAGTAAATTAATAAGTATTTATGAATAATAATAAGTTAAAGAAATAATTGAGCCAAATGGGCCTATAAAGAAACCAACATAATTATAGCTTGAGCATTTCTTTTAAAAATGTTAATAATTTTAAGAAGAAATAATTATTTCTTTAATTTATTAAAGATTAAAGAGCTGCAATGATGAAATTGTTTTTTATTGAGCAATTTTTATATTATTAAAACTAATAGAAGATAAGTGATTTTATAACTTATTAATTTAAGAAAAAAACATATTCGAAATCTTTAAGAAAGTTTCCGATAGTAATTTAGGTAATTAAATAAAAGAAAATTTAAATAAACTAAAAACATAGTTAAATTTAAACAATAATATTTTAGAATTATAAGAGGATTTTATAAGTAAAAACACATAAGATAATTTGTTATTATAAATAGATCCTTTAATAGATGCTACATAAGGGATTTCTTAAGAGTAAAATTCATAAGATTTATTTTCAAAATTTGACCAATTAAAAATAGAAGAAACAAATTTTATTTAATAATTATTACTTTATTAACTCTGAGAAATTCTTATGTATAAATCCGTAATCTTTTTAAAAAATATCTTCCAAATAATTATTCTCTTTATAACTCTTAATGATTATTTGTTTTTTATTAATAATTAATTTTTCTATTAAAAACTCTTTAAGAATTTAACCAGTTATTTCATGGCTGTTTTTACATTACTAGCTTTCTCAATCATTCATAATGTAGTTTTTTAATGTTATTTTAGATGCTTATAAAAGACTATCAGATTGCTCCATTAATTCTTAATGTTTTACGAATTCTTATTCAATCATTTCATCAATTTATTTATCAAAAAATTGAACAAATTCAATGGTGTTCTAAATTATAGTAAAATCGATTTCATTTGGTGTAAAGTTTTATCCGTTCAAAACTAATATAAATCCATACTCAAAGTTATTTTCTTCTAATTAAACATGCGCTGTATAACCATAATTCTTTTCTTATCAAAGTTTTTAGAAAACAAAATCTGAGAACTTTTTTCATAAATAACTTGCCATTTAAATTTAATATTTACATAAATAACCCAAATGGAAATAATTCAATAAAGTATTATTTCTATCAAAAGGATTGTTATTGGAAACCTTAACTAATATTGGCTGATCAAAAGGATAATTGTTTACTTTTTATATTTTTTCTCTTATTGGAGAAGCTTTAAGTTAATTTTGATAAAATTCTTTCTGTTTTAAAATAATTGAAATTTACATTGCTTCATTTTAAGATAAATTTCCGAATATTTAAAATATCATCCAAACATTACTAATTGTTTCTTTTATGATATTCCTTACTTAATGCAATTCTATTTATTTTACTTGTTTCTTAAAATTGCTTATTTGTTTTCTATTAAACAATTAATGATTCTTATCATTTAGAATTACTTCTAATTTGGAGAATGTTTCTTTTAAAGAATTTGTTAATTCATAAGACTTTTACTTTTATAAGAAAAGATCTTTATAAAATTCGAATTAATTTTCTTTAATTTTCTCTAATGAATTTTAAGTAAAAATATCATCTAAAATTTAAGATATTAAATCTATCTTGTTTTGATAAGTTTTAAAATTTAGAAAAATTCCTGTCTTTTTTAAGGAAAAATCAAAAGAAAAACCATCATCATAAAAACTAGCAAATTTGTTGTAATAAAAATCAGATATTTATTAAAGCAAAATAAATACTGAAAATTGAAACAATAAATTTCTATCCTTTGATTCATTTGTATAAATATTATTAATTTCCTAACTTTATAAGACAACTGTTATGATTTATCTATCAACCATTGAAGTTCTGAATTTTTTATATAAAAAAACTCCTGTTTAATCAATTGAAAGTTATTCTAAATCTAAATTGCTCAAATCGTTTTCAGTTTCTTTTTTATAGCAAAACTTGAATTCTCTTAATTGCTAATTTACTTGTTATTATTCCTTTGTTAATTATATATTATTTGGTTAGTATATTAGTTATAAAAGATCTTTATAAGTCAAATATTGTTTATTAATTTCTTAATCAAATTTAAAAGCTTTAATTTAGTTACAACTTGTTATAAAATAATACCTTTATTCTTTTTTGTATTTATATTAATATTGAAAGTCTTCCAATATTAAATTATTCATCATTTTTATCTATTTTAACTAAGGTTACAATCTTCGTTAAAAATAATAAGAATTTTCACTTTTATTTTCCCAAATAAGTTCTTAGATAGAAAACGGAAGATCAAAAATTTGTTAAAAATTATCAAATATTTAAGCTCTTGGATTGGTCTAGTTTAAATCCTAATATAAAACCTTATTTGTTGCAATAAAAATCATTGAGTTTTTAAATGAGATTTCTTGTAGAAACTCTAACCATATTTTATCCTCAAAATCTCCAAATAAATATTAATCAACAAAAATGTTTTCAATTTTCTTGTCTTTATCATTTAGATATTCAGACAATTGTTAAACTAAGTCAAACTCACTTAGATTGTCTCTTGACATGAATTCTTCTTCTGTAGAAATTATAGATTATATTTTCGCTAGTTTTTATAGCTCTTAATATGTGTTTTTAACAGTATTAATGTCTTTGAGTTTTACGATAAAAGAGAAAAATTCTAAAAAAAGTTATTCTATAATTTCTCCTTTAGTATTTTATATGTAAAAAACAATAGTTAACAATTATTGATTTTACTCTTTAGCTTATACAAAACAGCTTATATTTGTTGCCAATCATTTCTTTCTTAAATTATTAATTAAGAATCCATCTAATTTTGTCTATAGAAAATATTCCAATAAAAAAACATCTTAAAAATTCTTTGAGTTTAAAGGAATTACAAAATTCATATAAATTTTACTATATAAAGAATCATTAGGAATAAATATAACAGAATTCATCATTTCAGGATTAAATGTAGTTTTCTTATCATAAATTCTTTCTTTTATTTTTCCTTCTTCATAATCAATTGTATTGACATTTTTAAAAGAATTTCTTATTTGTTCGAAAAGATCTTTTATTGGTTAATCTGTAATACTGGAAAAAGACATATTTTAAGCTAAGTAATATTTTCTATAGAAAAACTAAGCTTAAAGAATTATATCTTTATAAAACATTTTGTCTTATTCAAAACTCTTAAATCCATCGTTAAACATTCCTCCATCTTAAATTGTATTCTTCTTTAATATTCAATAATATAAGGATTCTATATTATAGTTAATTTTCATAGACAATTCAGAATTCACATTATTTATCTCTTTAAGACAAAAATCTTATAAAATTGGAGTTGATATTGAATCTCCTATCAAATCTAACATTTTAGCAGAAGCGTCTTTTTTAAACTAGAAAAAATAACTAGTATTTTAATCCTTTGTTTCTCCATTATAAAGAGCGTTGCTTTCTTATATTAGTTTTGAAAAAGATATTGGACTTGGATATTTCATAGACCCTGTTCCTAATAAACAGTGCTCTAATAAATGACTTAATCCATTGAATTCTTATGGATCTTGATAACTTCCAATATTTGCTGATAATGAAAAATATGTGTTTTTTAATGCTTCTGTTTAATACATTGGATTTTAGTAAAGAATAATTCCTTTCATAGTCTTTACATTTGCTTTAAATGAATAATAATTAAGGTTTATTGGTTATATTATATTTATCTATTAAATTTCATCATATTAATTTGCTCATGGATTATAGAACAATTAAAATCCTTTAAGAAATATAGAGAAAACTAAATAAAAAACTAAAAATATTGATTAAATCATCAAATACCATCAAAAGAAATCAATATTAACTGAATTTGTAGGCAAAACACTGTAAATAATCTTTTCATCTTAAATCTCATTAGTATTAGATTTGTTTCACTTAGGTTCAATTGATGATATTTCCAAAGGATTATTTTAGGATTTTTCATAATCGAGATATGAGCTTTATGAAGATTAAGTAATTATATGATTAGGTTAGCTAATAGATTTTTCAATTAATGGTTTTTCTATTGATTTTTCTAATATTTTGTCTGATTATATTTTTTATGAATCATTTTTTGTATTTTATGAGCTAATACCTGATTATATCTGATTTTATGGAGATGAAATCGAGGATATTGTTATTTGTTTATTTTGAAAATCAATTTGTTTCAATAATGAGCCTTCAATCATCTATGTTTATCTTTTTGGCTTATTTATAGGAATTGATGGTCGAATGTTTTCATTATTTAAACCTTAAGATTGTTCAATCTAATATTAAGAATTGTTAGATTTTTCCTCCTCTTTGTTATTGAAAGAGCTTTCACTAAATTCTAAAACTCGTTTTTGGTTAATAATTGAAGGTTTTTAGTCATTTTTGTTTTTTTAATTTAAGTTTTCATTGGATTTGTTAAGTACTTAAGACTGATAGTTACTTTCCTATATTTATAGATTTATGTTGTTAGAGGACATTATAACTGTAATTTTAAATATATTTTTAATAATTATTTAAAATGGAAATTGAGTAGTTAAAATATAATATATAAAAGTTAATTAGTTTTTTATTTATTTAAACAATACCTTAATATATTATATTCATTTATAATTAAAATATATAACTTTTAAATTGTTTTTTGATCTATCTATTTTTACAGAGGAGAGATTTTCCATAAAAACCTTCAAAACTCCTTAAGAATATACTGATTACTTTACATTTTCAATTTCTTACTATTGTAAAGATATATGATTTTCTATCATAAATAATACATAATATCCAGGTGAGAATAGAGCTACTTTAATTTGGCATTATTTATCATTAAAACTAACAGTGTTAAGATAGACAAATATTTCATTAGAGCTAATATCTAATAATGTTACTTTTATTAATCAAATCTAATGGATTTTCTTAAATATAAAAATCTATTTGATTTTAAGATATTTTATCATTTTTAATCACTTATAATATGTTTTGCTTATAATTTCACCTGAAAGTCTAAGAATGTAATAAAATATACAAATTCATTATTCATTATAATTATTATAAAGAAAATAAAGGTTGAAGAGTGGCTCATATTTACCTATCAAAATCCTCAAGTAATTTTTATCTAAAAATTTCCACGTTAATTTCTTATAAACTTTAATTATTCGATAATTCTTGTATCTTGATTTATGCTTTGCTAATTTCTTCTTACAATAAAGAATTAAAATTTTATAATATTTCCTATTGTTAATTTAATTATTAAAAATTTTCCTTTAATATTTCCTTTTAATCTGTTAATTTCTAATTTGTCTCCTATTATTACTATAATGTTTCCTATAGGTATTTATATAATAATTTCTAATCTTATAATTCTTATACGATTTATATTTAATTATCTACAACTATTGCTATTTCTTTATTTAATTATTAGTTTTATATTTTTATCTTTAAATATTCCTCTTATTTTAAGTTAAAATATTTTCTTCTTTCTTCTATAGTGTTTTTATATGCTTAATAAAGAGCGTTTTCTTCTATTAAATTTAAATCAATTAATTTTATTTAATTTTAAAGCATATTTTTCTCTTATATTTACTACTATAAAACACTCTATAATTATCTAAGCTTTTCTTTTTCTTCTTTAACATTTTAAATTTCATTTAATTTAATCTATTAAGCTTTAATAATAGAATTTCTTAAATTATCAATAGTTTGGTTTAAACTATCATTTATTTCAATATCAACTGAAAGGTCTAAAGACTTACTATCATTACTTATTGAGTTTAATATTTTCTATCCTTTATAAGTGATAGAATATATGAAATTATTAATATATTAAAGTATATACTATAATTAATTTTCATTAATAAATTAGCTATAATCTTCATTTTATAAAATTTCTTATAAAACACTCGTATTTGATTAGTGTTGATTTATTAATTGTTATATTGTTTCTTGACTAGAATTATGTTTGATTTTTTCAATAGTAAAAGTATTAGTAGAAATATTGTTTTTTATTTATTCTGATATTTGAGTAATTTAATCTATTTATTATCAGAACTTGTTAATATAGTTAAGATCTAAGAATTGGAATACGTTTTCTTATTACAGTTTTTTACTTTAAGTAATTTTCAGAATAGATTATTTTAAATCTTATTGTAAAATATTAAGCTCTTCATTGTTTTCTAATTATATTTCACTATTCATGTAAATTGCTTATAAAGCTTACTCCGAAAGGCTAAAAATCATTTCTTTAGATTTTATTATATATTAAGTCAAACTACTCGCTTATAGTAAATATCCTTTATATTAACTAATTTTCTATTATGTCTCTTTTACTATATTTGTCATTTTCTGCTATTCTTCTAATATTTAACTTTCTTTGTTTTATATTATGCTCTTTGCTTGTTTTATTTTATTTTTCTATTTAAATTACCAATATTTCATTCTCTTAAGCAATCTCTTATATTTGCAATCACAAATCATTAATAATAGAAATCTAATCTTCTTTTTATTATGATTTCTAATTGCTTCCAAAAGAAGTTGTTGATTTTTTACCATTATGAATATTCATTTAAATTTATAATTAATAAATAAAATATGTTATACTAACTTACCAATATAATTTGCACAGCTTTATTCTTCATATTTTTTATATAAACAACTATCGTATTGTGTTTAACTATTTTTATTAATAGTTTATACTGCAAAGTAAAAGGAATATAAAAGAAGTATTATGACTGTGGCTTTACTTGGAGAATTTATTTCTTTATGCTAAGATAAGCTATTAAGGTTATTGGAATTTAGGTGGAAATAATTAATGATTAAAAATTGACAATTTCATAATAAAATCTTCTAATTATTTCTAATCACACGACTTTTATAGATTTTGTATTCATCATGCTTGCTTTTGACTAAAAAATCATGTTTCCAATAAAAGAGTAAATTTTCAGAATTCCCTTTGCAAGTTATTTGCTTAATAATATTAGCTGTGTTCCTATGCATTGATCAAATCGAGAATAATCGATTGATAAACTAAATGAATTATAAATTATATCAAAAGAAAGAGAAAGAAATGTTTGTATTTTCGCAGAAGGAAAAAGAAGAAGAAAAAAGTCTATTGAAAATTAAGAATTAATTTAACTTCCACTGAAAAAAGGGCCTTTTTATACCTGTAAATAATTAGAGTATAATTTACTAATTGTTTAAATAATAGGTGGAACCAGAGTTTTCTCTATTGACAGTCTGATAATAAAACCTGGAAAAATTTATTTGAAAATTTTATAAAATTTAAATTATTAAAAAGAGCTTGCCAATTTGGATACTAATTAAATATGAGAAAAAGTTGAGGATGTTTTTATATGAAAAAGCTTGTTTTTGCCTGATGATAAAATTCTTTATTAAAAAAGCTGATATTTTTACTTATTCATTGGTTTATCAATATAATTTATTCTGTTCAAAATCCTAACGATATTTTTATAATAAAAATAATTATAATGATTCTTAAAGAAACGTTAATATTTTTCTTTTTTATATATTTTAGACTTTAAGGAGATAAGGTATATTTACCATCTTCTACTTATGAGGCTTTGTTTGTACAGTATTAATCCTCTTTATGTAGCTTTTAGGATTAATTATCTTTCTAATAAGCTTTGATTTAAAACTCCAACTAAGAATATGGAGATAATAACTCATATTTTGGGTTTTCAATTGATTTAATTAAAAATGTAAGTCAAGGCTTGGGATATTCTTCAAGTCTTTTCCCTAAATAAGCAATAGCTGGAGCATTTTTCTTGGCTTTAATTTTCTTATTGATTTTCATACAGTTAATTTTGAGCATTTTGAATCTTTGTTGTTGTAGATGAAGAGCTCATATAAAAGAAGACCATGCATCTGTTTGTAATAAACTTATGATTTATTTCTATTTGGCTTATGTGGCATTCTTTGTTGTTGTGATTGTTTATGCAGGAATATCAGGATAAAAGGTAAAAAGATCATTTTGCTATTTTAGCTAAATTCCATACTTGACCATGACAGGAATCAATATTTAAGGATTTTAATTTGTTGGTCTTTCATGGATAAAATAAACTGTTGATTCATTCGGTTAATAAGTTACTGCATTTTCTCCATATTTGAGCAACTTAACAGCAATAAGAAACTTGAATCTTTCCTAATCTGGAATTAATACTTAAAATGCAGCTGAGAGCATTGGTAACTATTATCAAGGAAGATTAATAGTCTCTCCATATGCAGCAAATTCATTTGATTATCCAGAATTGTTTAATGCAATGGATAGCATCTTTATATCTCCAATTCTAGCAGAGTTTATGAATATTAAGAATTTAAGTTAATAAATATCAAATTTAGCAAACAGTGCAAATACTATAATAACAGCTTAGTAAGGTTCATTAAATCCTTAGTAAACATCTTAGGCCTATGTATCTTAACTAGACAGCACAATCGTTAAAAGTTCTTATTATTTTAACAGATTCTTGAACTTTATTGATTATATGATGAAATATAAAGTTTAATTTATTGCTGTTCTTATTTCCTTTATAAGTTTCTGCTTGATTTTATACTTAATATTTGTATGTGTTGTTTATAACTAAAATGTTAAAGGAAAATGCTATGATTGTTAAATGTTGATAAAATTGTTCATTATTTTAATGGTTGTTCTTACTATTATTGTTTTCTTAATAACTTTGTTCTTTTACGCATTTACTATAATAAATTCAACTGTTTGCAATGTTTCTACATAGTTTTTGAATATTGGAGACTTTTCTTTATTTTTCGATGCAGATGAATAGGAATTTGCTTAAATGCTAAATGCTTGTATTGGAAATAAAGCAACTGGTAATATTTTCACAGGAATTTATAATAATTTCTAGTTTGGCGGAATCATTTCGATTTTATAAGGAATTTACAATGCTCAATTATATAAATAATTTATTACTTCTTCTAATGGAACTCCTTTATCAACATCAGAGCCTTTGAATTACACTACTCAAACTTTAAATGGAACTTTCATGCAATTACCAGACATTACAACTTAGTTAGCAGCACTTAATACAATGGTTTCATGTGCAAATATAACATTTGGATTTATTACAAATTCAACAGTCTCAACAAAATCTGTCTCAGACACAACTGTATTATAATCAAATGCTTCCTGCTATAGCTTCGCTGCTGCAAATTAGTTAAGATAATTGCTTGCTGCATCCCTTACAAGTGTATAAACCACATTCTAAGGATTTTAGACTGTCTTAAATAACGCTAACTCAACCTATGGAACAAATATTACTAATTTATAAACTGCTTACACTTAATTGAATCCAATTTTAAATAACTTTGGATCAGTTTACACTAATAATTCTTCTTATTCAGAATCTTTTGAATAAATAACAGACTGCAGAGCATTAAAATCCGTTATTATAACTGCCTAGTAATCTGTATGTGGATCTTTGAATGGCAATTTGTACTTATTAATGATTTTCCTATTCTTTATTACTTACTTAATGTTTTTCCTAAATTGTTGTTTCTGTTGCATGCTAAGAAGAAAGCCAGTTGAACAAGAAGAGAACAAAGAATAAGAGGAAAAACACTGAGATTAAAAATTATGAATATTTTATTTTGTATAAAAAAAGTTTAAATTTTATATTTTTAATTCTTTTTTAATCTTTTTTGAATGTCCAAATACTTCTTAAAAGGCATTTCAACAATATCATTAGCCTTAATTAAGCTTAAATCTTATAATTCCTCTTTTAAGAATATTTTAAATTTTCCTGTTGATCCAAATGAAGACTAAATAATTCCTTCATAATTTTCTTATGAAATTATTTTAACTTTTTTGTTCATAAATTGATCTAAACTTTGTTGTTTGTTAAACATTTCTCCAGCAATGATTGTTCGGCTATCTTGTACTCAGATTACTTTTCCTTGTTTTTACTTGTTTCAGTAAAACTTTATATTAATATCTTTATTATTGATAAACTATTATTCAATAATTCCTGTAAAAGCAATTCTACAGAGTTTTTATTCTTATTGAAAATCAAATTGAGAACCGATAAAGACATTTTCATTTGATAAAAATATTTCTTTGTGACACACGAACAGTGCCATTATTTTATGATTTTCTTTAATTTTTTGTAAATTTTCTGTCCTTTCATAAAATCATACAGTTTCTTTATCGATTTCTTAAATAAACTCATATTCTTATTGAATCTCATTTAAAGACTTTAAATATAGAAATATTTTACATGTAAAGTTCTAATGCCAAACTGATAAGTGAAATTGATGATTTGATCGAATTGGTTGCTTATAGTATTAACAAATGTTCAATTCACTTATAAATGATTGAACTCTTTTCAACTGCTATCCATTTGTTAATAAAAATCTTTCTAATTTTACCTCGTTTATTTATTATACTAAAATTGCAACTCTGTCTCCTTTATTGGCACTCGTTATTTCTTTCTTAAAAGATTGCATGGATTTTATCTATCTTTCTACTTAGTATTCTGGTAAATAGATTTTATCATTATCTTTAAATTATCCCTATATTACTGTACCTGTTAACACAGCTCCTTTACCTTTTATAACAAAACTATGATCGCAGACAATAATTCCAACATCTTGCTATTATTAGGGTTTTTATTCATCAATTAAATCAACAATTGAAGTAATCAAATCTGTTTCCATTTATTACTGTTATTCGATGCATGAGAAATAATTAATTTTTATATTGTTTTTATTCTTAAAATTTGATGTGGAAAAAAGCTTAGAAATCATCTGCAATTTTTATTTTTTGAAAATTTCCTTTTTTTCTTCTGAAATCAAATCAAATTTGTTAAAAACTGTAATAATTTTGAAATTTAACAAATCTGCTAATGCAATACATTCTCCTGTTTATAATTAAAATCCTTTTTATGAATCAACAACTAATATCATTAGGTCTATAATCTAAACCCCAGAAATTACAGATTTTATAAAAGAACTATGCCCAGGACAGTCAACTATTGTAATTTACAAATATTCCTTTCCGATTCTTTCTTTTATTTTTTCATCTAAAATCTTAAGCAAAAAACAAGAAAATCCCAAATCTATTGTTATTCCTTTTTATTAGCTAATTGGATTATGGTCTAATGAGTTAGTTGATGCAATTGTTGTTAAAACTCACGTAATTGATGTTTTACCAGAATCAACATGTCCCATAATACCAACATTAATATTTCTTATCTAATTAGGTTTTAACAAATTAATTTCTTATTAAGAAAGTTTAATAAATTATTCTGACATTTATAAATAATAAATTCTAATTAAAAAATTATAAATAATTTTTATTAAATTTAGTTTTGAGAACTTTCATATTTCAACTTCTGCTGATTATAGATCTTTTCGACATATTTTCAGTTTTTTTAAGAAATTGGTTCTCCGTTTGGATCTGTACAAGGAATTCCTTAATCGTCTCATTTATAACTTCAGAATTTCTCTAAAGCTTCTCCGATTTCATATAAAGTATCTGGATGTTTAACTTTTTATTCTTATTTTATTGTTTCTGTTGTATTTTCCTTAGTAAATCATTTCCATAGGTTTGATTTGTCTTCAATTTTTATTTAAAAGTTTTTTAGTAATTTTTCTCGATATAAATCACTTAATTGATAAAGCTCTTTTTATTATTCTTTATTTTCTATTTGATTTATAGATTTTCTTATATCTTCTCTAAAATCAACTAAAAGTTGAATTAATTAGTCTTCCTAGTTGCCTTGTTCGGTTTATATATACTCAATGCCTAAACAGTAAAGAATTTTTTTAACGAATTCTGTCATATTAAAAGATAAAGGAAATTTTGGATTGTTTTCTGTACTAGAAATATATTTAGTAATTTCCTTAATAAAACCCTAAAGGGAAAGAATTACATTAGGAATAGAGAAATTATCTAATAAAAACTAATGAATATTTTCTTGTACATTTTAGAACTGTTTATAAATTATCCAATCTGTATCATTATATTTCTATTCATTTTTATCAATTAATTCATAATTATTTTTAAGCTTGAATCTCATTAAAGCAAAAAATTCTTCAAATTGCTTATCAATACTTCTTGCCTATACAAAATCGTCGTCTGGATTATAGTTAAGAATGGCGTCATAATTTTTAAGATTATAAAATATTCTTAATACTCAAGGAGAAACCTTTCCTAATATAGATCTAATTTTAATGAAGTTTTTCAATGATTTTGACATTTTTTAGCCAGCAATATTCATATGTCCAGTGTGAAGCCAATAATTTGCCCATTAAGGATTAAGACTATGGGCTTAAGATTAAGCTATTTCATTGTCATGATGTGGGAACTTTAAGTCCTCTCCACCTGAGTGAATATCAAAAGTGAATGGAAAAACACTTGAACACATCACAGAGCATTCAATATGCCAACCTGGTCTTCCTATTCCCCAAGGAGATTCATAACTAATCTCATTTTCTTTTGATTTCTTCCAAAGAGCAAAATCTTGTTTATTTCTTTTTTCTTCAATAAATTCGTTTTCTTCGTCATTTGGATTATTGGCATCATTTTCAGACTTTTATAACTATGGTCTTAATTAAGGATAAATAAATCTTCCATCTTATTAATACTTCAAAACATCAAAATAAACAGATCCATTTGATTCATAAGCAAAACCATTTTAAATTATCTTTTTTATATATTCAATGATTTCAGGTACGAATTCTGTTACTCATGTTACTATATTAGGAGGATCAATATCAAGTTGCTAATAAATCTCAAAGAAATCTTTCTCCCAATACATTGTTACTTCTTTTGGAGTTTTATTTTCCTCTTAAGCTTTTTTAATAATTTTATCTTCAATATCTGTTATGTTCATAACTTGATAAACTTCATAACCAAAATACCTAGATAGAACTTTTCTTATTGTATCAAAGCATAAATAGGTCTTTGCATGACCTAAATGAGAGTCAGAGTATACGGTTGGTCCGCACATATACCATTTTATCTAGTTTCCTTATAAAGGTATGAATTCGGTTTTCTCTTGACTCCATAATGAGTTATTTACCTTAAGGCCAGTAATTAACTCTTTTCCTGTCTTTTAAGGAATAAACCATTTTTAAAACTAGTTTTCTTTAAACATTTATAATTATAATTTAATGTAAATTGGAGTCTTATGTGTATTACTAATATTTTTATCTATTTTTTAAACAGACGAAATGAATGTAATGAATTCGACCATAAACAAATATACACAATCAATATAAGATATTACAGCGTAGCTTTAAAGCTTAGAATAAACATTTATAGATTTTAAAAGAGAATTGAATTTAGATTTTTCAAAATTAACTGCCAAAGACATTATCAAAATTAAGTAATTTTTTATTAATATTTTCTTGATATTTTTCATGACTGGGGATACAATTCTTCAACTCTAAAACTTTTGTTTGTTTATTCAAATCTGCTATAATTGCTTTTTTCAATAAAACCAGATTTTTAATCATAAAATGTATGTGATTTGTTTATCGAGTTATTGCAATCTTCAGGATAATGATTATAGTTAATTACTTATCTTTTTATTGGTTTTAATGTTTCTACTTTACTAAATATCATTTTGTGCTTTATTTTCTTTATATATTCTTTTAGATGAATAAAAGACTCTAATTTTTAAATCCTAATTTTCTTTTAAACAAAATTGATTATTTTTTGAAGAATTTTTTATTTATCAAAAGATTATATTGTTTATTATTGTTAAATTTAAAGATTAATTTTCTACTTAAAAAACAATTTAAAAATTTCAATAAAAAAATTTATCTTTTTTCTTATTATTAATTAAGTAATGATATTATCAATGATTTTTATAAATTAAAAAATTCTTTGCTTTCTAATTAAAATCCTAAAGAATTCTTAAATATTTTATTTTTGTTTATTATTAATATGAATATATAATGAATATATTGCTAAGCTTTTTTAATCTTTTATTTAAACATTTTCTAAATTAATATTTTTGTTTATATTTAAAATTTAATAAATTTTATTCTGAAAATTATTACTTTTATTTCTCTATTTTATCTTTTTGAAAACATTTAGAAATTCTTTTTTTCTTAAAATTCACTCTAATTAAGTAAAAATATAGTTCTTCCATTATCAATTAATAAAATTCTCTATTGATAAATTCAACTGAAAAACTCTTATAAGAAAATCCGATTTTTATTTATATTTTAATCTGCTGATAAAAATATCTAGTTTAATACATAATCATTATTGATCAATTCGTTTCTAAATCCTTTTATCAAGCTCCATTTTTAATTATAAATTATAAATTTACAATAATGACATAAACGAATCTAGAAAGCTCTAATTCCAATTAATAAAATTTACAACTTTTTCCATTGACTCCAAATCCGGTATAGAAAAATCAGAACTTTTTTAGCGTAACAAATAAGCTTTAATAAAATAATGCTTTTTAAATACCTGTTTTTACACCAGATATTTCAGCAATAAATAAATCTAATATTGATACGAATGTTTTATAGAAATAAATATTTACCCAAAATCCTGATAAAAATATGAATATCAATATTGATTAATCTTTAATTGTTGTTCCAAATTTTACAATAGAAAATGTTCAAAAAGAAGTTTCTCAAATATAAGAAATTCCCAGTATTCCAATTCTTAGAGCAAATTGCAATTGTAAAAATTCTGGCTGTTTAAAGCTTTATTGCGATTGTTTTAAAAACTAATGATTTTGTAACGAATTTTGCAATTGTGTTGGTTGTGAGAATAATAAGAAAAATGAGAAAAAAGTTGAAATTCTTCAAAACTCTTAAAACAGAAAATAAGAAACATTGAAAAGGGAAAAATAAAAAGAAAGATCTCTTTCAGGAGAACAAACAGTAAAGATTCAATGCAATTGTTAGAATTCTGAATGTCTTAAAAAATACTGTGAATGTTTTCAGAATGGATAAATTTGTTCCCCAAGTTGTACATGTGTAAATTGTAAGAATAATGATTAAGATAGTGCTTTTTAAAGACCAATAATATAGCTTAATGTAAAAGAAGAATTATTATGAAAATTGAATGAATTATGATAGTTTTTAGTAAATACAATAGAATCATAATTTATTGAATTTTATTATTATAAATTTTATTAATTAAATTTTCTAGGAATTAATGTTCATTTAATTTTTCCTAAAAGATAAAAAATATGACTTGCTCTTTCATGAATTTCTTTGGTTGTTATTTTTTATACTAAGTTGCTTATTATTATATTTGTTTCTTGATAAGATTGTTTATGTAGCACGTTTCATAAGATAATTATTTATGAAATCCAATATAGAGAATCAAATGTATAAATGTAAACTTATCATTCTGTTTCGATGGAAATAATTTTAAGTATTTTTTATAACAATTTTTCTATTATAAAACCATGGACAAGTGAAAGTTATTCAGCTGATATTTATTACTATATCAAGCTAAACAATCATTATTTATTAGAAGAGTCTGTTAATACATCAAAAATGTATTTATTAAGATCTTAAATTGCATTTAATTTTTAGTTTAAAGATTTTCTAACCTTTAAATTTATACTTTCTCAATTTTCTTAGATTTCAGTGTTTTTAGAGGTTAGTTTTTGTTGTTTGAAAATAGAGATTTATTCGTTTATATTTGATATATCTTTTCTCATTAGTTAAATATCATTTATTAATATCTGTAAATCGATATTTTACTTTTATTAATCAAGAGCCTAGCAGTTTTCATTCTTATTATCAGGTTCTTTTTGCTGAATATTCTTATTAATTTCTTGATTCTAAAACTCAGGACTATCTTTGTTCTCTTAATTAATTTTATCTTAATTCATACTTACTCTTTTAATATCATTAACAGCTTATTAAATCTTATCCTATATAACATAATCATAGTTTTCCTATAATTACTATTAAACAATTTATTGAATTTACTAAATATCTGAACCGTTAATGGAGAGTTTGGATTTTAATTTACTTTTGTTTGATTTTGGTTCTTTTTAAAAATTTACCTCTTTTTTAATAGGAGTTTCTAACCTATTATTCAGGTAGGAATTATTTTATGATTAATCAATCATGTCCTTTTAAAGGCTTTATTAGCTACTCTGATTGGAGTGATTTGATGTTTATTAATGAATTATTGAAATAGAAGGAGAGATGCTAATATTGAGGTAAATCAGATCAAGACTACTTTAAGCCTTAACCTATATCTAAGTATTATTACTCTTAGTGAATTACTAAAGGTATTTTTTATAATCAAAAGTTTGACTTTTCACGCTTGAAAAATTATACAGGACAAAAGTACTAAATAAAACTAACCCTTAAATAACCTCTTAATCTGTATTAGATAAAAATCGTTCCTAAATTATTCTTTAAACAGCTTAATTGTCTTCATTATCAATTCTACCAATTTTGATAATACAAGATCTTAATAATTCAAAAACATTATCATTTTTATCTTATTTCTTAATAACGATTTCGAGAACTTTTTTTAACAATCATAATAAAGTATCCTAAACAGTATTTTTTGTTATATTTATTATAAACAACTAAGTAACTTATAAATAAGCTAAATTAAAAGGATAATTTTAAATATTTTCAATTAAATAATCGAAAATTTATCCAAAAGCCAAATTTGGTTAAATCTGCTATTTATCTCTGTTTAGCAATTAAATTAACAGTAAAATCTCTTTACTAATAATTTCAATAAAATCCAATTGATTTGTTTGATTAGATTCTATTATGTTTTTAAAAACAAAAAATCCATAGATATTTATATCTTTTTATCAATCTTTGTTAAACATCAAAATATATCTTAAAATAATAAATATATTTTATTTTTACAATTAATTTGATTATCAAAGTTATTCACATAGAAATTGAATTATTTATTCAGGATCTTAATCCAACAAGTTTTCTTCATTCGATAATTAATCAATATTATCCTTATCTAATAAAGAGTTTTATTTTTAAATTAAATTTTAAATAAAATTTTTTGTATTTTAATTCATAAAAATTATTAAATTTAAAATTATTAATTTTCTATTTTCTTTTTTACATAAATTTCGATTAGAAGTTTTTGTTCCTAAGTTAATACAGTTATTAGCTTGTTATATTCCTCTAAAGAAATATAATAAATTGATGCTATTATCAAAACAACATATTTTCTAATGGTTACAAGGCTGCTTTATATAAGTTATTAAAATATGTTTTAAATTTCTGGTAGGTTTTTTTGTATGATTTTTAATATAGATTCTTTTTGTTAAAATTCTAAGGATTTATTAATAATATTTAAAATTTCCTTAAGATAAATATGATTATTTTAACTCAATTCTTTATTAGACAATTGAATAAATAATTAATCAAGATAAACATACAGAGTTTTTTATTAGAAAAAATCTTTTAATAAATATTCATTATTAGAAAGCTTTTAAATTATTCATTAAATTATTATTTGATAATTTTATTCATTAAAATCAGAGCAATTTCAATATGAATTTATAATACTCATTATTTTATCATAATCCATTTAAGTAATATTATCTTATTCAATAATCTATTATATTTGGTGAATATTTAGTTTATTTTAAGTTTTATTAACAATTTTTTGATTTATATTGAACAGTATTTCTTGTTGATTAATTTTCTAAGCAAATTTAGAAGAAAACAAGAATTTATTTTCTTAAAAAAATTACAAATTTTATTAGGAAAACTGTTTTTAATCAAAATTATCTTTGAAATTTTTTATATTATAAAAGCTGTTATATAAATCCTTTATTTATTCTTATTAATTTTTATCAAATTCTTAAAACAACATTTTATTATGACTTTTATATAATTCTTTGATTTTCTCATTATTTAATTATTCAAAAGATTATGATTAAATTTTAATTAAAAATAACAAGTAATAAATGCTAAAAAATGTTTATTCTTCAATCAATAAATCTATTAACAATTTAAAATCAATTTATATGGATTTGTTTAAATACCATGAATTTATCCCATTGTTTCATAAATAATCCTATTTCATTTTATCATAAAATATCAAAGGAAATTTGATCTTAAATTTTTTAAGAAATTTTTAATGGTTTTCATCTTATTGCTTTTAAAGTATAAAATCAATAACTTCTAATAAGTCGATAAACTGCTTTTCATTAAATTTGTTATTCTCTAGATCAATTGATTAATTTTCTTATAAAATATTTATTTTATCTTATATATCTAACTCTGAATTGAATAAAATTAGGTCAATTTCTGATTATTTATTTATTTCTTTGCTAATTTTAACTGAATTATGTTTACTAATCTCTTCTGTAAAACTTTTTATTTTTTCTTAATATTGTTAATTTTAATGTTTTTCTTGCTTTGTTTTTAGACTTTTTTATGTTTAAGCTGAATTCGTATCTTTGGTACTTTATATAGTTTTATTAGTATTTTACAGTTCTTAAATATTTTAGTTTTCAATTAAGCTTTTTATCTGCTTAGCATGATTTCTTACATCGCCAGAAGAATCAACCAAAGACCAACTATAAAGTTTATCAATAGCTTTAATCTAAGCCTTAAAAGTATTAACATTTCATTAAAGTAAATTTTAACAATAAATAAGCAAAGCTAAAGTAATAAACTCTCAAACTTTATTTATCTTATTTCCTTTGTTTCTATTTACTAACTATTCTAATTGATTGAATTAAATATACTCATTTTCACTGATTAGCTTTATTACATTTTATGCATGCTATGATATCACTTTGTTAGCAGATCCTAGTGCTTTTACTAAGCTTTCTTATACAATCAATCTGTTAACAAAATCCTATTAAAATCAAACATTTAGTTTTTTCTATGAAGTTTCAATCAGATTTTTTATTAACTGAAAAGTCATACTGCCAAACTGAGATCATAAATCAGTTAACTGTTTACAAATACCTTCAATTTAGTTAAGACAGAAATCAAAGGTTTCTGGGTCATTTTCCAATGCGAATTTTTAAAGCAAATTTAAAAAATCGATTCTTTTTTTCCAATCAACATTTAGCTCTAATATAAGACAATGTTCTTCATTATATTTCTCGGTCATTATATTTAAGATTTTAATTTTTTATAAACCACATGTTTATTACGTCATATATTTTATGACGAACGAGGTTGTGGAAAATAAAATACTTAATCACCTTAAGGCCACTTTCAGGCAATGCCAGGATACCGTCAAGTATCTTAATTGAAAGTGATCGAGTCAACTTTAAGTAACAAATTTATAAATTTCTTTTTAAGAAAAAATGAATGAATTTTTAATTTTATTTAAATTTTCATAATTTATTCGATTTCGTTGAAGAATTCGATTTTTTAATTTAAATTCATCTCTCTTTGAGATTAGTAAACTGTTTGCCATTCATTAATACTCTAAATGCTCTCATTATTAAGATTAATTCTTATTGGAATTTAAATTTCATTTTTTTATAACTTTAACCCCAATATGTCTTTTTATGAATTCTAATCGATTTACTTATGTATAAAATATTCTTAGATATTTGTATCTTTTTAGTTATTACTCCATTTGAAAGGAAGAATATTAATCTCACACGTCATTAATTATAAAAAAATATTAGTTATTTTCATTTGCAATAATTCCCTATTCATTTTAATAGTTATTTTCTAATGTTTTCACAGGTGATGAATTCTTGCTTTCAACTATTGATGTACTTAGTTTTACATTATCAATTATGTTTAAGCTTTATTCCTAAAGTTATGGTTAAACTATTCGTGTTTATCAATAAAATGAATTTTATACTTATAATAAATCATAAAGAAAAGAGTTATTTTACGCATTAATGAAAAAACTTATAGTTTATATTTTATCTGTTTGCTCCTTTAATATAATTGGTTCAATATTATCAACATCTTTAAGATTTTATTATAAATCAATACTCTCTTATATATCCCATTAGCTAAGAGAACCACTTCATATTAATCATTATTTTTCTTAGTTTAGCTTATTTAATTATTAATTATATTGATTATTTAAGGAAATTATTTTTTTAGTTCTTTTATTAATCTATTAATAATACTTTTTATCATATTGAATACTTTCTTTTATGTTACCAAATAATTAATCAAAATAAATCTAATTTTAATTTATCTGATTCTATAATTCTTCACTTATTCTTTTTAAGTAATTTTCATTTTTTAATTCAAAAGAATATTTTTTATTAAAATTATTATTAATTGTTATTGATTTTTAAATATTTGTATTTATGCTTGTAAAAAGCTATTATAATTATTAAGATATATTTTTGGCTTTATTTAGGTCATTTTTTATAGTTTGATTAATCTATATTTACTGCTTAGAAATCTCTTAATAATCTTTAAAAATATTTTAATAAAAAATCTTATCGTTTAATTTATTACTATAATTATCAACATATTCACTAATATATTACATTTATTAACTATATAAAGTCTCCGATATATTTTAGTAATTTTATTCTTGAATATTTTCTATGGAAAAACTCTTATTCGTAATCATTTCTTTAGTTTTTAATAAATTTGTAAAGTTTTAATAAGATTTGCTTTTTTTAATAATTAAATCACTTTAAATAGAAAATAAGAAATTTTATTAAAATGTATCTTACGAAGTTTTACTCTTTAAAGGTGGAAGTATTTTATAAGGGAGTTCTGCCTTTAAGTTTTTTCAAAATTGTTAAATTGCTGAATAGGCAATATTAATCATTTTTTTATCATATTGATAATTTAGAATTTAAGACTTTTTATCATTACTTATAAATTTCAAACTTTGAATACCTGAATTATTATCTTTGCTTAAACCATAAATTGATAATTTGCTTTTTATTTTATTTGTTTTAGAAACTACTTATTATTGCTTATAAAGCAAAAACAAAGATTCTAATTCTGTTAATTTCCATAGGGATAAATCTTCTCCATTTTCCTTTTAATCTTTTAAAAACTACATTATTTCTTAAGGATCCCATTGATTTTTAATAATGTTATTCTTAAGATATGCTTATTTGATATTTAAAATTTGTTATTCTGAATTCATTATAAATTATAATGTCAACCAACTTCTTTATAAAGATATTTTTTTTTATAAAAACTATATGAGTTATTTCAGATGATTAAATTCAATAAAAAATAAATGAAACACCAATCACATATAATTCATCTATTTGACTTTAATGTAGCAAAAATTAGATAAAGTTAGATAAAAAGTATATTTTCTAAGGAGATTCGATTTAGTAGAGAGACCGATAGCTTTGCTGTCTCTGGCACTAAAGACGATGATTAATCTAGCCTATGGACAGTGCTTAGTAATGACCAAGATAATAAATTGAATAACTGTAATATAAAAAGAGCAAAATATTAAATGTGGTGATAAGATAGTTTTATAACACGTATAATCCTAAGGTCTTTTGACAATTACAAATGAACGTTCTTTTATCTCTAAGAAACTATCGGTGAGCGTTTAAAACAATTATAAAAAATTAAATGAAAATAACATTTGGGAAATACAATGTTTGAGGTAATAATTTGGTTCCGATATATCAGGGTAAATTTATAAGAAAAACTGAGTTTTATCTTTATAATAAACTTACTTGAGGATTTATAAGTTCTAATTGAGATTTTTAGTTTGATTATTCTAATTGTGGTTGATAATGCCCTATTTTAGGTCATTTGGAAATCTATGGAGAAAATAGCTAAATAAACTCATCTATTTGGAGAATTGTAGGTGGAATAATATTAGAAGCAAATTAGTAAAAATAACAAAAATGGATAATTGAAGACTAATAAGAAACAACTACAACTGAAGAACTTTAACTATTTATAAATATAATTATTTTATAATGTTCTCTTAGTCTAAAAAACAACACATGAATAATTAAGTTAAAAATTTAAATATTTTTTACTTTCAAAAACATAAGAAAGATAAAATAATAGAAATTGAGAGCTAAATTTATGACAAGAAGAACTCAGTTATTATAAAATTAACGGATTAGTTTAATAATAAAGTATATGGGATTCTTACTGAGAAATGGATGATTTGTTTTTTATCAAATGGCAACGGTTATTCTTAAAATTAAGAAATATATTTATATGGAACAATTTTTGAGACTTAAAGCAGGAATAAATTGATTTGAGTTTTTTTACTTCAAAATTATCATTAAAACTTTCTTATTTTGGAACCTTAAATATTTGTTAGAGCCACAGAATTAAAGACTTTTTAAACTTGTGAAAGAAAAATATTTTTAAATAAAAAATATCCTTCTTTTAGCAGTATAGGAGAAAAGCCAGCAATTTATGGCCAGATTTTTCATTCTGTTTTTTAGAGAATCTTGTTAGAGGAAGTTGACTAAATTGATGTTTGTCTCTTGACAGAGAAATACATGGCATTAAATTGTTTATATTTTGCAAATGCAACAGATCAAGAAATCAGTTAGTTTAAATTTGATATAAAAATATTCGTATAAAACTCTATACAATTTATGTAGAAATATATTAAAGAAAAATAGCCTATTTTTAATTCCTCTAAAACTATTGAAATTATTCTATAAAAAGCCTTAAAAGATGAATTTTAGTTTTAATCATCAGTTTTTGGATTTAAAGGATCAGTGGACTTGCTTATTAAAGCAAAAGTTTGAAATTTATAAAATTAAAAAACTCAAGAATTAATAATTCCCTTTGAGCTTAAAACTGGTAAAAATTAAGATATTTCATTTTGCTCATAGGCAATCGTATACAATGTTTGTTTATATGATCATTATTAAGAATAAGGATTGTCTATTATATATTATTCCCATCATAGAGAATTTGTGGTTGTTGAAAACCAAATATCAAGATTTACAGATATAATTTTAGAAAGAAATAAAATTGTGTAAATTTAGCAACAACTAGTTGCCCCTTATTAAATAGATAACGAATACATCTGTGGCATGTGTAAGGAAAAGGATAAATGCTTATATGAGCATTTTATTACAGAATCTGAATATTTTGATTTATAAGGATTTTTAGGTCTTAATGTTCCAAAAGAGAAAGCCTTATAAGCTTAATCTAAATTCTTAATTGATTAAAAACTACTAACAACCGAGAGTTTATTATAAATCAAAAAGAAAATCGATTGTATTGAGAAAGAAGACAATACTAAAAGAAAGAATTTCGAAAACAAAACTCTGAGCAAAAAGGCGTTTGTTATGCTCAATTTAGAGATTTCTAAAGAGCTTATAAAATCTTAGGAATTCGTCTATATTGAGATGATAACAGATGCAAATGTTGGAGAAAATAAACAATATTAAACATTGGATGATCTTTTTATAGGAAAAATCATTAAATTTTGAAATTAGAAAAATTACTCTTTAAATTTAGAGGGAAAATTGATTGATAGAAAGTTTATTTAATTAAAAGGCTTTACCATTTTTCAAATATAAATTTAGATTAAAAAAGACGTTTTTGACTATATTGTAAAAGAGATAAAATTTTATGAAAATATTGATATAAAAATGAATGATAATTGGTTTATATAAGAAGAAAATGAAAATAATACAAAAAGATTAAAATCTTGTTATACAGAACTGTAGTTCAATAATTTTGCTTTTTTTATAAATGAGCTATTTTTAAGTGATAAAGTTTAATAAGAAGATCTAGCTAGTCTATCGTAGTTTAATCAATAGCAATTACTCTAATATAGTTTATACAAAAAGGCTAATGAAAGACAATAGGAAATAATCACTTCTTCTTTAAATACAAAAGATTTTTTTATCATCAAAGGATTTCCTGGCTGTGGTAAGACTTTTACGATAGTTTCTATACTGTAAATTCTTCTTTAGGAAAATAAAAAAGCTCTAATTTGCTGCTATACTCACAGATCATTAGATTTAGTCTCAGATAGGCTTTATTCTATTCTGAATGAATAATAAAGAAAATAAGTTATAAAACTGGTTGACTCTTGAAATGGAAATAATGAAAATCAATTTGAAATTTTTGACTAAGAAAATATATAAAATCTTTAATAATTTAAAGAGTTTCTAAATCGTACTGTTTTTATCGTTACAATAAACAGTTTGAAAAAGTTTTGTTTTTCTTAACAATTTTTTGAATTTGTATTGATAGATGAAGCTTCTTAGATAATAGAACCACTTTTAATAGAAGCATTTAAAGTATCAAAAAGACAAATCCTTGTTGGAGATGATAAATAGCTTTAACCTTTATTGGTAAGCAAAGATAAGGTATTATCAAAAAGCTTATTTTCTTAACTTATAAAAAGATTTCCTAATAAATAATCAAGTTTAAATATTTAGTATTGAATGAATGCATAAATCATGGATATGATTAATAAGCTTTATTATGAAAATTGCATTCAGATGGGATAAATCGATAAAGTTGAGTAAATTGCAATTCAGACTTAATGCTAATCATTATGAACAGCTTTTTCTGATAATAAAAATAGCATAAAATATATAAGCATAATTAAGTAATAATAGAGTAATTAATTTGAATAAATTGCTATTGATATTCATTAGTCTCTATTATCTTAATACTCATATTAAGAAATATCCATAATTGTAACATTTAACTATCAATTGAATTATATCATTTAACAAGGTAAAATATAGTCATAAATACTTACAATAGACCGAGTAAGGTTCAGAGAATAAAATTATTATTCTTTTATTAGGTGATATTGGAATGTAGAATAACAGTTTGATAAACTCAAATAAAAGACTTAATGTTTCACTTAGTAGAGCATAGAATTGTCTCTTTATTATTTCAACAGATGAAATTCTTAGTTCAAATGAGAAATCAAATAAAGTCCTAAAATACCTAATAGATTTTGGCTATAAAATTCGTTATGAGTAAATAAAATTTAAATTTTATAATGTTTAAGATTAGTTATTTTTTAACTGTTTTATATACTTTAGCTTTAGTCTATAAAAATGAAACAACTGCTTAATATCAAACAACTTTCACTAATTACTAAACAAGTCTATGTTAGGTACAAAGTGGAAACTAAACTTTGCAAAATGCTCTTAATAGTATAAACTCAGTAATATCCTTAGATACTTCCGTTTTCGGGATATCGATGGATATTATAAATACTATCGATAAAGGAGTTTCTTAAATTCTAACTAAAGTTCCCCCTTTAGTCTGGGTTGGTGCTGTATTCGTAGTTATTATCGTGTTAGCAATGGTTGTTCAGCTGTTTGTTGGAATTTTCAATATTTGTTTTTGTAATAAAAGAGCAGACCTTAAAAAGCATCATGCTAATTGTTCAATCGGAATGTCAATCATATTTTATATACTTTATACAGTTGCTTTTGTTATAGTCGTAATTTACGTTTCAATTTTACTTGGAAATATTTAGACTTCTTTTTGCGCCATATCTAACATTCCTTATATAATTCTAAGTGGATATAATTAAGGAAATGTAAAGTTCATTGGTTTGGCACCTTTTGTCGGTTCGTTGACAAATCTGAGTAGCGCAATAGGAAACTTAAGTACAGTAGCAAGTTAAGTTTAAAATATTTAAAATTGAAATCTTAGTACAAGAGGATAGAATACTCTTAATGAAATTACTAATATAAATAATAGTTATTCAGGAATTACAACAAAGGATTCTGTAACCTCAAGTAGCACAGGGACTCCATAATTGTTTTAAGACATGAATTCTCAATATATTAGGTTGATATCTGCAGAATTCATAACTGTTGGAACTTATAGTAAGGAAATCGGAGATAGTACAAACTATATTTCCAATATGTTAGGTTAATCAGGATAAATAAGTTAAAACTAAGGATTCATAAACAGTACAATTTCAACTGTAAATGATATCGTTGCTACTTTTTCTAAAGCGTTCAAAAGTGCTTTATCCATAATTGACTTTATCAATGGACAGAAGAATATTTACTTAATTATTCTTATAGTTGTTGTATG
>JACCDV010609648.1_pt1 | contig 31617 bp, 41 predicted proteins | sample 7446131 | NCBI WGS metagenome assembly JACCDV01 (sample SAMN15323448, study PRJNA562643) | freshwater metagenome | isolation source: river surface water | place: USA:Blue River Watershed | collected 2017-08-17 | reverse complement strand
ATGTCGAACAAACTGAATTTCAAAATACGCTCTTGCCTCTCGCCCAAGAGTATGTCGTCATCTTTGTAGGATAGATGAAACTATCTGAGTAATCAGCTCATTGTAGTCAGGACAGGATTCGAACCTGTATTCATACAACTGTTTCTTTATATTTACGCCTGCATGAACCACTTCTTAGTATCTTAATACCGTGTGCGTCTACCTCGTTATAGCAGGATTTCTCACACTATAAGCTTTCCGCCACCTGACTAAATTTCGCTGATATTAAAAACTGTTCAATCCTTGTAAAAACATATCAACTTGCTACTTACTTATATAGGCTCGCCTGTCCTGTCACTATATTGGTTTACCTGAAACTTCTTCGGGTTGTTGATTGACCACTCCCGCTTACTCAAGTAGTTTTTATTTTTAGCACCCTCTTTCTTATACAACTGTTTCTTTATATTTACGCCCATATAAGAGTAGGGTCACGTAGTTAAGGAAATGTTCTGACCTAGGAGATTTTTAAAGACCCACTATTAACTACTTGCTGAGAACTCATTTGTGTTGTAGTGTTTTCAACCTCTTATCACTCTGAGACGTATTCCTTTCTCAAGGGAACAACACATCTACCATTACTGATAGTATCTTTATGTAAATTTCATTATCAGTTCCTACTGCTTTACTGAGACTCCCTCAGAATAAATAATTTACAAAGGTATTCAATGTTTAACCTATTTTTGATATTGTAGGTCGTAACTACTATATCAACTGCATACTAGATTCAATTAATAATATATTTATTATATTATAAACTTTTAAAAAGTTTAAATCATTTTGTCTTTATATTTGGCTTTCCAATCGATCCATTGGATATTTGTAACCTTTAGATGTGTTAAATATTTCCAATGTATGAATAATTTACGCTCATTCCAATCTTCATATTTCTTAATCAGATCATTTTGTTTGTCCATTTCAGCTTTGTACACTTCTGCCTTTTCTGAAAGTTTTGTAAAATTATTGTCTAATTTAGCAAGTCTTTTTACAGCAGTTTCAGTTGAAAGTCCTTGCACTGATAATGAAACTATAAGTTCTTTTAAATTAACAATCTGATCAATCATAGAATTTAACTTTGGTACTAATGAATTATAAGAAGTTGCCGCAGATTCTTTTGTTCTTTTAAAACCATCATAGTTTCGTTGCAATTCCTTGTCAGCTAAATCTTCATGAATTAATTGGGTAACATCAATTCCATTTATTTCTATAGGAGGTGGAGGTGCAATTACAGCGGCAGATGCTATTGTTTCTGCAGCAAAGGGTCCATCGACATTATCTCTAAGTGCATTGGAGACTGCAACATAACAATTACCTCTTTGAGTTTCTAATAATTCTTTGACCTGTTTTTCAGTGTATAATTTCATTTTATTTGATTTTAATAGTTGCTTTGTGATAATATATTCCATCAATACAATTAAATAATATGTACCATTTTGCCTTTGACCATGTTGAATCTCTGTATTTGATTAAATCCTTTACAACAAAGTCCATAAATATATCACCGTATGAGTATGCCTTTACTTCGACATATTCTCCGTCTACATTTACTAAATCATGATACTTCAATCTGGCCTGTGTAAATGCATGATTTTCAATTAACCATTGTTCTGCAATTTTACCTTGCCGTACAGATGTCTTAAGCTCTTCAAAGTTTCTGCCTCTACGCAGATTTACATTCTCCCAAATTGCAGAAGCCTCTCTATGTATATTCTCCTCAAGCAACTCAATGTCTCTGATGTCAGCAATACTAAATGGTTTATACATTACAATTTAATTTCAAAACGATCTCTCATTTTAGTTAATACATCTTCAGGTACATTGTGTTCATTTACACCTCCATGTCTATTTTCTACAACGATGGTAAATATAATATAATCATATTTTTTAGCCAATTCGAAATATGATTGCATTTCCCATTCTTGTGTAAATGTGTTTGAAACCACGACAGGAGAATGAGAATACCTCATTAAATTATCAACCTCTTCTTGACACCATTTATGAGCATCTTTTATTTGTGTTGGTTTAAATTTATACTCACCTTTCTCGTTAATAAAATACATGTCAGTTTCTTTGTGACAATAGTCTTCTTTAACCAGTGATTTTGCAAATGTTGATTTACCACTCCCAGGCAAACCTCTTACTATGTAAAGTACTTTATTCATACCATTCTGTTTTTTGTGATTCTATGTAATCTTCCTCTGTAATTGGCCTTTTATCATATATTGACTGAGCAACTATAAATCCAAGCACAAATCCTGTCAATAATATTATAAGGATTATCCAATTTGTTTCTTTGTCCTCGCTCATTAGTTTAATGATTTAACATTTGTCTGAATAAGTGCCTCTAATGCATCGATAAAATCTCCAGCATATGTTTTACCACCTACATTAAACATTTGTAATTCATTTTCAGTGTATTCTCTTGAGTAAGTTTTCCAATCATAAATTGTAAATATTTCATCATTGAATTCTACAACCCATTCTACTTGAACTTTCTCATCTTCGGAAGGTTCATCGTGTGTTGGTTCTCCTAAAGCTGCAATTAATTGACTATATGTTGCATTAATATATCCTTTAAGTGACGAACCGAATGCTACTCCATCTGCTTCTTGAAAATCTAGTACTTTAAATGTTTTCATAATATTGTTGCTTTAATTATAGTGTAAATATAACTATAATATTTGACCCGTGAAAACTTTTTTAATTATTTTCACAAAGTTATTAACAATTTAGAATGGTAAATCTTTAAAATCCTTTTTAATATTCTCAATTCCCTGTTTCTCTAACTCAGCCAATTCCTTTTTTAATTGTGCCTTATGATTTTCAAGTTCTTTTCGATTACTCTCCTTTGCAATATATTCCAAGGCCTCTTTATTAGTGGCACATCTAATTTCAAATCCAGAGAAATCATAACCATCATGGTCACAATGATAATCCATTGCAACATGTGTACATCCTTTACACACCATTGATGTTAACGTATCCAACATTTTATCGATACGTATTGGAGATGTAAATACATTTGGATTTCCTTCACAGATTTCATTAACCTCAACGTCATCGTCAATTCCAAGTTCATAGTGTTTTACATAATGTAAACTATCTTCTGTGGTTTCATCCACAATATGAATTACTTTAACATATTGTTCCATAACTTTGTATTTTAATTATAGTGTAAATATAAACAAAAAACTCCAGACTAAAAAATCTGGAGTGTTAAATTTTTGTTAAATTTTTATTTACCTTTAACTATAGTTAGGCCGACGACATATAAAGCCCCTGCATCGTTTAATAATCTTGCAGCCTCATATAATGTCGATCCTGTTGTGAATATATCGTCAATCAAAGCCACTTTTTTATCTACGATATTTGAAAGAACACTATTATTTATTTTTAACCAATTTTTAATAAATTTTCTATTTGGAGCGTATATATTATGAATTTTAAAATATCCATCATTTTTCATCTTATTCAGACTACTTTCCATGCTCTTATAATTTTTATCACCTACATCAATTCCCATTGTATCAATTGAAATGTCTTGGATGTCTGGTGTTTTAAATATCTGTTTATTAAAAGTAAACATATCATAATATTTGGGTAGTCTTCTATTTATTTCAATTGTTAAGTCAGAAACTAAAGGGGAAGAACTATCCATTACCAAAATAGTATCGATGTTTTCCTTTAATATTAAATTTGACATATAAATAGCGGTTCTTGAAATAAAAGATCTATAACTATTATAATCCATTGTATATTTTGTGCTTTGTCCCTTAATAGCATCAAGTATATCGGAATACATTTCTTTGTCCTCTGATGATTTTTCCTTATTATATACGGAATATATAATGCCATTTTTCATTTTAGATTCAAATGGCTTTAAATTCTTAGATTTTCCAAATGATGTATTTATAAAATCGGAGTTATTTGCATCAAAATAAACCATGTTATCCTTAACGATAAAGCCTTCATTGATTATTTTTTCAAATTGATTAAAATTCAACATATAAATTTACTATATTTATGTATTTTTATATATCACCTTTAATACTTTGATATTCCTTGAAATTGCCATATCGATTGTCATTTTAGTTCCTTTAGAGATTCCATCCCAAAATGCAACAATAACATCAGAGTTTTCTACAATTTTTTGATTTCTTATTGCAGCTGCACTCTTACCAATAGACCAATCGGGTTTAAAAATAAGAGTTTCAATATTATTTTGGGTTGCCCATAATTCTGATAAAACATCAGCACCTTTGGCGCCTCCACTTACTATTAGGGATATCCCTTTTTTTGATAGTATAATGTCTAAAGTATTTTTTAACATTTCAAAATCATTAAATGTTCTACTACCAATTACACCTACTTTCATAAATTATTTTAATTATAATGCAAATATAAATAAAAGCACCAACCTATAAAAATATTGAGTGTTAAAATTTTTGCTAAAGTTATTAACAATTATTTAAAAACTTTTTCTATGGTTTCTTTGCTAAATTTTGTTTCTAAAGCTTCAATCGCTTTCTTTTTATCAGTAGAACTTAAGGCTTTAAATTCCTTTTCGATTGCATCATTGTTTGCAGTTGCTCTTTTGTATTGAGCTCCATTATCAATGTATTGCGCATAGAAGTCATATGAAAATGCATACTTTAAGAATTTTTCAAGGGCGCTCATATGCTTTTCCTCTAATGTCTTTGTTAAATCAAATCGATTGATTTTCTTTTTATTTAAATAGAATTCCCATGAATCCATATTCGTTCTCCATTTTGAAATCATATACATATGAATTATATCACCACCATCCAAAGTTACTTGAAATTTAATACCCTGTTCAGTTGATTGGTCTTCGATGTTTTTAATCCATTTCTCATCATTGGTTGGTAAAACTCTATCCATAATGAATTTAGCATCCTGTAATAATTCCTCAGGAGTACCCCACTTACCTTTACTTAATTCAGCATATGTTGTGTATTTTTCAAATGTCATTATTGCTTTCATATTGTATATATTCTAAGTTTTAATTACAATGTAAATATAAACAAAAAACCTGACATGAGAAAATGTCAGGTTAAAAATTATGCAATTTCGTGTGTTTTTATTTTATGTTGTTTTTTATAGTCCTCGATAAATCTTCCGCCGACTCCAATTTCATCAATAATATAATTATCTGGAATTAATGGCTTTCTTGCCCTGCCATTAATTATTTTATCCGGTGTTTGCTCTTCAGGAAATACTAACATATATTTCTTTTTTGAGCCTTCTGACTTTCTATAAACTACAACTACCATTATGAAATAGATTCTTCAATGATTGCCTTTCCACGACGAATTCTATTCTTAATAGTTTGAAGTGGAAGATTGTATTTTTCAGCAATATCTTCATACTTCATTTCGTTAATCAAACGGTCAACTACAATGCCTTTATACATTTCCTTAAGGTTTTCCATTACTTTCAATGCCTTACCATAAGTTTCCATAGATTCATTATCTTCATCGATAAAATCTTGTTCAGTTTTCATTTCATACTCCTCAAATGCACCTTGCAAACCTGTGGTAAATTCACCAGCCTCATTAATTTCAACACCAAAATCGGCAAGAGCATCTAATGATGTCTTTTTATTACGACCATTGATATATCCGAGTGCGTCATTGAATGCAATACGGTAAAGCCAAGTTGTGATTTGGTATTGTGGATCGTATTGATCGATTTTAGTCCATAACTTAGTCAAAGTATTAATTGCAATATCCTCAGAAACTTCTTTATCCTTAACAATTTTGTTAATATAAGTGGTTAGTCCTGGTTTGACTTTGTAGAATAGAGCTGTGAAATCTGATTCTGAACGTGTTTGTAAAAAATTTTCAGTTAATTCTCTGTAGCTTGACATAGGTGTAATGTTTTTAATTTATTTTTAATTATAATGCAAATATAAATATTAAATTTGACATATGAAAATATTTTTTAAAGTATTTTCATAAAATTATTAAGAAACCTCCTCAAATAAAACAATTACCTTTTCTATCTCAATAGGTTTAAATTCCCATAAGTCACATGCACAATTTATTAATTTTTTCTTGTGGTCTGTCAAATATTTTTTATCTGGATAACCAATAATTGAATAGGCACCTTTAGCCTTTCCTTGCCATTCACTTAATGGCCAATATGATAATGATGCATTAATTTCAGGATGGTATTCAATTGCATTGTGTAAATATTCAATGTCCAATAATCCAAGGCTTTCTGCCAATTCCTTTGCCGCCTTGTCATATTCTCCTGAAATTACAATAATGTCTCCATTTAATGCATTAGTCATCACTTCTAATGTTTCTGGGTCCCATGCAAAGTTACCTAAAACATATACAATATCATCATTAGAAACCACAGAGTTCCATGCCTCTACCAATTGCAGATTCATATCCTCAATATCGTTGAATGGTCTTTTATATGCTTTAATAGCACCCTTTCTCCCAAACTGTTGATTAGATGTGACGAATACTTTCATTATACGATTGCAAATTTAATATTAAAATTGTCCCAAAGAGTTTGCAAAAATCTTTGTTCATTTACTGCAGTAGAACCATTTACGATTTTACTATCAATTGATGTATCAATAAACATATACATCACAAAGTCATATGCTGTTGAATAAATTATAGATTGTCCAAATCCTTCGCGAAGCGCCGAACCTCTATCACCTTTTTTAAATTCAATTGCAATAGTAACACCTTCGCCCTCAACAGTCATATCTGGTCGATTTGCAGTTCCCATAAACTGGATGTTTTTAACAGTTGTGTTAACATTACCTTCCCATTTAATCATAGTTCTTGCCTTTTCTTTGGCAAGACCTCTACTAAAACCTTTTTTCTCAGAAATATAATCTGTCAATTGTTCTAAAAGGTGAGGATAAATAAATTGCTTTATCTTATCCTCACTTTGTGATTTATAATCAATTGTTTCAAAAATATCACGTGTAGTGATACCATCCTGAATAGCTTCTAGTAGATCTAGTCTTTTTTTAGATTTACTTGCTAATTTCATATTAATTATTTTTATGCTTGTTCAACTTCTAAAGTCGGTTGTGACGCTTTTTCAATCTCCAAATCCAATTCAGCTAATTCAACATGCCTTTGTTGAATAACTTTATTGTTATCTGCCATTTCATTAAGCGCATCTGTAATTTGAGAACCTACATTAGTTAATAATTTAGTGAATCTACGTGCTGATTCAATTCCAATACCACTAATATTCGTTAATACAGTATAAAGAGTATTTAACTGCATACTATTCAATAACACTGTAGTTGTTTTTTCATTTTCCTTAGCATTCAAATTAATTTTACGCTGGTCTTGTAAAGAATCATATAAATTAATCAAGAAAGCTGCATTCTTAATATTCCACTCATAACTTTTATCGATTTGAGTAAGAATTGCATTTAAGTTTGTTGCATTTTCAATGTCAACTGAATATTCTCTTTCAGCCAATTCTTTTTGCAATTCGTTTACTTCAACCTCTAATTTAGCTCTAAGGTCTTTTAATTCTTTTAATGATTTTGTTTTTGCCATCTTTGATTTTATTTTAAAAATTTTCGTTAGTTATTATACAATCATAATTCAGAAAGTTTCCGAATTGTTCATTGTCTGCCTGAATTCTACGCTCAATACTATCATCTTTGTCGTTTCGCTGATGTAATCTAATTCTTCTGGTTTCCTCTGGAATATTTAAATAAATTACAAATAAACGATTTCTATATTCGGATGCAAATAATTCAACTGCCTCTGCATTTAAAATCATTACATCACATCTTTCAAATTCATCAATTGTTAAACCATATTTCCAATTATTAAAAGCTTGCCATTCAACGAATTGACCTCGTTTAATATTTGCTTCAAATTCTTCATCAGTTAAGAAATAGTAATCTTTACCATGTACCTCCCCAGGGCGAGGAGGGCGAGTAGTACATGATACTCCATACACAAAGCCGCGATTCATAAATCGCTTTCTTAAATAGTCTTTGCCTGAAGTTGCAGCGCCTACTAATGCTATTTTTCCATTCATTTATTTAAATTTTTACGTGAATTAATCCAATCTTTTAAATTATATTCTGGCTTCCAATTAAGTTTCAACTCAGTATCTGATGGAAAAAATTCACTTGTAAATCTTTCACCTCTACGTTCTGGAATAAATTCCCATTCTCCAAACATTTCAGCAACATCAATAATGCTATAATTTATACCAGATCTTAAATACCATTCACTATTATCATTTTTTATGGAAGCCTTTATAAGTCCACTTACAATATCGCCAATATGTGTAAAATCTCTAGTTTGAATTCCAGGCGAAACAACTGTACATTTCTTACCTTCAATATATTGTCTTTCAAAAATACCTATCACAGTTGCATAATCTCCGTGCATGATTTGACCTGGGCCATATACATTAAAAAAGTAACATATTTCATATTGCAAATTATACCAATCATTGTAGTTTTTGATTAGTTCTACCATCTTAGACTTCATCCAAGAATATGGACTTAAGTTTTCATCTTTACCACCATTTCCGAATTTAGAACTTGACGCAGAATAAATTAGTTTTGCACCCCATTTTCTACATAATTCTAAAATAATGGGAGTTCCTGTAAGAATACTTTTATGCACAAAATCAATATCTTCAAATGATTGAACAATTCTAGAGTATTCTCCGAAATGATATACTATGTCAAATGATTTATCTTTGAAAATTTCGCCAGCTTCCCATGTGTTTCCTTCATAATAAATGACTCCATCCTGATGGTTTTCTTTTTTACCTGTAAAATAGTTGTCAAGTGATGAAATTTCCCAATTGGGATGTTGAATTTTAAGTTGTTTGATTAGATTATGGCCAACAAAACCAGCGCCTCCAGTAACTAATATTTTCATGATGATGTTTTTATAATCTATATATAACAATTATTTTTCAATATTTTTAAATAAATATACTATAGTCAATATTACATAAATTGGCCATGCAAAAAATAAAATTAATGATTCCAATATAGTGATTCTATCTCTTTCATCTCCACCATTTTTAATTACATAATCATTAAATGCTACTGTAAAAATAGTGTATATCGTACCTATTAAAAAATAATAAAACATAATATTTAGTTTAATAATTCAAATCCCTTTTCTGAAATTCTTTCAATTAGAATTTCTCTATCCCTTTGTGTTTCAGTATAATTATTCATTAAATCCAAAGGCACATTTGACCATGCCTCCTTAAAGTCACTTACATTAAACCCTCGTTTCAATGCTTCACATCTGAGTTCATTATATCTTTCCAATAAATATTCTAATTTATTATAAAAGAATTTAACGTGGCCTGTTCCAAGTGTAAACTCATCAGGTATACCTTCAAGTCGATAATTTCCTTTTGAAATAACGTTTGGGATTCGTTTAATCTCTCTAAGCTCAGCCAATAATAATTTGTCTGGCAATTCCTTTGCTCGAATACCTGTATTAATTCGGGTCATTATTTTTTATTTGAAGATGTAGATGCTTTAAATAAAATTGAGAATAGGAAATTTAGTCCCATTGCTTGCCAAAATCCAATAGGGTGAACCCCATCGACTGCGTTAATTAAACATCCATTCCATAATAATTGTACTGGCAACGCCAATAATACTGCTGCGAAAATAATAAGTGCAATTCCACCTAAAATTAATCCTAATCCTTCTGTTAATCTTTCCATGTTAATTATATTTGTTGTTATGATTTTGTTTCAATTACTAAATAGTTTCCAAATTCTTTTTGTTTCACAATTCCTGTAGAAACAAGGACCTTAACCCCTTCTAAATCTTGAGCTGCCATTAGGTTTAGTGTTTGCTCCATGTAGATTACTTTCATTAGTCTTGGAATTTACCATTAAAAAATAATATAGAATCTCCATTGTCAAAGCCTTCTACTTCAACATTAAAATAATCTACATTGTAATCCAATACATTACAGTCTAGAATACTATAATTAATTTTGTTTACTTCTAAAAATTCTGCAAATTTAATTGCATCTAATTTTTTAGCCTGATTTAAAATTTTTTGAGTTGTCATAATTTATTTGTTTTAATTATAGTGTAAATATAACTACTTTATTTGACATGTGAAAATAAAAGGTGTTAAAATTATGTTAAAGTTATTAACAATCATTAGACCTTCCTTTGTGTTTGTCCTTTCTATAGTACTTCTTTTTGTTTCGATATGGGGCAGGTACTTTTAACGCATCAAACCATTCCTCTAACGTGATGTTAATCTTTGTAAGCTTTTTATTTTGATTGTTATTTTCCATCTTCTTTATTTACATAGACAAATATAAACAAAATATTTGAAACAAAAAATATTTTAGAACTTTTTTACTAAATATTTTTCGTAACCTGACTTAATTGATTGATTTGGAAAATAATAGGACTTAAATTCCTTTCCATTTAATGAGATAATTTTAGTAAAGCCAGTTGGAATCATTGCATCTGAAGGCAATCTAGATGATTCTGAGAAATCAACATAAATTACAATTGTAACAATATTATTAATCGCAAGTTCCTTCTCGTATGCTTCAAGTTCCTTCCATGCACCCCTGTTTAAGTCTTGGTGCTGTAGAGCACAATTTACATAAGAAAATGTAAGTTTTAGTTTTTCATAGTTACAATTAAAGTCTGCCGCGGGTACCATGTGACCTTTGTCCCATACATTATTATAGTAGTCTATGCTATTTGAAGTATGAATGCCTTTGACTTCATAGAAATCCATACCTTTGCGGCTATAATACTTCTTTGAGTTTTTATTACATTCTACAGTATATCTAACCTCAATTGGTTGTTCAAAATCCTGTGAGTAAACTATATTATAAACACTATTATTGATTGTAACATTTTCACGGGTTGGAGAAGTAATTCCAAGCGATAAAAAGGCTACAATCAATAAAAAATATAATGAAAATCTTTTCACTATTTGTCTGTGTAATTTTTGTTGATACCGGGTGCGCTATAAGTTGTTGTAAAACTTACTGGATTTGGATTTCCTGTTCCAGTATGCCAATCACAATAAGGTACATTAATCGGCTGATTTGGGGTATATGGCTGATATGGCTGAATAGGATATGATGGTATTCCTGGTCCAATCCATGGACTACTTTGATTTGGAACTTGAATAATTTTTACATCTTCTTTCAAAAGAACAACAGCCTCTTCTGCTGTTATAATTCCTTCACTAAATAGTCTTTGAACAATTGATTCTCTAGTTTGCATGTTCCTCAAATTTTTCAAGATAGAATCCAACATCATGTACTCCTATGAATCTTTCAATTTCAGTTCCATTCTTATCAATTAATACTACTGTTGGAATATTTCGGATTCCAAACTTTTCTGTCATTTCTGCATTATCATCTACTAGGATTTTTTCAACAGTAATGTTTGCCTCAGCAACCAATTCCATTTTAGGAGCCAATAATTTGCAAGGTCCACACCATGGTGCACTAAAATAAAGGTATTTCATAATTTTAAAATTTAAGTTTAGTATTATATATAAATAAGTTAAATTGTTTACTTCATATCATTAGTTACATCAATAACCTTGATTGCTCTATCAAATCTTGATTCAAGATCTGCTATTGCATCAATTAATGGTTGTAAATCAATTGCAGCGGCTTTAGTATCTTTGTTCATTTTATCAACATTTTTCTTAACACCAGTTACAGTTTCTTTTACCGTATCTATTGCTCCAGAAAGTGCGTCACCAATTCCACTGGTTGCTTTACCTTGTTTCTCAACTGATTTTTCAAGATTAGTTACAGTACCTGTTAATTGTTTTACTGCCTCCATTAATTTATCGGCAAGTACACCCATTGCTGAAGCACCTCCATTCTTAGCCAAATCGGTAAGAGCTTTAAACATATCAGTAGTTGCTTTGATTGATGTAACATTCATTGACTTACTTGCATTAGCAACTCTAGCATATGAGATTGAAATACTATTAAATGCCTTTGCCTGTGCATTAAAATCGCTAATATCAATATCTTCATGTAATTCTATGAGTGATGTAAATGCTTTCATGGACATAGGAGCACTTCTATTAATCATTGAAAATCCTTTACCAACGTTAATTAATGGAACTGCTAATTTATTAACAGATGGGGCAATTACTGCTAATCTTTCAAGAATTTCAATAGGAGATGGTTTATCTCCTCCAAAAAGAGAACCAATTCCATCAAGAATTCCTCCAATAGCATTGCCAATTCCATTAGCAATATTTGATCCGGCCATGGCAGCAGTAAATATTAAAAATGCACCTCCTAATGCTGCGACACCGATTGCAAGACCAAGCATATTCTCAACTCCAATTTCATTTTTAAATCTAGCAAATACATCTATTACTCCATTGATAGGAGTTAATAAAGCCGTTGAAATACCTTGCGAAACTGCAACTAAATTTGGCATTGCAGGCGCTAATGAAGATAAAATCCAACCTACAGCAACAACAACAACTGCTGCTATAATAATTCCAAGAGCTCCTAATAAAAGTCCAGCAGGTGTAAGAGCCATTGTTGCAATTCCCATAATTACAATCGCAGATCCCATAACACCAAGTGCCAATGCAGTTTTCAATGTCCAGTCATATTCAGGTGCTATCATTGTTCCAGGTAATAATTGAAATAGCCATGCAGTTGCAATTAGAGCAAATGCAGTTACAACAACACCTACAAGTGCCTTTATCATATCAGCATATGACATTTGCGCTACAGTTTTACCAAGCAAATATAAACTTAATCCAAATACTGCTAATGATAATCCAGCTTTAAGTGTCCATTGTACTTCAGGTGCAAAATATTGAATTCCAGATAAAGCTTGGAAAATCCATGCGGTTGCAAGAACTCCAAACGCAACGATTGGAATCGCCAATGTCATAAATATTAATTCTTTAACACCCATTCCTTTAATTGCCTTTGAAACAAGATAAAAAGGAATACTAAATACCAATAACGCGAATCCAGATTTAAGAACCCACATAGGATCTGGGGCAATATATTCACCAACATCAGATAAAGCTTGAAATATGAGAGCGGTTCCAACAATACCCAACGCCATTAGTGGAATAGCAATACTTCCATAAATAAGTTCAGGCAATGAAGCACCTTTAATTGCTTGCATAATAAAATAAAATCCAACCCCATAAAGACCAATTGCAAATGCAGATTTTAATACCCATAAAGGATCTGGAGCACCGGGATTTGCAGGCATTAGCATAAATGCAAATGCAGTTCCAACAATACCTAATGCCATTAATGGAATAGCAATACTTCCATAAATAACATCCTTAAGTTCTGCACCTTTAACTGCTTGCATAATAAAATAAAACCCAACAGCATAAAGTCCAATTGCCAATGCTGATTTTAATACCCATATTGGATCCGGTGCAATTGGATTTGCAGGCATTAATGAAAATGCATATGCTGCTCCAACAATACCGAGTGCCATTAATGGAATAGCAACTGCTGCGAATATTAAATGTTCTGTTTTAAGGTCTTTAGTTGCCTTAAGAATCATTGAAAATGCAAATGCAGCTGGAATCATAATAACTGAAACTGCTAATGCCATTAATAATTGAACTGGATTCACAACCGGCATTAATGAAAATACTGCAGCCGATAAAACAAGTGAACCTGCAATTGACATCATTGCAAGAGTAGTTGCTCCCGCTATTTGAAATAATGAATTTGGATTTGCTGGATTAATTTTACCACCTTTACCAGTTCCTGCCAACATACTTGCATTTTTACTAAGAGTGTCTGAAATTCTAATAAACACTGGAGCAATTAGTGCAAAAATACCTGCAACTGCCAATGCTGTAAATAATTGTCCTATTGAAATAACAGGAATTAATGAAAATATTGCTGCAGCACCAACAATGGCACCTGCAACACCTAAAATCATTAGGGCAGTTAACTTAATGTCCTCAGCTGCCATTGGTGTAAATTTACCTGCAGTTGGACCAGCCTTTGCACCAGCACCTCTTTCAATAGACTTATTTTGGTCTTTTAAAATGCTTTTAATATCTAATAAGATTGATGTTTGCTTTCTAAGTTCCTGTACAGTTTCAAGCGCATATGTATTTGTACTTAAAACAACATTGTTAATCTGTGTTAATAAATTAGTTGATGCTTCAGAAGCATCTGCAATTCTCTGTAAAGGAGAGGCTAAAATTTGAAGTTGTTTCGAGTTATTGGTCACGTGAACAATATTTTTTTATTATGATATATCTATAGGTATATATCTAAAATAAAAAAGGGTCCCGCGGGACCCTTAATTTCTAGTGTTATTTTAACTTTGGCATTTTCATGTTCGGCATTTTCATGTTCGGCATTTTCATATTGCCCATCATATTTGATGTTGCATCTTGTTGACCTTCACTTTGTTTATTTTCTGCCTTAATATGCTCTATCAAGTCTTTCACTAAATAATGAAATTCATAATATTCCATATTTTCAAGTTCACTGGGTTGAACATGTAATTTAAGATAAATATGAAATTTAGTCTTAAAGAAGTTCTCCAGCGATATCTTGAATAACGAAAAGAGATTTGATGCCGTCACGAAAGTTAATGGGAACCTCTTCCTCCTCGTCCCCTAATTGTACTAGCATATTTGGTTGAATTCCAATTTTCATCTTTTCTGCCAAGGTATATACTAAATTATATTTTTTACTTGACCAACCATTTAATTCAATTTCAAATTCAAAAAGTGTTTTATCATTAAATCCTCTCCAATCATGGTGTAAATAAGGAATAATTTGTAAAACGGATTGATCGACCTTTTCACCTCGTTGTTGTTTTTCTCTAATATGAGATGTGATTTTTTGCATAACGCCAATCGAAGGTGGACGCATTGAAATTGTACCAAAAGATTTAGTTTCTACCATGAAAGTTTTCTCATCATTATCATAGTATTTATCTAATTCTACTGGAATTTTAAAGTATTGGAAATAATCTTTTTTAATTTCAATTTGATGCTTCTCGCCCTTTTTACTCATATGTTCAACCTTAAGAGAAGATTCAGGCTCAGGAAATGTTAATTCTCTGATTGATAAAATAATATAGAATCTATCCTCTTCAAGAATATCCTTATATGATAGTCTTTTGGTGGCACATGTGATTCTAATACATGATTCGACAATTTGATTTAATTTTTCATCAATATCTAATACATTCGTTTCATCAATTGTTGAAAAATGTCTTACTTCTGAAACTTTAGCAGATCTAATAGATATTTCAGTTCCTTCTGGATAAAACATACCACCAGATGGTAATGAAATTGTTGGAATATTATGATATCCCAGGTGAAAATCCGCATTTTCAGCCTTTTGTGTTGCAAAACGGTTCATATCAACACGCCCTAAGTTGTGATGGTTTTCTTGATTCTCCTGTGTTGCTTCACTAGATTCAACCAAATTTTTGTATTGGTCATCTAAATTCATTTCGTTTTCAATACTCATAAATTATTTGTCTTTAAGTTTTCTAATGTCAATTTTATTAAAAGGCTTGTCATCTTTTACCTTATTTTCTATTTCCTTTCTAATTAATTCCCTAATAAATGCAGAAATTGAAATTGGTCTTTCCTCATTTTCAATAGCTTCATTAAGAATAATTCTATTAATTAAAGATACTTCTTCCTCAGATAAAAGCACCTGTAATTTTTTTGTTAATTTATCCATTTAGATTTAATATATTATATTATCATTATATTATGTTTTTGTTTCATAAAAAAAGGGATAATTTGTAAACTATCCCCATTTTTTTATGAAATAGATTTATGCTAATTCTTCTTTCCATGCGTCACATCTCCAAGTTACTTCTAAAGTAGCTGGATCTGCGCTATCATACGATAATTCCGCAGTAAAACCTAAACCTGATGTTATTAAACAATCTTCAAGAGTTACTGTTCTAAAAATATCTCCTGCTCTATTAAATTGAACGATGATGATTGTTCCAACATAATCTCTTTTAAGTCCCATAGAACCCGTAGTTGGATTATATTGTTTATGATACCATTGTCTCATTGATTTATACAAATATGCTTGATTTGCTTCATTTAAGTTTAATGAGAAGTTAACAGTTACGTCAACTGCAGTTCCATCAGGCATACCTGCAAAGGATCTTGTAGCAAATTTATATTTTTGTTCAACTGCCGCAACCTCTTTATGTAAATCTAATCCACTGATTGAATTAATATGTTGTAGCATTAAAGGTGCATCAGAAACTCCAGATGGTGGTAAAATTGTAACTTCAAATAAATTACTTTGTACTGGTTCGAAGTTTCTACCTTTTCTAGACGTTTGGTCTTGCGAATAATGTGGTAAAGCCATGTTTATTAATTTTTATTTTTTTATATATCTATTAACCTAGGTTACCAGATTGAATTTCTCCAGTATTTAGAATTGTTGTTCTATGAACTACAATTTCTAAACCTTTAACAGGCTCAACATACGTGTCAATAATTCCAATATTATTATCAATAACATCATTAGTATTATTTGTCGTATCCATAATGTTTTTAAATTCATATACACCACCATCTTGTTTGATACCTTCCATGAATGAATCTGCTAAGGTTTTAATTTCTAATCTAGTTTGTGAATTATTAAATTCAAATACATAGTCCTTAAGAATATTTGCCATACCATCTTGGATATAAATCAATGCTTCTCTTACATGTGCCGAAGATAGAGCTGATTTAATAGATTGCTGTGCAGTTTTATTTCCTAAGATTGTTAAACCTACACCTCTTTGGAATACGATTGGGTTGATTCCAAATGGTTCTAAGTTATCTCTGTCATCTTTATCAAATGAATATTCAACTCCCTTTACATTTGTTCCTGCAACTACTCCACGTCTAGGACCTGCAACTATTGACCATGGAAGAGCAGATGTATATTTATCAATAAAATTATTAGATACGTATGCTGCAGGCGGTACAATAATATCTTTACCATTGTCAGATACTATTAATCCTGGACCATAATAGAATGCATAATTTGCACCTACATTAATACTAGGTAATACATACACTTTAGTTGGGTTTTTATCTTGGTTACCTCCTGTTGTTACATATAACGTGTTGAATACTCCATTCTCATCGGTAAATGATGGATCTGTAGATTTTTTGAAATCTTCAATTGTCGGTGCATTTAAGATTGCTGAAGCGTTTTGTCTGTCTTTAGCTAATTGAGAAAGATTTGACTTGTTATTGATTCCATTTACATCATAAGACGTAAATGTATCTACAATATATCTAAAGTCGATAATATCTCTATCTATTAATGCATCATATAAACCGTTACCACCTATAAGAACCGATAAATAATCGCTTAAGTTTTTAACCCCAATTTCAGCTTTAGCTAATACGAAAGTTTTATAAACTGGTGAAGCAATTTCGAATGATTTAATAATTCTATCATTATAGTTTGGTGTAATGTCAGTAAATACTTCAAATATTGTATTGTTACCTGCAATTTTTTTAGAAATTCTATTAACTCTTGCTAATCTATTAGATGTAGTAGAATCAACGTAGTTACCAGCAAGAATTGGAAAAATAAATCCAGATGGAAGATCTGCGGTTACATAAGTAACGGTAAAACTTGTACTATTATTTAATCCAGGCGTAACTATTCCATTGTAATTATTTCCAAATTCATGAATTGATACTCTACCACTAGATACATGTAATAATTCAAAATTATCAGTAGTTCCTGATAAGGATTGATAAGATGTGCTGATATTTGCATTACATTCTATTGTAAGAGTTCCATATGCTGGAGATACTCCTAAAACTTCAGGAGTAGTTTCAATCCATGTGGTATTTAAAATGTTAGCATATTCACCTGAATTTGCAGCTAATAAGAAATCTTCTCCTTCGATAACAACTAAGGCTTCGGCTTCAGTTATATCTTCGATAGTTAAACTATCTCCATTAACTGTAATTGTTTCAATACCTGTTAATTCAACTGGATGGTGAACCTCAATATTCTGAAATACAACATGCGACAATAATTCATAGTCCTGTGTTGAATCAACGCCATGTCCTACGAAATCAACCTTAGTTCCATTTTCATCTAATACTGCATCTTCGTCAACTGCACAGAATAAACCTGTTCTTCTAGCTTCCGCATTAACCATTGATTCAATATATAGATTTCTACCTTCTAAATCTTTAAATCCTGGTAAAATAGAACCAGTATATTGTGCGATTAAGCTAACTTGTCTTAAGTTTGCAAACTCATTTAATTTTTCTTTGATTAAACCATCTGTTGTAAAGAATTCAGAGTAGATTGGGTCATTCGCCATTAAAGTTGAATCAAATTCTCCTTTGAATACAAATACATCAACCATAAAATCTGACATTTTGTCAAATTCATTTAGGTATTCTGGAACATTTCCTTCACCATACCATTCTCTTGCTGTTAAATCGAATTCTTTAACATTTGCAGCTTGTCTTACAATAACAGTAATTGATTCTTGTTTAATGTTTACAAAATTTAATAAATTGTTGTCACCATTACCAATAGTTGTTAAAGTATTAACATCAGATGGAGTCATGAATTTATCATTATCAAAGAAATCTTCATAATCTGCATCACCAAATACTGCTGAATTTCCTTGTATCGAACCATTAGTTGATAATGATTGATAGTTTGCAATATCAGTACCTGATGTAAATTTGCCTAAATTTAATGCCAAGATTGGACCTCTTGAAAGAGCTTCCAAACAAGATCTGTGGAAAAACATTCCTTTCTTTTCTAAGCTTTTATCGATCGAACCAAAAACATTGTTAAATGTTTCTTGTGAATCAATTAAAACCGGTGTGTTATATGGTCCTTTTTTAGAGTGACCTACAACTAATCTAAGAGTCTCAGTGTTAATATTTGCTGTTTGAGATTTGTCAAACTCAAGTCTATAAACCCCTGAGCTCTTAAAATTCAATAATTGAGGACTTAATGCCATAATTTTAATTGTATTTTTTTCTTTTATTATATATCTATTTTAATTGTGTATATTTACAACAAATCGTAAATATCGTACTGTAAATCTCCTTGCACATCCGAATCTTTATATAAAACCTTTTCCATAAGTTGATGTTTTTCAGGTTCAATTATATCAAGTAATTCCTCAACGTAATCTGCATAATCACTTGTTCCAAAAAATTCAGTTGCAGTGATACATGTCATGATTGTATCATCATTTCCCATCTGTGCACCATAACTTCCATTCTTTAGTGTACCAAATAGACTTGCCTCTTGTACTGTAGTAATGTCATTAATGATAACACGATTCATTTCAATTAATTTTTTAAAATTTTGACAAAACACTGACTTATTATCCGATTTTAATCTAATACCTGGTTTTAATGTTTTTGAGTCATGTCTATGTTTAAACCTAAGTACCATCTCATCTTCAAATTCATTACGTCCTGGAAACACTGTAGAAAGGTATTGTAATAAAATACTTCCATAAGTATTGTACTCTATAATCATCTTGATGTTTTCTGGATTGAAAATATCGATTGCTAAAGTATATAAGACCTTTGCAAAATCTTCGATTGGATGCTCATTACTTCTAAATGTTGCAACCTGATTAAGTCTGAAAAAATCATACATTGCACCTGGATTAATAAATGTTTCAATGTGTTTATCAGCCATTGGTTCCACCTCAAACACATTAATGACTGAGTAGTCTCCTCCATTTCCTTCTGCAATATCTACTGAAAATAGATAATATTTATCAGAATCTCCAGCACTATCAATATCGAAGTCTGGGTTAAATGATAAAAATCCATCCGTTTGAATATGAATATTATCAAATTCTTCTAAATCATGATGAATAAATTTCTTTGCATTCTTTCTAATTATCTTCATCGTTGCTGGACTTAATAATAGACTTGATGAACTTGTAAATTCATTTCCATATTGCCTATTAAATGCATCCTCAGATCCAAGGTTTCCAAGTTCTCGTTGATACCATGCATCATCTCGGTCAGGATGTTGCCACCAATCAATTCGAGTTGCTTTATATTCGTTTTTCCCCTGTTCAGCATCCGCAAAAATTTCATAAAACTTATTAAATCCATTTGGTGTAGAAGTAATATTGATTCTTGAAATCTTAGATGCAGAAAGTGTAGGATAAACGTTTTCGTAAAATGAATCCACAATAGTTGGATGAACGTGGGCAAACTCATCCAAATATAAATTATGAATTGTAAAACCAATACCTGATTTTGCTGTAGTTGATTGTCCAATTAAACGACAACCATTATCAGCACGAACATTCATAACATCATACTTGATAATTCCTGGTTTCATATAAAATGGAAGATTCTCAATTACTACTTTAGCCTTATCGATAATCTCCTTTGTTGATTCTGCCTTATTTGCAAGCAATAAGGTTGTTTTGTCATAGTTAAATGTTAAATACCATGCATTAAAAATAGAGGCGGTTACAGTTTTACCCATTTGACGTGACGCTAAAACTATATTAAATCTATTATTTTGGAAATCTCTTAATAATTCCTTTTGATATTCTCTAAGCTTTACCTTTTGAATACCATTATCAGTCATTACTACTGCATATTTCTCTGCAAAATAAACAATATCGTTTGCGCATTTGGCAATTTCTCTAATTTCCTCATCAGTATATTCAAAGACAATATTACCTCGTTTTAAGAATTGCTTACCCTCATAAAAAGGCATACTCACTTGAGGTCTATAACCTTTATCAAGCGCAACTATTAAATCACTTATAGTTTTAGTTGACCACACCAGCTTTTGTGAATCTTTGTCTGACTCACCCGATGGAATCCATCGATTATCTCCAATATATGATTCGTTTGCCATAAATTATTCTGTTATTTCAACATCCTCTATTTCACTATTATCAATACCATCTCTAATCATTCTCATTAAATCTTTAGTTCCTCGTTGGGTATTTCCAGAAGTGATTTCGCCACCTGAAGATTCAATTTCTCGAATATCATCTCGTTTTTTATAGATTTCAATGTCTCTTGCAATTCTTTTGGTACTTTCCTCAGTTGCCATTAAATACATTGTTTGTGATTTAATAATATCTAACATTGATTTTTGAAGTGTTGCAAGTACCTCAAACATTCTTGGTGCAACTTCTCCATCTTCAATAGTATTTAATAAAGTTGTAAGGGCACGTTCTCCTGCCTGTAATTGATATACTAATGAACTCATTGTCATTTCGTCCATCTTCTTTTTAGCTTGAATATACTCATCTTTTTCAATGATATCTTCATCCAGATAAAATTTCATTAAAGCCGAAATTGTCTTTTTAGCCTTTTTGGTTGAATTATCTTTGAGTTGTGCAAATGAAACGTATTCCTCTGGTCTTCTTGTAGGAAGTTGTGGATCTGTTTCAATTACATCTGAAATTTCAACTGAAGAGTCTGAACCGATTAATTCATCAAGGTCTTTTCGTATATCTTCTGCTTGTTCTCGTATTGTTTTCTTTTCTGACATATATTAATTTTATTTAGATATAATATTTATCTAAATTATCTTGCATTAGCATATTTTTGAAATCCAATAGATGGTATGGCATTATCAATTATTATTGCCAATTGATTATCTCTAACAACATATTGGTTTAACACATTTATATGCTGTTCAAATTCAATTGGAGTATTAAATACTCTAATATTTGTCATTAACATATTATTTGCACGTAATGTATAATTTGAAGATGATTCCCATGCAACATTAAATGGCATTAATCTATTTTCATGGAATTCTTGTATAAGTGTATTAACAGATGATTGTGGCATTATATTTACACCACCTGATGTGATTATACTGTTACTATTAGGATCTAGACTGTAAATTGAAACTTCTAGTTCCATGAATTCATTATTTATATTAACAATATACGCATACCAAATATTTGGATTTAAAGATATTCCATGTTGAAATATTTCGCTAGCGCCATTTGCAGTTACCTTAAATTCAGTATTGCTAATTGTCAGTTTAAACCCTGTTAACGCATCATTATCACCAAATACGAAATAGTCATCTGTTGAAATTGGTCCAAATTTAGGAGAAAACCAACCAGTAAAGGCAGCATTTTTTCCCGGTATTACTCTTGATGGAGCTTCATAAAATAATGCTATATCATTTAATTGCATTTGTGTAAAATCATAATAGTTCTTACTGATAACAGTCCATCTATTTTTTAGGTCATAATCAACAATCTTAAGCCTTTTATTAACAAATTCTCTAATACCATCCTTATATGATAATGAAACTGTTTGAAATTGTTCAGGTTTTAAATTCTTTTTATATTCATCTTGAATTTTTTCTCCAAAAATTTCATCAATTCCTGTTACAAGTACATCAGTTGCAGTATCAAATTCACCTTTAATAACATCTGTTCTATCTTGATATTTAACTAATTTAACTCTCCAATATGTATTTGTAAGATTAAACTCATCTGCCAACGAAACTGAATTAATTTCATACATTCTATTCATAATTGGAATAAACATATAATCCTTATTTCTTGGAGATTTTCCAACTCCAAATTGAGATTCAAATTCTTGGGCAGTAATATGTACTTCAAAATCTTCTAATTCGATTCCAAAAATATCATAAGTATTTGCTTCAGTTGGAAATTCATTGTTAGGTACAAGTATTTTAATGTTTTGATTATCGACAACGTTGTGTAATGAATATTCCATTAAAATCACATCACTTGTTCTTATATCAGGCTCTGTTCTAAAATAATTAACTTCATGCCCAAATATATTGTTGATTACATTTGAAAGTTGCTTATAAATTCCAACTGATTTTGTAAGATTATATGGATTAAATAAATTATTAGTATTACATGAAACTTCAATGTTTGCACAACCATTCATTGCAAATGGGTCGATACACTCTGTACAGTAATTAGGGCACGATTCGATAATTCCATCAACTGTTTCAATAGTGTATGTAATTGAAAGAAGAGATAAAGTATTTCCAGGAGTTAATCCTGAAATTTCAGCCTTTACATCAATCCAAATTGGTTTTGTAGTATCGAATGTGATTGCCATTAAGTCTCCATATGCTGAATTATTGGTTAATGGATTAAATTGTGAAAATACATTATTAGTTTGAGACCATCTATACTCATATTCAAAATAATTAGTTGTATTTGGTCTAATATAATATTGTGCATTTGTGATACTTATTGATAATGGAGTAGTTAAAATTATTTCATTATCTGAAACAATTTGGTTTATTGTATACTCAATATTTCCAATAATAATAATATCTCCATTAATAAATGATTGCGTAAACTGAGTTCCAACACCGTCTAATATATTGCTACCACTTACTCCTGTTACAGTTCCAGTCATTGATGTGGTTTTAAGTCCAACAATTATTTCCCAATCAATTATTCTAAGAGTATTTATATATGGTTGCTGAAGTGAGGCTATTATATAATCTCCATATTCATTTGCTGTATATCCTGTTACCATTATCCTTCACTTTTTTTACTTTCTTCTGGTACATAAACTTCACCTGCAATCCAAGATGCAATAAATCCTGTCAATGATACAAAGTAAAGTGCAAGTTCTCCGATATTGGCTTTAAACCAAATTGCAGCTCCACCTGCAATTGCCCAAATTATAACAATTACATAAATCATGACCTCTCTTCTAGAATTTGGTCCTTTTTGAAATAGTTTTGTTTTATCTGTGGGTCTTTTTGCCTCTGACCAAATATAGGTTGCAGCATATGCTGTTAAAGATCCGAAATAGACTGCAAGATCTGAGAAACTGGCATTTTTATAAGCCCCTAAAAGTCCTATTGCCACCCATAAAAAGACGATAATATAAATTAGAGCTTCTCTTTTGCCGAAATTATTAAAGAATGTCATTGATTACATAATATTTTTCTATATTATATATTCAAAAAAATTAGTAGTCAGTTATCAAAAGTATTAGCGTATTTTCAGGTTCTAACTTAGATTCAATAACATCAAGAATATCAGTAACAATTCCTGCTTCATAGTCATCCTCTTCGATTTCAGTTAAAAAATCATCAATTTTATCCGACAATTCACTTGCAAAAATTCTAGTATAGTGTGATTCTTCTGAAAGTATTCCCATTTCATAAAGAGCCTTATTTACCAAATGAATTTCATCATCAGTATATAAGTCACTTAATCGTAAGGTTGCTGTGATAATTTTAAATCCAAACTGTAATACTTTCTTGCCTTCAATACTAATTAATCTATTATAACCTTTATCTACATTCAAATTAAATTTTATATATTGCAAATTAACCATATCTGTTAACATTCTATATAAAAAATAGATTGAGTTAACCTCTTTGTGCATCACATCTGTCCCTAATGTTTTGATTCTATTAACATCCTTTATATAATATGTGTCCAATATATATTTTAATTGTGATACTGATATTAATAATGAATCATCTTGGGTTTGAATAAAATCAATTTCATTTTGGATTCTTGTCCAAAGTTTATTGTCAATATAGTTGTATTTATATAATGTGACATCCACTGATGTTGGCAGTAGACTTAATTCAAATGATTTCATAATTTACAAATTAGTAAACTTGCATTGAATCTTCAATTCTCTTTAGATTAGAGTAAAGCTCTTCTTTAGCAAATTTTTCAAGTTCTTTAAATTCTCTTTGCCCTATTTCATTTTTTTCCATAAAAAAATTAATAGTGGTTTCTGATGGTATATATTTACTTTTAGAAGATATCTCTGGTTTTGATTTATTTGTCTTTGTATAAATCCAACCTGGCACACATTTAAATCTTGCAGCAACAAGAGACCAGCTATCAATAACTGCAATTGGATTAATTCCGTTCTTATTAAATAGTTGGGCATTTGCAGGATATTTAATTGCAAAGAATCTATTAATCATAAAATGGTGACGCTTTTTATTGTGTACACTAATTTTTTTATAATCATTAGGCTTTGTAAAAAGTATTTTAATAAAGTCAAATAATTTTGTTTCGTCTAGCATATAAATTATATGTAATTAAGCTTTAATGTTTAAAATAATGTATTAATTTTTTTGGTCTTTGGCTGCTCATTCATTTTATCTAAATTCAATGTAGCAAAGGCATCGTAAACCTTTGGAACAATATTACCCTTTGTTTTAGCAGAATTCCAATCAGTTCCATCAAGAATTTTTTCCATTTGGGATAAATTAATCAATTGTGTAGAAACATTAAAATCCTTTTCAATTTCATTATAAATACATTTTTGAATTGCCTCTGGTATTGTATTATAGTGTAATAGCATTAAATCTAAGTTACGATTAAATGCAACACGAATTTCCTCTTTAGTAGATTTTCCAACAACATCATAAATCAAATCAACGATAATATCAACTTGTGGAGCTGAAAAGAAATGGTCAATATGAAAATTACCTTCTGTTGCTCTATATTTTTCTAAGATTTGTTGAGCATGCTTTTCAGTGATGGAATAGTTTCTAATAGAACCTGAACTTGTGTGTTTTGACCATGTAACAACAGATTTAATGTTGTCACTTTTATCTCCTTGTAAAATCTTTGAAAAGATAAAATCATCACAATTAACTTCCTCAATCTTTACTGTATTTTTTACTAACCAGTTTTGGAAGTCTTCTTTAAGTTTATCACCCATAACCTCACTTGAAGACATATTAAATAACATATCATCATTACTTAATTCTGCAGCACCTGCCTTTTCTAAAAGATTTTGAAAGCCTTCGAACGCAAGAAGTTTTCTTTGTGAATTATAATACCATAGGGTGTATGCATCAGTAGCATCATTATAATTTACTAATTGAATCAAATCTCTGTCGCCAGTCCATACAATACAATTCTTACCTTCATTGTTTAATTGAGTTGACCATCCAAATAAAATATCGTCTGCTTCCGCACCTGCAACCTTATGGATAATAACACCATATTTTGCAAGTATTTCCTGAAATGAAACATACACATTAAATACATTTTCCCAATTTACAGAACTATCTGCAACCCTTGTACCTTTATATTCTGCATCTGGAAATAAATCCTTACGCCATGATTTTGAATCGACAGCAACAATAATTTGGTCAATAAATGGAGTCATTTTACGAACCTCGGATGCAAAGTCAATGCACAATTTACGCATAAATTGTTCTTGTCCTTCTCTACTCTCTAATAATTGTTCGCCATTTGTACGTGGCAATACAAAAAGTCTACTATGCACAAAATAATTTCCATCAATTATCAGTGTATGCTTTCCTATTTTCATAATATTATCTTTATTTATATAAATATAATCAATTTAGATGACCCGTGAAAATATTTATTGATATTTTTTTTAGCCTCTAACTATTTCCTGGATTTTATACACGCAGGCTAAAAGCGTGATTACTGGATCGATTACAAAATTTCTTTGTGCTTGATGTTCTGCAACACAAATTGCAATCTGTGGAATATGACGAGTATTATTTGGTTTTTCGGATTGAATATACTCTATAAAATCCTCACCTAAAGTTTGCAGTACGTCATCAACCCTATTTGAATATTCACCAACAAGATGCTTATAATTTGTAACAGGGTCGGTTTCGTTAAAGATTAATTCAAACACATCTTTATAAACTGAATTAAATTTCTTAACATCCTCTAACGTGATATTAATCGTACCTTGGGATTTATAACCTTGTAATTTGTTTAAAGTACTACGTAAATCTGGAAAATTACGCTTAACAAATTCTACCAATGCTGGCTTTTCGATTGTCATACCTTCTTTGCCACAAATATCATATACTCGTTTAATGTACTTTCTAGTCAATTCGCTTTCTTCGCTCTTGTCAAAGTCAAAGTTAATTACCTCAAAACGCGAAAGAATTGGGTCTGGAATTTTATTTACATAATTACAAGTTGCAATAAAACGGGAATTTGATGCAAATTGTTCCATTGTTGCACGAAGTGCCTTAAAGAATTGGTCTGATACACCATCAACCTCATCTAAGATAACTACTTTGAATTTTCCTCTATCATCAAGGATTGACATAGTTGAACAAAAATCCGTGATTCTAGTTCTAATCACATCGACTGAAGTATCTGTAGATGCGTTAATATAAATATATGGTAAATCAAACTGCTTTACAATAGCCTTTGCAGTTGAAGTTTTACCGGTACCTGGACTTCCCGCCAATAACATATTTTGGGTTAACCCATCTTTAAATTTTGACATCACTCGTTCTGGCAAAATCAAATCTTCTAAATTCTTAGGTCTATACTTCTCTGTAAATAATGTATGAATCATCTTTTTAATATTTTAGATATTATATAAATTGAATTGAATATGTTTCAAATAAATATAACATGGCATACAATAATAAATATCCTGAAATTAAACGAACTGGAGGTCCATATCCTAGAAATCGATATGGTGTTTGCTATGAAGGTCTTTCTCGCCAACAACGCAGATTATTGCTTGAAAATCCTCTTTTAAAGGAAAGAGCACAGAACGATCAGTTTCTACAAATCCTATTTGAGGTTAGCCGATATACTAATAGAACCTCAAAGAATAAGTATTATTATGACTGGTCAACTGGTGATTTTATGAAAATGGAAGATTTACAAGAAAACTATGACACCATAGATTGGACTTGCGCACTCTCTGGTGAACCCATTCGTTCAAACATAAATAACTTTAGTCCAGAGAACTTCGTGCATCCTAGTTATCATGATACATTAGGGGGTAATGTCATAGATACAAGGATTGTAAAGTCTTCTATTAAGTTTCAACAACACATAAAAAAACTCCTCTTGAATCAACAGGAGGAGTTCTTAAAACTTGCTAAAAAGAATTCTAAAAAATAATTACAATAGGGTATTAAATTTTGATTTAATATCTAATGTAGTATATCTAGACTCATTTAGTATATTATCGTGTTCAATCTTAGAAATCATTGCATTATATTTAACATATAACATTGAATGATTTTCAAATTGCCAATCTAATTTACCTGCAATTTCTTCGGCTAATTCAACATTTCCAATAGAATTAGCTCTAATTACTAATGATTCTTTAGCGCTTGGTTCTTTTGATAATTCTTTTACCAATTTAGCTTTTTCTGCTTTCATTTGTTTAATATCTTCATCTGAATTTTCGATTTCCATTTTAATCTTGGCTATCTTTGCCTGCATATTTTCTTTGTCAGTGGTTGTTTCTAACTCATCAGTTGCATCTTTTAATTTAGTTTGCAAACTGTTTTTTCTAGCAACTTCATCTTTAATATTTGTATCGTATTGTGCAATTGCAGCCTCTTTTTCAGCAGTTGGATCGACTGGTTCCTTTTCAGTTTCAAGGTCATCTGTAGTTTTAGAAGTATCGTCTGAGGTTTCAGCCTCATCTCTGGTTTCAGATTTATCATTTTCTCTTTCCTGTCGGATTCTCTCCTTTTCGGCTTCAATTGCATCTTTGTTTTCATTTTCAATTTCTTTAATAGCCTCGCTTTCCTCTCTATATTTATCAGCCAATTCTTTTAATTTAGCCTTTAAGTCGGCTTTAACAGCAGGGTCATCTTCCATACCTGTATTTCTTTTAATAATTTCTAATTGCCCGGCGATTTTTGCTTGGGCTAATTTTTTATCAACTATGTCACCTTTACCTTTAAATTTATCATCGACCATACTCTGCAATTCGCTGGCTTGATCTTTTGCCATATCTGCCTTGTCTTCAAGATTTGATTTAGCTTCACCTTCTGCTTTTTTAGAGGCAATTTCAATGTCAGTTGCATTTAATCTAATTTTATTAACCTTTTTCTGTGCACTTACTGCCATAATACTTGTAATCCATGATTTAATAAAATCTGTTGGATTTGCTTCATGAATTGCACCTAATTCAGCTATTTTTAGTTCTTCCTTTAATTCATTAGCTAAAGTTTCTAAAGAATTAATAATAGTATCGACATCTGTTGAAATATCTGTTGAAGCAATAGGACGTTCAATTGTTGATGTTTCATCAGATTCATTCATACATTTATTATACCATATTTCAAATCGTTCCATAAGTAATTTAATTATTTTATAATTATTTATTATATATCACAAAAAAAGGGAACCGATTTCTCGATTCCCTTTTAAGTATTTATAGAATATTAATTCTAAGATAAAATATTAAGCTAATGTTAATAAGTTAGTCCAAGAACCTTTAACGTCAAATGTTACATATTGAGTTTCAGGGTGGAAACCTGCATCAACTAATGCGAATCTAGATTTAACAGCTACTTTAGGAGCCATAGTTCCTTCAGCAATTGTTTGTACTGATTCAGCCATTAAGTAAGGCATAAATACAACACCTGGACCATTACCATCACCTTTTCTACCTACAGTAATTGAGTAATCTCCCCATGCCATTGTTGGGTCAGTGTAAACATTGATACCTGCAACAGATCCTAATGGATAGATAGCTCCAGCAGCTTGTGCAAAAGTATTAGCCATTGGGTTAGCAACGAAACCTGCAATTGATTGTAATACTGTTGCAGTTTGTGGACCAACAACAGCGAAGTTACCAGCACCTCTACGACCTCTGTTAGCGATTAAGTTAGCAGCCGCTAAAACTTGAGAAAGAATTCTTCTGTGGATAGATGGTAAAGTTTCACCACCAGCTAATGCAGAAGCAGCAGGTAAAGTAATATCAAAATCAGTAGCAGCACCGAATGCTTTAGTAATATTAGTAGTACCTAAAGTTCTTAATCTTCCTAAAATGTATTGGTTAATACCTTGAGTTAATTCATTAGTTAAAACAGCTTCAACTTGAGCAACAGCATCAACACCAAATTGTTTTAAATCTTGAACTTGCTCTCTAGTTACAGCAGCAGCAACTTGGAAAGTTTCAGCTGAAACTGATTTAGAGAATAAAGATAGACCCATAATTTTGTCTGGAGTTTGCTCACCAGCTTCTCTTGAGAATGGATTACCTGCGTTGTCAGCAGCTACGAAACCTTTAATGTGGTCTTCTAAAGCTTTTACTAATTCAACAACAACAGCTGAACCTTCTAATGCAGCAACTGCAGCAGCCACTGAAGATGCGTTAGTACCAACTTCAGCAACTTTATAGATGTCTAAACCATCAATTCTTGACTCACCTACATAAGTAAATGTGTAGTTGTCTTGTGTTTCACCATCAACGTTTGCTTTAGTAGCGTCAGTTTTAATATAAGTTGGAGAAGTTGTTCCAGCTAATTTACCACCTTCATAAACGAAGTCTAAGTAAGATAATAATCCCATTGGGCCAGCCATAGGAACAACAGGTACTAAATCTAAACCTACAGTTTGAGCAGCAACTTGCATTGCTAATGGTAATAAAGTTGGAGCTTTGTCACCTGAACCGTTAGCAGTAGAAACACCGTTAGCGTATCCTGATGGTAAAGTAGTAGCACCCATACCATAGATGTTACCTGCAGTACCTAAAGACATAATGTTTGCGTCTTCATATAATTTGTGATTATGACAGTATTCTGACATCCAAGCTAATTTGCTAGCGTCGTTGATACCTGTCGCAGATTCGATAATCGGAGACCATGTTGCTCTGATTTCTGATTCATTGATTAAATTTGCCATTTTTTATTTAATTTATTTTTTAATGGTTTTATTGTTCGTATTTTACGAGTTTTCGATATAATTTCAGTTTTTTGCTTCTTAACTGAGCATCGAATATGTTTTAATATTATTATATATCCTTATTATTTTCTTCTTTTTTTAAAAAAATAAAAAAATTAGGATTTTTATTACTTTCTGAATCTTTTTGCAATTTCTTCAGCATATCCAGTTACATCGTAACCGATATTTTTTGTTTCAGCTTCAGTTGATTCAGTGACCATTGTAATTTTTTCCATAACTGGTGCAGTTTCTCTTAAATCTCTTGTTTGCCAGAAATTAGCAACTTGGTAAGAAGTTTCTAATCTATGGTATTTAGATTGAGCTAAGATTTGATTCTTTTTACCTTCTGATAATTTTGACCAAGTTTCTTGGTATTCAGCAGGCATCATTGCAATAACACTAGGTGTATTGATTGTTTCAACGTTTCCTAACAATGCACCATTCCATAATCCTAAGATTTGGCTTTCAGTTAAATAACCTCTACCTTCAACTGCCACTGTAACTTTTGCTTTATCTTCTTCTGATAATGTATTGAATTCGTTTACTTTCTCTTCAGAGATAAATTTAAAGAATGCTGGATCTTCTTTTTTCTTAGCATTTACTTTTTCAACAAGTGCTTCTAATTTAGCAGTGATTGAATTTTTGTAAGCTTCCATGGCATCAACATCTTTACCTGCTGCATCACCTTCACCCGCAAGTTCAAGATCTTTTTCTTTGTCTTCAACTTTTTCAGCATCATATTTATTACCATCAGCATCAATAACCTCAGGAGAAACATCTTTAGTTTCATCTTTAATATCTTCAGCAGGGATTCCAGCATCATCACCTTCAGTGATTTCTTCACCAGCTGCATCACCTTCACCAGCTAATTCTAATTCTTTTTCT
>JACCDV010411237.1_pt1 | contig 31621 bp, 31 predicted proteins | sample 7446131 | NCBI WGS metagenome assembly JACCDV01 (sample SAMN15323448, study PRJNA562643) | freshwater metagenome | isolation source: river surface water | place: USA:Blue River Watershed | collected 2017-08-17 | reverse complement strand
AGCATGTCCGGCACCCAAGTTAATATAAAAATTAGAGTTAGAAGCGTGTTGACCATAAGCTATCACTTCCCGATCATCATCTGCCCAAACCGCATGAGTAACAGCGGAGAGAACCAATAAATTCACTAAAGAAAATTTTACTATATGACGCATAGTGCTTACCTCTTGCTAGTTATCTGCTAATATTATCACAAATCTCAAATCCATCTCAATAAAATGAATATTGCGGCGTCTAATCTAAAGTTTGCTTATAGCGCCGCATACCAATTAAAATAACCATTAATGTAAATAGCATAATCGGCCACAGCGCGGGCCAAATTTGTATGAAACCATTTCCTTTTAATAAAATACCGCGAACCATCACTAAAAAATGTGTCATGGGTAAAATATTGCCTAAATACTGTGCCCAGATGGGCATGCCGCGAAAAGGAAACATAAAACCCGATAACAAAATGGAAGGTAAGAAAAAAAACAGGGTAGATTGTACGGCTTGTAATTGGTTTTTCGCTATTGTCGAAAACATTAAACCTACCGATAAATTAGCCGCGATAAAGGGTAAACACATCAGACACAACAATAAAATACTCCCCCGATGCGGAATATGAAATAATAAAGTACCGATCAATAATACGATGGCTACTTGCACATAACCCAAAATAATATAGGGTACAATTTTGCCAACAATCACCTCTAAAGGTCGCACTGGGGTCGCCAATAAGTTTTCCATCGTGCCTCGTTCACGCTCACGAGTAATCGCCAATGCCGTGATCATGACTAAAGTCATCGTCAACACCACCCCCAATAAGCCCGGTACGATATTATATTGTGTAATGAGTAATGGATTATACACCGCATGCACAATAATACCGATCGGTGGAGGTTGCGGCTTTAAATTCGCTAATGAACCAACCAAATTATCCGACAACGTGTTTTGCACAATATAATTCGTAGCGCTAATAGCGTTAGCTGTCGCCACTGGATCGGTGGCATCCGCTTGCAATAATAAATTAGGCTGCTTACCACGCACTAACTCTCGAGTAAAGTTCGGGGGGATATGCAGAACAAATAAGGTTTTACCTTCGCGCAACATTTGTTGCGCTTCTGCGACACTCGCATTATCATTGATAATTTGAAAATAATGAGTATTTTCCATCGCCGTCACGATAGTACGGATAAAAGCGCTATGATCGGCGCTCACAATGACCATCGGTAAGTTTTTGGGATTATTATTAATCGCAAAACCGAAAATAATCAACTGCATTAATGGCATCATCACGGCCATGCCAAAAGTCCCTTTATCGCGTTTAAGCTGCAGAAATTCTTTTAACATAATCGCCCACAAACGAATCAGCGATAATCGTTTCATTCTGATTCTCTTCCTGAAAAATTATCTTTCACATTATCCATCAAATTTAAAAAAGCATCTTCTAAGTCCGTATTAATTTTTTGCCATTGATACTGATTGTCAAGTTGCAGTGGTTGCAATGCTGCTGCTAATTTCATTGCATCATGCCCACAGACATGTAAATGATCGCCAAAAATAGCCACTTGATCTACCCCAGCTAAACCCGTTAATTTTTTTTCTAAGGCAAATAGTGCATTAATCCCACCCGCCACACTGCGAACATCGTAAGTAGTTAAGTTGACATAATCAATCACTTCACAAATAGTTCCATCGACTAATAAATTTCCATAAGCAATATAAGCTAGTCGAGTACAACGCTCTGCTTCATCCATATAATGCGTGCTGACTAACGTCGTCACTCCTTCTTGGCTCATCGCTTGAATCACGTCCCAAAAGACACGCCGCGCTTTCGGATCGACGCCAGCTGTCGGTTCATCTAATAACAATAATTTAGGTTTATGCAACAAACAGGCGGTCAATGCTAAGCGTTGTTGCCAACCACCCGACATATTACCTGCCAATTGATCGCGCCGATCACCAAAATCAAATCTCTCCATCAATTCATTGATTGTTTTCTTTCGATCAGCCACCCCATACATTTGCGCCACAAAATCCAAATTTTCATAGACTGTTAAATCTTTATAATAACTAAAGCGTTGCGTCATATAACCGACATGTAATTTAATTAAATCAGTTTGAGTTAAAATATTGTAACCCAAACAATGACCCATCCCTGCTGATGGAGTTAATAATCCACATAACATACGAATAGTCGTGGTTTTTCCACTCCCATTGGGACCCAAGAAACCAAAGATTTCACCCGCTTTCACTTGTAAATTAACTTGATTAACGACTGTTTTTTGGCCGAATGTTTTTGTTAACCCTTGCACATCAATCACATTATTATCTGACATGCTTACCTCAATGTCACATAAACAGGTTGACCCGGATGTAATTGCAGCGCTTGGTTAATTTCTGGTTTCGCTCGGATACGGAAAACTAATTGTTGGTTATTACTTTCACTATAAATCAATGGCGGGGTATATTCGGCTTGCGGTGCAATATAGTTAATTGTGGCAGCATAACTCGTCTTACTGCCATCGAGGGTGACGACCACCTTGTCTCCCAAATGAAGATTTGCTAATCGCCTTTCCGAAACAAAGAAAATGATATGGATATTATGGGGCGTTAACAGAGAAGCCACCGGACTATTTGGCGCAACTTGTTCGCCTTCTTTATAAAAAGTATCTTCGATCACACCCGTTGCGGGAGCTTGTAGGGTTTTTTCTTGTAATTGCCATTGAGCAGACTTCACTACATCCATTGCGGCTGCCACCGCTTTTTGCTGCGCCACCATTAAATCTTGGCGTTTTCCTAACTGTTGGTCAGCAATAAGGGCATTATATTGATTTACCGTTTGTTGCGCTTGCTGATAATTAGATTTAGCTAAATTCAACTGGTCTTGATTGATCGCGCGATAATGAAATAACTGTAGCATACGTTGATAATGCTCTTCAGTATACCGTAATTGAGCTTGCGCTTGCTGTAATTGCGCGCTGCTTTGCGCTAATATGGTGGGGCGCGCCCCTTTTTCATCATCCGTTAAAATAGCTTGCGCTTGTTGCAATTGGGCTTGTGCTTGTTGTAACTCCGCTAATTGGGGTTGTGGATCTAATTGAAATATTAATTGGCCTACTTGTACCGATTGGCCGCGCTCTACCGGTAATGTCAGTAATTGGCCAGCATTCGGCGAAGATAAATAAACTAAATCACCTTCCACATAACCTTGTAATTGCCCCTTATCTTTCGCGCAAGCTAACAAGCTGAGGCTGAGTAAAATGATGATTAATGTTCGTAAATAAGCTACCATACCTGTCTCTATCTCGGTGAATGAATGTAAGATAACGTATTTTTTTAGCCAGAGAAAGCAGATTTGAACAAACTTGCTAAATAATAATTAGACAATTTTTGATTGGACATAATGAAAGATAAAAAAAACGATTTTTATCAACAGGATAACCCACCATCGTCAGGTTTGTTATTAATTAACTTAGGATCGCCTCAGGCGTTGACCCGCCGGGTTATCCGTCGTTATTTAGCCGAGTTTCTCAGTGATCGGCGCGTCATTGAAATCCCGCGGCTATTATGGTGGTTTATTTTGCATCTTTTCATCTTACCCTTTCGCCCAGCAATGCTAATAAAAAAATACCAGCCGATTTGGTTAAAGGATGGTTCACCTTTATTAGTCTATAGTCAACGGTTAGCAAACAAAATTCAACAACGTTTACCCCCTAATGCTATCTTGGTACACCTAGCGATGCGTTATGGCCAACCATCCATTCAACAAGCCCTACAAGAATTGGAAAAAAAACGTTTACAACATTTAACTATTTTACCGCTTTACCCACAATATTCCGCGACCACCACCGCTAGCTGTTTTGATGCGATCACAAATGCCTTGCAACAGTGGCGTTATCTACCCTCTCTCACGTTTATTCATGGCTATGCCGACCATCCTCGCTACATCGAAATGTTAGCGCAACAGGTACGCCATCATTGGCAACACCACACTCGTGGTGAAAAACTCTTAATTTCTTTTCATGGCTTACCTAAACGCAATGTCATGCTAGGCGATCCTTATGATTTTTATTGCCATAAAACCGCACGATTATTAGCCCAAACGCTGGAATTAACGGATGATCAATATGAATTAGTATTCCAGTCACGTTTTGGTAAGGCACAATGGTTACAACCTTATTGCGAAACAAGATTACGAGAATTAGCCCAACACGGTGTTAAAAGCCTTGATATCATCTGCCCCGGGTTCCCTATCGATTGCTTAGAAACGTTAGAGGAAATTGCCTTAACTTACCGCGACCATTTTCTTGCTGCCGGTGGTGAAACATTGCATTATATTCCCGCTCTCAATGACGCCGATGCTCACGCTGATCTGTTAATAACGTTAGGAGTACCACCAGAATGATTGAAGAAGGTCAAAAAGTCACGATTCGCTATAAAATTTTTGCTGAAGATGGCAGCGAGGCAGCGTCTAATTATGCGGATAAAAATGGCCAAGCATTTTTTATCGGTCGCGGGCAAATGTTGCCTGCTTTTGAAACAGAAGTAATGACAATGAAGATTGGCGAAAAAAGAAGCTTTAAAATCAATAAAGAAGATGGCTTTGGTGAAGTCATTCCAGAACTATTGAAGACGGGCAGCATCAACAAAATTCCCGAAACACAACGTAAGATTGGAAATATCTTAGACCTTGAAGATCCCCAAGGGCGTATTATTAGCGCGCGCATTCATGCCTTAAGCGAGCATCATGTTACTCTGGATTTCAATCATCCATTAGCTGGGCAAGTGGTTACATTTGAAGTGGAAGTACTCGCCATCGAATGATCAAGTAGAGGGTGCCGCAAAAATTCCTTCTAATTCAATGGCTAGCATTGCTTTTTTGGCATATCGCTTGAAGCAAAGCAATCGAAACGCCATGAAATAAGTTAAAAGACCCGCCTTAGCTTGCGGTCTTGAGAAAAAACAAGGCCGCAAGGACGGAAGAGAGAAGAAATCTTTCTTAGTGTCGGCGGGAAGCCATTACTGCCGATTTCGCTAATTTCAATACAGACGACATCATTAAGTTAGCCCCACCTTTAAGGCGAGTAGTATCAAGCACGCGTTGGCGAGCCTCTAGATTAGTGTATCGACCAATTGTTAGTGTTGTTGCTGTCATGTTTTTCTCCTTGTTTTAATTAAGCGACTTGACGTAACCGCAAGTTGCCTAATCGTAATAAACCTAAATATATCCCTTGAATTTTTACATCATGGCTAGATAATTCCATAGGCTGTAAATTAGGGTTTGATGGAAGCAAAGTAACCGAATCACGCTCTTTATCAAAGATGACTCGCTTCAGGGTTGCTTCTCGATTCTTAACTAATACTACTGCGATTTGACCATTACGAACGAGCTGGCTCTTTTCGCAGACAACATAATCGCCATCACAAATATTATCGCCAATCATCGAATCGCCTTTCACTTCCAAAAGGTAGCGATCTTTGCCCGCTAACAAGCTATTGATGTCAACTCGTTCTTCTTGCTCCACCGCTTCGATTGGTTGGCCCGCTGCGATTTTACCTACTAAAGGTAGTAACGCATCATTGCTAGCTTGCTGGGTTAAACGAATATTGCGACGACGATTAGGTAATAATTCAATAAGACCAGTTCTGCTGATGGCTTGCAAATTACGGTGCACAGCGCTGCGCGAACGCAAACCTAAACCTTCTGTGATTTCAGCGGTTGTAGGCGAATAACCTTGGCGATTAATAAAGCCACGAATATATTCATATGTGGCAAATTGACTTTCTGTTAACCCTGCTGTGATGACGTTAGTCATTCTTGCGTTCCCTTTTTGTCCCTTGAGTGCTTATTATAGGGGACAAAATACAACTAGTCAAGCATTTATAAAATCAATCAGTTAAGGCTGTTTGTCCTCCGCTCGTCCCCTCCCCATAGCTGGCCACATAGACTCAGGAAAGCTGCGGGTCGCAAATAATTGCATTCATTCCTCAAGCGGCTGTGTTAAACTTTCGCAGAGATAAATAGGACTTTCGCCGTTTAGGGCGAAAGCACAAGAGCGATGGGGGTTCTCAGGGGGGGCAACATAGCGCTCCCTCTGAGTCGCTGTCTGTGCGAATTAACTTCGCGCAAGCGATCAATCAAGGAAGGAGTTCCGCAGGAAATGCGAAACTCCTTATAAATGGGCTTCTTTTGAAGCCGTCAGTAGCGAGGAGGTGGTATGATTTTGATAAGCGCCGTTATTGGATTTTTATTACTTGCTGGCATCGTCAGTTTTTTGATAATGAGACAAGTTAGTAAGAATGCCGTCAATAACCAAAATTTAGACAAATTTATTGCGCAAGTCGACCAACGATTGCATACGATCACCACGTCGCAGTTAACCCTGCAAACCCACCTATCCGAACATTTAATGAAATCATTTGATATTTTACGCGGCCAAATTCAAGCCACTTTAACGCAAAATGCGCAAAAGACAGACCAACAAGTGGAAAAGCTAACGCAACAAACAGATTCTCGCTTAAAAGAAATCAGCGGTCAGGTAGAGAAGCGTTTATCCGAAGGTTTTGAAAAAACCACAGCGACTTTTCAAGATGTCGTAAAACGATTAGCATTAATTGATGAAGCACAAAAAAAGATCACCGAATTATCGGGGAATATCGTCAGCTTACAACATATATTAGCAGACAAACGAACTCGGGGTGCCTTTGGTGAAATCCAATTAAGCGCGCTAGTACGCAATGTTATGCCAGAACAACATTTTAGCCTGCAGCATACTTTCTCTACTGGCGATCGAGTGGATTGTCTATTATTTTTACCCGAACCTACGGGTAATATCGCCATTGACGCTAAATTTCCTTTAGAAAATTATCGTCGCATGACCGATTTGACGACTATCGACCTAGAGCGGCAAAACGCTAGCAAACAATTTGCTAAAGACATTAAAAAACATATTCAAGATGTTGAAGCAAAATATATTATCCCTAATGAAACAGCCGATGGTGCGATGTTATTTATACCTGCTGAAGCGGTGTTCGCTGAAATCCATGCACACTATCCCGAATTAGTGGAAGAAGCACAGCACCGCAAAATTTGGCTAGCGTCTCCTACTACGCTAATGGCGATCTTGACGACGGCACGAGCTGTTATTAAAGATGATGCCACGCGCAAGCAAATTCACATCATTCGTGAACATTTATCGGTACTCAGTAAAGACTTCGATCGCTTTCAGCAGCGTATGGATAATTTGGCTAAACATATTGCGCAAGCGAACCATGATGTGGCGGAAGTTCACACTTCTGCCAAGAAAATCACTAGCCGTTTTCAAAGAATTGAACGAGTAGAAATTGAACAAGCGCAGCTACCGCCCACTGTCACTTTATTGGGAGAGGAAGAATAGACTTCTTTCCACCTCCTTGTCATAAGGCACTCGCTGCTTGAGCTAAATCCATCAATTCACGCAAGGCCACAAATAATTCAACGATAGAAATATTTTGATTAGCGCGAATAGTCGCTTCCATCGATTTCCAGCGTTCGACCAAATTACGGTGGTGCCCAGCCCATGCTTGAACCCGATCGCTAGGATGCTCCTCTTCATCACCTGCAAATTTTAAGATGCTAACGGCTAATACCCGTTGCAAATAATCTAAATCATCACTAAAAGCTGCCAGTGATAACGTTTCCCAAGAAGTTTGAGCGATTTGCTCAGTAATTTGTTTGCGTAACCAATTAAGATTTAATTCGTTACCGATAACAAAATAATAGGCCGCCAATTCTTTCACGCTGACATCTGAAGATAAAGCCGCTTCTAGAATATCTAACGCGGAATACATCGCGGAAGAAGTCGCCAATAATGAGGCAGTAGCCTGAGGGGTCCCCACTTCAATATAATGTTGTAAAGTCATCTCATATTGTTCTTTGCGTAACCCTTGTAATAACATAGGAACATGATGAAAAAGATCAACAATTTTCTCAGCAAACCGGCTACTTAACTGTGCAGTATTAATTCGACCGCGATAGTTACGTAATATCCAACGCACTGCACGACGTATTAAACGTGTCACATTGATAAACATATCCATTTGCACATTTACTGGAATTTTTGTGTCTAAATTTTCTATTTCTTTAACAACTTGGGGTAAACGGAAAATAGTCTTAGCGGCTAAATAAGCCCGCACCACATCCACGGTCGTCGCGCCTGTTTCATCCCGTAGTCGATAGACAAATATACAGCCCATTTCATTAACGATTTCATTACACAATTGCGTAACAATAATTTCATTCGCTAAGCGATGGGTGAGCATTTCTTCCGAGTATTTTTGTGTGATTTCTTTCGGAAAAGCAGCCGATAAATATTCAATCAAACAAGGCTCATCAAATATATTAGTATTAATCAAGGATTGTTTTAATGTTAATTTCGTATAAGCCAATAATACAGCGATTTCAGGATAAGTTAATCCGATACCATTCGCTTTACGTTCTATTAAGGTTTTTTCATCCGGAATATTTTCTAATTCTCGATTTAATATCCCTTGTTGCTCAAGATAATTAATATAATTTCTAAATAAATCAAATTGGCGAATAGATTGCGCCTTACCGGCTTCAATAGCTTCCGTTTGATCATGATTATCTTTTAAGACTAATTCCGCAATTTCATCGGTTAATTTAGCTAACAGTTTATTACGCTGCGCTTCGGTTATCTTTTTATTCTCAACCACTTTGTTTAATAAAATTTTTAAATTTACTTCGTGATCAGAACAATCAACACCCGCTGAATTATCAATAAAGTCGGTATAAATCGCTCCACCATTTAAAGCATACTCAATACGTCCCGCTTGGGTGAAACCTAGATTACCTCCTTCACCTACCATTTTGCAGCGTAATTCATCCCCGTCGATACGTAAATTATCATTGGTTTTGTCGCCTACTTCAAAGTTTGTTTGATAAGAGGCTTTAACATACGTGCCAATACCACCATTCCATAATAAATCCACTTCAGCCTTAAGAATATAAGAAATCAATTCATCTGGTTGAACTTTATCGGCAGTAATATTTAACAAACTTTTCATCTGTGGAGTAACGGCAATAGATTTTAATCGTCGGTTAAAAATCCCGCCACCCTGAGAAATTAATTCTTCGTTATAGTCGCTCCAGCTAGAACGAGGCAAACTGAATAAGCGTTGACGTTCTTTAAAACTTGCTTTGGCATTTGGGGTTGGATCAATAAAAATATGCTCATGATTAAATGCGGCTACTAAACAAATATGTTCGGATAATAACATACCGTTACCAAAGACGTCGCCACTCATATCACCTATGCCCGTTACAGTGAAATCTTTATGCTGGATATTTTTACCTATACTACGAAAATGCCGTTTAACTGATTCCCATCCACCACGAGCCGTAATACCAATTTTTTTGTGGTCATAACCATTGGACCCCCCTGAAGCAAACGCATCTCCCAACCAAAAGTCATATTCTTTTACCACTTCATTGGCAATATCAGAAAAAGTTGCCGTCCCTTTATCCGCCGCCACGACTAAATAGGGATCGTCATTATCATGACGCACGACTTGGCGCGGCGACACTATGTGGTTGTCGACTAAATTATCCGTAATATCTAACATCCCACGAATAAAATCCTTATAACACGCAATACCTGTTTGCATGATAACTGAGCGATCTTCAGTTTTTGGCATGCGTTTTAGGACGAATCCACCTTTCGCCCCCTCAGGAACGATCACCGCATTTTTCACTCGCTGTGCTTTCATCAAGCCTAATACTTCTGTACGGAAATCTTCTCGCCGATCTGACCAGCGCAATCCACCTCTGGCTACTTTAGCAGAGCGCAAATGTATCGCTTCAAAATTAGGTGAGTAAACAAAAATTTCGTAACGTGGCTTTGGTAAAGGTAATTCAGTAATTTGTTCAGGTGCAAATTTAAAAGACACGTACGATTTAGGCTCGCCATTTTCTGCTGTCTGAAAATAATTAGTCCGCAGCGTAGCTTTAATAAGAGTCAAATAAAAACGAAATATCCGATCTTCATTTAAATTATCGATAGAATCAAAACCAAGCTCTAATTTATTTTGCAACTCAATTTGTGCTTGTTGATTATCTTCCTTGGATGTTTCTAATGGATTGAAGCGCAAATTAAATAAGTCAATGATATAACGAGTTAATTCAGGATAATGTGCCAATGTTGACTCAATATAACTTTGCGATAATGAAAAAGTAATTTGACGCATGTATTTTGCGTAAGCTCGCAACAATACTGCTTCACGCCAATCTAAATTAGCTAATATCACTAAACTGTTAAAGGCGTCATTTTCCGCATTTCCTAACCAAGTTTGTAAAAATGCTTCTTTAATCAGTTTTTTTACTAACGTTAAATTAATCTTTCTGCCTGAATGCAAACGCATGCCAAAATCATGAATCCAAATATGTGACCCATCGTTACGAGTAATTTCATAAGGATGCTCACTATGAACTGACAAGCCTAAATTTTCTAATAGCGGCATAACATCCGATAATAACAACGGTTCAGTAAGGCGAAAAAATTTCAAATGCAAATATTCCTCACCCACATTCTCCGGGCGATAAATGCTCGTCACTAAAGGATTGCTGTCGGAAAGTTTTTCCATATATTTAATATCTGCAACTGCAATGCGAGGCAGATAAGCTTCGTGATAGCCTGCAGGAAAAGCATTGCTATATTTAGCAAATAATCCAATACCGTGTTCTTCACCATAAAATTCAATTAAAAATTGACGTAAATCATCCACCCAGATTCTAGCTGCTGTAATCAAAGCCGCTTCAACTTTTGTCAAATCATAATCGGGCTTTGTTTTTGGATCGATACGAACAATATAATGAATACGAGCCAATACGGAATCAGAAAAGAAAGTGGAAAAAGTGGTTTCATATCCACCAAAAGCTTCTTCCAATACTTTCTGTAAATGACGCAGTAAATTAGTATCGTAACGTTCACGGGGTAAATACACTAAGCACGACATGTAACGGCCATAAATATCTTCGCGCGCAAATAAACGCAAACGATCCCGCTCTTGTAAATTTAATATCCCCAAACACATTCGGGTTAATTCATTAGTATCCGCTTGAAATAAATCGTCGCGCGGAAAAGTCTCTAAAATATTGAGTAACGCTTTACCCGAGTGGCCAGATGGCAATAAACCCGAAGCATTCAATACAGTAGCAACTTTATGTCTTAAAAAAGGGATATTTCTGGGATTAGTATTATAGGCAGCGGAGGTAAATAACCCGACAAAACGTCGTTCACCCATCATGCGTCCGTGTTCATCAAAACGCTTTATGCCAATATAGTCGGTATAAACAGGGCGCTGTACCGTAGCCATAGTATTCGTTTTTGCGATCACTAAAGGATAATGGGAAAGGTATTGCTCTCGCACCGCTTCAGGCATATCGGAAAATGGGCGTTGAGTTTTACTTCTACTAATATCGTGATGGATCCCTAAACCCGATGTAGGTTTAATGTTTAGTGAGGTATGGCCGTTTTCATCCACCAATTCATAATCACGAGAACCTAAGAAAATAAAATTATTATTTTTTAACCAGCGTAAAAAATCTTTTGTCTCAATCAATTGAGCTCTAGGGATATCCGGTGGATGCCGATCTAAATCCACCAAGGACTCATCTACTTGCGCTATCATCTTTGGCCAATCGTCGACAGCGACGCGGACATCTGCTAATACCGCTAAAATGCTTTGTTGCAAATCTTGCAAAACCGTATCGTCGGTAATGCGATTAATTTCTAAATGAATAGGCGATTCAGTCGTAGTGCCTACCGTTTCAGAAGTCCAGGTCATTACTTCAGTGATACGGTCTTGCGCATCGCGACGTAGCAACATACGCCCAGCATAAATAACTAAATGGATACCAATGCTGCGACGGGTAATTTCCATGCGGATAGTGTCAACCAAAAATGGCATATCATCGATAGATATCTCTATAATAGTATGCGTAGATTGCCATCCATGTTGTTCATATTGAGGGTTATAAACCTTTACTTTAGTCGTCTGAGGCCGACGCTGATACATTAAGTTCCATTGACATAATGCAGCCCCTGCTAAATCCATAATGCTGCGTTCGCGTAAATCTTCATAAGCTACATTGCCATAATATTGCTTAATAAATGCCGTGATTAATTCTGCTTGTGTTTCGGGTAATTGTTTATTCAAATAAGCAATAATTTTAGCGATTGTTTCGTCACGTTTTTGGTAATCATCTATCATAAGAATTTTTCTCTGTTGCTAGCCAAAGTTTGGTGGTAATTGTACGACGATTTTCAAAAAATACCACTGAAATATGGGAGGTTAATTAAGGGAAGAATCCGTTTTTCGCCAGGCATTTTGATTGCGTAAATAATTGGGTAAGGCTTCCTCTGCTCTCACTGCATGGCCTAGGGGGAAATAATAGCGCGCCAAGCTTATTAACGTAGTAGCATCATTTAGCAAATTAACATCTTGTTTTATATCGTTTAATGAATGCAATGCATCAGGGTAACGCAACCAGCCATTTCCCACCGCCCAATCGGCGACAAAAGCTGGCAAATGGTTGGGGGATAATAATTGGTCAGTCTGCTCAGATTGCATAATCCCTTGTGAAGTAAGATGGTACACATTAAAGTAAACTTCATCCATATGCGCATCGACACAAACGGCTACCGTTTTAGCGCCATATTCTTGGTACGTTTTTTGCGCTAATGCTTGTAAACTCGAAATAGGGATAACCGGTAAATTATCTTTTAAAGCCAGCCCTTGCACGATGCTCGCCGCCAAACGGACCCCCGTAAAACCTCCTGGACCAAATGAATAAACAAGCGCATCCAGCTGATTTAATTTTATTTTTGCCTCATTGAGGGCGGCGTCAACAAATTTTAACAATAATTGACTTTGTGCACGAATATTATCTTCGCCACGCAACCAAGCTTTTTCAGCATCGCTCAAGGCTACCGAACAATTATTTCCTGACGTTTCGATGGCTAATAATTTCATGGCCAATATTATGCCACAATTTGACTGTGAGCAGAGAAATTTTAACTAGGGCGCGCCGCTAAAGGATTTCTTTACTGGATTGCTCATGCAGCTGTTGAGCTTTGAGCCGCAAAGCTAAACGGTCGAGTTTTCCTCGTGGATTACGGCGTAAATATTGAACAAAAAATATCCTTTCTGGGACTTTATAATCGTCTAACTCACTCCGAACAAAGCTTATCAATGCTTGTTCAGAACATACCCTACCCGCTTTTAGACAAACTAATGCCACACCCAATTTAAAACAAGCTAAATAAATAAAAAGCTAACCGATCACCAAGATTCAATTCTTCTTTCAATAATCCTTGCGCCAACTCTGTCGTTAATTGATCTATTTGGCGATAGGTATATTGGCAATCGGCAAAAATTAAAGCCACCTATTCTGGACATTGTTCAACCGCCATTTGCAAGAAATCATTTAGTGTCATAGTGATTATCCCCGGTGTTTTTAGGTTGACTGTATAGTAGCAAATAAAACAAATGAATATAAGCGTAATGATTACGGTTATTATTCTTGCGGGATCGAAAATCTATACTATAACCAATAAGAGGTGCTTATTTATGCAAGAATTTTTCTTTAAAAAAACACCATTATTCTCAGCTGCAACACCTGACACATTGCGCACATTATCCCAGCTAGCTAAACGTCATTCTTATAAAAAAGGTTGCCTCATATTGAATAACAAACAAGCCAGCCATACTTTTTTATATGTCATCAATGGTTTTTTAAAAATATTTAAAGAAAGTACAAATGGCGAAGAAGTGATCGTCGACATCTTGAGTAAAGATCATCACTGTGGAGAATACTTTATTTTTCAACCTAATCAGGATGAAGCTTATCATGCACAAGCCATTACCGATGTGGAAATATTTACCCTACAAATTTCACCCCTACGAAAATTAATTACCGGCGATCATCAACTCACCTTACAATTTTTACAGTATACGCTCCAGAAACAACAAGACCTTAATATGGAAGTTGAACATTTAACTATTCAAAGCGCCATCCAACGGATTGGATGTTTTATATTACGGATCAGTGAATTAAGTCATGGGCAAAATGTTAAACTACATTTGCCTTATGATAAAGTGTTATTGGCCTCACGCCTAGGTATGCGAGCAGAAACTTTCTCGCGTGCCTTGGCGAAATTATGTGCCCAGTGTGATATCACCATCGAAGGCGATATTCTGCATATTGGCGATATCCACACTCTTGCATGTAATATATGCTTACACTGCTCTAAAATCTTTCCTTGTCAAGCTAGAGATTAATCATTAACTTCCTTGAAGAAGCACCTTTTTCTGCTACACTGAAAAAAGAAATAAACCAATCATCAAGGAGTTCAATATGACATGGTTAGTTATTGCCAATTCAACTAAAGCACAAATTCATAAAATAGAGCAACACAAAGCCACTTTAATAGAAACATTAAACCACCCAGAAAGTCGATTAAAATCCGGAGAATTAACTTCAGACGAAGCAGGACATTATAAATCAAGTAATGGCGCACATGGTCAATATCAACCTCCTAGCGACGCCCATGAAAAAGAACAAGAATACTTCGCCAATGAAATTGCTAAATTCCTTGAAAAAGGTCGACAAAAAAATCGATATGGAACATTAATCATTTGTGCCGCTCCCCATTTTCATGGATTAATTAATCAAGCGATATCGGATCCTGTAAAATTATTAATTAAAAAATCAATAAAAAAAGATTATATCCCTTTACCCGCCAATGAATTGAATGAGGTAATTGAAAAAATTGCAAATGAAAAAATTCGTAAATCGAGTTGATGCAGGCAAACAACTTTCCAATGCTTTATCTGCACATAAAGATAAACCAGACCATTTAATTTTAGCCCTTCCACGAGGGGGCGTTCCCGTTGCTTATGAAATAGCGACTGCATTACATCTTCCTTTGGATGTATTTTTAGTAAGAAAACTAGGAGTGCCTCAGCATGAAGAATTAGCCATGGGGGCTATAGTAGAAAAAAACAAGTGCTTTCTTAATCATACCCTTATTAACCACTTGAATATCTCGGATGACGAAATCAACGTCGTTATTGAAAAAGAAAAACAAGAACTTCTTCGTCGTTTAACCTTGTATCGACAAAGCAAAGCATTACCACTCTTGCAAGATAAAACGGTTATTTTAGTAGACGATGGAATCGCGACAGGCGCCACCATAAAAGCCGCTGCCGATTCCTTAAAAGATCTACATCCTAAAGAGCTTATTTTAGCAGTTCCCATAGCCAGCCCCGATAGCCTCGCGCAATTAACCGTATTAGTCGACCAAGTTGTTTGCTTAATGACTCCAGAACCATTTTATAGCGTTGGTCAAGGGTATGAAGATTTTTCCGAAGTTACTGACCAAGAAGTATTAACTTTGTTACGGCGATCGCCTAAGTAAAATCCACCCATAAAGCCGCGTGATCCGATACTTCCTCGGGCAAAACTTGAAAATCGTTGATCTTCACATCCTCAGAAGTTAATACATAATCAGCAAATTTCTCATCTTTAGGATAGAGGCTAGTTCGCGTAGAGGTGATATTATATTGTTTAATTAAATTGGTTAAATTGCTTTCGATGATAGTCATGCTTTTCGTATCGGGCCGCAAATTAAAATCACCACATAAGATGACCGAAGTATTCAACGTGTCGATAAAATCTTTTATATGCTGCGCTTGAGCTAAGCGATCGGGTGAATCGGTTTTACCTTTGCCATTCCATAAACCATGCACATTGATAATAAAATAATTTTTATCTTGCACGCAACATTCTAGCCATTGCAAATTACGACGATGCGTTGGCCCCATGCCTGGATAATCAGGATTATCATGAATAATCACTTCACCTTCTACAATAACATCCAGTGAACGTTTAACAAACATCGCGACACCATAAATATTATTCACTACTGGCCGAAAAAACCCTTCATGCTCAATCAAGATATGGGCTATTTCAGAATAAATATCTAAATGATGATAGCGATCTTCCGTCGATATCTTTTGTGGCGCTTGACGATAAACTTCTTGAAAACAAAAAATATCGACATCGCGATATTGCTCAATAAAATTAAGCAAGGGTTTCTCCACATGGCCGCCCCAGATATTTAAACTGATAAGTTTCATAAAACGACAACTCCATCTTTCCGTTGATGCTAATAATTAAGAGGTTATAGCCAAGCACTCTTTAGGCAGAGGAAATTTCCGGACCATCATGGCATCAAAAGCAATATCTGTAGGTGCTTTTAAATAGTCTGGATTATTTTCTAAAAAACTAATGAAATTACCCATGACTTTACTTTCAGAAAAATTTTTAGGCCCATATTTATTCCAATAACAATCATAAAATTTTCCATTATGGCCATGAACCGCGTCAAGGAAGGTAAGATATTGATTTAAAATACCTAGAATGTAACCAATGCATACCCCTGTTTTAAGATAACTCATATTAGTATCGTCAGTATTCACGTTTAAATTATGACATATATTATAAAACCCCCACCCCATATTAATATCTTTAGTTAATGGCAATTGGTCACCAAACGCGAGCGTTTGTAAAAATAAAAAACCCGCTATCACAATAAATTTTTTATTCATAGAGACACCTAACGGTTAATTACTGGTTAATAAAATCACAGCAGCTTAACATAAATGCTTTTTACTATAAATTTTTTTGTAGATGAATTACGGGTTTTTTACTTTATATCTTTGAATTATGCGGTGGTTTATTAGGGTTTGTGATTTTGAATTGTGCCGCCAGCGTGCCATTATGAAATTTCAAGAGGTCTAACCAATTAAAATTCACATTAACTAAGCGTTATAACAACTTGATAATATTGTTGCCAAGAACAGGAATCGAACCAGCATGGGAGGATAAGTTCCGAGGGATTTTAAATCTTGTATCTCATAGATTATTATGTGCTATAATCTTACTAGTAAGATTATAGGAGAAAAACTGTGAACCAAATAGCGACAACTAAAATGTCTTCTAAAGGTCAAATCGTTATTCCAGAAACTGTGCGTGATGAGGCAGGTTTAGAATCAGGCTCCCAATTCATTGTCATGGCTGAAAAAGATGTTATTATTCTCAAACTCATTACGCCACCTTCAATGGCAGATTTTTCGGGTTTAATTGCTAAGACTCGCAAAGCAGTTAAACAAGCGGGCCTTACCAAACAGGATGTTGCCAATGCTATCAAACAGGCGCGTAAGAAAAAATGAATATTGTACTTGATACCAATGTTTTTGTATCAGGTATTTTTTGGAACGGCGCACCCAGTGAGGTGCTGGACTTATGGCAACAACAGGAAATTACCCTTTGTATTACTCCTTCCATTCTAGAGGAATATATTCGTGTTGGGCGTATACTCGCTAAAAAATACCCCACCGTAGCTATCGAGCCGTTTTTAGAATTGCTAGCGAGATACAGCAAAATATTTGATGACCTCCCCCTTTACGAGCCTATCTCTCGTGATCCAGATGATGATAAATTTATCGCTTGTGCGCTAAGTGCAAATGCTAAAGTTATTGTAAGCGGAGATAAAGATTTGCTTGATGTTAAGCATTACTTAGATATTGAAATAGTCAACCCAAAATCTTTCTTAACAAAATATATTTAAACTGCTACATTTAATTGGTGCCCAGAGCCGGAATCGAACCGGCATGGGATGATAAGTCCCGAGGGATTTTAAGTCAGTTTTTCTTTAATAATCAGCAACTTACGACAATAATCTATTATAATAAAATCAATACCTTAGCTTCATTGTTCAATGATGGAGTATTGTGGATAATTACTCTTTCTTATCAGCAAGTGTGCCGCTAGTGTGCCATTATCTTAACAAGATGTTACAATTTAAATATAAGTCAATATTATTGGTAAGGCTATAAAAAATGCACCCATCTATTTCCTGTCGCACTTGCGATAAATCTTTAAACATAGAATTAACGGATAAAAGGCTATATGAAATAAAGTGTGAAGATGGCCATTGGAACACAATTATAATTCAAAGCCATCTATTTGAACTATTTTTTGATTTGGGTTGCTTTGCATATTTTGAAGGATATTATCGAGAAGCGGTATTTAATTTTTATTCTGCTTTAGAACATTTCCGCGAGTTTTTTATCAAAACTATTTTAAATAAGCGAAATATCTCTTTAAAAAAGGTTAATAGCTTATGGAAAACATTAAATACGTCAGAAAGGCAATTAGGTGCGTATAATTTACTGCTTACACTAGAATCTAATTCTATTAATGGTTCTAAACAACAAGAAGCTTCCAAAACTCGCAATGAGGTTATTCACAAGGGAAAAATTCCTACAACGGACGAAGCCTTCGCTTTTGGAGAGAATATTTTTGAAGAAATAAAGAACACTTATTTTTTAAATTTTCAGAAAGATCCGGCCAAAAATCTAACAAATGAGTTCGAAACTTTTCTTGAAGATTATAGAGAAAATCATAATAAATACTTAACGCAAACAATATATACTTATGGATTTCAACTAGCCCGCTCTCAAAAAATACAAATTTTCGAAGAACATTTATCTAATTTTAAGATTTATCTAAAGACCGAAAACTCATGGTACAGGCAACGTAACGATAAAAATATTAATTATCAATCTCTATAGTTGCAGGACAAACTTCATAAGCTTGTACTGTTCGAACATAGGTATTGCCTGCATAATCATAAATACATTGTTTCGTTAAACCGCCTGTGTTTTGCTCTTCCTGGAAAAGACCTGTTCCTGCAAATACTCCTGGAACAATAAAAATTAAGAAAAGTGTTAAAAATAATTTTTTCATCATTATCTCCATTAGCGTTAATGCAAATATGATACCTTCAATATTTTCTGAAGTCGAGAATAAATAGAGTAATTTTTTAAAAACAAAACAAGATAATTTTCCTTTTTATGGAGTACGAAAACTGTTCAATACTCTTTCAAACAAAACTTTGAGAAAAGTAAACAAATGTTAACTTTTTGATTTGTCATACAGATCTCTTTTATAAGCGCGATAAAATTGAATTTACAAAAAATAAATTGTTTATTGCTTTCTCAAAGCTATATTTGAAAACTCAACATACTGGCAAACTTTCTGGGTTTGACAAACTAAATATTGAAAGCTGGCTTTATCAAACCATAAAGCTATACGCCCTTCCCATTCACCATTTCGTTGCTTATCACATAGCCATAAACAATCTGGCGCATCAGTAATATCCTTAGGTATTGCTTTATTTCCCATTGATTGAATTTGTAATTCTTTACCTTTGTTACGCCAGACGGTGAAACAATTATCGGCTAAATCACTAACTGCTCCCGAACCCTTTATATCTAATTTACCAGGTGGTTTACTTTCATCCAAGCTTTTACGAGGATGATTTACTAAATGTATGTGACAGCTGTGAGTGTTTTTGAAATCACATAATTGTTCGATAAAGGCCTTTTGGGCTGGATAATCTTCCTCACTAATACCACACTTCATAAATGAATCAATAACAAAAACATCAATCCCATAACGTTGCCTAGCATATAAAAATACTTCCAATAAACGTTCTACTTTAGCAGTACCTACTAAATCAAAGATCCATAACTTATCGTGATACCATTCATGAATAGCTTTAATATAAGCCTCTGTGGGCTTTGACAATCCTGCTGCTTGCCTTGTTAATCGCATTAATAAGCGTTGAGGCTTTAATTCAAGGCTAGCAATACATACTTTTGCTCCTTGCTGCATGGAAGCCAAAATAATTTGCCCTAAAAACTGGCTTTTACCATGCCCATTGATACCTGACCAAATAGATAATTCGTCAGGCCTAAAACAAATCTTATCTGTTGCTTTATCCCAAGGTGGATAAATTCCAATGGGTTTGTTAGGGTCCGGATAAAATTCAGCGATAACAGATTCCGTATAACTACTTGCTGATTTTAATTCATGAGGGTCACAAGTGGCTGCTCGATCAAAACATTGCTGAATAGTTTCCTGCGCTATCCCTTGCTGTAAACATTCATTTGCATCTTTAGCTGGTAAAGCCACAATTCGGCATCGGTGACGACCAAGCCTATCTAATAAACTGTTTACTGCTTCTTGGCCGGCAGAGTCCTTATCAAAACATAGATAAATTTCATCGAAAATAGCCAAATTGTCAAATTCATATTCCAGCCATTTATGTTTTGCCCCACTACCACCACCAAAAGGAACAGACAAGGCATTAATTCCATATTGGTTTAATGACATTGCATCAATTTCACCTTCACAAATGGTAATAATCCGCGCTTGGGGATCTAATGCTTGCCAACCAAATAAACAGGGTTCCGTATTTTTGCAAACTCTAATTTGTTTCTTTCCTTGAGGGCGTTCAAGTTTTAAGTATTTAATCTGCAATAATTGATCGTGACGATAAAAAGGAAATACTATTTCAGTGTCTGTTTGATACAAACGGAATTTTTGAATTGTCTCAAAAGTTAATTTCCTTTCCTTAATTAAATAGTGGCCAATTCTTGAATCTATTAACACAGGCTGACACCTTTCTAAGGCAGGCTTATCGTAAGAAAACGATCTGTTAGGCAAGAAGTTAACTTGACCTATACCAAGATATTGCTTAGCTTCTAAAAACGCTTCTGAAGATCTTAAATTCCGTTTAATGGCCCATAGCGTTAACAGGTCCCCGCTTTCACCGGTGGCAAAATCACAAAACACCCCTTGTTTGCCACCTGATAAGCAAATTTTAAGTGATTTTCCTGATTCACCATTAAGGCTACCAACACAAAACTCATTACCTTGCTTGATTCCATTAGGAAAAAGGTATTTTGCCACCTCCTCTGCTCTTTCGGCTAATCGTTTAGCTACATCATTCGCTGATATATTCATACAGCCCCCTCAAATATGCCTATATTAGATTTCTGAGCAAAATCTGTAGACAAATTAATAAATTTTTCGATATGTTCTGTATCGCGAAATATTAAATCGATGCCATTGTATTGGCGTTTTTGGTCATTTTCGCCCATATGCCATTTAGAACTAGCACAACCCTCAATAGCTTGTTTAAGCTCTTCTGTACTAAAGCCTAACTGATAAGCAACCTCAATTTTCTTTCTGCGCTTACTATCTAATTTCGCCTTAGGGCAATTCATCACTGATTTCCAATGATCAAAAACTCCAGTAACATAATTAGCTATATCTTTATCCACTACATTACCTTCCAATCCATTCCTTTCCTGAGGCGAATAAACATCCTCTAAACATTGTCTAACAGTTGTTTGTTCGATGTCTAAACACTGTTTACGCACTGTATTACTTTCAGGCTTAGGAAATCGATAATATGGCCGATCAATTTTTTGGTGATGCCAACCTGTTACTTGCCAATAAGGTTTGCCTTCTGCTTGATAGCTAATCAATAAACCTTGTTGCTGTAACTCTTCAATCCAAAAAGCAATATCACTAGTTGATAAATTATCCCCAGGAAAAATTTGCATTTTTAATCGAGCCAATGAAGCGGGGTGAATTCCCGCATCATCGCAAAAGTTCCATATACCGATAAATAATAATCGTGCCTCACGTGAACATTCAGCAATCTGAGGAGATGACCAAAAATCTGGCCTAATAGTTCGAATTTTAGCCATTAGCTGCTCCTTTTACATTGCTGCTTATTTTGGTTACCCTGTTGCCAAAGAAATAATATCGGCCAACTCGATGGAAAATGCCATTTTGGTCATATTCATCAACCCAGATAGTTCTAATGTCATAACCTATTTTCCGAAGCTCCAACACACGCGCGGGACAGTGCAAAATAGATAATTCAACTCTTGCCTCGTTTACAGTAATACTAAACTTTTCATTTAAATAATTTAATAGCCGTTGCCGTTGACAAGCTAAATTGGTACTATAAACTTTTTTATTGATTAATTTCTTAGAGCCACTAGTTCCCCCCGCTAGTGGCTTTTTGTTTTGTTGGTTCATTTAATACCTCCATCATTCGCGGCAGGCATATCTTTGTATTTTTCTATCCATGCTTCAAAAGAGTCCAAATCTAGTAATACCTTACGACCAATCCGAATTAAACACGAGTCGAAGTGATAATGTTTAGAATTAAAAATTAACCATCGAAAAGATGATTCAGTTAAGGCTGGATAAAGTTGAGCAGCTTGTTTAACGGTAGCTAGCCGTTTATTTGGGTTTGCCATGAGGCTCTCCTATTTGTAGTTTACAATCAGCACAATTACTGATTGTTATTAATAAATAGGAGACACTTTTTCGACGGATTTTCGACAAAAAAATCTTTTTAAAATCAAATAGATATGATTAAAAATCTTATCTTCGACAAGTTTTCTACATTTTTTAGGGATGTTCTTCTACATATAACTTATATTGAGGATTAGGCAAATAAGTCCATCCTGAACCACTTTTTTCAAATAAATTCATAGGAAAAGCTGGGGCCTGCTTAAAAGCTCTTTCAACACTTATATCAATTTTATCTTTGATTTTTTTAAAATCTCCTCCTGTAGTTCTAGGAGTACGATTAGTATTATTATTAAAGCATTCTTGCAAATAGCGCTCGCACTTCATTTTTCTATCTTTCAGGTTGGCAATTTTAGCTGTATTTTTTATATCTTTTGAATCTAACTGTTCTAAGCTATCATCAATTTTTTTAAGTTCTTTTTCAACGTCTAGCCTGGTTTTCGTATCACTTAAAGGAAGTCCATAATTCGCATAATTTCTCTCAGTTGTACAAGTATCATCACCTTTTAATTCAAGGTCCTCGTCCTGCACATCATAATCTTGCTCATCATTTGCAGAGTTAGCGAGTGCTTTTGCAGCATAATTAATAGGAAGACTTTCATCTAAGATAGATTTAGACAAATCATGATAGGCTATTTGTGTATTGGAATAAAATAATCTATCAGCATCTCTGTAAGTAATTAAAGTATCAGGGTTTTGTAATAAATAAACTATTAGTGCCCATCCTTTCCGTCGCTTTATATTTTTTTCTTTATTTAGCCATGCCTCTCCTTGATAAATGGCGATCTGATCTTGATAAATTTTTAAAGTAAAACAACTCTCTGTTTTATGTGTTTTTTCAACTTCTTTATTTCTACAGAAAATTTTTTTTATTTCATCTAAATTTTCTATAAGCGCCCTATGTCTATCAAGTATCAAAAGAACATCTTCCAATTTAATCATTAAATTATTATCATTTACCCATTCTGATATTTCATTTTGCGGAATTTTAGCGATAAACTGATACCCGTATTTAACTGCTAAAGCAGTTGAAACAAAGCGAATTTTACATTCAATACTACTGCGGTATTTAGCCATGTCGTGGCTAGGTTTCTCATTAAAAAATAAATCATGTAAAGTAATATTGCCATCAGACTTATCCTGACTATCATCATTTTTTTTCTGTAGCCTTCCCATCCCTTTATAAAGCGTAATTTCCACATCATTAGAGTCAGTTTTATTTTGGCTAGTATTTTTTACGATCTTTGAATAATCAGGAGGATGACGTAAATAAACTGAAATGATATCTTCATTACTGATTCTTAATATGTCATCACGATCAATTGAACGCAATTTTTTGATGATGCTTGCAATTGATATAAATTCCATAGAACACTCTACAGCAGATTGCTCTAATACTTGTACGGTTAAATCAGGAAATTCTTCAACCTGCCACAATGGTAGTTTTTCATGGTTTATTAACCAAAAAATCAAATTTTGGGGACTAAAATAGTAATTGCTTTGTTCACCATCAATATCTGCCCAGGCTGAACCTAATTTTTCTTCAACGATTGCTTGCTTTAAGATTGGTAGATAATCTTGATCGGGGAAAAGAATGGCTTCTATATCTTCATACGATATGTACCACATCTTCTGTAAAAGTGGCTTTAAAATATAAAAATTTTCAACATTACTCGGTAGCGATTGAATAAAAACAGGCTTTTCTCTGACTTCTTTTATTTTTTCGTGAGCTGACTGTATAATTTTCTTATCAAAATACTCTTGCTTACTTGCCCATATAAGCAATTCATCAATCACATCAGTTTGTAAATTAATTTCTCCATCTTTATGTGCCTGAATTAATAATTCAATTGTTTCCTGATAAGCCTGGGCTTCATTTATTTGTTCTTCAGTTGCATTTCGTAGATTAAAAGATGAATAATAACCTGGTAAAACTACATATAAACCTAGTGCTAGTTGTAAAATATCCAATGTTTGGGGAAAGTCTTTAGTCGTTAAATAAACTCCCGTTAAAACCCCCACCGCTCTTCCCAAATCAGATAAGAGAGGAGCAAAATAGTAAGCAGTAAATATTTGTGCTTCCTTTTCGGTTTCAAACCAAAATTTGCAATCTAAATATTTTTGCTTTTCACTCTTGCTAATTTCATATGCTCTATTGTTTTTTCCATGCGATATAGCAGCTGATGCATAAATTATTACTTTTTCGTCACTCATCCAAAGATCCTCTCATTCATTTTCGCTACTACGTTTGCCGTATGGGCTTCAGATAAATGCGCGTAACGCTTCACCATCTGTAACGTTTTATGGCCTAACACTTCGGCAATTTCAGCAAGGCTTGCGCCATTCATCACCAGATATGATGCTGCACTATGACGCAAGTCATGCAACCTAAAATCGCTTATATCAGCCTGCTTTAAAGCAGTTTCCCAAGCGAATCTAATATCAACAGGTTTAAGTGGGTTATATTTACTGGGAAAAACTAAGCCGCCTTGAATTGGACGAATTTTGGAGCGTTCCTTAATTAATTCATATGCATAATGCGCGAGAGGAATAATACGACGTTCCCCATTTTTAGTCTCATGCAAAGTGATTACTTTTCGACCTAAGTCAACATCTTCCCATTTCATGCCCAAGATCTCCATACGCCTTGCACCTGTTGAAAGTAAGAGCACGACGATAGGATATAATTCAGTGCATTTGCTTTCTTTGCAAGCCGCTAATAGAGCTTTACGTTCATCATCGTTTAAGAATCTCACCCTGCCTCTTGGCTCTTTAGATTTTCTTACTTTAGATAAGGGATTAGATTCCACCCAGCCCCACTCTTTTACCGCAATAGTAAAAGCATGAGATAAAGCGGCTAAATAACGATTTACTGTAGCTGGACTACGTTGAGTACCTCGATAAGTCGTTTCACCTAATAACTTGTCACGATATTCAGCTATCTTAGCAGGTGTAATATCAGAAAGTGCATAAGCTCCTAATTGGTCAGCCCACCAAATAAGTTGATTTTTTTGCTTAGCTTCACTTTTAGGTTTATTAGGTAGTACGTCTCTAATGTAGCGATTAATTAATTCTTTAAGCGTATGGCGCTTAGCTTCGGTGGTTTTAAAATGGCGGCCTTCACGAATGGCTGCCTCAGTTTGCGACGCCCATTTTTTAGCATCGGTCTTCCTGGCAAAACTAGCCGTTTGTAGAGGATAACCTTTTAAGCGAACCATTACTCGATATGTAACCTCACCTGTTTCAGTTTTTCTTTCCTGGATCGTTGCCATACTAGACTCCTATAAACTGCAATATATTACAAGAATCTACAAAAATTAGCAACAAGTGATATTAAATCCCTTGATAAAATAACTCAACACATTGTTTTTTAATAAAAAAATAAGAAATCAAACCTCCATGGCACAATTAAGGCACAATGATTTTTAAAAACCAATCTATCTGTACAATTTTAAATCAGCCATATATAACAAATTTGATACATTGAAAAAAATCAAAACTAAAGATATGATTCGGAACGCAAAGCTAATTAAAAGGAGAAAATTATGAAGATACGTACTTTAATTTTGTTAATGGTAATGCTTTCCCCAATAATGGAATGCGCTGCTTCTAATTTAAACTGCGGCCTTAAACCTCTAACGCCAATTGGTTGTAGTGATCAGGGCGCAATGTGCGTTTGCAATGACGACGGGAGCAGCTGTCACTGGGAATTTAATTGTAATTAAGACCTTCTAACTTAAAAAGCACTCTTTTTGATTTCTTTAAAGAGTGCTATTTTGAAATTATTCTACTAAATCAGCTTTCCTCTATTTGCAATAGTTTAACTCTCTAACCTAAGAAAATGTAAACACCACACAAGCTAAGAAGCTGAAGCCAAACACTCTTGGGGGTTGGGAAATTTCCGACTCATCATGGTAATAAATGCCATACTTGTAGGAGCCTTTAAATAATCAGGGTTCTTTTCTAAAAAATTAATAAAATCCTCCATAATTTTATTTCCAGTAAAATTTTTAGCGCCATATTTCTTCAAATAACAACCATAAAATTTTCCAGTACGGCCATGAAAAGCATCAAGAAAAATAAGAAATTGGTTTAAAGCACCAAAAATATACCCAGCACATAATCCCTTATCAAGATAATCACCGTTAGTATCTTTAGGGCTAATCGATAAATTATGACATATATTATAAAACTCCCATCCTTTGTTAATGTCTTCCGCTGGTGACAATGGCTCACCAAATGCAGAAATCTGTAAAAATAAAAAAATTGCTGCCACTACAAAGTATTTTTTCATAGATACACCTAACGGTTAATTGCTGATTAATAAAATTACAGCAGCTTAGCATAAATGCTTTTTGTTATAAAAAGGTTTATAAATGAATTGAGAGCTTTTGGCTTTATATTTCTAGAGCCGTGTTGTGGTTTATTGGGTTTTGTTATTTTGAATTGTGCCACCAGTGTGCCATTGCGAAATTTTAGAAAGTCTTACTAGGTAGAAAACACACTAGGTATGTGTTATAAGTACTTGATTATATTGGTGCCCAGAGCCGGAATCGAACCGGCATGGGATGATAAGTCCCGAGGGATTTTAAGTCCCTTGCGTCTACCTATTTCGCCACCTGGGCTGATGGTGCATGACTGTGGAGGCTGAGGCCGGAATCGAACCGGCGTCCGCGGCTTTGCAGGCCGCTGCATAACCACTCTGCCACCCAGCCAAAAAACATAGTGACATAAATGTCACTGAGATTTTCTGATTGGAGCGGGAAACGAGACTCGAACTCGCGACCCCAACCTTGGCAAGGTTGTGCTCTACCAACTGAGCTACTCCCGCATATTCCTCAACAGAGCGAAGCATTTTATCTAAATAGCCGCGGCTGTCAAGATAAAACCGCCGCAGAATGTTGTTTTAACGCCCTCCATGCGGCTAGTAAATAAACAAGCATGCTCCATAAAGTTAAAATAGCGGAAATATAGATAGAAATATAACCAACCCATAATACCCAAATACCCTGCAGTTCGGGGGTATAAAAGATTAAGCTGCCGACGGCAAACATTTGTACCGTCGTTTTATATTTACCAATTGTGTTAACTGCCACGACATTGCGCAAATTATAATGCGCCATCCATTCCCTGACTGCCGAAATCATGATTTCCCGCCCAATAATGATAGCGACGGGGATCGCTAACCAAGCCGAGCGTCCCGTGAGAACCAAAATCAACGCCACTGTTACTAATAATTTATCGGCAACGGGGTCTAAAAATGCTCCCAAATCACTTTCGATATGCCAACGGCGAGCCAAATAACCATCCACTAAATCCGTAATACTAGCAAGAGCGAACAAAATAGTCGCAAGTATATGGGCGCTAACGATAGGCAAATAATAAACGATGATAAAAATAGGAATTAAAGAAATGCGACTCAAGGTTAAAATATTCGGCAAGTTTTTCATCATCCTCTCCCTCAGCTTGGAAAAAAGCATACACGTTATTATTTAGAATCTCAAATAATTTAGGCATGGCTTATTAGACTTTTTTTTGAACCCTCTGCCCCTAATGGCGGTTTCCGAAGAAGTCTAATGTAGCAATTCATAGATACGCTCCGCTAAGGAGAAGCTGATGCCAGGGACTTTAGCGATATCTTCAGCCTGGGCTTGTTGCAACGCTTGCATACCGCCAAAATATTGCAGTAAATCACGGCGACGTTTGGGCCCTATTCCTTCTATATCTTGCAAGATCGATACATTTCGTGCCTTTTGGCGTTGTTTTCGATGGCCGGTAATAGCAAAACGATGGGCTTCATCGCGAATTTGTTGTAATAAATGCAAAGCGTGGGAATATTGATTAAAATCCAAGGGCTGCTGTTGTCCCACCAGCCATACCGTTTCCAAACCTGCTTTACGAGTCACGCCTTTGGCGATCCCTAATAAAATTACCCCTTCAATACTTAACTCATCGAATACCTCAATAGCTTGCTTCAGCTGACCCTTGCCACCATCGATTATCACTACGTCAGGAAATTTTTTATCATTATTTTTCATTGACTTATATCGTTTTTCGATAGCAAAACGCAAAGCCGCATAATCATCTGAGGCAGTCACACCTTTAACATTATAGCGACGATAATCGCTTTTCAGCGGTCCTTGCTGATCAAATACCACACAAGAAGCCACCGTGGCTTCCCCTTGGCTATGACTAATATCAAAACACTCTAAGCGACTTGGCATATGTTGCAATTCTAAAATGGCTTGTAAGGCTTGCCAGCGCTGCTGTTGCTGATCTTGCTCTACTAATTGCGTTTGCAATCCTTGCTCAGCATTGGTAATAGCTAATTTCAACCACGCCAATCGCTCGCCACGCTGAGGCAGCATTAATTGCACCCCATGCTCCGCCTGTTCACTCAATGCTTGCTGCAAAACTTCTCTATCTTCGGCCTCATGACTAAGCAAAATAGTCTTCGGTATCTGTTTTTCCCCTAAATAATATTGGGTCATAAAAGCACTTAATACCTCTTCAGCGTGAGTAATCAAATTGATTTTAGGGAAAATAATTTTGCTGCCGAGCAACTGCCCTTGACGAATCCGCATATAACAAAGCGCGAAGGATACCCCTCGTCCGGCGACGGCTATCACATCTGCATCGCCTTTACCATTGACTACGTGTTGCTGCTCTTGAACTTGTTTAATATTAGCAATTAAGTCACGGTAATAGCTCGCTTTTTCATATTCCATATTGGTTGCCGCTTGTTCCATCTTTGCCACCAATTGTTGAATGACTTTTTGGCTCTTGCCAGCAAGAAATAAGGTCGTGTTTTCTATATCTTCTGCATATTCTTGTTTAGAAACTAAGCCAACACAGGGGGCTTTACACCGTTTAATTTGATATTCTAAACAGGGGCGACTGCGATTACGAAAATAACTCTCTTTACAAGAACGAATATTAAATAATTTTTGAATAGTCTGCAGACTATCGCGCATCGCGACCACGCTAGCATAGGGACCAAAATATTGTCCGTGGGCTTTTTTCACCCCCCGATAAGTACGTAAACTAGGAAACACTCCTTCGCTTAAATACAAATAAGGATAAGTTTTATCATCTCTTAATAAAATATTATAACGCGGCCGATGCTGTTTAATCAGCGTATGTTCTAGCAGTAAGGCTTCTTTTTCAGTGTGAGTAACCGTGTATTCGACATTGGCAATTTTACTGACCAACATTTCTACTTTGGAGCTGAGTACTTTATTACGAAAATAACTACCTAATCGATTACGTAGATTTTTGGCTTTGCCCACATAGATGATCGCTTGGTGATTATCCACCATACGATAAACGCCAGGTTGGGTCGGTACCGTTTTTAAGAAATGTTCCGCATCAAATATCATAGCTATATTATAGTTGAAATTTGTCGACTAACTCAGCCACTATCTGCGGATTACCTAAAGTAGAAATGTCACCAAAATTTTCGGTTTCACCTTCGGCAATTTTACGTAAAATGCGCCGCATAATTTTTCCCGAACGCGTTTTAGGCAAATCAGGAGTCCACACAAATTTATCAATATTAGCAATCGGACCAATTTTGGCTCGCACAAGGCTACGGGTTTCTTTTTCTAAAGTAGGCGTCGCTTCAATGCCTTTCACTGGCGTAATAAAAGCACACACTCCTTGGCCTTTGATATCGTGTGGAAATCCCACCACTGCCGCTTCGACAATATCTTCATGCAATACAATCGCGCTTTCAATTTCAGCTGTCCCTAGGCGATGCCCTGAAACATTTAAAACATCATCAATCCGTCCAGTAATCCAATAATCGCCATCTTCATCCAGACGTACACCATCACCCGTCGTATAATAACCAGGCGTAATATGAAAATAATTTTTTAAATATCGTTGATGATCGCCATAAACTCCACGAAACATTCCAGGCCACGGACGTTTAATGACTAATTGCCCCGTTGCCGCACCGTGCATCTCTTGATTTTTTTCATCTAAAATTGCCGGTTCAATACCATAAAAAGGTTTAGTAGCAGAACGCGGTTTCAATGGCCACTGCCCAGGAATAGGTGCAATCATAATGCCACCGGTTTCCGTCTGCCACCATGTATCGACGATTTCACAACAACTCTGACCTACCACTTCATAATACCATTGCCACACTTCTGGATTGATCGGTTCACCGACCGAACCTAATAAACGTAAACTCGTACGCTCAGTAGTTTGTAGAAAACTATCGCCTTCTCGCATCAAAGCACGAATCGCAGTCGGCGCCGTGTAAAAAATATTAACTTGGTGCTTATCGATAATTTGCCAATAACGAGAAGCATCGGGATACATGGGCGTACCTTCATACAGTAAAGTGGTTGCGCCATTCGCTAAAGGTCCATAGACAATATACGAATGTCCCGTGATCCAACCCACATCAGCGGTACACCAATAAACTTCGCCTTTTTGATAAGCAAAAATTTCTTGATGCGTCATCGCTGCGTACACTAAATAACCGCCAGTGGTATGCAAAACGCCTTTGGGTTTACCAGTAGAACCGGAAGTATATAAAATAAATAAGAGATCTTCCGCTTGCATGGATTCGGCAAGACATTCATCGGCGGCAGTGGCTAACAAATCGTCATACCAAACATCCCGTTGCTTCACAAACGGCACCGAATTACCGGTACATTTTACCACGACCACATGTCGCACGTCGGGACATTGCTTTAAGGCTTTTTCTACATTCGTTTTTAATGGGGTAATTTTGCCGCCACGAATACTTTCATCAGCTGTAATAACAATATCGGCGCCGGCATCGATAATGCGATCTTTTAATGCTTCTGGAGAAAAGCCAGCAAAAACCACCGTATGGATAGCACCAATACGAGTGCAGGCTAACATAGCGACAACGACTTCAGGAATCATCGGCATATAAATACAAACGCGATCGCCTTTATTAACGCGCAAGGATTTTAAAGCATTAGCAAAACGACAAACGTGTTGATGTAATTCACGGTAAGTTAAACGCCGACACTGCTGAGGATCGTCACCTTCCCACAGAATTGCAACGCTATCACCCTGTTTCGCTAAATGCCTATCTAAACAATTGTAACTAACATTTAATTCCCCACCGTCAAACCAACGGACATTGGCGGAGTTTAACTCTCCTGATTGAACAGTATGCCATTGTTTAAACCAAGTTACGTATTGATTAGCTTGCTCAGCCCAAAACCGATCGCTATCATCAAGCGAACGCGGGTAATCCTGCGGGTAATTTAACATGAATAGCATCCGTCAATAATGATACTGAGGCATTGATAAAAATCATAATTTAATCAGGGAAATTAGGTATT
>JACCDV010535941.1_pt1 | contig 31652 bp, 32 predicted proteins | sample 7446131 | NCBI WGS metagenome assembly JACCDV01 (sample SAMN15323448, study PRJNA562643) | freshwater metagenome | isolation source: river surface water | place: USA:Blue River Watershed | collected 2017-08-17 | reverse complement strand
GTTGAACAAAAAATTAAATTGAATAAAATATAAGATATTAGCAAACAATAAAAAAAATTTACAAGAATTAGATACTCAAGAAAAAATATAGAAAGCTTGTTTCACAATGATTTAAAAATAAAATTGTCTTATTATCAATGAGGTTTTACTGAATTTAATTTGATCAATTGTTTCAAATTATAAATATTAACCAATCCTTGGAAGATCACATCAATCATTTTTATAACAGAAAAATGAAGTTGTTTGAGTATTCTCCAAGATTTAAGGCTGGAGAAGACATGCTCTACCTTGATTCATTTGAAAAGAGATTTTTTTTCAGCAAGAATGGCCGCTTGCTTTCACACATTGTGAAACATGCCTATATAGGAATGTGATTTTAATCATATTGATGATTCTCAATGATATGTTTATCATATTAAAAATATAGTCTATTCGGAAAACTTGTGGCAAATAAAAATCGATGAAAAACTAAAATTTATGGGTATTTTTTAAATCTTTTCAATTAACTTTCCACAGGTTGTACTGAATAGTGATATAGCATGATTATTTATGATACTTTTTCTGTTGCACCCTTTTTTGAATTGTTGTCATTGCATGAATTAAAAAATGTTCATCAATTGAAATGATTGATGAGGCTTTATTTTTATTTTCTAATAAAGTCACCGATTCAATGATATTCATCTTTTCTTGCTTCAGTTTATTTTTAAAATTTTCACTTAATTTGAGATGTTTACAGGAATGATGAGGAGTATCACTTTTTTGAATAAAATAATCAATAAAAAAAGATTGATTTTCTTTCATTTTCATAAAATATTGACCAATCGTTTTTTGTTCAATAAAAAAATAAAAATCATGATCTTGATAATGATCTTGAATCATTTCATTTAATTTATCACTTGCTTGATTTTTATAACAGACAAATACTTCATCCCAGGACAATTGACCTGAAAATATTTTAATAAAATAAATATTGAGATTATCCATTCCTGACCCATCATTAAATTTTTCGATTTATTTTTTTACCTTTATTTTCCACCAAACCACTCATAATCAATAATTCTTCATACTTAGATTGAAATAGTGAGAAATTTTTCAAGTTTTTTTCTAAAAATATTTTTCCATTTAAATAAACGTCTCCCAATATTTCATCTTTTTCATATTCAAAAATCTTTTGTTTGAAAAAATTTTGAATATATGTTTTTTCTTTAAGTAAAAATTTTGATTTATCTATTTTTTCTAATATTTTGATATTGTTATTTTCATAACAAAAAATACAATTAGGATAATTTAATTTTTTTTTCTCAATTTGAAAACATGATTTTAAAACAGTCATATCATGAAAAATAATATTGATATGGTCTTGGAGCGATATCATGTCTTCAGGGCTATATCTTTCTTTTTCTAAAATTGATTTAAGACTCATGCTTTCGATAGGATAAAACTCAAAGGTATTCGATTTTATTTCTATCGAATTTTCATCTTTGATGATATCATAGATATCTGTCTGTTGATTATTTTCATAATAGAAATTTTTAGATTTTTTTATAATATTTGAATCAAAAATATTTTTAAAATTATCAGAGACATTTATCTTTGCTTCTTCTTGTTGTTGAGATAACCAACAAAAATACTTCTCATTTTTTTTATGTACCCAATTAAAATAGGAATATTGCTCTAAGTCTGTACATAATTGATCAAAATTATTAATCACAATTTCTTTTTTTCTATATTTTTGAGTTAAATTCAAAATAAAGTTGCAATCATATAATTTAGTTTTTTGATTTTTAATCCCTATATAATGATTAAAATCTAACATAGAAAAACCATTTTCACTTTGAATAGTTTGTAATGTGCCACCATTTTGTTTTCTTTTTATATGATTATATATGTTATTAATAAGATATTCTCTCATATGAACGGCAGTATTGTCCAATACTGTCAAATGAATTTCTCCATTTTCCTTTAATTTTTCATTTAAAAGATCAAAAGTTTGCAATGTGCTTTGATGATTAAATTGACGCATAAGCCCTTTGTAATTTTGTTCATATTGATAATAAATTTTTTCTATTAAATTGATTTCATTCATATTTTTTTTGTTTTTTTAATATTGAGATGACCTGAATCGTTCTCAGTTAAATTCATTTGTCCTAAAATCATTTTTTCTTGAAACAATATTTTGAATTGTTCATAGTTTTGAATATTCTTTTTAAGAAACATCATTTTATTATGATAATTTTCTTCAAATTTACCCACATAATCTTGCTTGATTGATAAATCTTGATTCAACAAATCATGCTTATATAATAAAATTGGTTTATTATTTTTATCAAAATTCTTTTTAAAAAAAATGACTGATTTATTTTTTTCTTGATCAATATGAACGACCAGATTATTTCTGATTTTGTATTGACTCAGCTCTTCCTCTATTAAGAGGACTAACTTCAATATTTCTATCGTATGAGCATATTCATATCTTTTTTCAAGTAATGGCAATAAATCTTGTTGAGGTAATAAAATGGTATTGCACATATCTTGTTTTTGAATTTTTTTCACTTCTTTCCAAGTACGCCTATCATTTGTTTCTTTCAATAATTTATTTTCACATTCAATCACAGGAATATAAGCACTCACTGGCTTTATATTAAGATTTAAATCATTCTTTACTTCTTGTTTTTCATCAACTTTTTCATCAACCCAATCATACAAGCTATATTCATTAAAAATGTCCATTAATTGAGATAATGATGAAAAAACTTGTTGTCTTTCTGGAAATTTATTTTGGAAATTATGTACAAAAGTATTGAAATTTTCTTCATATTTTGTGTTTTTAGGTAACAATGTTGACCCATTCATATTGACCTCATAACGATTACAATAAAAGGGGTCAGTTAAAAATTTATTTTTTGTTGTTTGTCCTGTCATTTGGAAAACTGTTTTATTCAGGATATTTTCAATGACATCTAAATCATTCATTTTTAAACAATCAATCACCCAGTTCTTCAATTTAGATTCTTTTTGCTCTCTTTTGAAAACTTCCAATATACGTCTTGCTTGTTGTATTTCGGTTAAATACCAATATTCTTGATATTTTTCCTGATATTGTATTAATAATTTTTTTAAAGCTGCAATTTCATTCATAATTTAGTTATTTTCTTTTCATCCATATATTCTATCAAATTTAATTCATGTTTCAATTTTTCATTTAAAAATAAGTTTTTCATGATAGATAAATCTTCACTCAAGATGTCTTTAATATTATTAGAAGATTCATCAAATATTTGTTCAATTGATAAGAATATATTTTTTTTAAAATGGTCAATAATCTCTTTTTCTATTTGAATAGCTTGAATATTTTGGGGGGTAAAACTTTGAAAAAAGTTTTGTACATTAAAAGTATGAATATTCCAATATCTGTTTTGAATAGCATCTTTAAAAATTTTTTCAATTGTTGTTTTCATGGTATGAACATCAAACACAGTATCAGGATAAATTTCAAATTGTTGCTCAAAATTAAAATGAAAAACCCTTAAATCAATTTGTGCTTTATGATAAATATTATTTTTTGAGGTAAATTGCAAGACATCAACTCTTTGTGATTGTTTATGTAACATTTTTTTCATCTTAAATGATAAACATTTAAAAATATTATTTTCTTTTAAAAAAGGAATGATAATATTCATCTCATAGATATAATAGTTGTTGTTTTCTTCAAGTTGATGTATCAAGAAAATGTGAAAGAAATTTTTTTCAATCAAAGAGTTAATCTGATGCTCCATATCTTTTTTATTTTCTTTTATAATTTGTGCAAAATATATTGTTTTTTTAAAAAAATCTTCTTGATACATTCTACTCTCTAAACAAGATTTCAATTTTTTTAAATCTTCATTTGTCTCATTCATTTTCCAATTATTGAGCACTTTATCTAATCCTGAGATAAACAAAGGATCAATTTGAATTTCATAAAAATCGTTTGTATTAAATTGATAATATGGATTTGTAATTCTTATTGTCTGATGAAGTGTACAATAATTTTTAATTAACTGATTTAAATCATTGAAACGATAAATAGAAGGAGTCAATAAAACAGTATTTAAATTTAAATCTTCTTGTGAAAAATAATGTTTACAAGATTGTATATTGAGTGTAAAGTTATCTCTTATGCTTATTAATTGATTCTCAAAAGTTAAGTTTTTAAAATTGAAATTCATTAACAAATATTCAACGCATTCATGAATATCATAAGGTATGATAATCGAAAATGTATAATTTAAAACTTGATTTTCATTTTCAACTTCATGACTGACCATCACATGACCTAAAGCCTTTAACCATAGCTCTTTTTTTTGAGATAAAAAAATATTTTTTAAAGCACTTAATTGCTCAAAAACCTCAAATGTATTAAATAGATTGGTTTTCATCTCATGATTATAAAAAAAAATTATAAAAAAACAATAGAAAAAATTTTTTATAATTTTTTTTACAATAACTATTGACAAATTGCAATAATTATTGTCAAATAGTAAAAATCAAGAAAAGGATTTTTATGAGCGAGTATAATATTCAAGAATTAGCAAATAAGGTAAATTCTCTTTTAAAGAAAGAAGAAAATCTTTTATTATCTATAAAAGACTCAAGAATTTCTGTTGAAATTACTGAACGCAGAATCAGAGATTATATGAGCAAGGGTCTATTAGAAAAGCCTTTGCAAGATGGAGGGAAAAAGTGGTTTAACGATCAACACGTTGAGCAACTAAAAGCAATTAGAACGCTGCAATTACAAGGTATCAGTGAAAGTGTGATTAAGGATGGTTTATCAAAATCATTAGAAAGTTACACATCCACAGAAATCATGAAAAAAAACGATGCATTGGATTTTTTAAACAGTTTATCTAGTCAATCTGCATCATCATTGAATACTCATTTTAATGCTCCAGTATATGCAGCAACTACCAGTCAGCTCCAGGGGCCATTATCTGAAGTTATTGAGAGTGGTCGTCAATTAACAAACACTCAAAGCATGATTTCAGAAAATAAATATAAGATTTCAAGTGTATCAAACTCTAGAAAATCAAAAGTTTTTGAAGATTTTGATATTTTGAATAAAGATATGATGCACATGAGGTTTTCATCCGAAATTGATCAAGCAACGAGAGAAGAAATTCTTATTTATTTAGAGAATAAACTTCAAAATTTAACCAACCAAAAACGAAAAGGAGACTAAACTATGTTAAATTTACAAATTATAGAAGAAAAAAACGGTATATACGCAAATCAACAAGAAAAGAATATTTTATTCAAGGTTCAAGGAAAAAAAGACTCTATTATTCAAAAAGAAAGAGCCCCCGTTAATGTTTGTTTTGTGATAGATATTTCTGGTTCGATGAATGATCCATGTCATCACAACCAAGAGAAGCAAAATTTGAATATACATCATGTACTAGGCAACCATCAATCAGGGTTTGAAGCTCATCATTATTATCATAGGGAGACTAAGTTAAGTAAGGTCAAAACCGCTCTAAAAGGTTCATTATCTGAGTTCAATGCACAAGACACAGTGTCTATTGTTTTATTTAGTTCAAATGCTCAAGTCTTAAGAGAAGGCATTAAAATGACAGATGAAAACAAGCGTATGCTTTCTGGATTAATTGATAGCATCATGGCAAACGGTGGCACGAATATTTATGACGGCTGGCTGACTGGTGCAAAAGAAGTTGCAAGAAAATTAACAGAACAAAGCTTAAATCGTGTTTTGTTGCTAACAGATGGTGAAAACAACCAAGGTATTCAAGATGTATCACAAATTTGCAGGGATATTGCTAAAACGAATGAGAAAAATATTTCCTTGAGTACTTTCGGTGTTGGTGATAAATTTAATGAAAAATTTTTACAGCAAATTGCCACCGCAGGTGGAGGAAACTCGTACTATATTGAAAAACCAGAACAAAGTTATCAACTTTTCAAACTTGAATTATCTGGTCTGTCTAACTTAGTTGCATCAAAAGTTATTTTATCAATTGATCTACATGAAGGCTATAAGGAATTGATAACCTTTAAAAATAAAAACCAATTTTCAAATCATGATAATAGTTGGAATTTGACTAACTTAGTTGATGGGCAAACAATTGATGGTATTTTCTCAATGAGTTTTTCTTCAAAGATGTTTGAAAACTTTCAAAATATTCAAGAAATAAAATTAGGTAAAATTAATATTACGTATCAAGATGGTGAGAATCAAACAAAAACACTTTCTTCTGAGTTCAGATTGAAAGTCAAAAACAAAGCAGATTATGATAATCAAGAATCTCATTCAGAGTTTAAGGTACAAGATTTACTGATTTCAATTGCTCAAAAAGAAATGGAAGTCAGTGAAATGATTAAAAATGGCAATCGCAATGGCGCACTTAACATCATGGGAGCAAATGCAGCCAACTTAGAATCATTGTATAAAGCAACAGGTGATAATCGCTTATCATTAGCTAGTGCTACCTTGCAAGGACAAATGGCACAATCGAGTCAGCAATCATTAGAAGCTTTTAGTAAATCAATGTCCTATTCATCATATTCAAGACGTACTGGTAAATTATGATGATAAAAAATATTTTATGAAAGTTAAAAATCTCCATTAGGAGATTTTTATTATGATGCTATAAATTTATCAATTTATGTCTTGCTTTCTACAGATAATTCTTGTTTAACAATTTGCGTTGGTAGAACACTTGATTTTTTGATTTCTTTCATTTTAAAATAAAGATAAAATACTGTAAAAAAATGCAATCCACAAAGCAATAAAATGACATTGACAACATTCCAAACAATCAAATGTAGCTTAAAAATCTTGAACCATTGATTAGAAGCAAAAATATACCACGCGCAATAGCCTAAGAAGAAAATACCAACAGGTATCGCTACAATCATGATAAAAACAGCAAAACCAAGAGCATCATGAAAACCATGTGATGTAAAAGACAGAAAACCTAGAATAATCGCAAGTAATGTAAAAATAAAAAATATGACTGCCGGATAAACCAAAGACCAATCAAAATATCTTTTCCAATCTTTGTCTAAATCTTGAGACCATTGCATATTTTCCATGTTTATTCCTTTTTAATAAAGTAAAAATAACTGAAATAATTTCAAAGTCAATGACTCAGCATATCAATCATTTGCTTTTTATCCAATAAAAAATCAATCAATTGATTGCCGGAAATCAAAACAATTTTATCTTTGTTTTGCTTGAATAATTCTTTACTGCTATCCCTTGTTTTTCCAGTGTGAACAAAAATAGCTTTATAGCATTTTTTTTCCCTACTTTTCAGCAACAACGATTTGACATCTTGAAGTTGAATGTAATCTTGATATCTTTTGCACTGAATGTATACTTTTCCTTGAGATGTATGAAAAATTCCATCAACTCCCCCATCACCTGAATAAGATTTATTTCTTGTGACCCTTAAATTTTGATTTTCTACTGCCGTTAAAATAAGCTCTTCAAATAAATAAGGATTGACTTTTTTAAGATAATTCATGATTCTCCCATATTGATTAGGAAATTGCTCATGAATTTCTTGTATTTTCTTTAAGACTTGCTTTGATTTTCTCACATGATAACGATGTCTGACATGATGAAATAATCTAAAAAAATTTAATACTCTTGATATGATTTTTTTTATTTTCATAACTTTATTTTTCTTTTAGGTTGATCGTTGCTAGGTGATAATTCCATATTGATTAAATAACTTTCAATGATAGGACTTTTAAACTCTTCTGCCTCTTCATCATCCATGATGATGTGATAAATGTCTAACATATGATCATCTTTCTTCATTTTTTCATACAGTGTTTTCATTAATTCCAATTTATTAAAATTAAGGTTAAAAAATAGTGTTTGTTCATATATATTTTTCATGCAATCCACAAAATCGCTGTGAATGGTTGTTTTCTTGATTTCAAAATCATAAATGGTATTCAGCACATGATGCTTTAAGTCTTCTTTTTGAATAAACTGATTAAATTCAGGATTTAATGTGATTGAAAGCTTGTTTGGATATTTTTTTTGATTTTGAACATGATGCATAAGACTTTTCAAAGCTGATTGAATCACTGGTATAATTTCTTTCTCTGGTAGTATATTACTTTCGTAGTTTCGTTTAATCAATTCAATATTCGATGCAATTTGTTCGTATTCATTGGCGTATGGATTTATTTTAAGAATTTGACGGTGCATATCTGGTAAATGTTTTTCCATGACCTTCTTAAACTCTTCATCTTTACCATGATAATATTTATTCAACAAAAATTTAGATAATTGATAATAATCATGTAACCAATCATTTTTTTTAAGATATTGAGTCAGTTTTTTATAATTTAATCCATCTCCATTTTGACTATAAACATGTCTTTCACATACATTTAAAAATGCTTCAAATTTTTTCTTTGAACTGACTTTTCTATGAAAAAGATTTAAAAGGTCATCTGATTTAAAAATATTTAATTTACTTTCTTCAAATAAAGTATCCCAATTACCTTTGTAAAATTTATTCAATATCTTTGAATCATGAGGAATATAATGATGATATAATTCTTTAATATCTGAATTGTTAAAAAAATCATCATTAGAAATAATATTTTTCTTTATCAAGAATTCAATAAAATCCAATCCTTTTTGATGGTTAACGATTTCTCTTCCACGATATATAATAAACTTTTTTTCACCTCCTAAAAAATGCAACAACTCATCAAAAAGATGATGATGCAAACAAAATCGAATCATTTTATTCTCAGGTGTACCTCTATAATATATATTTTCTTTATTTTGATGATAATTTTTTAAATCATTTTTTCTTTTTTCTTTATTTTTTAAATATTTATCCACAAATTGATCAATAAAATTTTCTCTTAAAGATTGATATTTTTCTAATCCTTCAAAAGGATGCCCATAGATAATTTGATTTATACTTTGCTCGCTCTTGAAACTATCTTCCAGGCCCAAGTTTTTCATATCTTCTATGATTTGATCACGATATTGATAATTAAATAAATTAGATATGATAAAATGATAGGACTCAACTCTATCTTGTTCTTTTTGTTCGATGTACATAAAATGATTATATAATAAAAATAATGAATTTCAATATAAAGTAAAAAGCAATTTTTATTTTGTAAAATAGCTAGCCTTTTATCTTTTTCTTAAAATCATTATTTTGACATTTCTACTTATTTTTTTAAATCGATAAAAGCTTTTAGCTTTTGGATTGATAATGAAAGTTTTTATCTACATTTTTTTATATTTACTCCCGATAATAAGTAGAGCAGAAAATCAAACATACATTTTACAAAGTGGCCCAATTTCCAAAACACCTATTATCAGTGATGCCACATTCAAAAGAATTTCTGCGAAAAATCCTTTGGAAAACAAAAATTTCACCATCAACGATAAAGCTGTATTGGATAAAAAATTTAAACAAGTGATTGAAACACTTCAAAAAGAAGGAATTTTTCAAAAGATAAAATCAATTGCTCCCAAATATGATGTATCTCCTGAAGCGGTTGCAGCGTGTATCATTGGTGAGCATGTTTTCAATGTGACGTTAACAGATTCTTTTCAGAATTATTTCATCAGTATTTATTCTAAGTGGTTAGATAAAAGTAATGAAGTCCAGAATATTTATCTTCAATTATTAAAAGAGCCAGAAATACAGCAAATTTTATCAACAAACGAAACTGATTATGAAAAATGGAGCAATGTTTTTGAAACCTATAATTATAAATTCAGAGGTAGGAAAAATTATCCACAAAAAAACTTCCTCTTTTCTTTTTTCAATCCAGTAGGTCTTGGTCTCACGTATGGACTAGGACAGTTATCTCCTATTCGCGTTTTGTTAACCAATGATATTGCTGTTGAAAAAAATCACATGAAAAAAATTAACCCAGAAGAAACCAATGAATTGTATTTTGCCACTCTGGATATAGATACCAACATCAACTATGTTTCAGCCAGTGTTTTAGCATCTATCATCAATTATCAAAAATATGCAAACTTTGATATTTCTCAAAATATTGGCGTTATTGCAACATTGTACAATTTAGGTGATGAGAAGCGTAGGGCAAAAGAATTATTTCAAAAAAATAAATTACAACAACAAAGTCATCAACCAATCATTCTTCCTTCTGAAAATTTCTATGGATGGTATATGAACATCAAAGAGCAAGAAATCAAAAAATTATTTTCTTCATAATATTTACAAAATCCCAAACAATAGTAAACTATTGTCATGAGAGAAAAAATTATTGCCAGAGATAACGAGCATTTAAAAAAGCTTATTTCAAAAGAGATTTATGCTTATGGAGAAAACTGTGACTTGAACCATATTGATATAAGAAATATCAAAAATATGAGTGGATTATTCAAAAAATCTTCTTTTAATTTTGATATATCTTGTTTTAATGGAGATATATCAAAATGGGATACTTCTCATGTGAAAAATATGGCTATGATGTTTATGAAAAGTAAGTTCAACGGAGATATATCAAAATGGGATACCTCTCAAGTAACAAGCATGTATTCCATGTTTTATGCTTCTGAATTCAATTCAAATATATCCAAATGGAATACATCATCTGTTAACACAATGTCTTATATGTTTACGCACTCTCATTTCAATCAAGATATTTCCATTTGGAATACATTAAAAACCAATGATATGTTTATGATGTTTTCCAATAGACAAATAGTTGCTTCTAGGGATGGTATTCAAGAGTTGAATGTACCATATTGGTATGGACTCACACTGGATGAAAGAAAAGATTTATTTCACATGTATTCAAAGATACATGAAGAAAAAGAGATCATTGAAAATTCTCTTCAATCATCTCTTTTGTCTCATCAGCCTAAAAAAATCATTAAGCTTTAATCAAAATTCACTCAGTAATAATCAATGTTTGATTATAATTTCTTTCAATTCTAACTCTTTGGCCGGGTTGATAATAACCATTTTCAGCCACATTAAACACAAGAGTTTGTCCATCATTGGTCAAGATTCTTAATTGTTTTGCATTTTGCGTATAACTGGGACCAGAATTATAACCTGCTGCTGCTCCCATTGAACCTAAGATAATTTGAGACGCTGTACGACCATTACCCTTACCAATAAAGCTTCCAACACCAGCACCTAAAGCAGCGCCCAATACAGCACCACCAGGATTTCCCTCTTTGGTTTGTACGGTGATATAGTTTACACTTTGTACAACACCTCTTACCACGTTATTTTGAGGAGCTGAAGCACAAGCAGTCAGTGAGAGCAATGCTGTAATCACGATCATTTTTTTAAACATTTTAAACTCCAATAAAGGTTAAGTTATATGATAACGACATCATACAATACATTCTTATAAATATCAATACATGATGAATATACTTCTTTAATAACGCTTTTGATAAGAGTTGGTTGACTTTAATTGTGATGGCTCTATTTCCTCAAAATCAGGATAATCCATGTTTTTTTCTTGCAAATTTTCTGCAACCTTAAACAATGAATTCACCATCATATTAAAACCTGGATCAAATGGTGACATTTTTGCAACAAAAATTTGACTCAAAGATTTTTGTGCAATATCAAACGCCTTGTCTCTTGCTTTAAAAAAATATTTTTCATTTTCTCTTTTTTGTTGTGATAAACTATGTTTTTCCAATATTTTCATCATTTCAGTTGCAATGCCCTTGCCTCGTGCATCTTTTTTAACAAAACAATTGATTTCGCCCAAATAAAAGAGATCAATATCACTGGTTATTTTTTCTTCAAATAACTTTTTATGTTGACTTAAAAAATTTTGATGATGTGAAACAAGCTGAGGCATGAAAAGCTGAGATCCCTCTTTATTTTTTAAAATCTTGGTGATATCGATTTGACAAATCAGACAACCATTGATTTTATTATTTTCATCAAAAGATAAAACAATATATAATTTTTCATAATTGACTTTTCCGCAATAGAGTTGATAAAGATAACTTTCACCTCTGTTTTCAATGTTTTTATTATCTTCTTGAGAAGCATACATTTTTTCTTTTTTTAACATTGGAAATACAACATGCTGTGCTTCATGCACATTATCTTCATTCATTTCAATGATTTTAAAACTCATAATTTTTTCACAGACTTTTTAACCTCTGACAATCCTGCTTGCTCAAGAGTATTCATAATCGCAAACTCATCAATTTTAATTTGCAGGTCATGATATCTCTTGTGAATTCCCTGAGGAATAATTTCTTTCAAAGAAAACAGTAAAAATTTATTTATTTTCTTTATGTTTGATTCTTCAATTGTATTTTCACTCTCTATAGTCAACTTAAAATTATAATCTAAATTCAAAAATATAGTTGGTATTTGTTCTTGATAATTTCTCAATAATTTAGACAGTGATTGAACCAAATCTTCTTTGTTTATTTTGTAATTTTTTAATAAAACATTCAAGTGTTGTTCCTTGATTTGAAAACAACGTTTATCAATTTTTTTTTCAGTTTTCAATAAATTTTCATCTTCAACATAATCAAGCCCAGACCACAAATACTCATATTGTTTTGTATCTTTTACATTATTCTCAAAAAAATCTTTTATTTTTGTCAATAATTCCATTTTGTCTGTTGATTTTTGAATGCTGATTTCAATGAATTTTTTTAAGTGAGAAGGTTCATTATCAAGAATCATAAAATCAAGACCTTTTTCTAGAAATAACTCAAAAGAATAAAATTTGAAATAACGTTTAAGATCTTTTAAAAATTGTGTTTCATATATTAATTTTCCATTTTCCATAAAATCAACATTTTTAATGTTTATTTTTCCAACGAAATTGTTTAACATTTTTTTGAAATCAGGATATTGATAAAAATAATAAAAGAAATCAAGTTTATCTTTCTCATCTAAGGCTTTTAAGCCATAATGATTGCTTGCACCATAATGATTGTAAAAAGATGTAGAGTAATTATCTTGATTATCTCTTATTTGATTCAAATCAATAGATAATAAAACTCCCATTTTGCCAGTTTTATGAATAGATTCAATTTCTTGCATCAATTCAATGAAATTTTGACCTTTATTTTTTATATTTTTATAACTCATATTTTTTTAACCATTTTCCTATTATCCACCAGATTATCAGTTGATAATGACTTATTAATCATCATATTTTCAAAAACAATTTGTAATTTAGGATAAATTATTTTTGCAATTTGCTCAGAATGAACCTCACCATTTTTAATTTCCTCTACTGCAAAATCAATCAAATTTTCTAGCATGCATAAATACTTTTCTTTTTCGCACACATTATATTCAAATTTTATTTCCACATTTTCAGATTGTTTTATTTTATAAATGTCTGCCCCCCCTATCATTTTAATGACCGCAGCACATACATCAGTTAATAAATTTGTCGTATATGATAAAGAAGATTCAAACCCATAATTTTTATAAACATCTAAACCATTAAATTTCAATGATAAAATAGAAATTTCTTCTATTTTAAAGAGCTTTTTATTAGATTTTTCTGAATCATTTTTTACATAAACATCAGGAATAATTTGCGCCAAAAATTCTTCCCTTAAAAAACCAGGATTTTTTTGACTGAAATTTAAAATAATTGATTGATTATTTAATTTAAAATTATTAATTGTTAAATATTTAGTTAAAAGAAACTCTTTATTTTCGTCTTCTTTAAAATACAGTAAAATTTCCTTGATGTTAAAATTATTAAAACGATTGCTTTTTGATATAAATTTTAAAACCTGTTCTTCATTCCATTCTGTATGAAACTCTCTGACAACAGTATTTAATAAAGAATTATCATATTTTCCATAACTTAATTGCTGAAAAAATTTAAAAAATGCTTCTGCATGAGTTTCTTTATATTTTTGAATAAATTTTATATTTATTTCTTGATATGCTCCAAAGAATTTTGGTGTTAAGAATTCTTCAGAAAATTCTTTTTTTTCTTTAAATATTTCAAATTCTTTATAAATTGTTTGATTTAAAATCATAGCATTTTTCGTATTGTTAAGTTCAATCAGTTGATGCTGCCCTCCAACTTTGCAATAAGGAAGTATTTTATTTTCTAATAAAAATTTTGCATATATTTGTTTGATAATGGGTTGTGCTTCTTGTATTTTCATTTACTTATTTTAAAATAAAAATAATATTTTGCAAGATATTTTCATAAATTATAGTACTTTACAAATATTTTACACATTAAAATAAAATTTTTTTGAAAATAAATCATAAATTTTTTCAGTTAAATCAAAATAATTTTTCTATGATAAAAACCAAAAATTCTTTCCCTAGAATTTATTTTATTTTTTTAAATTAAGAATCATTTAATAATTATATGTTAAAAATTCAATATCAATAAAAAGGTAAATACTTTATGTTCAAAAAAATTATATCTTATGCTGCAATAACAATTGCAAGCCTCTTTCCCCTCAATTCATTTGCTGCTGAAAATACAAAATTCTTAGAGCCCGAACAAGCGTTTAAGCTCAGTGTCAGTAAAAAAGAAAATATTGCAGTTCATTTCGAAATTGCTGATGGATATTATTTATATAAAGAAAGAATATCAATTGATAATCAAAAATTATCAAATGCTTCAGAAAAAAATAATTTAGCATTTAGTCTACCAGAAGCACAAAAAAAATTCGATACCAATTTCAATAAAGAAGTTGAATACTATAAGCATAATTTAGACTTTTCAATCAAAGAAAATAATTCTCCCACCAATCAACCTTATTTGCTCAAAATAAAGTATCAAGGTTGTGCAAGTGCTGGTCTTTGTTACAGTCCTATGCAAGCTTTTTATGAAGTCAACAAAGATTCAATTAAGAAAGTAGACGAGTCTTCTTGGAAAACAGTCGAAGAAAAAGACATTATTAATCAAACATCCAACACAGTTGTAAAAGAAGAAAAAAGCAGTGATAGCATTAACAGTGCTCTTCAATCTAAAAGCTATTTAACTATTATGGGAGTTTTCTTTATTGCTGGCTTACTACTTTCTTTTACACCATGTGTTTTACCGATGATTCCTATATTATCTTCCATTATTGTTGGACAAAAAGAAACTCCAACCAGAATGAAAGGCTTTTTATTAGCCTTGAGTTATTCATTAGGTATGGCAATTGTTTATACATTGTTTGGTGTCACAGCAGGCATGATGGGTGAAGGTCTTGCTGCCTGGTTACAAAACGCATGGGTTTTAGGTGGTTTTGCCATTATGCTTTCTTTATTTTCATTATCCATGTTTGGTTTTTATGAATTACAATTACCATCATTCATTCAAAGTAAGGCAACTGAGGCATCCTCAAAGATGGAGGGAGGTAGTTTCAAGGGTACATTCTTGATGGGAGGATTGTCTGCTTTAATTGTTGGCCCCTGTGTTGCTGCTCCTTTAGCTGGTGCTCTTGTCTATATCAGTCAAACCAAAGATTTGGTTATTGGTGGCTTGTCATTATTTTCTTTAAGCTCAGGAATGAGCGTACCATTGTTATTGGTTGGAGCAAGTGCTGGTACATTATTGCCACAAGCAGGTTCATGGATGGATAATATCAAAACATTCTTTGGATTTTTACTTTTAGGTGTGGCAGTATGGATGATTAATCCTGTTTTACCGACAGCAGCAACCATGATTTTGATTGCTTTCTTGTTAATACTTGCAGCAGTTGGACTGTGGAACAATAATGGTTCAGATAAAATGAATATCATTAAAAAATCTATTTCATTATTGATTGCTACGATTGCTTTCATACAAATCATAGGTGCTTTTGCAGGTGGTAGTTTGACTCAACCTTTTGCTAACTTAAAAAGCTCTACTAACAACATTAGTAACACAAAAACCAATACAGATACCATTGAATTTGAAAAAATAGCTTCAAAAGACTTGTTGTCTTACATTGCAAAAAATAAAGATAAAACCATCATGGTTGATTTCTGGGCTTCATGGTGTGTATCATGCCAAGAAATGGAGCATTTAACATTTAATCAATCTAATGTCTTATCAGCCTCAAAAGATATGATTGCAATCAAGGTTGATGTAACAGATAATACAGCAGATGACAGAGCACTAATGAAAAATTTTGGTTTGTTTGGACCTCCAGCTATTTTATTTTTTAAAGATGGACAAGAAGTATCCAGTCATCGTTTAATTGGATTTGAAAAATCTGAAGAATTCACCCAAAGATTAGAAAAAATTCGTTCTGCAAATTAATTTAATTATAAGGTTTTTAAGATACGATAACAAAATGATCAAGGAATTATATTTATGAAAAAAATAAACAATTTAAAACTCATACCATTTTTAGTAAGCACATTAATGGCACCGCAAGTTTTTGCAGCAGATCCTATAGCTGGTAAAACATTGTATCTCAACACAACACCGATGGCTTGCTCAGTTTGTCACGGCACAAACGTTGCTTTAAATCAATCTAAAATTTTGAAAGGGGCTAATAATCCAGCATCTATTACAAGTGCAATTAATGGAAATGCTGGTGGAATGGGAATTTATAAAACCACCTTAAATGCAACACAAATAGCAGATATTGCAGCATTTATTGCCAATCCTAATGCTGTGGCGACTACACCAGGATTTTCATTATCGACTTCTTCCTTGAATTTCTCAAGTCAAACAGTGGGCACATCTACTTCACAAACTGTGACTGTGAGCAATCCTGGAACAGGACCATTAAATTTATCTGCAATTAATTTAGGAGGAGTTAATTCTACTGAATTTACAAAAGCAGGGACATGCTCAATAACCACACCTGTAGCAGCAGGAGGTAATTGTACTGTAGTGACCACATTCAGTCCTACAACCGCTGGCACAAAATCTGCTAGTTTAAGTATCACACACAATGCAACAGGAAGTCCAAGCACAGTGACATTGAGTGGCACAGCTATTGCTGCAACTGCTCCTGCAATCAGCTTATCTCATACAGCTTTTTCTTTTGCCAACCAAGCAGTAGGCTCAACATCAACAGCACAAACATTAACTGTTTTAAATACAGGTACTGCCAACTTGAACTTATCCACTATTTCATTGACAGGAGCCAATGCATCAGAATTTTCTCAAGCTACTGGGACAACTTGTAATGCTGGTACAGTTTTAGCACCCAATGCACAATGTTTGTATCAATTCAACTTTAAACCTTTAAGTATTGGCTCTAAAACAGCAAGCATATCGATTGCTCACAATGCTCCTAATAGTCCATCAACAGCCAATCTTTCCGGTAGTGCTATTGCTGCTCCATCGCCTATTTTTTCTATCAACTCAACAGGCGTTAACTTTGGTAATCAAACCATCAATACAACAGCAACGCAAGCCTTAACAATCACCAATAATGGTGATGCAAACTTGAATTTAGGTGTCATTGGTATCACAGGTACAAACTCAGCAATGTTCACAAAAACAAACACTTGCGACAATCAAGTGATATTACCTGCTCAAACTTGCTCATTTTCCACCAGCTTCACACCAACGACTATTGGTGCTAAATCATCAAGCTTGAATATTGCACACAATGCATTGAATTTATCAAATACACTTTCAATGGCAGGTACAGGTGTAACAGTGACTCCTCCAAGTGCAGCTTTTGATTCATCAACATTTTCTTTTGGTAATCAAACCACCAATACAAACAGCACAAGTAAAACATTTACTTTAACAAACAGTGGCCCAGGTACATTGAATATAACTAGTTTAGGTCTTTCTAATGCAACAGATTTTTCTATCACAGGAGGCACTTGTGTTGCGGGTAGCAGCATTCCATTGAATGGTACTTGCACAGTTATCACACAATTTAATCCCACCTCAACAGGATCTAAAAATTCAGCATTGAATATTGTTTCAAATGCCTCTGGTGCTTTGTCTGCCAATTTAACAGGTACAGGCGTAGCTCCAGCTGCTCCAATCATTACCACATCAGTGAATTCATTAAGTTTTGGTTATCAAGCTATTAACACAGCATCAGGAGCTAAAACACTAACTGTTTCTAATACGGGTAATGCAAGTCTCTCTTTAATAGGAATGACTTTGGGTAATGGTTTTAGCAAAGATAATGCTAGTACAACTTGCTCTATTGGGGGTAACATTGTTGCTGGATCAAGCTGCAATATTGGAATTGTATTTAATCCAAATACATCAGCAGATTTTAACACAAGTTTATTGGTTGAATCCAATGCTGGCTCTAAAACAATTGGATTAACCGGTAGTTCAATCACAGTTACACCTATAGCAAGCTTGTCATCAATTGATGGTAATGATTTTGGCAGTGTGAACATCAACACAACATCAACTGCAAAAACATTCAGGATCACCAACACAGGTAGTGCTGTATTGAACTTCACTAGAATTGTTGCTTCATCCAATTTTGCATTGTCTCACAATTGTACTGCAAGCTTAAATCCTCAAGCAAGCTGTGATATTCAAGTGAACTTCACGCCAATCACTACAGGAATATTGACTGGCACCTTGACGATTGAACATAATGCAGGAATTGCTACAACTGCTAATTTAACAGGCACAGGTGTTGACCCTAACGCTAGCAATAACAATGGCGGAAATGGAAGTAACCCTACTCCAAGTAATCCTAATGGTACAAGTAATGTAGGAAATGCAGGTGGATGCTCATCATCTTCAGCTAATTATTCAAAAAATCAAAAAGTTGATCCAATATTCTTTGTGATGATTGGGATTGCCATGATTGGAATTTTAAGAAGAAAAATCAGATAATGATTAAAAAACCACTTCGGTGGTTTTTTTATTTTTCAATGAACATTCCGCAAGAAGCCTTGACATCAAATCCAACTCTTTGAACAATTTTTGATTCATGAGGCATTTCTTTTTGAATCAATTCAAATAATTGTTGTATTTGAACATCTTCACTCTCTAAACCTTGTTGATTAGAAAAAGGATTGTATCGAACCAGATTAAATTTCATTAAATGGTCAACATTATCCAAATATAATGCAGTTTTAAGTTTTTCCTTATAATTTTGAATGGCTTCAATAAGCTCAATACAGTCAGTTAAAGAATCATTTTCATCCTTAATGAAAGCCCAATGAAAAATTATTTTTTCTTGAGTGATAACTTGCCAGTTGAATAACTTCTCAAATACTTCTGAGGGATTAATCGCTTTAGGAATCCATCTTTTTCTAAAATTTTCATTGAGACTGTATAAACTATAATAAATTTGTACATGATAATTTTGAGATTTTGAAAATACCTCCCTTAATTCTTTCTCCTGCATTTCTTGAGGAAAAATACTGGAAATATTAAAATAGACGTTTTCGAAATAGGGATGGACAACATCACACAATGAATCAAAGATTTCTGTTGAATTATTGAGCATATATTGATTCGCCAAAGGCTCACCTCTTGCCATAAAATTAAAATGAATTTTTTCACACTCAGGGAAATCATGATGCAAAAAATAATCCATCAAATGCTGTGCTTGTTCAACATATTCTGATGTGGTGACATGATGAAATGATGTTTGTTTGGTTTGTGTCAAATGACAGAATCTACATGCTTTATTACAACCATCATGAGATGATAGATAAAAAATTGCATAATGATTTTCATCTCTTAAATTTTTTCTGATGACGATTCTGGATTCAACGAACTCTTCAAAATTATTTTTAAAAATAAAGTTGACTGAATAGTCTTGAAGGGATTTTTGTATTTCATGTAAATGAAGCATTTTTAATATCCTTGAAAATAAGATTTTATCATGAAATAAAAAATATTCAAAGTCATTTAATCATTTTTTCATTGTGGGCTTTCTTGTTTTTACAAAAAAAATACTATAAAATATTGATATAAATAAGGATGAACACATGAACGAACAAAATGATATCAAAGATAAGATTCTCAAATTATTTTTTGAGTCTTTACTCATTAGCTTCATGGGAATTTTCTCAGCCTATCAAGTATGGGAGTCATTGCTATCAGATGGTAGTACATCCAGCTTATTGCTATACGGTATTTGCTTGTTTATTTTAGCTGATGTTTCTATTAATCATAAAAAAAAGTTATTTCAAGCCATGAAAGAACATAAAGACAATGAAAAAAATGAATAAAAAAATTCTTATTTTAAGTGATTTGCATCTTGAATCATCCAACATGAAATTAAATGATATTGAGCAAGACATTATAGTCTTGGCAGGTGATATCTGTGTTGAAAAAGAAATGATTGTAGATTTTATTTATCGTAATATTCCTGAGGAAAAACCAATTGTTTTTGTCTTAGGCAATCATGAATATGAAGGCAGAATAGTTTCTCAAGTCGTCCCTCAACTCAATAAATTATTTACAGAAGAATTACCCAATCATCAAATTCATGTTTTAGATAACAAATCTGTTGTGATTGATGGTATCAAGTTTATTGGATCAACCCTTTGGTCTAATTTTGAATGTTTTGGCATTGATGCCAAAAAAGATATCATGGATTTAGCCGATAAGCTAATTATCAAAGGCCATCACATGTATGAGGAAAACCCATATTTTGGTCAAGGAAGTCATCCAAGATATCTAGAAGTCAATTCAAAAAAAGTTGAACAATGGTGTCAAGAAGCCATTGATTTCATTGATTATTCTCTCAAAGAAGAGTTTTTGGGACCGCGTATTGTTGTCACTCATTTTGCACCACATAAAAAATCTATTTCAGAAGAATACATGAAAAAATCCAACAGTGCAGAAGACAAGATGTACAACATGTTAAGTGCCTTTTGGGTCAATTCACTGGATAATCTCATGGGATTTTCTGATTATTGGATACATGGTCATGTTCACCATTCTTTTGATTATCAAGTAGAAGGAACGCGAGTTATAAGTAATCCAAGAGGAAATTCTTTATTTTTTGATATGCCAGGAAATACATCTTTTGATAAATCAAAAACCATTGAAGTAGAATTGCCTCTTTATTCCTTGAATCAATCTAGCCATAAAACGCTTAAACCATGATTTCAATCCGTCAAGAGCATGCAATCTTAAATAAACGTGTAGTTTGGATAATCAGCATGCCCGCTAAAGCACAATATCCATATACACTCCTTTTATCCAAAGTATCAGAAGCTATTAAGCCCATGACAGAAAATAATCATATTGGTGAAGGTGCATCGATGAATGATTTTTTAAAAAAACAAAAGGGAGTTCGCTTCATTATCAATGCTGGATTCAATCATTATCGTCACAATTTTTATTTTTGGCCTCATCAAAGATATCATCTGGGAGACCCTGTTGGTCTTGTGAAGATCAGAGAGCATTATTTTGAGGATACACTGACATTAGATGGCTATGGATTTTTTACACAAAAAGATAAAAATCATACTTGGAAAATTCAAAACATCAATGAATTATCTCTTCATAATAAATACATTTTAGGCTGTACGCCTTTATTGATTCACAATAAAAAATCTCTAGATTTAAACACTCTGAATATGACCTCATCTCAAAGAATTAATCCACCTAGTTTTTTAGGGCATGGAAAAGAAAATCATGCACGTACATGCGTTGGCTTAGAAAATGATCAACTATATTTTATATTAGTTGAAGAGTGTGACGGTCAAGGTGGTTGTACTTTAGCAGAGTTACAAGAAATAGGTACAAAACTTAATTTTGATTTTTTGTTAAATTTAGATGGAGGAGGCTCGTCTCAATTTCAATTCTGGAATGGAGAAAAATACATTGGCAACAAAATTGAAAAAAAAGACCAAGAGCGTATCCTTGGTCATGTGATTGTTTTATTTGATAAAACTTTAATTTAATTTTAAAAATCACTTCACTTTTTTTTCTCTTTTTCATCGTCTGAATCAGGTATAATGGCATCTACCACTGCACCTGTGGTTTTGACTGCAATCTTGGCTCCTGTCGCAACAGTTGTCACTGCTAAGTCAGCAACAGCAACCACCGCACAACCAGACAAAATTGAAGAAAGAGCAAGCAATAAAAATATTTTTTTCATTTAAATTCCATTCATTGATGATTTAATTCGATTATTAAACAATTGTTATAAAAAGTCAAATTTACTTCTTAGGCTTATGAGTCGCTTGATAGACTGCTGCTTGTTCTTGTGGACATTTTTCTGCATCATGCTCGTAAGCATCATCACTATCAATTGACTCATGCATATAACCTACTCTTTTTATGATTTTTCTTTGAATATCTATCAATTCTTGTTCTAACATTTTGGCTAACTCTCCATTTGTACTAGCTCTTTTTGTTTTTGAAAAATTTTCCAATCGGTTGACAATTTCTTGTTTCATAGATTTAATATTGTTGATTTCAAATTGTAAATGCTTCATTTCATGTTGTGCAGTATTTTGTTTGGTACAAGCAAAAGTAGAAATTTCAGTAGGAATATACATAATTGGACGATAATTAATAAAAATTTCTGCTGCTTTTAAAGCATAGCCATTTTCAGTATATATCGTTGCCAGTGATTTTGCTGAAATTGCCATTCTTGCTTTGAATAGCCCTGTAAAATTAGGGTCGGCTGCATTAGGATTTAATGCATAAATTTCCTCTTGTGATTTATCTGTCACAACCTTTAAATCATCCATAGAGATATTTAAGTTGATACCTTGGGTTATATGTATTTTTTGATTAACGTCATTTAACTCTTGTATTCTTTGAGTCATATTTTGAGCATGTACACCTTGATTCAAAAAAATTCCAATGAAAAAAATAGAGCTTGTTAAAAAATTTTTATAATTTATAGTTTTATTCAATATCATTTCAAGTTGTAATAGTTACAACTGAATTAAAACTATAAAATATTTTTAATTTTGTCAATAATAATTTTGATTATTTACTATTTGATATATAATTATTTTGTAATAAAATGTATATACTAACGATTAAAAACATATGAATGAACTTCAACAAATTGGAAAAATAAAAATAAATCCTCCATTAAACTCCAAAGAGTTTTTCTTTTTGAAAAATTTTTTAGAGAAACTTCACTCTTTTGATTTAATGGATGTAGAAGAAAAAGATTTATATTGCATGGTTTCACTACCATACTCTGAGTATCTGAAAGATAAAGGATATCAATTAGCACAACAACAATATAGGCAAAAGCCAAGTTATAGTTATTCATGGACTGGACTCCAATTAATTGATGCATCATCTATCAAATTACAAGAAGAAAAGCATGCTTTGAGAAATATTAGTCATATTTTTCCTTTTTTACATGATAATTTTTTTAAAAAAGATTGTTTATTTAATCAATTAAGATCACAATATGATGAAAGTAAAATTTTTCAAATATTGACAGAACAAAATGAATTTTTAAAAAAACATCATAGTCAAAAATTTTGTTATGAAGAAGAATTTTTGAGGAAATACGCAAAAAAATTAGTTCATATGTTTGATTTTGAATTTTCTGAACATGAATTAACTAACTCATTATTTTATCAAAAAGCAAATTCATTTGATGGCTCTTGTATCATTCCTGTTTATGGAAAGATTTTTAAAAATGCCGTTTTAGAAGATATTGATTATTTTTCTGGGTTAATTGACAATAATTCTTCATTAATGAAAAAAATAAGCAATTTACATGATTTTGAAAATTTATTTTTAAATCAGATTCATCAATATTTTAATCAAACAAGACATTTCAAACAAGAGCAAATTGGTGAAAATAATTTTATAGTAGGTTCAACCAGTGATAATTTAACAAACATGATAGAAAAAATTGATTCTTCTTCAATGAGAATGATTAAAATGCCTTTGAATACAACTATTAAAATCACAGAGTATATTAATTTTGAAGAAAAAGAAATGAGCATTGAAGTTAATTTTTTTACACAAAAAAACCCAAAACTATCCAATGTTATTCATAAAAATGAATATTTAAATATAGATGAAATTAAAAAAAACAATTTAAAAAATATCAATCCAAGAAATATCATGCTTCAAATCTTCGATTTATCCTTAGAAGAATTGACTTATCCATTTTTACCCAAAGAATATAAAGCTTATTATAATAACAAAAATTTTGGCAATGATTACTTAAAAAAACAAATTACATCTCTTAAAGTAAAGAATATATTAGATTTCCAAGAAATCATGCATAACACTGAGATTAAAGATCCTGAAATAAAAGCAAAAGTCAAAAAAATCTAAATTTATTTTAGATGAACGCATGATTGACTTGAAATTAAATAAAAAAATACTAAGTTATCAAAAAGAGTAAAAAATATGTATTTAATTGAAGAGGATTTAGAATGGGAGAAAAAATGGAATTCAGCAATTAATCGATTGATGAAAGACCCTTTATGTTTTCAAAATCTAGATGATGATTTAAAAAATGATATACATGTATCTATATTAGCTATTGAGTTATTACCTGAGAATTTTAATTTTTTAATTGAAGAATTTAAATCAAATAAGCAATTTATTTTTTTAGTTATTGAAAAAAATCCAGAAATATTTTCTTGCATTGAATATAAAAAACAAAATGATCCAAAATTAATTGAAGAATTATGTCTTATTAATCCTGAGATTATTCTACATTTACTACCCTCTTTTTTTCATAAGGAAAAATTAAATTCTCTCATCAACGTTTTTAAACAAAACAATATTTTATCAGAAAATTACATGACACATTTAAAGAAAAGAGAGTCTGACTTTAAAGATTGTAATATGAGAGACTTTGCATGGTAAGGCATGTTTCACAATTTGTGAATGCAAGCGGCCATTCTTGCTGAATAAAAATCTCTTTTCAAATGAATCAAAGTAGAGCATGTCTTCGCCAGCCTTAAATCTTGGAGAATACTCAAAAACTTCATTTTTATAACAGAAAAATGATTGATATGATCTTCCAAGGATTGGTTCATATTTATCATTTGAACCAATTGATCAAATTAAATGAAGTAAAACCTCATTAATAATAATGACAATTTTATTTTTAAATCATTGTGAAACAAGCTTGGAATATTTTACACATTATCTCTTGGTATCTTTTTTTTCAATTAAATTTTTGCTTTGCCAAGAATAATAAATACGATATTCATTCTTGTCTTCTGTTTTCACTTGCTTTTTAAATTCTTTTTCATTCATTTTATCACCTTTAAAGTATTTCATAATTCATTAACGGAGATATCTTTATAAGGTTGACAAAGGCAATAAAAAAAATATTCATATTTTTTTCTTGCAGAATAAGCAATTTTATTCATTTGAATAGTTTTTTGTCACAACGTCAACGATGGAGATTTCATGAAATTTTTTCCAAACATTTTTCGTATGATCATCAAAAAACGACCTATCAATAATAAGTCGTTTTTCATTCTTTTTTCAATAATTTTATTTTTTAATAGAAGATGCAGCGGGATGAACAGCTTGCAAATGATTCGCTTCTGTTGTAGGTTGTGAAGTTACTTGATTGTTATTGATAATATTTGCAGATCTATTAAACTTAAAACTATTGATTAATTTATCATTTTTCTTGATTTGTTGAGCCTCTGCATTAATATTTTTAACCATATATTTATAAATCAAGCCACATGAAACATCATACCATGCACATTCTTTTTTGATTAAATCATATTCAAACTTATAACCAGAAGTATCATACTTATTATATAAAAGTCTGAATTTTCTTTTGGTGATTTCATCTATTCCTTTGTGATTCAAAATTTTAAGCATCATCAATCCTGATGTTTGTGAAGCTATCGCTGCTTTATGATGTATCAATTCATTATAATAATACTGAATTGTATTGATAATTTTTTCTTTTTCTCTTTTTTCATTTCGTTTCATTTCATTCGATATTTCTTGTTTAATTTGATTCGTTAAAACAGTGATATTACTTGTTAAGTCTAATGGCTGATTAGTCGATACAACATTATCTATGACAATATATTTATCTAGTTTTTTTAATTCCGTATCTAATTTTTGAGCAACCCCATAGACTTGTGTGGTTTGATTTTCAATGAGTTGATTTTTAATTCTTAACTCTGTGATATTGACAGTAGTTAATATCACCTGTGATGTCACCAAAGGATACATGATTAATCTAAGTATATTTTTATGAGTTTTTGTCAATTCAAAATATTTAATTTTGATTTTGATTTTTTTCAAAAGATTCATTATTTTTCCTTTTTTTATTGAATTTAAAAAATAAAAAATGATTGTCAAGAATAAATTATTGTAAATAGTACTGTAAATTTTTATTTTTCAGATCGTTTTACGAATTATTTAAATCTTTTATTTTAGATTTTTTCTCATTTATCATTTTTTGATATAAAACTTTAATTTAATACTTGATTATCGAATAAAAATTATTATTTTGAATAAAAATCTGAACATTATGAATAATTTTAAAAATATTTTTAACCATATTAAGTCTATTATTTTTAGTACATATAGCTTATTAATGCTTTTGATGAGTTTTTTTGTTGCTGTGGTAATCGCAAAGTCTTTATTACATCATTCAGAAAAAGATATTTTGAGATCATTGGATGAAGAATCAATGACAATAAGAGCAGCGATTGGACAAAAAACAGATAATTATTTAATTGGCTTATTATCCTTTTCTTCTTTTATTCAAACCACTGATCGATTAAATAAAAAAGATTTTGATAATTATATAGAATCATTAAATAAACATAAATTATACCCTAATTTTAATAATTTTGTTTTATCAATCAATCCCAATATTTTATTTTTTAATAAAGAAGATGAAAATATTGAAACATTGCAATATAATATTGATCAACATCAAGATATTTTTTTAAAAATACCAGACTTAATTGATTATCAAAGCACCTTCATGAATTTCAAGGAAGAATTTAAAAAAGAAAAAGAAGGCTCAATGATTTTATTTGTGAACTCCAACACCAATTTAAATGATAAAGATTTAGTAGGTAAAAATAAAAATACATTAGAAAAGTTAGATTTTGAAAAGAATAATATTTGGATACACCTTCCTGTTTACATGAATGTTCTCTACGATAATAAAGATAAAAAAAATCATTTATCATACCTAGGTGTTTTAAGTGCTTCCTTCAAACCTTATACTTATAATACATTAAGTTTACAAAAAAATTATAATGTTCATATTTATAGCTCTGCTGAATTCAAAGAAAAAAATATTATAGAAGAATTTAATGAGAGAATTTATAGAAAAATTTTCTCAATGAATATTTATGATAATAAATATTATATTGTATATGAAACGAATCCAGAAACAAAATGGAATTCAGAAAAAAGAGAGTATACAATCATTGGTATTTTAATTTTCATTAAATTATATTTATTATCATTAATTATTTATGTTTTATCTGGTTATAAAAAAACAGCCATTGAAATAGCTGAATCCATGACCATGAGTTTGCGCAATATGGCATGGTTTGATCAATTAACAGGATTACTTAATAGAGCTAGAATTCTTGAAATAATAGAAGATAAAATAAAAGAAGAAAAATTATTCATTTTATTATTTATTGACTTGGATGGTTTTAAAAAAGTAAACGATACTTTGGGTCATGAAGCTGGTGATGAAATTCTTAGAAAATACACTGAAAACCTACAAACAATTTTTTATAAAAACAAAGAAGTAACCTTGGGAAGAGTAGGAGGAGATGAATTTGTCCTTATTTATGAATATATCAATGATCATACTGTTGAAACAAATATGGACTTGATTGTTGAAGTATTTTGTGAACAAGTCAGAAAAGCAACCGTTTTACCATTTGAAATTAAAAATCATAAATTTATACTTTCACAAAGTATAGGTGTCGCACTTTCCCCCAAAGATAGTAAAAATTCAGATGAGTTAATTAGAAAAGCTGATATGGCGATGTACCATAACAAAAAATTCAGTCCCCATCATTTTAGTTTTTATACTCATGAAATGGAAAAATTATTGCTTGAAAAAACTGAGATTGAAGGAGAATTAACAAACTCAATTAAAAATAATGAATTATTTTTGGTTTTACAACCCAAAATGAAAAAAGATGAGACTGGAAAATTTTATTTAAGTGGCGCAGAAACTTTAATTCGTTGGAATAGCCAAAAGTTTGGCCTCGTAAGACCAGATAAGTTTATTTCAATTGCTGAAGAAAATGGCTTTATTTTTGATATTACCAATTGGATTTTAGATAATATTGCTGCACAAATGATCATATGGAGAGAATTATTTCATTTTGAACCTAAAATATCCATCAATTTATCTGCTCAACAATTCCTAAGTGAAAAACTATGTAATCAAATTATTGATCGAATCAAAGAAAATGAAATTAATCCGAAACAAATCATTTTTGAAATAACTGAAGGTACTGTGATGAAAGATCCAGCTTTTGCTATCAAGATGTTACATAAATTTACCAACAACGGATTTAGTTTTTCAATTGATGATTTTGGCACAGGATATTCAAGTCTTGCTTATCTAACCAACTTACCTGTATCAGAATTAAAAATAGATAAGTCATTTGTTTTCAAGGCATTAAAAGAAAAAAATTCCGCTGCTGTTATCACAGCGATTATTGCAATGTCACATAATTTAGGTTTAAAAGTAGTAGCAGAAGGTGTAGAAACCAAAGAGCAATTAGATTTCTTGGATAAAAATAATTGTGATGAATATCAAGGTTATTACTTTAGCAAACCTTTGAACGTCAATGATTTTATTGATTTTGCTGAAAATTATAATCAATTACAAAGAATCTACACGAATCTTGATATCGACTTAGATAAACTTGAAAATAATATATAAAAAAATAAATTTATCAATAATTAATTGACAATTATATTTTATACTTATAATAAAAAATAAAATTGTAACAAAAATATGGCATTTTTTTACATATTATACATTATTTCATGCAATGTTAATATTTTCTATTGACATTTTTTTACATATTGAATAATTTATAAAGGAGTTTGTAACAAACTAACTCTAAAGGCTATATGAAAAAAATTTATTTTCAAACGATTCAGGAAATTAATAAAACAAAAACACCATTATTGGTAGCGTGGACAGAAGCTTGCAAATACCTCAATATTGGTAAAGATGCAAATAAAAGTCAAAAAGATATCAGAGATTTAAACAAGAATGCTAAATTTGACATCAAGCATAAAAACCAAGATCCTGATTATTTCATTAAAATTATTACTGATTATGAAAATTTGTTTGTCAATCGACTTGATTATCACAATGAATATCACTTAGCGGAAACTGTTTGGACAGTTGCCTATCTTTGCAAAGAAGAGTTTGCTGAGCATGAACTTTATGATCATTCTCTTTTATTGATGTTAGCAGCTAATTTTCATGATGCTGAACATAATGGAAAAGGAAATAAAGTTGCATTCGAAATGGAGAGAGAATCATCTAATTTCTTTAGAAAATGGTGGATCAATAATTCTTTGTTTTTGGAGAATGTTTTAACTGTCAATGAGTCGATTATGGAGCAGTTAATCGTTGATCTTATTTTATTCACAGATTTTAATACTGGACAAGAAAAAGTGCTCAAAGACTATGAAAAATTTAAAGAATATAGTTATTATGGTTTCAAGATAGCTAGAATGAAAAAAATATTGAATGAAGCAGATATGTTAATGACATGTTTGCCCAAATATGCGTTGGATAAAACACAAAAATTAATCAAAGAAAGTGGTAAAAAATTTAGCACTGAGCAAACATTATCAATTCTTATTCAACACTTGGAAAATTTTGGTAAAACTTATTTTAATTCACAAGCCAGCACACAACTTGGCATTCCACAAACAATTGACCAATTCTATATTTATCTATCTCAATATCTATTAAAAGCGAGAAAAATTAATCAAGAGATTAATCTACAAGAATTACAAAGTATAATTGATAAAAAATTCAAATAAACTCAAATAATTATGACAAAAAAACGATTAAATCGTTTTTTTTTCTTTTGCACTCATATGATGCGATAATCCTTGCTCTCTTATGTGCTGCACTCTTTGTATGATTTCACGATGTTGTTGAATTCTTTGGGCAGTATTTTGTAAAACAGCATTTTTATTGACATTACATTTCAAATCAAATTCAGCATGAGAGCCAACCCAAAACCATACATATTGCCCAGTTTCTTTTTCTTTATAACAAATAGAGCGAAAATGGTCTCCTACTTGAGCTGAGTAAATATCATGTTGTGCAGAAGCTTTTAATTTTTTAAATTTAACATGACTAGGATCTTCTTTCCATAACTCAAAAGACTTTCGAGCTAATGTTTGAATCTTGGGATCTAACTTGTTAAAACATTCAATAAATTGTTTTGTCAACTTGGATTGCTGTTGCATCTTTGGTCCTTAAAATTTGTTTTTTCTAATTTTCAAAAAATCATCTGCATCAGTTTTTTCTTCTTCCATAGCCTCTTCTAATAAATCTTGTATCAGTAATTCTCCTTCTTCAGATTCAAGAAGTTTATCCCAAGCATCATCAATCTTTTTTTGTTCTGTTTCGTTGTTCATTTCATTTCCTTTTTTTATATTTTTATTTTATAGCAACCATGATAAAAATCAATCTTTTTTTATATTATTTTATCTCATCAAAAAACAACAAGATAGCATGATTTAGATTGCAAATAGTGTTATTTTTGTTATACAATAGCATGAGTCAACACAAATGGAGATAACATGAATTATGTGAAAAGCAATAAAAATATGTACGGATTAGTCGGTGCTTTCATCGTTGCTTGTTTGGCATTTTTTGGTTTTATCGATTCTTATGCGATTTATCTATGTTTTGCTGCATATGCACTTGGCGCATTAATTGCTCCGAAAGAAAAAGAAGTCATTATTGTGATGAGCATGGAAGATAAACTAGAAAATATTTTTACTGAGATGATAAACGGTCTAAACAATCTTGGAAGCAATGTTAAAATGGAGCGTGAATTTTCAAAAAAACTCTCTGAATTCAAAGAAAATTCATTCGATTTAATTCATTATCTAAAAAAGTCCAAGACACATGACATCAACCATGAAAATTTCTTCAACTTCCGTAAAATGATTTCAGATTATGTCCCCAATCTGATTCATTCATTTGAAAATATTCCACAAGAATTTTGGATGTACAAGAAAGATGGAAAAACCTTCATTGAAAAAGTCAATGAACAAATGTCAATGATTAATCAAGGTTTGAAAGATATTTCAATTGCTTACTATGATAAAAGCATGAAGGCTGTCGATATTCAAAATGCATTGGTTAAAGATAAATTTGAAAAAGGTTTTGAAATAGATACAATTCAAGAATAAAAAAAGGGCTGCTGCCGTTAAACAAAATCTATTCAAATGAAAAATATAATAAGCTTGTTTCACAATGATTTAAAAATAAAATTGTGTTATTATCAATGAGATTTTACTTCATTTAATTTGATCAATTGGTTCAAATTATAAATATTAACCAATCCTTGGAAGATCATATCAATCATTTTTCTGTTATAAAAATGAAGTTGTTTGAGTATTCTCCAAGATTTAAGGCTGGCGAAGACATGCTCTACCTTTATTCTTTTAGAAGACAATGCTTTGTTGTCTTCTTTGGTTTTGAGTTTGTCTTTTTTATAGGGTTTTTCATTTCTTTTAACAGGAGTTTTCACATTGAAATGGGTCAATCCAACATAAGCTTTGTCTGCCAAAATGGGCAAGGAAGT
>JACCDV011269200.1_pt1 | contig 31718 bp, 28 predicted proteins | sample 7446131 | NCBI WGS metagenome assembly JACCDV01 (sample SAMN15323448, study PRJNA562643) | freshwater metagenome | isolation source: river surface water | place: USA:Blue River Watershed | collected 2017-08-17 | reverse complement strand
AGACCTTTACCAAATTCTTTTAAAACAATTAAAAGAACAGCAGGCCATCAATCCTGATTTTCAATTGGCTGGTTTGGCTAGTGGCGGCGCATGGATTGCTGAGCGTTTGGCCAAAGACCTTCAATTGCCAGCCCATGGTGTTATCAATGTTTCATTCCACCGTGATGACTACTCAGAGAAGGGCGTGAAAGCACTGAACAGTTCAGAGGGCATGTCGACCAAACTTCCTTTTGAAGTTGAAGGTGCTCACATCATCTTGGTCGACGATATTTTGGATACCGGCAGAACAGTTCGCGCTGCTTTGAATGAGTTATTCGACTATGGTCGTCCAGCCAAAGTTGATTTAGCCGTCTTGGCCGATCGTCACAGAAGACAGTTACCTGTTGATGCGACTTTCAAGGGAGCTAAAGTGAAGGTGACTGATGATCAGATTTTGGTCTTAGAGCAGGCTGAAGATGGGCGCTTTGGATTTACAACTGAAACTAAGCAAAGTTAGGTCAGCTAAGTTATTTGAGTATGTTTATTTAAGGAAGATTGATTAAATAATTTAAAAGCAAAGCCTCAAAAACACTTTAAATCAGATTAAAATACCAATTCAAGATGATCAAAACTCCAAGCCAACTTCAGCTCAATGACCAAGGTGAACTCACCCATTTATTGACTTTAGAAGGTTTGTCTAAAGAGCATATTCTTCATATCCTAGATACTGCCCAGCAGTTTGTGGCGGTCAGTGACTCAGACAGAGAAGTTAAAAAAGTGCCTTTGTTAAGGGGCACCAATGTTTTTAACCTCTTCTTTGAAAACTCCACCCGTACCAGAACTACTTTTGAGTTGGCTGCCAAGCGTTTGTCAGCCGATGTCGTCAATCTAGACATACAAACATCATCGACTACCAAGGGTGAGACCTTGCTCGACACCATTGATAACTTAGTAGCGATGCAAGCAGATATTTTTGTGGTGAGACACAAAACTACGGGTGCTGCTGTGGAAGTGGCGCAACATTTGCCGCCACACGTTCACGTGATCAATGCCGGTGATGGTATCAATCAACACCCAACGCAAGGTTTACTCGATATGTACACTATGCGTCATTACAAAGAAGACTTCACCAAGATCAAAGTTGCCATAATTGGAGACATTGTCCATAGTCGTGTGGCTAAATCAAACATTCATGCACTGACTACTTTGGGGTGTAAAGAAATCCGGGCCATTGGCCCAGAGAGTTTGTTGCCTAAAGACCTTAACATGATGGGCGTCAAAATCTTCAATAACATTCAAGAAGGTTTAAAAGACGTAGATGTGGTGATGACCCTCAGAATCCAAAAAGAACGCATGGAAGCAGGACAGGTACCTGAAGGAGATGCTTTCTTCAAACAGTGGGGTCTTACTCAAGCAAGACTCAAATTAGCCAAGCCTGATGCAATTGTGATGCATCCAGGCCCTATGAATCGTGAAGTAGAGATTGCTAGTGAGGTGGCCGATGGTCCTCAGTCAGTTATTCTCAAGCAAGTAACCTTTGGCATTGCAGTACGCATGGCTGTAATGTCAATCATTGTTGGACATACTAGAAAAGATTGCTAATAAATCCTAAAATCAAAGTGTATAATTGACTTATGGATATTAAGGCTAAAAATTTTTTTAACGATGATATGGCCTTTAGAGACATCATCAGTATTCTCAATAATTCTTGGAAAATTATTTTTATATTTGGATTGATTGGAGTTGTAGGAGCTTTTATTTTAAGGTCCACTCTAAATAATCAATATGAAGCTAGAGTTTATTTGGGCTTTCGTTATGCTGACTTTAAGACCATTGATCAAAATTGGTCAGCTGAATCTGATTTAGCTTTTCTTAATTTGATAACAAAGTCATTAGAATTTTATTCAGTAGTTACACTAAAAAATTGTGCAATTTCCAATGTGGGTGTATCACCTGTAGGCAGATTATTTAATTCGGGATCGCTTTCTATTTCAAAGAATTCCCCATTTGTCATGGAGCTTAGGGCTAGTGGTAGTTCTGAGGAAGATGCTATTACTTGTGCGGAATCTATGATTAACGATATTCGTACGTTTCAAAATCAAAAAGCAAAGGCGTACATTAAGGAAGCAAAAAGTTTGCTCCCATATTATCAAAATGAATTTCTATTATTAAAATCTCAAATGTTTAGAGAAAAAAAGGAATCTGACTTAGGTTCTTTCGCAAAGGAGCATTCAATAGATTTAAGTCTAGCGTTAATGATGAAGTCTTTTAATAAAGTTAGCGAATTAAAGTTTCTAGCAGTAAATGCTGAGAAATTAACATATTTAGAACGTCTTTCCCCTATATCTGTAATTAAAATTTCTAAAATGCCTCGCAAGGATATTCTTTTCTTTGTATGTAGTTTATTGGTTGGTTTCTTCATTGTCTTTGCAAAAAATATTGCTTTTGGGAAAAAGGTTAAAGTTTGTTCTGTTTTTCCTAAAAAATAATACTGCAGTTCCTGTCATATATTGATGGGTATACTTTAAAACATCCAAACTTTATCTCTAAATTATGAACTTATCCGATTTAAAATTGGCTGTCATAGGTCTAGGGTATGTCGGCCTGCCTTTGGCCGTCGAATTCGGTCGCATAAGACCTGTTTATGGATTTGATATAAACGAGCGGCGTATTCAAGAGCTTAAAAATGGAAATGATTTGACTCGTGAGGTTAGTAGCCATGATCTTTTGGCAGCAAAACACTTAACTTATACAGCTTGTAGTGATGATTTGCGTAATTGTAATTGTTTTATTATTGCTGTCCCTACACCGATTGACAACCATAAACGACCAGATTTAACTCCAATACTTAAGGCAAGTGAACTTGTGGGTAAGATTTTGAAAAAAGGAGATATTGTTATCTATGAGTCGACTGTTTATCCGGGTTGTACCGAAGAGGATTGCGTTCCTGTCTTAGAAAAATTTTCTGGACTTGTATTTAATCTCGATTTTTATTGTGGGTATAGCCCAGAACGTATTAATCCAGGAGACAGGGAGCATCGCCTTATAAATATTAAGAAAGTAACATCTGGTTCTTTGCCCAAAATTGCAGATTTAGTTGATGAGTTATATGCCGAAATTATTGTTGCAGGAACTTACCGTGCTGAAAGTATCAAAATAGCTGAGGCAGCTAAGGTAATAGAAAACGTCCAGCGAGACCTTAATATTGCATTAATTAATGAGTTAGCCATTATTTTTCATAAAATTGGCATTGATACTGAGGCCGTATTGAAGGCGGCAGGCAGTAAATGGAACTTTCTGCCATTTCGTCCTGGTTTAGTTGGCGGGCACTGCATAGGCGTTGACCCATATTATTTGACACACAAAGCTCAAGAGATTGGTTACCATCCCGAAGTTATCCTAGCAGGACGTCGAGTAAATGATGGTATGGCCACTTATGTTGCTTCGCAACTAGTTAAGTTTATGGTTAAAAAGTCTATCCAAGTTGAGGGTGCTAGAGTATTAATTATGGGGCTTGCTTTTAAGGAAAATTGCCCAGATATACGCAATACTCGCATAGTAGATATTCTTGCCGAGCTTAGTGACTTTAATTGTAGGGTTGATGTTTATGATCCTTGGATTTCTTTTGAAGATGCTGTACAGCAATATGCCATATCACCTATTACTGAGCTATCTATTGGCAGTTATGATGCAGTAATAGTAGCCGTTGCTCATAAACAATTTACAGATATGGGGGAAAGGGCTATTCGTTCTCTATGTAAACCTAATGGGATTTTATTTGACCTCAAGTATGTAATGAATCATAGGGAATCTGACTGGAGATTGTGAAACCATGACTATTAATTTTCAGGCTGAGCACTTAAAAAATAACCCTAGGACGTGGCTGGTAACAGGGGTAGCAGGTTTTATTGGAAGTAATTTATTGCATACATTATTAAGCTCAAATCAGTATGTTGTTGGAGTAGATAATTTTAGTACTGGTTATATGCGCAATTTAGATGAGGTTAAAGAGGCCCTTACCGAACGCGAATGGAATAATTTTAATTTAATTACTGGCGATATTCGTGATTTGTCTGTATGTCATCAAGCATGTCAAAATATTGATTTTGTGCTTCACCAAGCTGCGCTTGGATCAGTTCCTAGAAGTATTGAGAATCCTTTGATTACTCATCAAAATAATATTGACGGATTCTTTAATATGATTTTGGCGGCTCGAGATGCAGGGGTTCATCGATTTGTGTATGCCGCAAGTAGTTCTTCTTACGGAGATCATCCTGATTTGCCAAAGGTTGAAAGTAAGATTGGTAAGCCCCTGTCACCATATGCAGTAACTAAATTGGTGAATGAGCTTTATGCAGATATCTTCTATCAATCTTATGGTCTAGAGGTAATTGGGCTTCGTTATTTTAATGTTTTTGGTTCTCGGCAGGATCCTGGTGGAGCTTATGCCGCTGTGATTCCAAAGTGGATTGCTGCTATGCTTACGGGCGAGTCTATTTATATAAATGGAGATGGTGAAACAAGCCGAGATTTTTGTTATGTTAAGAATGTTATTCAGGCAAATATACTTGCTGCTATAACCACAAACTCCTCAGCAATCAATCAAGTTTACAATGTGGCGGTAGGCCAGCGAACAAGTTTAAATCAACTTTTTTGCTACCTAAGAGATTGTTTGAGTGAACGGTTTCCACACTTAGCGAAAATTCAACCAATTTATAGTGATTTTCGGGTTGGTGATGTTAGACATTCTCTAGCAGATATTGAAAAAATTAAAAAGATGCTTGGGTACTTTCCCGAATATGATGTGGCAAAAGGATTAGGTGAAGCTCTTCATTGGTACATTAATTTTTATGACAAAAAGCGATGAACATAATTTATTGCTACATTTCGTTTTTTAAAACTTTTTACTGGAGCTATTTTTTTAATTGGAATCAATGAGCTCGCTGCTAATTCGACTATGGATAGCAATTAGTATTCGTCGCCGAATTCAACTAATAATGATTGCGATATTGGGAGTCGCCTCTTCTTTCGCAGAGATCGTAACAATAGGCACTGTGCTTCCTTTTTTGTTTTTGCTCACAACGCCAGAAAAATTTTTGGAGCAACCATTTTTAATTCCATTAATAAATTACTTTGAAATTACAGATTCATATAAGTTACTTGCGTTATCTGCTGTAATTTTTGTGTCTGCTGCAATCATATCTGGGTTGATGAGGTTTGGACTGCTTTGGGCGCAGACCAGGGTTGGTTATGCAATAGGTCAAGATGTAAGCACTGCTATATACCGAAAAACGCTTTATCAGCCTTATTTAATTCATTCGACTAGAAATAGTAGTGAGGTTATAAGTGGAATTCTTGATAAGGCAAATGCAATTGTTGGGCGAACTGTATTGCCATTTATGACCATAGCTAGCTCGACTTTAATGTTAGGTTCAACAATCATTGTTCTGGGAATAATTTACTTGGAGGTGGCAATTAGTGCGTTTTTAGGATTTGGCGGGTTGTATGTTCTCGTTATTTTTAGCATTCGAAAACATCTTGCTAAAAATGGTTTGAGGATAAGTATTGAGCAAAGTAAAGTGCTCAAAAATCTTCATGAGGGGCTTGGTGGAATTCGGGATATATTGATAGATGGCACTCAAGAGGTTTTCTGTAGATCATACCGTGAGGCTGACATACCGCTACGAAAATCCGCAGCTAATATACAGATCATAGGGGCGGGACCAAGATTTTGTATGGAGACCTTGGGAATTGTGTTGATTGTTTTATTGGCTTACTTTCTTGCGACCAATGATGGAGGGCTTGTTAGTGCAATTCCTGTCCTTGGAGCCTTGGCTTTGGCTGCTCAACGAATGTTGCCTATCTTACAGCAAGCCTATGGGAGTTGGGCAACAATGATTGGCGGTCAGGCAAGTTTAAAAGATGCCCTTGATTTGCTTAGTCAGCCACTTCCATCTCAGGCAAACCTTCCTCCACCAGCCCCACTTAATTTCAAAAATGAGATTAGATTGAGTGAGCTTTCTTTTAGATATTCAGCCCTCGGTCCGATGATATTGAGTGATATAAATCTTGTAATTCAGCGGGGCGCAAAAGTGGGATTTATAGGTCCTACAGGCAGTGGAAAAAGTACATTGATTGATATTCTGATGGGCTTGTTGCAGCCAACATCTGGAGCGTTGCTCATTGATGGATTCAGGGTTTCAAACGAAGAGACTAGATCTTGGCAGGCTCATATTGCTCATGTCCCACAAAGCATTTTTCTTGCAGACCTATCTATTGCAGAAAATATAGCTTTTGGGGTGCCTAGAGATAATATTGACTTCATTCGCGTTCAAGCAGCAGCATCTAAGGCTCAGCTAGCGCAGACTATAGAAACTTGGGAGTATAAATATGAGACTGTGGTGGGTGAGCGCGGTATACGTTTATCGGGTGGGCAGCGTCAGCGCATAGGTATTGCGAGAGCATTATATAAAAAAGCTGACGTTATTTTTTTGGATGAAGCAACTAGTGCTCTGGATAACGATACAGAAGCTTCTGTGATGGATGCTATTTATGCGCTTGATTCTAATATTACTGTGCTAATAATTGCCCATCGCTTAACAACTCTTAAGAACTGTACAGAGATTGTTCGGCTGGAATCAGGAAAAATTAGCGCAAAAGGCACGTACTCAGAAATGGTAGAGATTCCATAATAAGAAAGGTATTGTTTAGAATGTTAAAAGATTCATCTATTTTGATTACTGGTGGTACTGGATCGTTTGGCCATGCCTTTGTTCCGATGACTCTTGCTAAGTTCAATCCCAGTAGGCTTGTAATTTTTTCTCGTGATGAAATGAAGCAATGGGAGATGCAAAAGTTATATAAGGATGATAGTAGAGTTCGTTTTTTTATTGGCGATGTCCGTGACAAAGATAGGCTCATGCGTGCCTTGAATGGAATAGATTTTGTAATTCATGCTGCGGCCACAAAGATTGTACCTACTGCAGAATACAATCCCTTCGAGTGTGTAAAAACAAATGTCATGGGAGCCATGAATTTAATAGATGCTTCAATAGATGCTGGTGTGAAGCGTTTGGTTGCACTTTCCACTGATAAGGCGAGTAGCCCTGCTAACCTTTATGGTGCAACTAAACTTGCCTCGGATAAGCTTTTTATAGCAGGTAATTCATATAGCGGAGCACTATCAACTCGTTTTTCGGTTGTTCGTTATGGTAATGTAATGGGGTCTCGAGGCTCTGTTATCCCTTTTTTTAAGGAAAAAGCTGTAGATGGTGTATTGCCAATTACAGACCCGCGAATGACTCGCTTTATGATTACCCTTGAGGAAGCAGTTCAGTTGGTCTGGCACGCATTTAGCGATATGATTGGTGGGGAAATATATGTAAAAAAAATTCCATCCATGAACATATTAGACATTGCACGCGCTGCTGCGCCTTTCGCTACGCATAACATTATAGGTGTTCGTCCCGGTGAGAAGTTGCATGAGCAGATGATTGGTTCTGAAGATGCTCCTTACACTTATGAGTATATTGACTACTTTAAAATTCTTCCTGCAATTCATGACTGGAGTAAAGATCCACTGCGTATAAATAATGGTCACAGAGTAAGTGAAAATTTTAGTTATACCTCTGATAAAAATCAGAGTTGGATGAGTATCGAGACCCTATCTTCTTGGATTTCACATAACATAAACAGAGTAGGTAAAATTTAGTTCAAATGATCCCATACGGCCGTCAGGAAATTACCCAGGAGGATGTTGATGCTGTTGTTGAAGTATTGCGTTCTGATTTTCTGACGCAAGGTCCTTGCATATCAAAGTTTGAGGCATTAATCGCAAATTACTGTAAAGTAAATCATGCTGTAGCCAGTAATAGTGCAACATCCTCGCTTCATCTGGCTTGCCTGGCATTGGGGCTCAATCATGGTGATTACTTATGGACAAGTCCAATTAGTTTCGTTGCTAGTGCAAATTGTGCGCGTTATTGTGGTGCTAATATTGATTTTGTTGATATTGATCTTTCCACTGGCAATATGAGTGTTGATAATCTTGCTAGAAAATTGAGTATTGCAAAAAAGCTTGGTTGTCTTCCAAAGATTGTGGTTCCCGTTCATCTTGCTGGGCGTCCTTGTGATATGAAAGCCATCTACGATATGGGTCAACAATATGGCTTTAAAATAATTGAGGATGCATCACATGCAATTGGTGCCAAGTATGACGGTCAACCAGTTGGTGATTGCAGATATAGCGATGTCACAATTTTTAGCTTTCATCCAGTAAAAATTATTACCACTGCAGAAGGCGGGGTGAGCTTGACTAATTGCATTAAACTTGCAAACAAAATGGAAACTTTAAGAAGTCATGGCATTACGCGGAAAACCGATTGTATGGATCAAGAGCCTGATGGATCCTGGTATTATCAGCAGATAGATTTGGGGTTTAATTATCGGATGACCGAAATACAGGCTGCTTTGGGGGTTAGTCAAATAAAACGACTTGACGAGTATATTGAACGTCGACATGCTATAGCTGACAGATATGATGTTGAACTTGCCCCCCTTCCCTTGATACTACCATTTAGAGATAAGTTAAACTATTCCTCTTTACATCTTTATCCAATCCGTTTGAAAAAACCTGATTTTCGAAAATTAGTTTTTGAGAAATTAAAAGCTAAAGGGGTTGGTGTCAACGTTCATTACATTCCAATTCATCTTCAACCCTATTACAAAAAGTTGGGTTTTAAGGTTGGAGATTTTCCTAATGCAGAGAAGTATTATTCTGAAATAATAAGCCTTCCAATTTACCCTACTCTTACAAGTAAAGAACAGGACTATATAATTAAAGAGCTTAAAGTTCTTCTATCATGAAGCTTGCGCTTGGTACAGCTCAATTTGGCATGTCGTACGGAGTCGCAAATCAGCTTGGACAAGTTAACAATGAACAAATAATTAAAATTTTAAATGTTGCCAGAAAAGGTGGCGTCTCCGTATTGGATACTGCGATAGGATATGGTGATAGTGAAATGCTCTTAGGGTTGGCTGGCGTTAATGATTTCAAAATTGTCACTAAGTTTCCCGCGTTTCTTTCCAAAGAAGTTAGTCCTTCTGAGTGGGTTAATGATCAGATAAGTCAATCTTTATTGAGACTTCGTGTTAACTCTGTTTATGGAGTTTTAATGCATAGACCACTTCAGTTGCTTGATGCTTTTTTGGGGCCCGCTCTGTTGAATGCGATGCATTCTTTAAGGAAGGATAATTTAACAAAAAAAATTGGTATATCAATCTATTCCCCAGGTGAGCTTGATTTAATTTGGCCAATATTCAAACCTGATATTGTGCAATGTCCATTTAATTTGATTGACAGAAGATTGGAAACTTCTGGCTGGTTATCGAAACTCCATGATGAAGGTGTGGAAATTCATGCTCGTTCGTTATTTATGCAGGGATTATTAGTTATGCCTAAAGGCAGGATTCCTAAAAAATTTCAAGAATGGGATTCTGTTTGGAATAATTGGCATGACTGGCTTGAGGTAAATAAAGTTTCGGCTACAAAAGCCTGTCTTAGTTTTGGAGATCAGACAAAAGGCATTAATCATTTAGTTCTTGGTGTCGATAGTTCACGTCAACTTTTAGAGTTGATTGCTCACCATAAGGGCGATGCGTTAATTAATAATTGGCCTCAGATAGAAAGTGTTGATGAGCGTTTGATAAATCCTTCTCTCTGGAGTTTGTTTTGAAGGTATTTGCGATAGTTCAGGCCCGTATGGGATCAACCCGGCTTCCTAATAAGGTGATGAAAAAAATTGGTGGTGTACCGATGATTGAACTCTTATTGTCGCGACTTTCTAAATGCTCTGAGTTGAATGGCATTATTGTGGCTACGTCCGATCATGATAATAATTTGCCGTTAGTAGAGCACGTCCGAAATATTGGATACTTTTGTGAATTGGGGAGTGAAAATGATGTGTTAGGGCGCTATCTTGCTGCTGCAAAAGTTCATCAGTTGGATGTTGTTGTGAGAATTACTGCTGACTGCCCGCTAATTGATTCTGATTTATTAGATGAGTGTGTACGGTTTTTTCGTGAGGCAAGGGTTGATTATGTTAGCAATGTTGATCCTCCAACTTATCCAGATGGTCTTGATGTAGAGGTGTTTTCAATTAGCGCCCTAGAGCGAGCGAGCATGCAAACATTTGATCCGTATCATCGAGAACATGTTACCTCTTATATTCGCGAGTCGGGCATGTTTAGTAAAGCACTGATAAAAAATGATCAAGACTTATCTTTTTTGCGTTTGACTGTTGATGAGCAAGTAGACTTTGATGTTGTAAGTGAAATATTTAACCATTTTTCGCCTAATGTTAATTTCGGATTGAGAGATGTGATTGATCTTTATAGAGAGAGTCCTGAAGTTTTTATGCGCAACAAATATTTAACTCGTAATGAAGGGGGTCGTATGGGGACTGGCCAAAAACTTTGGAAGAGAGCTAAGCAATTAATTCCCGGCGGAAATATGCTTCTTTCAAAGCGTCCAGAAATGTTCCTGCCTAATCAATGGCCATCATATTTTAGTCGAGCAAAAGGTTGCAAGGTCTGGGATTTAGACGGGGTTGAATATATAGATATGTCAATTATGGGGGTCGGGACAAATATTCTTGGATATGGAAATTCTGAAGTTGATGATGCGGTACGTGAGTCAATTAGTGCTGGGAATATGTCAACATTTAATTGTCCTGAAGAAGTTTACTTGGCCGAACGTTTAATAGATATTCACCCATGGGCAGACATGGTGCGTTTTGCAAGATCTGGAGGCGAAGCAAACGCTATAGCTATAAGAATTGCGAGGGCAGCTTCTGGAAGAGATAAGGTTGCTATTTGCGGGTATCATGGGTGGCATGATTGGTATCTTTCAGCAAATCTAGGTGATGAAAAGAGTCTTGATGGACATCTTTTGCCAGGTCTTGAGCCAAAGGGTGTTCCCAGAATTCTCAAAGATACTGTAATTCCGTTTCAGTATAACGATTATTCAAGCCTACTAGATATCGTCAATAATCACGATGTCGGCGTTATTAAAATGGAGGTCACTCGAAACAGAGGTCCTGAGGATAATTTTTTACATAAGGTAAGAGAGCTTGCCACAAATAAAAAAATTGTATTAATTTTTGATGAATGTACATCTGGGTTTAGAGAAACTTTCGGGGGGATGCATAAAAAATATGGTGTTGAGCCAGATATAGCAATGTTTGGCAAAGCACTTGGTAATGGTTATGCAATTACAGCAATTATTGGGCGTCGCGACGTTATGGAGGTGGCCCAAGAAACTTTCATCAGTAGTACATTCTGGACAGAGCGTTTGGGCCCTACTGCCGCCTTAAAAACTCTTGAAGTAATGAAAAAATTAAAGTCTTGGGAATCAATTACTTCAACGGGGCTTGAGATTAAAAGGCGATGGCAGGAATTAGCGGATAAATATTCTCTAAAGATAGAGCATTGGGGTATTCCTGCTCTTGCTGGATTTACTTTTACTAATGCAGAAGCGGCCCTCTCATATAAAACACTTATAACGCAAGAGATGTTAGCTAAAGGTTTTTTAGCAAGTAACTGTGTTTATGTTTGTATTGATCACACTCAGTCTGTTGTTGATTATTATTTTGATGCCCTAGACCCAATTTTTTCCCTGATTAAAGAGTGTGAGGAGGGGCGGGATGTAAATAAATTATTAAGAGGCCCTATATGTCATGCAGGATTTAAGCGTTTAAATTAGTATGCGAATTAGAGTTGCTTTTCGCGTGGATGCTTCAAATCAGATGGGAACTGGCCATGTAAAACGTTGCCTTACTTTGGCAAAAATACTAGCGGCAAGCGGAGCGAATTGTGCATTTTGGTGCAGAGCTTTTGAGGGTAATCTTGCAAATCTAATCTTACAAAATGGATTTTCGGTAAAGCTACTTTCAAAACCAACAGTTCCACTAAACTCGCAATCTTACTCTAGTTGGCTTGGCGTCAGTTGGCAAGATGATATTGCAGAATTAGCAAATGATTTAATTAGTTATGCCCCTGATTTACTCGTCGTGGATCACTATGGAGTTGCTGATGAGTGGGAAATGGCGTCAAGGAGAGTTTGCCCAAAAATTATGGTTATTGATGATCTTGCTAATAGAAAGCATGAGTGCGATATTTTGCTAGATCAGAATTGGCACGAATCTAACGATAATCATCGTTATGATAGTTTAGTCCCGTATAATTGTAAAAAGTTACTCGGGCCGTCGTATGCATTAATTGATTCAGAATATGCTGAGATCCGCAGCAAAGGTATTTCTCGTAGTGGTGAGGTGCGGCGCGTATCTATTTTTATGGGAGGCAGTGATCCGAGTAATGAAACCATGAAAGTTTTTGAGGCGCTGAATCACTCAATATTTGAAGGAGTTAATGTTGATATTGTACTTGGCGTAAATTATTCTCAAGGTGAAGCTATTCGCAGATATGCCGCACAAAGATCAGCAACTATGCTTCATGAAAATTTGCCAAGTCTCGCACCTTTGATGTTTAAGTCAGACCTTATGGTTGGTGCAGGTGGGACTACAACTTGGGAGAGGATGACTCTTGGATTGCCGGCACTAGTAATTAGTGTTGCCGATAATCAAGTTGAAACAAATCAGCGTTTGGCCGATCTTGGATATATTAATTATCTGGGTAGATCTTCGAAAGTTGAAGTTGATGATATCCGAAATGCGCTTGTTTATTGTTTCGATAACCCAGGCTTACTTAAAATGCAAAGTACCAGGATGTTAAACCTTGTATCTGGTGATGGTGCAAAGAGTGTTGCAAAGTTCATTTTTGCTGCATTGTGATGTCTTTACGAAAATTAAACAAGATAGTTTGATGATTTTTTACTTGGAAAAATTCGCTAACCTTTCGAGTGGTTGTGCTTGATTAAGAAGAAATAAGTCTAAATAACCACTTTTTATGGTTTAGGGCTATAGAAGGAAATTTGATAGTGAGGTAGGGCATTCATGAAAAGACCGAGGGTAAGACTGTTGGAGTTTTTTATTTTAAAAAATATGTTCTTAGTTATACCCGAATCTGGGGGGGTACCTTTACTTAAGCGCGCTGAGTGAGTTTGAAATTTTTTAGACCTGGCCGGATTAAAACAAGTGTTTACAATTTTAGACATTCAAAAATTAAGAAGGGAGGTTCTAACTTCCAATAAGCATCATCAGCAATTTCATGAGCGATTAGGCATTAATAGGGAGGGCCATTTTTTTGAAAAACCCCCCAGTAGAAAAAGTATTTTTAAAGTTATTTATTTGGGTTTGCTGGGGAGTGGTTGGGAGTTAAAGTCGAAGGGGCTGCAATGAATTATCTAGTGGTTAGTTCAAGACAGTGGCACAAAAAAGGTTTTGAGAGTTTAAAAAGCCTTGAAGGAAATTGGGAATGGGTTGATGAACCTGCTAAGCTAATGTCGTTAGCGCATGAATTATCCCCAAGATATATATTTTTCTTGCATTGGAGTCATAAGGTTCCAGATGAAATTTGGATGAAATATGAATGCGTGTGTTTTCATATGACTGATCTTCCTTTCGGAAGAGGTGGAAGTCCCTTGCAAAATTTAATTTCATCTGGCCATCAGAGCACTACTTTAACCGCAATTAGAATGATTAAAGAGTTTGATGCCGGACCAATATATACAAAACGTAATTTATCCTTGAGTGGTCGGGCGGTGGATATTTATATAAAGGCTGGTTTATTAAGTTTTGAAATTATTGATTGGATTGTTAAAAATCAACCAAAACCCTATGATCAAAAAGGTGATGTCACTGTTTTCAAAAGGCGTACACCAACTCAAAGTAGGTTACCCATTACATCTAATTTAAGTCAATTATTTGATCATATTCGGATGTTGGATGCCCCTGGATATCCATATGCATATATTCAATATGGAGTCATTCGGATTGAGTTTTCTCATGCTGAATTAAAAGACGGGGCACTAAATGCTTCCGTTCGTATTACGTCTAATCATAATGAATTTTAGGTATTATTCTTTATATGAATATAAATATTGATGGAAAATTGATTGGCGATGGTGAGCCACCTTATATCGTTGCGGAAATGTCTGCGAACCACAATGGTTCCCTAGATAGAGCGCTTAAGACCATCGAGTTGGCAAAATCTTGTGGTGCATCAGCCGTAAAATTGCAAACTTATTTGGCCGAAACCATGACAATTGACAGTGATGCAACAGATTTTATGATCAAAGGCGGGTTATGGGATGGCTTTAAGTTATATGATTTATATAAGTGGGCTGAGACGCCATACGAGTGGCATAGTGCAATTTTTAATCATGCCAAAAAATGTGACATTACTATTTTTTCTACCCCTTTTGATGAGACAGCAGTTGACTTATTAGAGAGTCTAGATGCTCCTGCTTATAAGATCGCATCTTTTGAGCTAACGGATTTACCCCTAATTCGTTATGTGGCATCAACTAATAAGCCAATGATAATATCCACAGGAATGGGTTCTGAAATAGAGATTGAGGAAGCCCTAACTGTTGCAAGAGATGCTGGGTGTAAGGATATTATTTTATTGCATTGTATTAGTAGTTATCCTGCTCCAATAGATCAGGCAAATTTGCGACAGCTAAATGAATTAAGTAGACGTTTTAATGTTGTATCAGGCTTATCGGATCATACGATGGGGTCTGCCGCATCGGTTGCGGCGGTCACAATTGGTGCATCTTTTATAGAAAAACACTTTACGCTTAGTCGGTTGGATAAGGGTCCGGATAGCGATTTTTCTCTTGAGCCTAGTGAATTTAGTCAGCTGTGTAAGGATACTTATGACGCTTGGGCCGCCCTCGGTCGAATTGGTTACGAGCGTCAAACGTCCGAAGAAGGTAATAGAATGTTTCGCCGCTCAATTTATTTTGTTAATGATCTTCCAGCTGGTGCAGTTGTTAAATCGACAGATATTAGAAGGATCAGACCTGGAATGGGGCTTCCACCCAAGTATTTTAACGACTTAATTGGTCGTCGCTTGAGGTTTGGGGTAAGCAGGGGAACTCCCGCTAGTTGGAGTTTATTTGATGAATAAAACTGTTTTAGCGGTAGTTGCTCATCCAGATGATGAGGTTTTAGGTTGTGGTGGGACGTTAGCTAGACATGTTGCCGATGGCGATGATGTGTACGTTGTTTATTTAACTAATGGTGTTGGAGCTCGCTCATCAGAAGTTGCTGATCTTACTGATCGTAAAATTGCTACCGAAAAGGCAAATAAGATTATTGGAATAACTGAAAGTTATTACCTTGAATTTCCAGATAACCAGATGGATTCAATTCCACTACTTGAAGTGGTTAAGGCAGTAGAAGCGCTGGTTGATAATGTTGTACCGGATATAATCTACACGCATTATTTCGGCGACTTAAATATTGATCATCGGATAACATATCAGGCAGTAATAACTGCCTGTCGTCCTATGCCGAAAACTTCAGTTAGAGAAATATATGCTTTTGAGATAGTGTCTAGTACAGACTGGGGTGTCGGTCTTTCCCCCACATTCAGTCCGAATTATTACGTGAGCATTGAGGATGTCCTTCAAAAAAAAATTGATGCACTTAATGCTTATGAAATAGAAATGCGAGCACCGCCACATTCGCGCAGTATTGATCACATTAAATCGTTAGCAATTCACCGTGGGCATAGTGTTGGGCTAGCGTATGCTGAAGCTTATGTACTAATCCGATTTATTAATGATCATGCCACAAGCATCTAATAGAATTTCAACGGCAGTTTTTTTGGTTGACCGCCAGCTTTACTATAAATTTTTTTCCCCGGTTATTGATGAGTTGATTAAAAGAGGTTTTCGTGTTGTATGCCTTCATAACTACGCTAACGATGAGACTAGGTTTTCTGGGTTAAAGGGTAACCAGTTTGCTTCTCTCATTGCTTGCCCACAGTTTTATAATGGGCAGGTAGAATTGAAAATTAGACGAAGTGATGAAGAAATTAGATTTTATATTGCTAGTGAAGAAATCGATTATGTTTATGCTTTGCATGGACCTGATTACTACGGGCTAATTGAGGACTGTGAGGAGCGTAGGTCTGTTATTTGGATACAATTGCAGCATGGTTCTGACTCCTTCTTAGGTGGAGCAAGTATTGATAAGTCTGATATTTTTGCGGCATATTCGGAAGCGTGGATGAAGCTTTTTTCTCGTGAAAATGTTGGTAATTGTTATTTTGTTGGATATCCGGCTTTAAATTCCATTGAGTATGATGCGCCTAGTATTAGGAAAAAGTATGGAATTGAATTGGAAAAACCAGTCTTTGTCTATTTCTGTGGAGATCACCCGAAGCTAACTTGGTTGCCAGGAATTTTCAATCGACTTTGGTATAGATATATTTTTTGCGATGATTTATGGCCAAGATATTTAAAATTTTTATATAAGTTAATTTCGGTATTTAGTCTAACCGAAATTAAATTGATGCAAGCATTGCAGTCTTATGCTAAAAAAAAGGGTGCATTACTAATCATTAAGTCTCGTGTTAAAAGGGTTTTATCCTCAACTTGGCATTCTTCAAATAATTTTGTTTTTTATGATGAGACTCTATACCCTTCTACAAATTATGAGTTAATGTCGATCGCTGATTTAGTTGTATGTCTTGCTTCTACCGCTCAAGTTGAAGCAGCTTATTTTGGTAAACCCTCGGTTTCTTTGTATCCAGATAGGCATAAAAAATATTTTTTATCTATGTTAAAAGAAATTTTACCAGGGAGTGATGAGAAATATATTTGTTCAATATCGAAAATTATTGAAAATCTTGATAAGACAGATTTGTGCCCGTCTAATTTTATTTGCCATGATGTTTCGGGATTATTCGGAAGTGGAAAAGGTGCGGCAAAATATATTGTAGATTTATCAGTTGAGCATAAGTTAAAAAAAATCAATAAAACTACCTAAAACTGGTTTTAAGATAACAAAATTTTAAAAGAAGTGATGTCTTGTAAAGTTTTATCAGTAATCTTAATTAAGTTAATAGCCTAAGTTTATACCAAATATTGGAGTATGGAAGTTGGAAAATTTTTTAGAAAAAAGTAAGAAACTTGAACTAAGGTTTAGAGAGTACTATCGATCATATTATCTAGAGCAGCTTGGATTGGTGGATTGGGAAAAGAGATTTTTGTCTTTTAGGTCTCAAGAAGAGAAAGCAATCGGAGAAAAACTCGAACGCTTTTTTGTTATCTCAGGAATCAACTCTACCCCCAAAAAAGTATTGGTTGTTGGTTGTGGTACAGGGGCTGAACTACTATATTTTGCTGCTCGGCCAGATGTTAATGTTTTTGGAATTGATCCGTTTGATTCCGCAATTGAGATTTGCAAATTAAAAGCGGATCTTAATGGCTTTAGTGTAGATATTCGCAAAGAAGCTGCTGAGCAAATGAGTTTTGAAGATAACACATTTGATTTAGTTATTTGCTTTACTGTACTGGAGCATGTTCAAAATGTTGATGCAACACTAAAAGAAATTTTTAGGGTAATGGCTTTGGGAGGTCGAGCATTAATTGTTTTACCGGACTACGCATATCCTGAAGAGCAGCATTACAAAGTAATTACACTGCCTCCGGCATTTTTCCCATGGTTTGTAAAACTTCATCTGAGGTTTTTAAATCGCCCAGTCAAGTTTTTTGACACACTCAATCTACTCACTAAAAAATCTTTAAAGAAACATTTGAATAAACTTGGTATCAAGCATAATTTTTTCAGAGTTTATACATACAAGACCGTGTCTCGCTATTTGATCAAGGCTTATAGTTTTTTATTTGCGATAGATAGAACGCAAGTAGTTGTATTAATTAAATAATTATTCAATACAATGAGACGCTTTAATTTTTATTTAATAAAACTATAAAAAATACTTATGCGTACGTTCATTAAATTTAGAGGTGTACTAAGTGCTAATTTCAACTAAATCTAAGATTGCTCTTCGTATTGATGATATTGGAGCAAGTACCAAACTTTATGAGCAATATTCTAAGCGTTGGATGGGGCTTGGAAATTTTTTATTTTTGAAGCGGATGCCGTATTTTCGGGCATGGGGTCCATATCATGAAATGCAAAAATCTCAATGGCATGAGGTTTTTCGAGTTTTAAAAAAGTATAATGGAAAGTTAACGGTGGCTGTAACAGCTGCGTGGGTTGAGAGTGATGGTTCTCTTACCCCATATCCTCAGAAATGGCCTGAAGCATTTTCGACCCTAAAGCTTGGAGTAGAGCAGGGCCTTATTGAGATTGCTTGCCATGGTTTGACCCATTGCGTGCTTCAGAATAAGGCTTTTTTGCCAAAGTTATTTTCTTCTAATCGAACTTTTCATAGAGAGTTTTGGGACTGGCTGCCAGATGAGGTTCATGAGAATCATATTAAAAGAGCAAAAAAAATTCTTGATGATGCCTTTGGTGTGAATGTAACAACTTTGGTTCCTCCTGGCAATGTATTTTCTGAAAAAACTATTAGGGCTGCCAAGCTTTCGGGGTTCAGATTAATAAATTGTATGACCAATAACTCTAAAAAAAATGGATTGCTTATTCAGGATAATGAAAATGTTTTAGCCTTCCATGATCGAGAATTGGTGCTGTATGGCGTAAGTTGGCTTGAAGATAGATTAAAAGCACATTCAGGTAAAGAATTTATCTTTGTTAAAGATTTGGGAGCTAATGACTAGGAGCCGTCCGTAAAAAAGAGCAAACCTTTTTTTTGAGTGTGGCAATCAGAAATTAAACTTAATGAAAAAATATAATTTTATTTCGTGTAGAAGATTTTTTTTAGATCATCTTCTACATAAACACATAAAAACGCTTAGTGGACTAGTTTTAGATATTGGTGGAAAGAAAGAAAATAAAAGAGGTGCCTTCAGGCTTCCTAATGGATCATATGAAATTTACTATGTGAATCTTGATTTAGATTCCTCACCTGATTTGGTTGCTGCTTTGCCATTGCTACCTATTAAGAATGGTGTTGCAAGTTATGTTATTTGCACAGAAGTTCTAGAGTATGTGGATAACTTAAAAGATTCTATAGATGTGCTGAGTAAATTACTTAAACCTAGTGGGGTTTTATATTTAAGTACACCTTTTTTGCATAGATTACATGATGATAAATGTTGGGATTTTAATAGATATACCTCATCTCACCTCGACCATACTCTACGTCAGTATTTTAGCGATGTAGAGATAATTCCGATGGGGGGGCTCAAAAGTGTGATTTTTGATTTGATGTACTATAAGACAAAGTCTAGACTTCTCAAAAAAATTCTAAGATTTTATGGATTATTTTTAGCTAGACGTGATAATACAGATGATGACGTTATCACAACTGGTTTTTTTTGTATTGCTAGAAAATAACAACATGGGCTATGGTGGGAACTTAATACTAACTGGTGTTATTGCAGAAATAAAAAAGAAAACAGGAAAATCTGTTTTTCTCTGCTATGGCCCACGAGTAACTGACTTAATGTTGGGTAAATTTTACGACCGTAGTAGGAGTTTGGTTGATGATGATGTATATCAAAAAAACCCCAACATTATTTTCAATAAGCGGCTAGAAAAGTCGAGATTCTTAACTATCTTTGATAACTTTTTTCATAAGGTTATTTATAAGATTCGCTTATCTTTTTTATATGAGAGATTAATTCATAATATAGTTAATTTTTTAATAAATTCACCTAGTATTTATTATTTACATGTAGATTTTTTTATGAATACATACGTTCAAAAAAAAACAAGTAGGAAGTTTCTTTGGAAAAACGAGCTTACTGCAACATCAGCAATCTTAAGAAATTACCATTTAAAGTCTGACTTTCAGTATGCTGAAATGTTTTTTGATGAACGCGAGTTAAAAGGCTTTGATGAGAAATTTAATAAGTTAAATATTACAAACTTTATTCTCCTTGAGCCTGATTCAAAAGCAGATTGGTTTGGGGAATTAAGAAAATGGCCTTTTGATAATTGGCAAAATTTAGTAAATCAATTAAAAGCGAATTACCCAAATCTTGTTATTGTTCAGTGTGGCTTAAAATCCTCAAGCCTGCTGTCTGATGTTATTGATTTACGTGGCTATACTTCGAATTTCCGAGAGGCTTGCCTTTTGATAAGTAAGTGTAAGATTTTTATATGTACTGATGGCGGTTTAATGCATGCTGCGAGAGCTATGAACGCAAAAACAATTGTAATTTGGGGGGGGTTAAATAAGGCTGAGTTTTTAGGTTATCCTGACAAGCATTTTATTGTTAATCGTGTTGTTTCTTGTTCGCCATGTGGAAATTTAGGGTGGTGTGATTTTGATATTAAGTGCATGAAAGGCGTTACTGTTGATGATGTTCTTCATACCTTTAATCGAATTTATGTTTGATTAGTATATTTTTAATTTTTTAAATGCCAACACCCTCGATACATATATTATGTGAATTACGTGACGGTCCTTGGGGCGGCGGCAATCAATTCTTAAAAGCGTTAAGAGCACATTTAAGATCTGTTGGTGCTTATTCTGAAGATCCTTCAAAAGCTGATGTTGTCTTGGTAAATGGACATCAGTGGTCATCATATTTGTGGCAAATTTTTAGTTTAAAGAGATCCTCACATAGTGTCAGATTGATTCATCGAGTCGATGGGCCAATGTCGATTGTGAGAGGGGGTGGCGAAAGTATTCTAGTTGATAAGGCGATTATTATTTTTAATAAGTTTTTTTCTGATGGAACTATTTTTCAATCAGGGTGGAGTAAGAATCTCTGTATTTCTGGTGGAATGAGCCAAAATAAACCATATAGAATCGTCCTCAATGCATCTGACCCATCGATTTTTTATGGACCCACAAAAACTAGTATGAGCGGTAAAAAGATAAAAATTATTTCTTCATCCTGGTCCCAAAATTTTAGAAAAGGATTTGACGTTTTACAATATCTCGACAATAACTTAGATTTTTCTCAATATGAATTCACTTTTGTTGGAAATACTCCGGTTTCTTTTAAAAATTTCCGTCACATTCATCCTCTTACGAGTCAAAATCTTGCAAATGAATTACGTTGCCATGATATTTTTCTTCAGACAAGTCACTTAGAGGCATGCTCTAATGGGCTCATTGAGGCAATGAGTTGCGGGTTAGTGCCTGTGGCTCGAAATAATTCATCCCATCCTGAAATTGTTGGTTTGTCCGGGGTTTTATATGAAGGAGTAAATGACGTGATCGAGGCAATAGCTACAGCCTCAGAAAATAGAGATATATATTTGTTAAATAAAAATAAAAATATCAATATGAATTATGTGGGGTGTGAATATATGAACCTCGCATATGAAGTCATCAATATGCCTTCAAATCGACCGAATTTTATACATTTGCTACTTACAGGGTTCTATTTAATGAGTATATATAAAAGTAAATTTTTTATGAAACTGCAGGCTTTGTTAAAAATATAAAATTTCTTTTTATAAACTTAGGTCAAAATTTTGAAATTTATCATACTCAATTTATTAGTCAAATTTAATATTGCATTGGCAATACTAAAATTTTCTATGCGACTACATGGATTTTTTTATAACTTGTCAAGTTTCCTGGCTGTAGTTGTAAATGGTGGCACACATCCTAAACATCGTATCTTGCGATATAAGGAATGGTTTTTAGAAAAAATTGAAGCTAATTCAATTGTGCTAGATGTTGGATCAAATACTGGTGCCATGGCGTCGATGTTATCTGAAAAAGCTAAATATGTTTATGCTATTGAGATTAATGAGAGGTTATCAAAAATTGCACAAGAAAAAAATATTCGATCTAATGTTGAATATATTAACAGCGATGCTACAACTTATGACTATAAAAATTGTATGCCTATTGATTGCGTTACTCTTTCTAATGTTCTTGAGCATATTGATAATAGGATTGATTTCTTGAAACTTCTGCGGCTTGGAATCAAATGGAATAATCTAAATCATCGTCTATTTTTAATTAGAGTTCCGGCTCTAGATAGGGGTTGGTTGCCAGTTTATAAAAAGGAGATTGGGGTTGAGTATAGACTTGATCGTACACACACTATAGAACACACAAGGCAGGATCTATGTGACGAGATTGAATTATCTGGATTAAAAATTAAAACCTTAGATATTCGTTTTGGAGAGTATTATCTAGTATGCCATGGTTAAAATGAGAGTTTTGGGATTTTTTTTCACACGCGGAGTTAGTCTCCAGCATTGGGTCAATGCTGGATTATTTGACAGAGAAGTAAGTCTACATCATGAACACTTAAATAGTGGATTCTTTGATAATATTTATTGGTTTACTTATGGCACAGAGGATGAGAATTTAGCAAAAAAACTTATCGCAGATGGGCGATTGTCTCAAAAATTATGTGTAGTGCAGAGCCCAAAATTTTTTAAATTATTCAGCAGGTTTGGACCATATGTCTACTCTGCATTAATACCATTTGTACACAAAGAAAAAATAAAAAAATGTGATGTAATAAAAACAAATCAGATGAAAGGAGCTATTAGCGCCCTTCTTTCCGCCTTTTTATATTCAAAGCCTATATACGTTCGTACTGGTTATACTCTCTCTAGCACATCAAGAGTTGTAAACCCAAAAAGTTCAATTCGTTTAATAGTAAATTGGATAATTGAATATTTTGTTTTTAAGAACGCAAATATATCTTCAGTATCAAGTGAGCATGACTTAAGGTACGTTCAATCTTGTTATAAATTAAAAAAGAATAAACTTAAAGTAATTGTCAATTATGTGGATACGGAAAAATTCTATCCAGTATCAAATAAATTACTGTCAAAAAGAATTATTTTTGTTGGGAGACTATCTAAAGAGAAAAATCTTCTTTCATTAATAACAGCATGTAAAATTATCGGTATAGGACTCGATCTTGTGGGAAATGGTCGTGAATTAGAGAATTTACAAAAATATGCAAAAATGATAGATGCTGATATAAGGCATTTGGGATCATATGATAATGATTTACTACCTGGTATTCTTACAAAATATAATTACTTTATATTACCCTCTTTATGGGAAGGTAAGCCAAAGGCATTGTTAGAAGCCATGTCTTGTGGTTTAGTATGTATTGGAAATTCAACAAGTGGAATAAATGAAATAATTGAAGATGGAATAAATGGATTTTTATCTAAAGATTCTTCAACAGAATCACTTGTGGATGCTATAAGAAGAGCTAAAAAATCTGATAAAAAAAGAGTTGGTGATGAAGCAAGAAATTTAATTTTAAAAAAATATTCACTTAAGTCAATAATAAATCAAGAAAGAGAAATATTTTTATCGTTAATATGCTAAAAAAATGCATTATATAAAACATTCAAATGATAAGTTGTTAAATAATTTAGGGGCGGGGGTAAATAATTCACCAGAGATAACTGTAATAATGGCCGTATACAATGGTGAGAAGTATTTAAGTAATTCAATAAGCAGTATTCTAAATCAAACATTTTCAAATTTTGAATTTATAATTATTAATGATGGGTCTACAGATAAATCTTGGGAGATCATTACTAATTATTCTCGAATAGATTCAAGAATTATTCCAATTAATCAAAAAAATAAAGGGCTCACAAAATCATTAAATATCGGATTAAGGTTGGCAAAAGGAAAATATATAGCTCGCCAAGATGCTGATGATATAAGTTTACCGGAAAGATTTCAAAAGCAAAAAGAAGCAATATCAAAAAATAAGATAATTTTCTCTAGGGCATTTAGATTGGGAAAAGTAGTTCCAAATAAACTATTAGAAAAATTTAAACATAAATATTTATTAATACTAGGAAATTTCCTAATTCATGGGACGTTATTTATTGATGCAAAATTAATAAAAGAATATTTATATGATGAAAATTATTATTTTGCGCAAGACTACAACCTATACCTAAGACTGGCAGAAGCAGGCAATAAGTTTTTAATATTAAGTGAGCCACTTTATATTTTAGGTGTTTCAAATGAACAAATAAGTTCTAAAAATAGAAAAATACAAGATAAATATGTTTTACAATCATATGTTGATTTAAATATAAACCCAAAATTCTATTTATGGATTAGAAAATCAAATAATAAATATATGGTGAATATTAAGAAAATAATTATACTTTTATTTCTAAGTATTAAGAATGACAATTAAATATACTATAATAATACCAACGATATTGGAGGAGGACTCTAGTATAAGAAGGCTACTGGGATGTATTAGTCAAAATAATCATGAAAGTGAAATTATTATTATATTCCAAGGAAAAAATAAAAAATCATTCATAAATTTGTATAGTGAATATAAAAATACGCCTGGATTGATATTTTTATATTCAAATAGAACAGGAATATCAATCGCAAGAAATATTGGTATAAAAAAATCTAGAGGTGATTGGATTATTCTACTAGATGATGATGTTTATATTGAAAAAAATTTTTTCTCGAAAATTAAACTTATAGATCTCAAAAAGCCAATAATTTATTATGGAAATGTATTTGTAAATGGAACTTTAAAAAATTATGTACCATTTTATATTGAATGTAAAGATTTAAACTTTTTTTCATACAATAGAGTATGTAGCGTATCTCTCATAATAAGTAGAGAGGTATTTAATACAATTGGATATTTTGATGAAAATATAGGAGCTGGTAAATACTACGGATCATCAGAAGAATCAGATCTTATTTTAAGAGCTTTATTAAATAATATTAAAGTAAGCTATATATCAAACCATTACATATGGCACCCAAAACCAAATTTTTCATTGAGAAAAGTATACAGGTATTCACTCGGACTTGGAGCATTATATAAAAAACATTATTACTCAGCACCCTTACTATTAAAAATAAAATTCTTACTGGATATCTTATTAAGAATTGTGCTTTTAATGACATTTAAACCTAAGAGATTTGTATTTTTATTTGGATTCTTTAGAGGTATTTATGAATTCAAAAAATAGTATCACAATTAATAATTTATTTATAACATTTGTGGCATTTTCTCTAACTTTTCCTTACCATAATTTGGTGGAAAATCTATCTCTATTCAATATTTTAGTGATTATTGGATTACTTATTTACACTCCTTTAGTGATAATAGGTGCCAGAAAAATACCTATATCTTTTATAATAATTTGTTTTTTTATATCGTTAAATTTCTTAGTTGCTTTGAATAAAGAAAACTATGACTTCATAAAGATAATTTTATGGCCGATGCTATTAATGAGTTTTTTTATATATTTATTTAATGATAAAAAAAATATTTATTTTTTTATTAAGTGCTATATCTACACTATAGCGTTCACATGTTTACTATCTTTTCTTCAAGTAAATAATATTAAGATTGCTTGGGATTTCCGTTATATTTTTGGCCTTCCTCTAGAGCCAGTTTTATTAAATCAATTTTCAAACGCTGAAAAGGGAGTTGGTTTAGCGTATTTTTCAGTTCAATTTTCATATCAAATTTTGTTGGCGCTTGGATTATTATTTTCTTTCTTTTCTAAAAAAACAACTGAATTTAAATTATTATTTACATTATTGTTTGTTGGAGTTTTATCAGTAAAATCAATAACCTTATTTATCATTTTAGTAACTTATATTTTATTTAACTTTAATAAAATTAAATTTTTTAATATATTAATTTTTTTAATATTTAGTTTTTTTCTCTCTGATTTAATATTTGATAGATTCTTTAATATTTTTCAAGATTCAGGATTTACTAGTAGAATTTCTTTGATAAGTATTGCAGCATTAATTTTAAATGATTTACCTTTTTTTGGATTTAATCCAAATGAGGTAAATTATTTAAAAAATTATTACTCTATTAATATCTCTGCGTCTTCTTGGGTTTCTGAAGTATCGTTTCATAACTCTTTTTTAACAAATCTTATTTATTTTGGTTATTTAAGCTTTCTTTCCTATTTTTTTATATGGTATTATTCGTGTTATAAATTATTAAAAAATAAATATTTAATAAATAAAGAGTTATTTATTAATTATTTAATTCTAATTTTTTCTTATATTTTAATGTCTAGTTTTCATAATGCTGGAATTCAGACTGGTGATATTTACGGATGGATAATTGTATCTATTCCAATTGTTTTCTATAAGCTAAGATAATTTTTTTTATTATGAATAACCCTTTTAAATCTTTATTACTTCGTTTAATAATTCCTAGATATTATTTATCTGATTCCTTATATCTTAAATCTTCTATCAATATTGATACAATTGACAATAATGTTTATTGTTTTGATTTTTCTGATGATACTTACATTCATCTTGGTGATGTTCTTTTTTATTTACCTCTAATCGTCTTCCTATCAACCAATAACAATATATTTATTAATGTTAGTGGTTTAAAATTAATTATTTTAAAAAGATTGTTGTTGATTTCAAATATTAAAGTTAATTTTATCAATCATAACCCAAGTAATGTAATTATTATTACTTCCCCATATTTATTATGCAATAAAAAAAATTTAAATAAAAATTTTTTAATAGGTCTTGGATTACCTAAGGTAATTCCTGATTTACCTTTCCCAATTTATCTATCGATTAAATTTCTTGATAAATTTTATTCCCATGATTATAGTGAATCTTTTAATTTGTCTTACAAGAATTATATTTTTAATCTAAGAAAAATTTCGTTTCAATCGAATAATTTTTCTTTTGTTCATAATCATGATGGTCGTGGCGTTATATTTTCACCCTTTTTATCAAGCGGTAGATTTAGAGATTTTTTGGGCTTTAAGAGACGAAAACTCTATAAAATCGCTAACATGCTTTCTAATTTAGGATATACAATTTATTTAGTTGGTTCTAAAAATGATACTTTTTTAAAAAATCATAATTTTGTTGACCTAAGGGGTTATGATTTTAATACCTTATTAGATTTTTCAAATTCTTCTAATATTATTTTTGGATTGGGTTTTGATAATTTTTGGATGCATTATTTTGATTTATTTAATAAACCTTACTATGTTTTATTTAGGGGTCGCTTTACAAAAAAAGCTCGCTTGATTCATTATGAATCTGTTAATGTTTCATTTTATTCTTCTAATACACGTTCTTATCTTTAAACTCTTATGATTAGATTTTTTGATATTTTTTTTTCTATTTTTGGTTTAATTATTTTATCTCCAATTTTTCTTATTATTTATTTGTTTAGCTTATTTGAGTATCGCTCACCTATTTTTAAGCAAGAGAGACTTGGGCTGAATGAAATTAGTTTTACTATTTTTAAGTTTCGTACGATGAGAGTTGATACTTTGTCTGTTCCAACTCATCTTATTGATCCTTCTGTAATTTCTTCCTATGGTAAATTTTTGCGTGTAACTAAGATCGATGAATTACCTCAGCTTATTAATGTACTTTTTGGTGATATGAGTCTTGTTGGCCCTAGACCTTGTTTAATTAATCAAGATGAGCTTATTTATTATCGAAGAAAGTATCATATTTTTGATGTTCGTCCTGGTATTACAGGTTATCCTCAGCTAAATCATATAGATATGTCTGTTCCACAAATATTAGTTGAGGCAGAGGTAAGTATGATTAATAATTACGGATTAATTTCTTACTTTAAGTGTATTTTATTAACAATTATTGGTCGTGGATTTAGAGATGGTATAGGGCATAATTAACTTTTTTATATTTTTTTATTAATGATTTAAGGTTTTAAAATGCTTCTTAGATTATTCGCCAATTGTATTATTAAACTTAATGTTTCCATCAAGAAATCTATCGTTATTTTTTTTGATCTTCTTCTTGCGATTTTTTCTATGTGGTTAGCTTATGCCCTTAGACTTGATAACTGGTATATACCTGAATTCCCTTTTATTTTTTCGTCATTAGTTTCTATTTTCATATTAATACCCATTTTTACTTATTATGGTATTTACAGCTCTATTTATAGATATATTGGGTTTAATTCAATTGTTACTATTTTTAAAGCATTAATATCTTATGCGATTGTTTTTGTTCTTGTTATTTTCTACATACAGCTTCCTGGTTTGCCCCGTTCAATTGCTATTTTACAGCCAATTATTTTATTTTTTTGTACTCTCCTACTAAGGGGTTTTATATTATATCTTTTTAGAGATATTAATTTTTCTAAAGATTATAAAGATAAAAATCCTTCTGGAATTTTAATTTATGGTGCGGGTTATTTGGGTAGGCATTTTGCGCGAACTTTTAAGGGTGCATCTGGATTTAAACTGGTTGGTTTTATTGACGATGACGTTACACTACAGGGGCGTTATCTTGATGGATTGAAAGTCTACTCTCTAAAATCAATTTCTACACTAATAGAAAAATTATCAGTAAAAGAAGTGTTGATAGCTGTTTCAAATCAACCTAGATCTAAGCGTTTAGAAATTATTTCTAGATTGCGACAGTACCCTGTTCATACACGTATTCTACCTAATTTTAAGGAGTTGACTCGCGGGAAAGTGGGGCTAACTGATGCTTATGAATTGGAGGTTGAGGATCTTTTAGATAGAGAGACGGTTGTACCCGATCAAAGTTTATTAATAAAAAATATTAATGATAAAGTTGTTATGGTAACTGGTGCTGGGGGTAGTATCGGAGGAGAGCTCTGTAGGCAAATAATAGAATGTAACCCTAAAGTATTAATTCTTCTTGATAATAATGAATTTGCACTTTATAAAATTCATAAAAAAGTTTTGAATTCACTTCAAGATACTTCAGTTACGATTATACCGGTTCTGGCAAGCGTTTTAAATGAAAATCGTGTTCAGGAAGTTGTTGAGCGGTGGCAGCCGCATATAATTTATCATGCGGCTGCTTATAAACATGTTCCAATAGTTGAGCAAAACCCTCTTGAGGGAATTTCTAATAACGTATTTGGTACTTTGATTTGTGCAAAAATTGCAGCTAAGAATAATGTACCCAATTTTTTGTTGATAAGTACCGATAAGGCTGTTCGACCAACAAACATAATGGGTGCCACGAAAAGACTATCAGAGATTATATTGCAAGCTTTATCTGGATTAAGTCTCTTAGAAAATAATTTTACTGATGTTAAGTCTTCTAAAACACTTTTTTCAATGGTGCGGTTTGGAAATGTTCTCGGTTCATCTGGGTCAGTTGTTCCTCTTTTTCGAGAACAAATTAAAAATGGTGGACCAATTAGCCTGACACACCCTGAAGTAAATCGTTTTTTCATGACAGTTCCTGAGGCTGCGCAACTTGTATTACAGGCCTCAGCAATGACTGAGGGAGGCGATGTTTTTATCCTTAACATGGGCAAGCCAATATTAATTTATGATTTAGCTAGGCAAATGATTGAGCAATTTGGACTTAAAGTTAAAGATGATTCTAATCCTGGCGGGGACATTGAAATACAAATTACTGGGTTAAGACCGGGCGAAAAGCTTTTTGAAGAATTGTTAATTGGAGATAATCCTGAGAAAACATCACACAATAAAATTATGAGGGCAAAAGAGACGTATATTTCTTACGATGTCTTATTTCCTTTGCTAAAAAAATTAAAAATATTCACTGACTCTGGAAATGTAGATCAGGCAGTATTATTGTTGTCAGAACTGGTACCCGATTACAAACCTACAGTTCATTAAGTTTATTTACCATCAATTTTTAATCTAATAGTTTTAAAAAAGAAAAAATAAAGTGAGAATTTTAATTACAGGATCGGCTGGATTTATTGGTAGTCATTTAGTGAGAAGATTATTACTTGAGGATAATGAAGTAATTGGGGTGGATAACATTAATGATTATTATGACCCAAAATTAAAACTAGCTAGACTCGCAATCTTCTCTGGGCACGCAAGGTATAAAAACTTTAATATAGACATTTCAGATCGTGCGGGGTTGGCTGAAATTTTCATTAAACACAAGCCACATAAGGTGGTTAATTTGGCGGCGCAGGCTGGAGTAAGATATTCTATCGAAAATCCTTATGCATACATCGATTCAAATATCTCTGGTTTCTTAAATGTGCTGGAGTTATGCAGACATAACGATGTTCAGCATTTAATTTATGCATCTTCAAGTTCTGTATACGGTAACCATGAACAACTACCATTTTCAGAGTCGCATTATGTAGATCGCCCTATTAGTTTGTATGCGGCAACTAAAAAATCAAATGAATTAATGGCACATGCGTATAGCCACTTATTTAAAATTCCAACGACAGGTTTGCGTTTTTTTACAGTATACGGACCTTGGGGTCGACCAGATATGGCAATGTTTATGTTTGCTAAAGCTATAGAAAATGGGGACCCCATTAATATTTTTAATAATGGTCAAATGAAGCGAGATTTCACATATATCGATGATGTTGTTGATGGAATTTTGAACATAGTTAATGGTTTATCGACTCAAAAAACCATTTCTTTAGAGAATAAATTTATAGATCAAGGTTCAACTCCTTATAATATATACAATATCGGAAATAATGAGCCCATTGAATTATTGACTGTTATTGGTTTGATTGAGAAGTATCTTGGTAAGTCAGCAATTAAAAATTTTTTACCAATTCAACCGGGAGATGTCAACGAAACTTTTGCAGATACTAGAAAATTTTTTTCAGATTTTAATTTTAAACCTTCTACAAGTATTGATATTGGCGTTGAAAAGTTTATAGATTGGTACAAGAGTTATTCCTAGTCTGGGTTAAGTGTTGAGCTTTAATTTTTTAGTTTTATTGATTTTTACTATGACAGAATTATGATTTTAGTTACCGGTGGGGCTGGCTTTATTGGAGGAAACTTTGTTATAGACTGGTTAGCTGATCCAAGGGCTGAAGGTCTCGTTAATCTTGATAAGTTAACTTATGCAGGTAATCTTTCCACACTTAAATCATTAGAACAAGATACTCGCCATCTCTTCGTTCAGGGTGATATTAATGACTATGATCTAGTTCTTTCTTTGCTCAAAAATAATCAAATTCGTGCGGTTGTAAACTTTGCAGCCGAGTCTCACGTCGATCGTTCGATTCATGGCCCTGGCGACTTTATTCAGACCAATGTGGTTGGTACTTTTAATCTTTTAGAATCTGTTCGTGCTTATTGGTCAGAGCTTTCTCAAGAAAAAAAGCAACAGTTTCGCTTTTTGCACGTATCTACAGATGAAGTGTATGGATCTTTGTCTCCAACAGATCCTTCTTTTACAGAAACTAATTCACATGAGCCGAACAGTCCTTATTCTGCATCTAAAGCAGCATCAGACCATTTGGTGAGAGCGTGGCACCATACTTATGGCTTGCCAGTATTAACCACCAATTGCTCAAATAACTATGGGCCTTATCATTTCCCAGAGAAATTGATACCTTTGGTGATTCTGAATGCTCTTGCTGGTAAACCTTTGCCAATTTATGGCGATGGTCAACAAATTAGAGATTGGCTATATGTTAAAGATCATTGCTCTGCTATTCGTCATGTATTAGAAGCTGGTAAATTGGGTGAGACCTATAACGTTGGTGGTTGGAACGAAAAACCTAATATTGAGGTTGTGATTATCATATGCAGTATCTTGGATGAATTGCGACCTAAATCAGACGGTAGCTCTTATACATCTCAAATTACTTATGTGAAAGATCGTCCGGGTCATGATCGTCGGTATGCCATTAATGCTACCAAGTTGGAGCGAGAGTTAGGCTGGAAACCTGCTGAAACTTTCGATACAGGTATCCGTAAAACAGTGGAATGGTACTTGGATAACCAAGAGTGGACTGATGGTGTTTT
>JACCDV010764746.1_pt1 | contig 31736 bp, 27 predicted proteins | sample 7446131 | NCBI WGS metagenome assembly JACCDV01 (sample SAMN15323448, study PRJNA562643) | freshwater metagenome | isolation source: river surface water | place: USA:Blue River Watershed | collected 2017-08-17 | reverse complement strand
GCCGTGCGACAAATTGACAATGCCGCCCACACTGAAGATCAACGACAGCCCCATGGCCAGCAGCAGGTAATAGCCGCCCAGCACCAGACCGTTGACGATCTGCTCAAGCAGGTAAACAATTTCCATGGAGGTCAGTTCGACAGGGTTGTGGCTGGCGCCGAACCCACGGCGCCAGCACGGTCAGGTCAGACCCGAATCACATCTTGCAAAGGCTTTCCGAGCGCGGAGGCGCGAGTTTTTCAAGCGGCTCATTGGCCCCCGGCACCGCCTCGCCAAAGAGCAAGAAATCCTGCTTGTGCTTTGCCTGTCCCTTGGGTTTGACGGTGAAGGGGTAGGCCTCCTGCATCAGCTGGTGATCCCAGCTTCTGAAGTAAGCCTTGCGCGACTTCAGGATGTCGAACTGGGCTTCCGACTCGAAGTACTTGATGATTTTTTCGGTGTCCACCGACTTGGTCTCGCGTATGGCCTGCGCCAGCATCATCAGCGACACGTATTCAATCCATGCATGGTTTTCGGGGATGCGGTTGAATTTGCGGGTGAATTTCTGCACGAAAGCCTGTGAGCCCGGCGTCTTGAGCTCGTGGTGCCAGACGGTCGGCCAGATGCCGCCCAGGTTGTCCTCGCCGGCAGCCCAGGCATCGGCCGTGTTCAGGTTGAAGCCGGCCACCGGATACTTCATGCCGAATTCTGCGTACTGCTTGACAAAGTTGGTCACCTGATTGCCACCCAGGTTGGTGGCGATCAGGTCAGGCCGGGCCTGGCGGATCTTGATCAGCTGGGCGCTGAAATCGGTCAGGTCGGTAGGCACCACCTCTTCCCCGATCACATTGCCACCATTGCGTGCAAAAAAGGCCTTGGCAGCCTTGGACAGATCGTGTCCAAAAACATAGTCCGAAGTCAGTGCATAAATTTTCTTGCCCTTGACAAAACCTTCGCGTGCGAGCGCTTCGCCGGCAGCGTTGACCATCACGGTCACGGGAATATCGACATGGAAGGTGTATCGGTTGCAATCCTTGCCACGCAGCGTGTCCGACCGGGCGCCAATGCTCATGAACATGACCTTGTTGCGAGCCGCCACCTGGGCAATGGTCAATGCCGAGGCCGATGAAATTTCGCCCATCAGGAAATCCACCTTGTCGCGCTCAATCATGCGCTGCGCCTTGGAGGCCGCCGTCTGCGGGTTCACCGAGTCTTCGCTGATCAGATCAATCTGCCGACCCAGCAGGCCTCCAGCTGCGTTGATCTCCTCTGCAGCCATCTTGATGCCCTGCACAGCATATTCACCCAGCGCCCCCAAAAATCCGGTCATGGGCGTCAGGTGGCCAATGCGGATGGGCCCGGTTTGTGCGACAGCAAACAGCGGATGGGCGAGTGCGGCAGTGCCTGCCGCGAGCGTGCCCGCCTGAAGTAGTTTCCGACGCGGCATATCTGGCGTGTGCACAGTCTTGGGCAACGGCTTAGCTTGCATGTTTGTCTCCTCGTTTGGGGTATGGGTGGGAAAGCGTTTTGATCATAGGAGTCGATGTATCCCTCGAAAAATACTGTTTTCCGTCATGGGGTATATATATTTCTTATAGATAGCCATTCTGAAAAACTTATAGGATCTTCCGATGGACTTGCGACAGCTCAAATACTTCGTGCAGATCGTGGAAAGTGGCAGCCTGGCCAAGGCCTCGCGTCAGCTTTACGTTGCCCAACCTGCCCTGAGTCAACACATTGCCAAGCTGGAATCCGAAGTGGGCAAACCCCTGCTCATTCGCACCGCCAAAGGCGTCACGCCCACAGAAAACGGCGCGGCGCTGCACCACCATGCGCGCTTCATCCTGCGGCAGCTCGATCAGGCCCTGTCGGTGGCGCGCCAGGAGCCGGGCACCGTCCACGGCATGGTCTCGGTGGGCTTGGCTGCCACCACGGTCTGTGCGGTTGGCGCACCCTTCATGCGCCGGATACGCGAACGGTTTCCAGGCATCGTGCTCAACGTGGTCGAGGGCATGAGCGGCCACCTGGCGCAGATGATGCGCACGGGCCAGCTGGATCTGGCCATCCTCTTCAGCCGGGATGCCGTACCGGACCTGCCTGCGGAACCGATCGTGGAGGAAGAATTGTTCGTGATGCTGCCCGAAGACAGTGACCTGGTGCCGCCGCGTCGCGTCAAACTCAGCTGCGCAGACACCGCCAGCCTGCCACTGATCCTGCCCACCAGCATCCATGGGCTGCGCCGTCGCATCACCAGCGAGTTCGAACAACGCAACCTGGCCATGCATGTGGTGGCAGAGGTCGACTCCCTGTCATTGCTGATGACATGTGTGCGCGATGGCATGGGGGCGACCATCAAACCCATGTCGGCCGCACTGGTCGATGGCCGCATGCGAGAGGGCTGGCGCACCCTGGCCTTTTCGGATGCCGACATGCGCAGGGTCAACTTCATTTACTCGGTCGATGCCGAGCAGCTCTCGCCTGCCGCTGCCGCAGTCCGCGCCGAGCTGCGCGAGACCATCAGGCAACTGGTGCTGCAAGGCGAATGGAAGGGCGTGAACCTGCTGCAGTCTGCTGCAGCAGGCCAGGGGCAGGAGTCGCCGCGCTTTAGCCCTTGAGGGCGCCCAGCACCTCGTCGAGCATCTTCTTGGCGTCGCCAAACAGCATGCGGTTGTTCTCTTTGTAGAACAGCGGGTTGTCCACGCCGGCGTAACCGCTGGCCATCGAGCGCTTCATCACGATGGAGGTGCGGGCCTTCCAGACTTCGAGCACCGGCATGCCGGCGATCGGGCTGTTCGGGTCGTCCTGCGCGGCGGGGTTCACGATGTCATTGGCACCGATCACCATGGCCACATCGGTGTCACCGAAGTCGTCGTTGATCTCGTCCATCTCCAGCACGATGTCGTAGGGCACCTTGGCCTCGGCCAGCAGCACGTTCATGTGGCCCGGCATGCGGCCAGCCACCGGGTGAATGCCAAAGCGCACGGTCACGCCCTTGTCGCGCAGGGTTTTGACGATCTCGTTGACGGTGTGCTGGGCCTGGGCGACCGCCATCCCGTAGCCCGGCACGATGATCACACTCTTGGCATCGCGCAGCAGCTCGGCGGTCTCGACGGCGCTGACCGGCACCACCTCACCCTGCGGCTCGGCGGCAGCGCCATCGGCCTTGGGCGCGGCAGGCGCACCGCCCCCGAAGCCGCCGGCGATCACGCTGATGAAGTTGCGGTTCATCGCATTGCACATGATGTAGCTCAGGATGGCGCCGGAGGAGCCGACCAGCGCGCCGGTGACGATCAGCAGGTCGTTGCCCAGCATGAAGCCAGTGGCCGCGGCAGCCCAACCGGAATAGCTGTTGAGCATGGACACCACCACCGGCATGTCGGCGCCGCCAATGGCCATGACCATGTGGATGCCGAACAGCAGCGCGAGCACCGTCATCACGATCAGCGGCGTCATGCCGGCGGCCACACTGTCGGCGCGAACAAATTCACCGCCGAACCAGATCACCACCAGCAAGGCCAGCAGGTTCAGCCAGTGGCGCGCGGGCAGCAGCAGCGGCTTGCCGCCGATCTTGCCGTTGAGCTTGCCAAAAGCGATCAGCGAACCGGAGAAAGTGACCGCCCCGATCAGGATGCCGATGTAGATTTCGACTTCGTGGATGATTTTTTCGGCACCGGCGAACTGGATGGAGGTGTCGACATAACTGGCAAAACCCACCAGACAGGCCGCCAGGCCCACCAGGCTGTGCATGAGCGCCACCAGTTCGGGCATTTGGGTCATCTTGACGGTTCTGGCGGCATACAGGCCAATGCCGCCGCCGATCACCAGGGCACCGATGATCCAGGGGATGCCGGCGGCCGCCACACGCGGGCCCACGATGGTCGCCAGCACTGCCAGCGTCATGCCGACGATGCCGTAGAGGTTGCCGCGTCGGGAGGTTTCCGGATTGGACAGGCCGCCCAGGCTGAGAATGAACAGGATGGCAGCACCGAGGTAGGCGACGGTGGCCAGGCTGGGGGAAATGAGACTTTGGGACATGTTCTTGATTCCTTCTTTTTGTGGTCTCGGTTCACTTGCGGAACATGTCGAGCATGCGACGGGTCACGGCAAAGCCGCCAAACATGTTGACGGCCGTGAGCACGATGCCGGCAAAGGCCATCCAAAGGATCAGTGCATCGGGTCGCCCATTGGTGCCGGCCTCGGGCGGCAGGATCTGCACCAGCGCACCAATGACGATGATGCTGGAGATCGCGTTGGTCACGCTCATGAGCGGCGTGTGCAGGGCGGGTGTCACGTTCCAGACGACCATGTAGCCGATGAAGCAGGCCAGCACGAACACGGTGAAGTGCCCCAAAAAGGCCGCAGGCGCGTAAGCGCCGATGGCCCAGAAGGCCAGGGCACCCAGACCAAACACGGTGGCCAGCGTCCGGGCGGGCATGGGGCCGCTGCTGCCATGACCGTGCGCGCTCTTCTTGTCCGTGGCGACCACCGGCTTGGCAGCGGGCTTGGGTGCGGCCGCGGGCAGCGGCGGCGCCGGCCAGGTGACCTCGCCGTCCTTGATCACCGTCAGGCCCCGGATGGCGTCGTCCTGCATGTTGACGTTGGCCACGCCGTCCTTGGTCTTGCACAGTTCTTCGGTCAGACGGAACAGGTTGGTGCCGTACAGTGTGGAAGATTGCCGCGCCATGCGCGAGGCCAGATCGGTGTAACCGACGATGGTCACGCCGTGCTTGACCACGGCCTTGCCAGGCTCGGTCAGTTCGCAGTTGCCGCCTTGTTCGGCCGCCATGTCGACGATGACGCTGCCGGGCTTCATGCTGCGGACCATCTCGGCAGTGATCAGCCGGGGAGCCGGCTTGCCTGGGATCAGCGCGGTGGTGATGATGATGTCGCACTCCTTGGCCTGCTGCGCATACATCTGGCGCTGCGCGGCCTGGAAGCCCTCACTCATGACCTTGGCGTAACCGCCGCCGCCCGAGCCCTCTTCTTCGTAGTCGACCCTGACGAACTCGCCGCCAAGCGAAACCACCTGATCGGCCACCTCGGCACGGGTGTCGTTGGCGCGCACGATGGCGCCCAGGCTGGCGGCTGCGCCAATGGCCGCCAGGCCGGCCACACCGGCACCGGCAATGAAGACCTTGGCCGGGGGCACCTTGCCCGCTGCGGTGATCTGGCCATTGAAGAAGCGGCCAAAGGCGTTGGCCGCCTCGACCACGGCACGGTAACCGCTGACACCGGCCATCGAGGTCAGCGCATCCATCTTCTGCGCGCGGCTGAGCGTGCGTGGCAGGCAGTCGATAGCCAGCACGGTGACCTTTTGGGCCGCCAGTTGCTGCATCAGTTCCGGGTTCTGGGCGGGCCAGACAAAGCCGATCAGCGTTTGTCCGGCGTGCATCAGCGCGACTTCCTCGGCGCTCGGCGGACGCACCTTGAAAACGATGTCGGCCCCCTGCCAGAGCGCCGCCGCGTCGGGGGCGATGCTGGCGCCGGCCTGTGTGTAGGCTTCGTCGGACAGATCGGCGAGTTCACCGGCAGATCGCTCGACCACCACGGCAAACCCCAGCTTGATCAGCTTGGCCACCACATCGGGTACGGTGGCCACCCGTTTTTCACCCGGGAATGTTTCTCGCGGCACGCCAATGCGTTGCGGCACGCGGACGGCTTCACCTGTCTGCATGGATGTCTCCTCGATCTGTACGCAAAAAAAGAATTGCGCCAGCTTAACCGATCTTGACGGGGAACTGACACGCGGGGTGCGGGGGAGCCGCAACAGCCGCCTTGCCGATAATCGCGACATGGACACCCGCTGGAAACCCAATGTCACCGTGGCCGCCATCATCGAGCGCGATGGCCGCTACCTGCTGATTGAAGAACACACGCCCGAGGGCTTGCGCCTGAACAACCCCGCCGGCCACCTCGACCCGGCCGAATCGCCGGCACAGGCCTGTGCGCGCGAGGCTCTGGAAGAAACCGCCCACCTGTTCACCCCCACCCATCTGGTGGGGGTGTACCTCTCGCGCTTTCAGCGCGAGCGCACCGGCGAAGACGTGACCTACCTGCGCCTGGCCTTTGCAGGCACGCTGGGCGAGGCCCAGGCCGGGCGCAGCTTGGACACGGGCATCGTGCGCACCCTGTGGATGAGCCCGGACGAAGTGCGTGCCAGCCGCGAGCGACACCGCAGCCCGCTGGTGCTGCGCTGCATCGAAGACCACCTGGCCGGCCAGCGTCACCCGCTGGAATTGGTCTACACCGATGCGGCTGTCAGCGGCCTCGGGCCGCTGCGGCCATGACCGCCGCGATGCTGCCCGACCTGGCGGCCCTGACCGGCCTGGCGGCCTTTGCGGCGGGCGTGCTCAATGCGATCGCCGGAGGCGGCAGTTTCCTGACTTTTCCCGCCCTCGTGTTTGCCGGTGTGCCGCCGGTGGCCGCCAATGCCACCAGCGCGATGGCGGTGAGCCCTGGTTACCTGGGCAGCACGCTGGGCTTCAGGTCCGAGCTGCGCAGCGTGCCCGCCTGCCTGCTTCGTCGCGAAGTGGGCGTTGCCGCCCTGGGTGGTCTGTTGGGTGCTGGCCTGCTGCTGCTCACCCCAGCCAGGGTGTTTGCCGGCGTCGTCCCCTGGCTGCTGCTGCTGGCCACCGCCCTGTTTGCCCTCGGGCCGCGCATTGCCCGCCTCAGCGGCGGCGCCGGGCACCCGCGCTGGCGACTGCCCGGCCTGCTCGCCGTCGCGGTCTACGGCGGCTACTTCAACGGCGGGCTGGGTATCCTGCTGATGGCGCTCTACACCCTCAGTGGCGAATCGCGCCTGAACACGGTCAACGCGCTCAAGAACCTCAACTCCTTCGTGCTGTCGCTGCTGTCGGTGGTGGCTTTCTCGCTGGCAGGCGCGATTGTCTGGTCGCAGGCGGTGTGGATGATGCTGTGGGCCACCGCAGGCGGCTGGGCCGGCGCCCGCCTGGCGCGCAGGCTGCCCACCCCGTGGGTGCGCATGCTGGTGATCGCCACCGGCCTGGTGATGAGCGCGGTCTTTTTTGTTCGGCAATAGGACCGGTCTCCTGTGGGAGCGGTCCCTGACGGCGCCTACTGCGGCCTGGCGCCTGAGGCCACCTGATCAAGGCGCGCGCGCTCGGCCAACACCTTGGCCACATAGCCGCCGTCTTCGGTCACCGCATCGCCACCCAGGTAAAAGCGCAAGCCATCCTCGAGCGAGCCGCCCTTGAGCTTGACCGCGTCAGCCAGCACCTCCGCACCCACGCGCAGGTTGACCAGCGGGTCAAAGGCCGCCTGCGCCCCCCCGTAGGGTTCATAGCGCCCAGCATGGACCTTGCCCATCACCTGCATCAGGCCCTGGGCACCCGCATGGCTTTGCACATAGGGGTGAAAGCTCGATTCGATCGCCATCACCGCCAGGATCAGGTGCGCGTGCAGCCTGACCTTGGGCGAGACGGCATGGGCTTCAGCCACCAGCGCAGCCACCGGCTCCGGGGCCACGCGGTATTTGGCGGCCAGCCAGTGGGCCACGGCCGCCTGCTCGGGCGGCAGGGTGGCGGGATCGATGGCGGTGGCGCGCTCGGTCACGTTTTCCGGCAACCAGGACACCAGCACATTGCGTTCGCGCAGCCAGTTGAAGACGGTGTGCTCGGCCGCATGCAGCCAGGCCGGGTGCCACCAGAGCGCCAGCACCAGGGCGGCCGTCGCCAGACCCAGCATGGCCAGGCCGCTGTGGGTCACCAGGAACATGCCCCGCCCGATGTCGGACAGGAGCAGGTTCAGGTGGCGGCGCCAGAGGCTATGTTCTCCCATGGCACAGGATTATCCCCAAAGACCTGCCGCCGCCGGCTGCGGCGCAGTGCCCGGGGATAATCGGGGCATGTCTTCCAGAACCCGTGTGGTCGTCGGCCTGTCCGGCGGCGTCGATTCCGCCGTGAGTGCCTGGCTGCTCAAGCAGCAGGGCCACGAGGTCGTCGGCATCTTCATGAAGAACTGGGAAGACGATGACGACAGCGAGTACTGTTCGTCCAACATCGACTTTGTCGACGCGGCAGCGGTGGCCGACGTGGTGGGCATCGAGATCGAACACGTCAACTTTGCGGCCGAATACAAGGACCGGGTGTTCGCCGAATTCCTGCGCGAGTACCAGGCCGGGCGCACCCCCAACCCCGACATCCTGTGCAATGCCGAGATCAAGTTCAAGTCCTTCCTGGACCACGCCATGCGGCTGGGCGCCGACAAGATCGCCACCGGGCACTACGCCAGGGTGCGCCTGAACGAAGCCAGCGGCCGCCACGAGCTGCTCAAGGGCCTGGACCCGTCCAAGGACCAGAGCTACTTCCTGCACCGCCTCCAGCAGGCACAGCTGGCCAGGACGCTGTTCCCGGTGGGCGAACTGCACAAGACCGAGGTGCGGCGCATTGCCGAAGAGATCGGCCTGCCCAACGCCCGGAAGAAAGACTCGACCGGCATCTGCTTCATCGGCGAACGGCCTTTCCGCGAATTCCTCAACCGCTACATCCGCAAGGAACCCGGCCCGATCAAGGACCCGGGCGGCCGCACCATCGGCCAGCATGTGGGCCTGAGTTTCTACACGCTGGGCCAGCGCCAGGGCCTGGGCATCGGCGGCATCAAGGCCAAAGGCGCACAGAAAGGCCAGGGCGAACACCAGCCCTGGTTCGTTGCCCGCAAGGACATCGAGAAAAACACACTCTGGGTGGTGCAAGGGCACGACCACCCGTGGCTGCTCTCGCCTGGTCTGCGGGCCAGTGACGCCAGTTGGTGCGCCGGTGTGCCGCCAACGCCGGGCCCGTATGCCGCCAAGACCCGCTACCGGCAGGCCGACGCCACCTGCACGCTGCATGCCGGGACGGATGGCCAGACCCAGCCGGCCTTTGGCCTGCTCTTTCCTGAAGCCCAATGGGCTGTCACGCCCGGCCAGAGCGCCGTGCTCTACGACGGCGAGGTCTGCCTGGGTGGCGGCGTCATCGATGCCGCCACGGCACCGGCCTGAAGACGCTCAATCACCGCCCAGACCAAGCCGGTTGGGCTGGCGCTTTTCCACCGCAAAACGCAGCAGCGCCGCGCTGCGGAAAACGCCGTGCGCGAATTTGTTGTAGGGCAAGGTGACAAACAAGGCCATCACGCAGCCCAGGTGCAGCGACAGTGCCCAGGGCATCCCGCCATGGCCACGCAGACCCCAGAGCAGCAGGCCGGTGGCCCCGCTCAGGAACAGCAGGGCGATGAAGCCGTAGTCCATGGACTTCTGCGCCGGATCGCCGTGCAGTGGGTGGCGCCGCAGCTTGAGCCGCCACAGGCCCAGCGTGCCGGCACACAGCATCACCCCGCCAGCGCCGCCGAGCAGCTTGGGCAGGCTGGGCAGGTCATAGGGCGCCTGCCATCCGAACACGTAGTGGTAAACCGTGGCCACGCTGGTGGCGGCAAAGCACAGCATGAAGCCGTAGAACGTGAGGTGATGGGCACGTCGGCGGCTGTGGGTGAAGGCGTCATCTTCGTTGTTGCAGCCCTCACCATGGCCGCCGTCGAGGTATTTCAGGCGCAGCACATCGTGGGTGGCCTCGGCGGCCGCCGGCGGCGTGACCGGTGCGCCGGTGGTGGCCGGTCCGATGTCACGCCAGAAACGGCGCACCCCCAGGGCCAGGGCCAGCACCGCGAACAGGAAGGCCGGGGCGAACAGGCTCACCAGGAAGTTGTGCGGAAAGATGGCGTAGAAGTTGGCCGCCTCGACCGGCGCCCGGGCCGCCAGGCCCATGAACAGGGCCAGCGCCGCGGCGAGGGCCAGCGAGAGGGTCAGGCCATTGCGCTGGTAGAGCTTGCCCAGCGGCGCCGGCCAGGCATAGTCGGCATAGGTTTTGCCGCGCACCTGTGCCATCGCGCGCGGGATATTGATGGCGAACTCGTGTGGCGGTGCGTACTGGCAGGCATGCAGACAGGCCCCGCAGTTGTGGCACAGATTGGCCATGTAGTGCACGTCGGCCGTTGCAAAGGACAGTCGCCGGGTCATGGCCGGGAACACGGCGCAGAAGCCCTCGCAATAGCGGCAGCCATTGCAGATGGTGAGCTGCCGCGCCACTTCGGCTTCGGCCAGGCCCGACTCGCCGCGCGCCAGCGCGCGCGCCTGGTCGGTCAGGGTGGTCAGAGTGTTCATGCTTGTTCTCCGCTGGCAGCGCCCGGGGCGCCCACGGCACGGGCCGCCGAACTGCCTGCAATGCGACCAAAGGCCGTGCCAATGGTCATGCCGACCCCGGCGGTGTACCCCTTGCCCAGCACATTGCCGGCCATCATCTCGCCCGCCACGAACAGGTTCTGGCTGGGGCGACCACCGAAGTGCACGGCGGCGGTGGCGTCGGTCTTGAGGCCCAGGTAGGTGAAGGTCACGCCCGGACGCACGGCATAGGCATAGAAAGGCGCGGTGTCGATGGGGCGCGCCCAGTGCGTCTTGGCCGGGCTCACGCCCTCGGTGTGGCAGTCATCGAGCACGGTGTGGTCGAAGGTGCCCATGCGGCAGGCGGCGTTGTAGTCGTTGAGCGTCTGCATGAAGACCGCCTCGTCCAGACCCAGCTTGCGCGCCAGCTCGGGCAGGGTCTGCGCCTGGGTGCCTTCGAACACCGGCGGCATGAAGCGCCCGATGGCCTTGGCGTCGATGATGGAATACGCCACCTGCCCGGGCTGCTGGGCCACCAGGCGGCCCCAGATCGCATAGCGCTTGGGCCAAAAATCCTCGCCCTCGTCGTAGAAGCGGCGGGCCTCGCGGTTGACCACCACCCCCAGCGAGACGCAATCGATGCGGGTGCAGATGCCGCCGTCGTACAGAGGGGCACGGGCGTCGATGGCCACCATGTGCGCCTGCGTCGGGTCGCCGATCATGTCGGCTCCCTGGTCCATCATGAAGCGCAGCAGGGTTCCCTGGTTGAACCGGGTACCGCGGATCAGGAACTGGTCGGCCGGGTACTCGCCGCGCTCGTTCTGGCCCCAGGCCTGGCGCAGCCACTCACGGTTGGACTCGAAGCCGCCGGCCGCCAGCACGCAGCTGCGTGCCTCGATGCGCTCGCGGCGCACCTGGCCATCGGGCAGCTTGTGCTGGACCGAGGCCGCCACAAATCGGCCGTCCTCGATCTCGAGCGCATCGACCTCGGCGCTGTAGTCAATCTGCACCCCAAGCCGCTCGGCACTGCGGTAGTAGGCATTGATGAGGGCCTTGCCGCCGCCCATGAAGAAAGCGTTGGTGCGCGCCGTGTGCAGGGCGCCCGAGAGTGATGGCTGGAAACGCACCCCGTGGCTGGCCATCCAGGGGCGGCAGCTGGCCGAATGGCGAATCACCAGCCGAGCCAGCGCCTCGTCGGTCTGGCCCCCGGTGACCTTGAGCAGGTCCTGCCAGAACTCTTCCTCAGGGTAGGCATCGACCAGCACATCCTGCGGCGCATCGTGCATGCAGCGCAGGTTGCGGGTATGGCTCGAATTGCCGCCACGCCATTCACGAGGAGCGGCTTCCAGCACCCGCACGCTGGCCCCGGCCTCGCGGGCCATCAAGGCAGCGCAAAGGGCGGCATTGCCCCCGCCAATCACCAATACATCCGTGCTCACGTCTGACATCCTCCCGTCACGGGGCGCAGTATGGTCGATTCAATCGATCACGACAAATGAAAAAATGTCATTGATTATCTCAATATTCGAGATAATTGAATGCCCGCCCGGGACCGGCAACCTTCAGGGCCGCAGGCCGGCCCGGGCCATCTGCAGGACGATGTCGCTGAACGCCTGCGCCGCCGGTGACAGCGTGGCGCCCTTGCGGCGCACCAGCACGATCTTGCGCCGCACAACCGGCGATTTGAGCGGAACGCGCACTACGCCAGGCCGGTCGCCATCGCCGCAGGTGGTGGACGGCATGATGGCACAGCCCACCCCGGCCGCCACCAGGTTGAGGGCGGTGGCATGGTGCTGGACCTCGTACTGCCCCTGCAGCTCAATGCCTTTCTTGGCCAGCTGGTAGTTCATGACGATGCGGGTGCCGGTGAAACTGCTGACCACGATCAGGTCGTCCAGGCCCATATCCGACCAGGTCAGCGAAGGCCGCTGGCTCAGCGGGTGCGTGCTGCGGCAGTAAAACATCAGGGGATCATCGAACAGCGTCGTTTCCTCGAGCTCGGGCTGCCGGACCCCCTGCACCGTCACGCCCAGTTCGGCCTGGTTTGCCAGCACGGCCTCACGGATCTCGCTGGCGCTGGCATCGACCAGCCGGATGCGGTTGGCCGGGAATTGGTCGCGGTATTGGCGGATCAGCACCGGCAAAACCGAGGTGGCCAGCGTGGGCACACAGGCCAGCGTGAAATGGCCTTTGCCGGCTTTCGAAGCGTCCTTGAGCTGGCTGAAGGTGCTGGCCATGTCCTGCACCAGCGCGCGCGCCTTGGGCAGCAGATCACGGCCGACCGGTGTCAGGGCCATCTGGCGGGTGGTGCGGTCGATCAGCCTCTGGCCCAGGTAATGCTCGAGCTTCTGGATGCGGCGGCTCAGCGCGGCCTGGGTCAGATGCAGCCTGTCAGCGGCCTTGTTGAAGGCCCCCAGTTCAGCCACCGTGACAAATGCCTGCAGGCCGTCGAAATCGATCTTCATGCGCGCGCGCTGCCCAAAAGGCCGTGATTGTTGCCCGAAACACCCACCCTGTCGAGGTGCGTGCCGACGCCAGCCCGGTGCGCATCCTGGCCCTGATCGGGCCCTTGCACCCCCCTCAGGCGGTCAGGTCCGCCGCCTCGGCAAAGCGCAGCCCTTCGAGCACCTGCCGCCAGTGCGCCAGTTCGGACTGCACATGGTGGCCCAGCTGCTGCGGGCTGCTGGTCTGCACCTGCACGCCATCGGCCAACAGGCGCTCGACGGTTTCAGGGTCGGCCAGCACCTGGTTGAGTGCCGCATTGAGGCGGCCCACCACCGCAGGCGGCGTACCCGCTGGCGCGAACAGGCCATACCACTGGGTCAGGTCGAGCGCCTCCAGACCGAGCTCGGCGAAGGTCGGCAGCTGCGGCCAGGCCGGCAAGCGCTCCCCGCCGGCCACGGCCAGCGCCACCAGCTTGCCGGTCTTGAGGTAGGGCAAGGCGCTGAACAGGCTGGGCACCATCCACTGGGCCTGGCCCCGCACCAGGGCATTGAGGGCCGGCGCTGCGCCGGCATGCGTGACCCCTTCGGCCGCCAGACCATGGCGGCCCAGCAGGATCTCGGCCGCCAGATGCGGCACGGTGCCCTCGCCCGCAGAGGCGTAGTGCATCGCCTGCGGCCGGTCGCGCAGCTGCCCGAGCAGGTCGCTGGCGCTGTGCAGGCCTTGCCCGGCACGCACGACCAGCACACTGGGCGAGTGGCCGATCAGGCCAACCGGCGCAAAGTCGGTCTGCGGGTCATAGCGGACCTCCTGCATGACCGGGTTGATGCCGTGGGTGGCGATGTAGCCGAACATCAGGGTGTGTCCGTCCGGGCGCGCGGCCTTGACGTATTCGGCCGCCACACTGCCGTTGGCGCCAGCGCGGTTGTCGACTGCGATCGATTGCCCGAGCTGGGGACCGAGCTTGCGCGAGAGCACGCGGGCCATGGTGTCGTTGCCACCACCGGCGCTGGTGGGCACGATGACAGTGATCGGCTCGCTCGGAAAGTCCTCTGCGGCCGGGTCCGCCTGTTCGGGCGGGAAAACGTAGTCAGGCAGGTGCAGTTCGCCCTGCATGATCTTGCGGGCGGTGCGCACCAGGGCCGCCTTTTGCACCACCGCGTCGTCGCCCTCACCCACCAGCGTCACATCGATGTCAATCTGGCCTTGCGGATGCACCACCGAAAGCAGGTGGCGGCCACTGGCGCGCGCCACGCCTGAAGCGACCGTGCCGGGCAAGGCGAAGGCGGTGCTCACGCCAATGGCCCCGGTCACCGCATGCGAGGCGTGGCAGCGGTGCGGCGTGAAGTAGCGCGAGACAATGCTGTCGGCACTGTCGCCCGGACTGACGATGACCGGTTTGGGCACCACGCTGTCCGAGACATCGCCCAGGCCCATGCGCAGACCGGCCTGCAAGCGCATCGCCTCGATCCGCTCGAGCAGCGCGGCATTGGCGTCGAGCTCGGCCGGACGTTCGCGCCCTGTGAGGCCCAGATCGGCGGCACGCACGATCATCAGGGGCATGGCCGCATCGATGCAGGTGACAGCCACCCCGTCGATGCTTTCAGTGCGCTGGCCCGTCGGAAAGAGCTGCCCGGTGACCGCGCCCCAGGCATCCAGGAAATTGAGCAGGATCGGCGCGGCCGTGCCGGCCACACCGTCGATGCGTGCCTGGCCCTCGTAGCAGACCCGCCCACCCGGTGTCTGCACGGTGGCCTCGATCTTGGCCCCGGTGTTGACGTTGTGGATGCGCACGGTGGTGGTGCCATCCTGCGCCTCGATCAAGCCCTGCTCGATGGCAAAGGGGGCGACACCCGAGAGCATGTTGCCGCAGTTGGGCCGGGTATCGACCGACTGGTGGCCCACGCCAACCTGGGCAAACAGGTAGTCCAGATCACAGTCGGGCAGGCCAGAGCGCGAGACGATCGCCACCTTGCTGTTGAGCGTGCTGTTGCCGCCCAGTCCGTCAAGCTGCAGGGGGTCGGAGGCACCGATGGCACCGATGAGGGCCTGGTCGCGGGCCACCGGGTCCTGCGGCAGCCAGTCCTTGAGGAAGAACGGGCCGCGCGAGGTGCCGGCGCGCATCAGCACACACGGAATGGTTCGCTCGATCCTGGACATCAGTCGGCCTGCAGCTTGGCCTTGACCACCACCTGGCGCCACTTGGCCAGGTCCTTGCGCACCATCTCGCCCAGTTGTTCGGGCGTGCTGGTCTCTACATCGGCACCATGGCCTTCGATGCGCTGAATGATCTCCTTGTCCTGCAGCACCCTGTTGAGGGCCTGGTTCAGGCGCGTGATCTGCTCCCTGGGCGTGCGGGCGGGCGCAAAGATGCCGTACCACTGGTCCACCTCGACCCCCTCGATGCCCTGCTCCTTGAGCGTGGGCACATCGGGCAGCAGGGGTGAGCGCCGGGCCCCGGCAATCGCCAGCCCCTGCAGGCGACCGGACTTGACAAAGGGCGCGCCGGTGAAGAGGCTCGGGAACATCACATGGGTCTGGCCACCGATGGTGTCATTGATCGCCGGCGCCGAGCCTTTGTAGGGCACGTGCAGCATCGAGGTCTGGGTGGCCATCTTGAACAGCTCGGCGGCGAAATGGGGGGCCGTGCCATTGCCAGCCGACGCCACGCTGTAGGCATCGGGCTTGTCTTTGAGCATGCGCACCAGGTCGCGGACGTCGCGCGCCCGCACGGCCGGGTTGACCACCATCAGCGTGGGCGAATAGCCCACCAGGCCCACCGGCTCGAAATCCTTGATGGGGTCATAGCGCAGCTTCTGCAGGGCGGGGTTCATCGCGTGGGTGGCGATGTAGCCGAACATCAGGATGTTGCCGTCGGGGGCCGCCTTGGCCACGTATTCAGCGGCCAGGGCGCCATTGGCTCCGGCCTTGTTCTCGACAATGACCGTGCGGCCGAGCAGCACGCCAAGCTTTTGCCCGATGGTGCGGGCCATCGCGTCGTTGCCGCCACCGGCTGCCGTGGGCACCACGATGGTGATCGGCTTGTCGGACTGGGCGTGGGTGCCTGCGCAGGCCAGCGCCAGCAGCAGGGCCCCGAAATGCTTGAGAAGTGTGTTCATGATGGGTGTTTCCTTTTCTGGGGGCCAGGGCAGGCCCGTGCAACCATGGATGCGGATGGTGCAGGAAATGGTGGTTTTGTTGAATTGCAACTTTTAATATCATTGGTGCATGAAACGCATCAATTTCGATCTGCAGCAATTGCAGGCCTTCATCGCGGTGGCCGAGCGCGGCAGCTTTCGCGCAGCGGCAGAGCACATCCATCTCTCGCCTCCGGCCCTGAGCCGGCGCATTGAAAAACTCGAGTCCATCATTGGTGCCAGGCTGTTCAACCGGACCACCCGTGAAGTGGAGTTGACCAGCCTGGGGCGCGTCTTTCTTGAACGCGCGCGGGCCGCCATCGACGACCTGGAATCGGCCATCCTCGGCATCTCGGACATTGCCACCACCCGCAGCGGTCGTGTCACGGTGGCCTGTGTGCCCTCGGCAGCGATCTACTTCCTGCCACAGGTGATCAGCAGTTTTTCGGCCAAGTACCCCTCGATCCGCATCCGGGTGATCGACGAATCGATGAACCAGACGCTGCAAAGCGTGCTGGCCGGCGAGTCCGACTTCGGCATCGGCTTCATGAACACGCTGATGCCCGAAATCGCCTTCGAAGGCATCCACGACGACCCCTTCGTGGTGGCCATGCGACGCGACCATCCGCTGGCCAGGCGGTCCGCTCTGACCTGGTCACAGATCGAGTCAGAGCGACTGATCTCGGTGGCGCGCAGCAGCGGCAACCGGCAGTTGCTCGACGATGTGATGAGCAAGGTCGGCCTCAACCCGCACTTCGCTTTCGAGGTCAGCCACATTGGCACCCTGCTGGGCATGGTCGAGGCCGGCCTCGGGATCGCTGCGGTACCGCGCACTGCCCTGCCGGCCAACCATCCCCTGGTGGTCGGATTGCCGCTGCGCAAGCCCACCATTTCGCGCAGCCTGGGCCTGCTGCGCAAGCAGGGCAGCACGCTGCGACCGGCAGCAGCAATGTTCCATGAGCACCTGCACGCCGCCCTGCGCAAGCGGCGCCTGCTGGCCAGCGGCTGAAGGCCGGGCTCCGGGCCCGGCCACGCGCGTCAGAACTGGTACTTGCGCAGGCCGCCGTCCACCGGGATGACCGCGCCGGTGATGTAGCCTGCCAGCGGCGAAGCCAGGAAGGTCACCAGGTTGGCCATGTCCTCGGGCTCGCCATAGCGGCCCACCGGAATCTCGTTCTCGCATTGCCACTGGCGGTATTCGGGCGTGTAGTTGCGAAAGATCTGCTCCGAGTGGATGCGCCCCGGCGGCACGCAGTTGACGGTGATGCCGTGCTTGCCGACCATGCGCGAGAGGCCCTTGGCCCAGCTGTGCAGGCCGGCCTTGGCACAGAAGGCGCCATTGGTGTGCTCGGGTTCGCTCTTGCCCGTGATGTTGATGATGCGCCCCCAGTGGCGGGCAATCATCTGGTCAACCAGGGCGTCGGCGACCTGGCGCGGACGATGGAAATTGAGGGTGATGGCCTCCTGCCAGGCGGCCTCGCTCACATGCAGGTCCTTGAAGCTGCGCGAGCCCCCTGCGTTGTTGACCAGGATGTCCACATGCCCCAGTCCGGCCATGGCTGCGGCGGCCAGCTTGCTGGCTGCATCTTCTTCGTACAGGTCCGAGGCGATGATGACCGGGGCCTGCCCGCCCGCAGCGACGATCTCGCTGGCCAGCTCTTCGAGCTTGTCGACACGCCGCGCCGACACCGCCACACGCACCCCTTCGGCAGCCAGGGCCTTGGCGATGCCACGGCCGATGCCCACGCTGGCACCGGTCACCAATGCCGTCTTGTCCTGAAGCTTCAAGTCCACAGTTACTCCTTTGTGATGGAACCGAATCCGGGGCGCAGGCTATCACAAGCCGTGGGGCCGCCGTGAGCGGGTTACCCCCGCAAGAGGCGGCAGCGGCAGTGTTCAGAGTGGCGTGCGGTCGTGGATGCGCGCGTGGATGCTCCGGGTGACCTTCCAGACCACCCACAGGACCAGCGGAATGGACAGGCCCGCCGCCGTCTCGGGGTGCAGGGGCAGGCCCAGTTGCCCCAGCGCCTTGGCCCCATAGAGGACCAGACTGACCACGTAGTAGCTGATGGCCGCGATCGACAGGCCTTCCACCGTCGACTGCAGCCGCAGCTGCAGGGCCTGGCCGCGCGTGAGTTTTTCCAGCAACTGCTGGTTCTGGGTTTCGGTCGCAATGTCCACCCGGGTCCGCAGCAGCGCGCTGGCCCGTGTGATCCGGTCGGACAGGGCCGCCAGACGCTGCGCTGTGGCGGCCACGGTCGCCATGGCGGGCCCCATTCGACGCTGCATGAACTCGCCCACCGTCTGCGTGCCATACACAGGGCGTTCGCGCAGCTCCACGATGCGCTCATGCACCACGGCGTCGTAAGCGCGCGTGGCCGAAAAGCGGTACCCGTGTTCGGCGGTGGCCCGTTCGACCCGCGCCGCCAGGCCCACCAGGTCGTCCAGCAAGTGCTGGTCGCTGTCGTTCTTGGCCTCCAGCCGCGCGGCGATGTCGGCCAGATGCCCCTCGGCCTGGGCCAGCTCCGGCGAGAGCTGCTTGGCCACCGGCAGACCCCGCAGGGCCATCAGGCGGTAGGTCTCGAGCTCGAGCACCCGCTGCGAAATGCGGCCGGCCCGGCCCTCAGGCGTTTCACCTCGGGTGACCACCAGCATGCGCTCGAAGCCATCGTCACCGATGCGAAAGTGCGTCAGCAGGCAGGAATGCGAATCGCCCTGCACCGTGTTGCCCATGTGCGAACCGATCACGATGCCCTCGCCCAGCCATTGCTGGGCCTTGTCCAGCATGTCTGGCTCGCCCATGCCCTCATGCAGCATGGCCAGCTGGATGGCAGCGATCGTCTGCCCGGGGATGGCGCGCAGCCATTCGGTGCCGGTGGCCACCTGGCTGGCCAGCTCGGGCAGCCTGGCGCCCCAGCCGGCATGGGCTGGCAGGGGCTGCACGATCGAGTAGCGGGTGAACTCGGTATGCCGCTCCCACTTGACAGTGAAACCGTCACAGCGCAGCCGCAGGAAGTTGCCCTGCAACTGCTGAGGCTGCAGATCGCCATGCCCCGGCAAGCGCTGCAGCAACGCGCACTCGGTCTCGCGCCGCACACCCGCATTGAGCACCGCAACATAGGTGATGAGTGCCGGCAGGCGCACCCGCGCCGACGGGCGGGCGTGCACCTCGTTGTGCAGCTCGTGCCGCAGAAGGTCATCCTGCGGCAGGAAGCGGGACTCGATTTCGTTCATGGCCCCATTGTGGGGCCTGCAGGCTGCGGCGTCGACCGCCTGCGACCAGACGCCTGCATCTGCGTCCTGGGGGTGCTCAGAACGGGATGTCGTCGTCGATATCGTCAAAGCCACTGGCGGCGGCAGGCTTGCCCGCCGGGGTCGCAGCGGGGGCCGGGCGCTGCGCCGGCGCTGCAGGGCGGCTGTAACCACCGCCACCACCGCCACCACCGCCCCCCTCGCCGCCCATGCCCTGGCGCGAACCGAGCATCTGCATGGTGTCGGCACGGATGTCGGTGGCGTACTTTTCGACGCCGTTCTTGTCGGTGTACTTGCGGGTGCGCAGGCTGCCTTCCACGTAAACCTGGCTGCCCTTCTTGAGGTACTGCCCGGCAATTTCAGCGAGCTTGCCGAAGAAGCTGATGCTGTGCCACTCGGTGGCCTCACGCATCTCGCCGGACTGCTTGTCCTTGTAGCGGTCGGTGGTGGCCACACGGATGCTGGTGACGGCATCGCCCGAAGGCAGGTAACGGGTTTCGGGATCGGCACCCAGGTTGCCGACGATGATGACTTTGTTGACTGAGGCCATGGGGCTGTTCCTTTGATTCAGCGGGGAAGCGCACGCAAGGGCTTTCCCCGAATTCGGTCGATGTCCGATTATGCGGTGTTTGGCGAGGCTTGCCGAGGTGGTGGCTGCATCGGCAGTGCCAGCAGCCACCACAGCAACATGGCAGCAGCGCAGCAGGCAAACAGCATCTGGCTGCCCCAGGACTTGACCAGGGCGCCGCCGGCCCAGCCGCCAACAAAAAAGCCCAGCGACTGCAGGGTGTTGAAGATGCCCATGGCGGTGCCGCGAACGGGCGTGGGCGCCATGCGCGAGACCATGCTGGGCTGGGTGGCTTCGAGGATGTTGAAGCCACAGAAAAACACAAACAGCAGGGCAGCCAGGGCCGGCAGGCGCGGCGTGCCGGACGCCAGCACCAGCAAACCCAGCTGCACCAGGGCGATGAGCAGGATGGCCGCCAGGATCACCCGCTTGAGGTGCCCGCGCCGCTCCAGGGCAAAGAGGCCGCCCATCAGCACGAAGGAGCCCAGCACCGCCGGCAGGTAGACCTGCCAGTGCGCGTCTTGCGGCAGCCCGGCCTGCACCAGCAGGGCCGGCACTGCCACCCACATGGCCAGCTGCACGGCATGGAGCACGAACACGCCCAGGTTCATGCGCATCAGGCCGGCATCGGCCAGCACATCGCGCAGACGGCCCGGTCTGGCCCCGGACTGAACCGGCGGCGCTGCCGGCACCCCCCACACCACCACGGCCACCCCCAGCAGGGCCAGCCCCCCGGTCAGGGCAAACAGGCCCGAGAGTCCGACCAGCGCCGACAGCGCCGGCGCCAGCACGAGGGACACGGCAAACATCAGGCCGATGCTGGCGCCCACCAGGGCCATGGCCTTGGTGCGCACCTCGTCGCGCGTGAGGTCGGCCAACAGGGCGGTCACCGCTGCCGAAACCGCCCCGGCACCCTGCAGGCTGCGGCCCAGCAGCAGCTGGTAGAGGTCGGTCGCAGCCGCCGCCCAGAAGCTGCCGGCGGCGAACACCAGCAGGCCCAGCACGATCACCCGCTTGCGTCCAAAGCGGTCGGAAGCCATGCCAAAGGGCAATTGCAGCAGGCCCTGGGTCAGACCATAGACGCCCATGGCCAGACCCAGCAGCAGCGGGTCGTCCCCGCCCGGGTAGCGGCGCGCCTCCAGGGCAAACACCGGCAAGACCAGGAACAGGCCCAGCATGCGCAGGGCAAAAATACCCGCGAGCGAGGCGCTGGCGCGCCGCTCCAGGGGCGTCATGGCCGTGGCAGCAGCCAAAGCGGTGGGGGCAGCGGGGTCGGACACGGCAGGCGCAGCGCAGGCAATCGGGCAAAGGGGTGATTGTCCCCGATGCCCCCCCTGTGCCCCCGCCAGGGCCAGCCCTGATAATCAAAGGTTTTGCCGCCGACTGCCTCCGTGAACCCTGATACCGCCCCCGAGACCCCCGCGCCAGCCCCCCGCGAGCCCGAGCGCGACCCCTACCTGGGCACGGCCCTGCGCCAGGGGCGCATCAGCATCCGCGGCGCGCGCACCCACAACCTCAAGAACATCGACCTGGACATCCCCCGTGACCGGCTGGTGGTCATCACCGGCCTGTCGGGTTCGGGCAAGTCCAGCCTGGCCTTTGACACGCTCTACGCCGAAGGCCAGCGGCGCTATGTCGAGAGCCTGTCGGCCTATGCCAGGCAGTTCCTGCAGCTGATGGACAAGCCCGACGTGGACCTGATCGAGGGCCTGTCGCCGGCGATCTCGATTGAGCAGAAGGCCACCAGCCACAACCCGCGCTCGACCGTGGGCACGGTCACCGAAATCCACGACTACCTGCGCCTGCTGTTCGCCCGGGCCGGCACGCCGCACTGCCCAGACCATGACCTGCCGCTGCAGGCCCAGACCGTGGCCCAGATGGTGGACACGGTGATGGCCTTGCAGCAGGACACCAAGCTGATGGTCCTGGCGCCAGTGGCGCGCGAGAAAAAAGGCGAGTTTGAAAAACTCTTTGAGCAGATGCAGGCGCTCGGCTATGTGCGCTTTCGCGTGGACGGTCAGGTGTTCGAGGCGCAGGACCTGCCCGAACTGAGAAAGAACGAAAAGCACGACATCGACGTGGTGATCGACCGGCTCAAGGTCCGAGCCGAAGACGACGTCAAGGCACGCGACGCCCTGCGCCAACGCCTGGCCGAGAGTTTCGAGGCCGCTCTGACGCTGGCCGAACAGCGCGCGCTTGCCCTGGAAATCGACAGCGGCACCGAACACCTCTTCAACGCCCGCTTCGCCTGCCCGGTCTGCAACCACGCGATCGCCGAGCTCGAGCCGAGGGTCTTTTCCTTCAACTCGCCACAGGGCGCCTGCCCCGGCTGCGACGGCATTGGCACCATGGAATTCTTCGACCCCGAGCGGGTGGTCGCCTTCCCGAGCCTGAGCCTGGCCAGCGGCGCCATCAAGGGCTGGGACCGGCGCAACGGCTTTTACTTCAGCATGCTCGAGAGCCTGGCCAGGCACTACAAGTTCGATGTCGAGGCGCCATTTGAAAACCTTCCGCCTGCGGTGCAGCAGGTCGTCCTGCATGGCTCCGGCGAGGAAGACATCAAGTTCAGCTACATCGTCGAGTCGGGCGCTTCACAGGGCCGAAAGGTCAGCAAGAAGCACCCCTTCGAGGGCATCATCCCGAACATGACGCGGCGCTACCGCGAGACCGATTCGCAACTGGTGCGCGAGGACCTGGCCCGCTACCGCAGCACCCAGCCCTGCACCAACTGCCATGGCACCCGCCTCAAGCGCGATGCGCGCCATGTGCGCATCGGGGAAGGCGCCCAGGCACGCGCCATCTACGAAATCAGCCACGCCACGCTGGGCGAGGCACAGCGTTATTTCCAGGGTCTGCAGCTGCGGGGCGCCAAGGCCGACATCGCCGACAAGGTGGTGCGCGAAATCGCCTCGCGCCTGAAGTTCCTCAACGACGTGGGCCTGAACTACCTCAGCCTGGACCGCAGCGCCGACACCCTCTCGGGGGGCGAAGCGCAGCGCATCCGCCTGGCCAGCCAGATCGGCTCCGGGCTCACGGGCGTGATGTATGTGCTCGACGAGCCAAGCATCGGCCTGCACCAGCGCGACAACGACCGCCTGATCGGCACCCTCAAGCACCTGCGCGATCTGGGCAACAGCGTGCTGGTGGTCGAGCACGACGAGGACATGATCCGCACCGCCGACCATGTCATCGACATGGGTCCGGGCGCCGGCGTGCACGGCGGTCGCGTGATGGCACAGGGCAGCTGCGAGGAAGTCATGGCTGCACCCGACTCCATCACCGGCCAGTACATGTCGGGCCGCAGGCAGATCGCCATTCCCAAACGCCACGCGCCTGGCCAGCACTGGGTCGCGGTGATGGGGGCCAGCGGACACAGCCTCAAGCAGGTGAACGCGAAGTTCCCGATCGGGCTGCTGACCTGCGTGACCGGCGTGTCGGGCTCGGGCAAGTCCACCCTGGTCAATGACACGCTGTACACCGCGGCGGCCCAGCAGATCCACCGCGCGCACGACGAACCAGCACCGCACGAGGAGATCCTGGGTCTGCAGCACTTTGACAAGGTGATCAACGTCGACCAGTCGCCCATTGGCCGCACCCCGCGCAGCAACCCGGCCACCTACACCGGGCTGTTCACCCACATCCGCGAGCTGATGGCCGAGGTCCCTGCCGCGCGCGAGCGCGGCTACGGCCCTGGCCGCTTTTCCTTCAATGTGGCGGGCGGCCGATGCGAGGCCTGTCAGGGCGATGGCATGGTCAAGGTGGAAATGCACTTCCTGCCCGATGTCTACGTGCCCTGCGACGTCTGCCACGGCATGCGCTACAACCGCGAGACGCTGGAGATCCAGTACAAGGGACAGAACATCTCGCAGATCCTGGACATGACGGTCGAGGCAGCCCACAGCTTCTTCAGTGCCGTGCCCAGCATTGCGCGCAAGCTGCAGACCCTGCTGGACGTGGGCCTGTCCTACATCCGACTGGGCCAGAGCGCCACCACGCTCTCGGGCGGCGAGGCGCAGCGCGTCAAGCTGGCACAGGAGCTCTCCAAGCGCGACACCGGCCGGACACTCTACATCCTCGACGAACCCACCACCGGCCTGCACTTTGCCGACATTGATTTGCTGCTCAAGGTGCTGCACCAGCTGCGCGATGCAGGCAACACCATCGTCGTCATCGAACACAACCTGGACGTCATCAAGACCGCCGACTGGGTCATCGACATGGGCCCCGAAGGCGGGGACGGCGGGGGCACCGTGGTGGCCGAGGGCACGCCTGAGGAGATCGCGACGCACCCTCAAAGCCACACGGGCAGGTATCTGGCGCGGTTGCTTTGAGTGATACCCCGGTGCCGGGGTCTGGTGTACAAAACACCTCGCACAGCGAGGAGACACCATGACCCCGATCCACCCCCTGCAAACCGCCCGGCCCGCCGACATCGGCCTGCACCCGCAGCGCTCGCAGCACATTGTCGGCGCATTGCAGGCATGCGTGGACCGCCAGCACATCCCCGGCGCGGTGGTACTGGTGTCACGCCAGGGCCGCATCGGCCTGTTCGAGGCCATCGGCCAGCAGGACCCGGCGGTCGGCACGCCCATGCGCACCGACAGCATCTTCCGCATCTATTCGATGACCAAGCCGCTGGTGTCGGTGGCGGTGATGATGCTGGTCGAGCGCGGGCAGCTGCTCATCAGCGATCCGGTGGGCCGGTGGCTGCCGGAATACGCAGGACAGACGGTGCTGGGCGCCAGTGGTCCGGTCCCGGTGGCGCAGGCGGCCACGGTGCAGGACCTGCTGCGGCACACCGCAGGACTGACCTACGAGTTCCTCGGCGACTCGCCGGTGCAGCGCGCCTATGGGCAGGCGCAGATCGCCTCGCGCCAGCGCAGCAACGCCGAGTTTTCGCAGCTGCTGGCCAGCATCCCGCTGCAGCACCCGCCAGGCAGCTGCTGGGCCTACAGCCGCGCCACCGATGTGCTGGGCCGCTTGGTGGAGGTCGTCAGCGGCCAGACGCTGGGCGCATTTTTGCAGCAGGAAATATTTGCGCCCTTGGGCATGGTGGACACCGGTTTTGCCGTGCCGCCCGCGCAGCAGCACCGCATCGCCGAGCCCTTGGCCCACGACCCGGACGGCGGCGTGCCGATGCAGCTGATCAACCCGCGCGAGGTGCCGGCCCTCGAGAGCGGCGGTGGCGGCCTGATGTCCACCGCCATGGATTACGCCCGCTTTCTGCAGTGCCTGCGCAATGGCGGCGAGCTGGACGGCCACCGGCTGCTGGGCCGCCAGACGCTGGCCTTCATGACCGCCGACCACCTGGGCAGCATCCCGATCGAGGGCACGCTGCTGCCCCCGGGCCACGGCTTCGGCCTGGGCTTTGCGGTGCGCCGCGCAGCGGGCGAATCGCCGGTGCCCGGCTCGGTCGGCACCTACCACTGGAGCGGCATCGGCGGCACGTCCTTCTTCGTCGATCCGGCGCAGGACCTCTACGCCCTGCTGCTGACCCAGGCCCCCAACCAGCGCGAGCATTACCGCCAGTTGCTGCGCAACCTGGTGTACGCTGCCCTCGACTGAACCACACCGCCAAGGAGACAAGACCATGCCCCTGCAAACCGGCCTCATGATGGAGCGGCAACTGCTGATTTCCGGCGTGCTCGAACACGCCGCCGCGCAACACGCCCGCCAGCAAGTCGTCTCGCGCGAAACGCACGGCCCGCTGCACCGCAGCAGCTATGCCGAGGTGGCCCGCCGCGCGCGCCAGCTGGCCAATGCCCTGCGCGGCCTCGGGCTCGAGCCCGGCCATGCCGTGGCCTCGATCGCCTGGAACAACCACCGCCATCTGGAGGCCTACTACGGCGTCTCGGGCAGCGGCCTGGTCATGCACACCTGCAACCCGCGCCTGCACCCGCAGCAGCTGGTCTACATCCTCAACCACGCCGAAGACCGCGTGGTCCTGTTCGACAGCACCTTCGCGCCGCTGGTGCAGGGCATCGCGCCGCACTGCCCCCAGGTGCAGGCCTGGGTCTGCCTGAGCGACGCCGAACACACACCGCAGATCGAAGGCGTCCGGGTGCTCAGCTACGAAGAACTGATTGCCCCGCACAGCGACCGCTTTGACTGGCCCGAATTCGACGAACGCACCGGCGCCGTGCTCTGCTACACCTCGGGCACCACGGGCAACCCCAAAGGCGTGCTGTACTCGCACCGCGCCATCGTGCTCAATGCCACCACCGGCTGCATGCCCGATGTGCTCAACCTCTCGGCCCGCGCGACCGCGCTGCCGGTGGTGCCCATGTTCCACATCAACGCCTGGTGCATCCCGTATGCCGCCATGATCGCGGGCAGCAAGCTCGTCCTGCCCGGCCCCAGGCTCGACGGCCCCAGCCTGTACGAACTGATCGAGTCCGAACAGGTCACGATCAGCGCGGGCGTACCCACCATCTGGATGGGCCTGGTCCAGCACGTCGAGGCCAATGGGCTGCGTTTTTCGACCATGAAGCGCACCGCCGTGGGAGGCTCGGCCATGCCCAAGGCGCTGATTGCCAAATTCAACGATGTGTACGGCGTCTCGGTCCACCACGGCTGGGGCATGACCGAAACCACCGCCGTGGCCACCATGAGCCAGCTCGGCCCCGACGACATGGCCCGTCCGGCCGAGGAAAGGCATGCCCTCGTGGGGCGACAGGGCAAGGTGGTCTCGGGCATCGAGATCAAGGTGGTCGATGAACACGGCGCCACGCTGCCGCGCGACGGCACTTCGCAGGGTGAACTGATGGTGCGCGGCCAGTGGATCATTGAGCGCTACTTCAAGACCGACCACACCTCGCTGGTGGACGGCTGGTTCCCGACCGGCGACATCGCCACCATCGACGCCGACGGCGTGATGACCATCCGCGACCGCACCAAGGACGTCATCAAGAGCGGCGGCGAGTGGATCAGCTCGATCGACCTGGAAAACGCCGCCATCGGCCACCCCGCCGTGGCCATGGCGGCGGTGATCGGCGTCAAGCACCCCAAATGGGACGAGCGGCCCCTGCTCCTGATCGTGCGCAAGCCCGGCCAGGCACTCGAAAAAGCAGAAATCCTCGGCTTCCTGGCCACCCGTGTGGCCAAGTGGTGGGTGCCCGAGGAGGTGGTCTTCCTCGAATCGCTGCCGGTCGGTGGCACCGGCAAGGTGCAGAAGAACGAGTTGCGGCAGCAATACGGCGGCGTGTTTGCGGACTGACAGGCCATCCCCGCCCCTGCCCCAGGAAACCGAACTCAAGCGCAGCCAGGCACTCTGGCAGCGCGCCCGCAGCTGAAACTCAGACCGCCTTGGCGCTGGGGCGCTCGGCCACGCGGTCGCGCCAGGCCTGCAGCGCATGCAGGCCTTCCTCGCCGGGCATGAACTTCATCAGGCGCGCAAACTCCACCGCACAAAACGCGGTGATGTCGGCGATGGTGAAGCGCTCGCCCGCGATCCAGGGCTGCGACTGCAACTGCTGGTCGAACCAGCGGGCCGTCTCGCGCACCTTCTCGCCCTGCGTGCGGCCGAACTCCGGGAACTGGGGCTGCTCCAGCGCGGCCAGTCCCGGGTGGGTGTGGCGGATGCAGTTGGCCATGCCGCCCATCAGGTAGTGCTCGACGCGGCGGTCGGCCATTTCGATGAAGGCGCGCTCGTCGGCGTCCACGCCCATCAGGTTGTGCTCGGGCCAGCGGGCTTCGAGCCAGGTGCAGATGGCGCGGGTTTCGGTCAGCACCCGGCCATCGTCCAGCTGCAGGGCGGGCACCTTGGCCAGCGGGCTCTTGGCCAGGTAATCGGCCTGGCGGTGCTCGCCGCTGTTGAGGTCCATGTTGACGATCTCGATGCCGGTGATGGCTTTTTCGGCCATGAACATGAGCACGCGACGGGGGCTGGGGGCACGGTGGGCGCTGAAGAGTTTCATGGCTTGTCCTTGTGGGCCTGGCCCATCTCGACCATCTTGCGCGCCTCTTGCGAAAAGCGTTTGGCGGCTTCGTCACCGTCCTTGGTGAGGTGGATGCGCGAAGGCGGCGCCTCGATGCCGCGCTGCACCGCCGGGCGCTGGCGGATCGCATCCATCCAGCGCTGCAGGTGCGGCAGGTCGCTGACATCCACGCCCGACCAGCGGTGGGTACGCACCCAGGCCCAGTTGGCGATGTCGGCGATCGAATAGTCGCCGGCCAGGTACTCGTGGTCCTTGAGGTGGCCATCGAGCACGGTCAGCAGGCGCTTGCTCTCACCCTGGTAGCGGTCGATGGCGGGCTGGATCTTTTCGGGGAAGTAGCGGAAGAACACATTGGCCTGGCCCATCATCGGCCCGACACCGCCCATCTGGAACATCAGCCACTGCAGCACGCGCGAGCGGCCGGGCACATCGGCGGGCATGAGGCGGCCGGTTTGCTCGGCCAGGTAGATCAGGATGGCGCCCGACTCGAACACCGCCAGGCCGCCAGCCCCGTGGTCGACGATGGCCGGGATGCGGCCATTGGGGTTGATGGCCAGAAAAGCGGGCGTCTTCTGCTCGCCCTGCGACAGGTCCAGCACTTTCAGGGTGTAGGGCAGGCCCAGCTCCTCGAGCGCAATCGAGACCTTGTGCCCGTTGGGCGTGGCGGCGGTGTAGAGGTCGATCATGGGCGCCAGCCTAACCGCTGGCCCGCCGCCGTGCTGTCAACGAAAGCGCAGGCGCGCCAGGCTCAGCAGGGCGGCCAGCCCGGCGGTGGCCGCGCCCAGCAGCACCGCCCGCCCGGCCCCCACCGAACCAAAAAGGTTGAAGCACAGGGCCACCAGCGCCGCGCCGCTGGCCTGGCCGGTCAGGCGCGCCAGCGCCACCATGCCGCTGGCTCCGCTGGTGCGGTGCGGCGGCGCGCTGGCCATGATGGCCCGCAGATTGGGCGACTGGAACAGGCCAAAGCCCACCCCGCAGAACGCCATGCACAGCGCCATGGTCCCCAATGACACCTCCGCCCCCAGCGTGCCCAGGCCAAGCATGCCGACACTCAGCAGGCCCAGCCCCAGCCCGCCCAGAATCGCCGAGGGGTAACGGTCGGACAAGGGGCCGGCCACCGGCGCCATCAGCGCCACCACCAGCGCCCACACCGACATCAGCAGACCGGTCTCCACTGCGGGGCGGCCGAGCTGCTGCTGAAAGAAAAAGGGCAGGGCCACAAAGGCCAGGCCCTGCGTGGTGAAGGAGCAGAACGAGGTGAAGACCGAGAGGCTGAAGACCGGCCGCTGCATCAGGTCCACCGGCAGCACCGGCGCGGCGTGCCCGCGCTGGCGATGCAAGAGCCAGGCGCCGCTGCCCAGCATCAGCGCCAGCGAAGCCAGCACCACAGCGGCACCCTTTTGCTGCGCCACCGCGCTGAGCGTGAACACCAGCGCGGCAAAGCAGACCGCGGCGAGCAGCGCCAGCCAGCGGTCATAAGGTTCGTCGCTCGGTGCGGCTTCGGTGCGGGGCAGGCAGCGCCGCGCCAGCCACCAGCCCAGCAGGCCCAGCGGCGCCTGCAAGCCGAACAGCCAGGGCCAGGGCAGCACCGCCAGCAACAGCGAGGCCACCGTCGGCCCCAGGCTGTAGCCCATGCCGACAATGAAGGCATTCAGGCCCGCGCCCTTGCCCAGTTGCTCGGGCGGGAAAATGCGGCGGATCAGGGCGAGGTTGACACTCATCACCCCCGCCGCACCAATGCCCTGCACCGCCCGGAAGAAAGCCAGCCATTCGAGCTGGGTGGCGCAGGCGCTGGCCAGCGCCGCCCCGTTGAACAGCGCCACACCCAGCAAAAAGACCTTGCGCGCACCCCAGCGGTCGCCCAGTGCGGCCAGCGGCAAGAGCACCGCCACCACCGCCAGCTGGTAGGCATGCACGATCCAGACCGATTCGGCCGGCGTGCGCTGCAGCGCCGCGCCAATGGCGGGCAAGGCGGTGTTGGCGATCGACTGGTCGAGCGAGCCGAGAAAAACCGCCAGCAGCAGCGACAGCAGGGCCAGCCACCGGGGTGACTCAGCGGGCGCAGGAGCGGCGACCGACATGCGGGCCGTCAGCCCTTGGCCGCTTCGAGCGTGTCGCGGGTCTGCTGGGCCACCTGGCGTGCTGCCTGGGCGAAATCGCCGCCGCTGGAGGCATACAGCACCGCGCGCGAGGAATTGACGATGATGGAGGCCCCTGCACGCCAGCCGGCCTTGACGGTGGCCACCGCGTCACCCCCCTGGGCGCCCACCCCCGGAATCAGCAGCGGCACGGTCGGGGCGATCTCGCGCACCCGCTCGATCTCGGCCGGATAAGTCGCGCCCACCACCAGGCCCAGCTGGCCGTTCAGGTTCCAGGGCCCTTGCGCCAGCGCCGCCACATGCTCGTACATGCGCGGCTGGCCCTCGACCGTGGCCAGGCGCTGGTTCTGCAGGTCGTCACCGCCGGGGTTGGAGGTGCGGCAGAGCAAAAAGGCGCCCTTGCCCTCGTATGTCAGGTACGGCGCCACCGAGTCCCAGCCCATGAAGGGCGAGAGGGTGACGGCATCGGCGCCATAGCGTTCAAAGGCCTCCTTGGCGTACTGCTCGGCCGTCGAGCCGATGTCGCCGCGCTTGGCGTCCAGGATGATCGGCACCTGCGGCGCCACCCGGCGCATGTGCTCCATCAGGCGCTCGAGCTGCCCCTCGGCGCGGTGCGCAGCGAAGTAGGCGATCTGCGGCTTGAAGCTGCTCACCAGATCGGCAGTGGCGTCCACGATGCGCGCGCAGAAGTCGTAGATCTTGTTGGCATCGCCCTTGAGACCGGCCGGGAACCGGGTCGGTTCGGGGTCCAGACCCACGCACAGCATGGAGCGGTTTTGGCGCTCGGCGGCGCGCAGCATCTCGAGGAAAGTCATACCGGGATTTTAGGTCTACACCGCAGGTGCGCCTGGGCGCACTCAGACGGCAAACAGCTCCTGCAGGGTGAGCAGGACTTTCTGGTGCGTTTGCCCCGTCAGCTGGCCCAGCTTTTTGGCCGGCAACACCTTGTCCACCGTGGGAAGCTGGTCGAGCAGAATGCGGGCGCTCTGACCCTGAAAGACCAAGGCAGGACAGAAGGGGCATGCGCGGCCCTGGGTCCCCGCATGCACGGGGGAACCTATGCCAGAAAGGCAAGAACATCACGAGCAACGGGTCTATCCCCGCATGCACGGGGGAACCCGATGCCGGCGGATGATGATGCCGGCGATTCGGGGTCTATCCCCGCATGCACGGGGGAACCGGCCTGCAGCACGCGGGCCTTGACGCGCTTGAGGGTCTATCCCCGCATGCACGGGGGAACCTCACCTACTTTGCTTGCGCGAATGTGAACGATGGGTCTATCCCCGCATGCACGGGGGAACCATCGAGGCTTGCCAGAGGCCATCTTCGAAGCTGGGTCTATCCCCGCATGCACGGGGGAACCGTGTCAGTGATGGCCGAGGCAAAGCGAACAATGGGTCTATCCCCGCATGCACGGGGGAACCCACGGGCTTGGCAGTCTCGCTGGAATCACTGTGGGTCTATCCCCGCATGCACGGGGGAACCAGCTCGTTGAACTTGGAGGTCTTGACCACAAGGGGTCTATCCCCGCATGCACGGGGGAACCGGGCACGTGTTCGCCGGTATGGGCAAGAATACGGGTCTATCCCCGCATGCACGGGGGAACCGCTCGTATTTGTACCCTGCCTGTATGTATTGGCGGTCTATCCCCGCATGCACGGGGGAACCATTTTTGCGGGCCACCTGCAGCGCCCGAATGAGGGTCTATCCCCGCATGCACGGGGGAACCTGGAGGTGCCTGTGGCGCCCACTTTGCCTACCGGGTCTATCCCCGCATGCACGGGGGAACCTACCGGCGAACCCGTGCCCAAATGGTCGAAGGGGGTCTATCCCCGCATGCACGGGGGAACCCGGGGTCGGAAGCGGCCAAGCTGGCTGCAGGGGGGTCTATCCCCGCATGCACGGGGGAACCTGGTGCTGGTGGAGGGCGAGAAAAAGGCCGAAGGGTCTATCCCCGCATGCACGGGGGAACCTGGCCCACCAGTCCGGCGTACCAGGCCCGTGGGGGTCTATCCCCGCATGCACGGGGGAACCGCGGCGCGGGTGGCATAGGTGTTGACGAGCTGGGGTCTATCCCCGCATGCACGGGGGAACCCGGGGTCGGAAGCGGCCAAGCTGGCTGCAGGGGGGTCTATCCCCGCATGCACGGGGGAACCTGGTGCTGGTGGAGGG
>JACCDV010873605.1_pt1 | contig 31750 bp, 27 predicted proteins | sample 7446131 | NCBI WGS metagenome assembly JACCDV01 (sample SAMN15323448, study PRJNA562643) | freshwater metagenome | isolation source: river surface water | place: USA:Blue River Watershed | collected 2017-08-17 | reverse complement strand
TTCGTGACCTGCAGCGGCAACTTTGTAATCTGGTGTTGGTTTGTAACCTCCCATTGGAATGTAACTCATACTTTCTGCACCACCTGCAATGATACAATCTGCCATTCCGGATTGAATTTTAGCTGTTGCCATTGCGATAGTTTCTACTCCAGAAGCACAATATCTGTTTACTGTAACTCCAGGAACATCGGTGATTTTTAATCCCATTAATGAAATTAAACGCCCAACGTTCAAACCTTGTTCTGCCTCTGGCATGGCGTTTCCTACCATTACATCATCAATACGTGCTTTGTCGAAATCAGGCAAATCCTTCATCATGTGTTCGATGGTTTCTGCTGCTAATTCGTCAGGTCTTTTGAATCGGAATACCCCTTTTGGAGCTTTTCCTACTGCGGTTCGGTAACCCGAAACTATATATGCGGTTGTATTTTTCATATCTAATATATTTTTCTACCAATATTTCGCCTCTACGAGGCTATTAATTACGTAAAGGTTTACCCTTAGTTAGCATATATTGAATTCTCTCAAGAGATTTTCTTTCTCCAGTTAATGATAAAAATGCTTCTCTTTCTAAATCCAATAAATATTGTTCAGAAACTAAAGTTGCTTCTGATAAATCGCCACCTGCCATTACATAGGCTAATTTGTTGGCAATTTTTTTATCGTGTTCAGAAATGTATTTACCCGCTTCCATTTGGTCAGTTCCTACTAAGAACATACCTAAAGCTTGTTTACCTAATACTTTGATGTCTTTTCTTCTTACAGGTTGTGTATAGCCTTGTTCAGCCATTTGTAAAGCTACTTGTTTCGCAGTAGCGATTTGGCGGTCTTTGTTTACGACAACAATATCTCTTCCTTTTTGTAAAACGCCAGTATCAAATCCTTCATAAGCCGAAGTAGCTACTTTTGCCATTCCCACAGTTAAGAAATATTCTTGTAAAACGTTTAGTTCCACATCGTTTTTACGGAATAAATCAGATGCCCTTAAAGCCATTTCTTTAGAACCACCACCGCCAGGAATTACACCCACACCAAAGTCTACTAATCCAATGTATGTTTCTGCCGCAGCAACGGCTCTATCAGCGTGCATGGTTAATTCGCAACCACCACCTAATGTCATTCCGTGAGGAGCAGCGATAACAGGAATTGAAGAATAACGACAACGCATCATCGTGTCTTGGAACATTTTTATGGCTATGTTTAATTCGTCATATTCTTGTTCGACAGCCATCATGAAAATCATTCCTAAATTAGCTCCAACAGAGAAATTAGCACCTTGATTTCCAATAACTAAGCCGTTGTATTCTTTTTCGGCAATATCAATAGCTTTGTTGATTCCTTGTAAAACACCCGCACCAATAGAATTCATTTTTGAGGTAAATTCTAAATTGATGATTCCATCACCTAAATCGGTAATGATACTTTCAGAATTATTCCATATTTTTTTGCTTTCGCGAATATTATTTAAGATAATGAAGGCATCTTGACCTGGAATTTTCTCTACCTTTTTGTTAGTGATAGAGTAGAAGTGCGTTGCTCCATCTTTAATCGAATAGAAAGATGTGTTTCCCGAAGCTAACATTTCGGTAACCCAAGAAGCTGGTTGATAACCTTCCACTTGCATTAATTCGATACCTTTTTCCACTCCGATGGCATCCCAAATTTCGAATGGACCGTTTTCCCAACCAAATCCTGCTTTCAATGCATCATCGATTTTGTAGAACGCGTCAGTGATTTCAGGAATTCTATTGGAACAATATTGGAACATAGAAGCGAAGTTTTTTCTATAAAATTCACCTGCTTTATCTTTTCCAGTAATTAAAACTTTAAATCGATCTATTGGTTTTTCAATAGCTTTGGTTAATTCTAAAGTAGCAAAAGATGCTTTTTTATTCGCTCTATATTCTAAGGTGTTTAAGTCTAAAGTTAGAATGTCTTTTCCTTCTTTTTTATAAAAACCTTGCCCTGTTTTACTTCCTAACCATTTATTTTCCATCATTTTATTGACAAATTCAGGAAGCTTGAATAATTCATGCGCTTCGTCGTTTGGACAATTTTCATAAATTCCGTTAGCCACATGAACTAAAGTATCTAAACCAACAACATCAACCGTTCTAAATGTAGCTGATTTTGGACGACCAATCACTGGTCCAGTTAATTTATCAACTTCTTCAACCGTTAATCCCATCTCTTTTACTTGGTGGAATAAACTTTGGATTCCGAAGATTCCAATTCTATTTCCAATAAAAGCCGGAGTATCTTTAGCAACCACTGAAGTTTTTCCTAAGAATTTTTCACCATATCCATTCAAGAAATCTAATACTTCTTGTGAAGTTTTTGGTCCAGGAATAATTTCAAATAATTTTAGATAACGAGCAGGGTTAAAGAAGTGTGTTCCACAGAAATGTTGTTGGAAATCTTCGCTTCTTCCTTCGCTCATAAATTGAATAGGAATACCAGAAGTATTTGAAGTTACTAAAGTTCCTGGTTTTCTATATTTATCAACTTGTTCGAAAACAATTTTCTTGATATCTAAACGTTCTACTACAACTTCTATAATCCAATCTGCAGTTACAATTTTTGACATATCATCTGTAGTGTTACCCGTTGTAATTCTTGAAGCAAAACTTGGATGATAAATAGGAGAGGGCTTCGATTTTAAAGCATTAGCCAAATGATCATTCACTAATCGGTTTCTAACGGCTTTACTTTCCAGAGTTAGTCCTTTTTTCTGTTCGGCTTCGGTTAGTTCATTTGGAGCAATGTCTAAAAGTAAGACTTCAACACCAATATTAGCAAAATGGCAAGCTATACCACTTCCCATAATTCCGGAACCAATAACAGCAACTTTTTTAATATTACGTTTCATGTTGTTGATAGGTTTGTTTTATTTGTCGTTATAGATTTTTTTGTCGGTAATTAATTCGTTTATGATTTCAGCAACTTCCATAAAGTGTTGTAATTTTTCTTCACTTACATGTTGTTTTACTGCTTCATTAAAACGAAGTACATTTTCTTTAGAAAGTTCTCTTTTTTCTTTCCCTTCTTTTGTTAATTGAATGATTACACCTCTACCATCGGTTGGGTTTTTTTTACGAGATATCAAGCCTCGTTCTTCCATTGATTTTAAGGTTCTTGTTAAACTTGTTGCTTCCATTCCCATTTTAGGACCTAACGTTGTAGAAGGAGAGCCTTTTTCTCTATCAATACTTAATAATGCAAACCCCGTTGCCATAGTAGCACCATATTTTGCAGCTTCTTCATTATACATACGGGCAACCGCTTGCCAAGTTGTGCGCAATGCATAATCTATCGTTTTATCTTTCATATAGTATATAATCAAAACTTTTTCAAATATAAAAAAAAATACTATGCATGCATAGTATTTTTTGTGTTTTTTGTAAAATTTAACATTTTTATAAAGTAAAGCCCACAAATAGTGGGCTTAAAAAAAATTATCCATATATCTTTTGATATAAATCAGAATATTTTTCTTTGATAATCTTACGTCTTAATTTCATAGTTGGTGTTAAGTGACCTGAATCGATAGACCAAATATCTGGTGTAAGTTCAAAACGTTTTACTTTTTCCCAGTTACCAAATTTTTCGTTACAGTGATCAATTTCATCTTGAATTCGTTCAATTACTTTTGAATTGGCACATAATTCTTCATTAGTATTTCCAACGTTTAAATTATGATGGCGATGTGCCCATTCTCTAACAAAATCGAAATTAGGTTGAATAAAAGCGGCAGGCATTTTTTCACCATCACCAATTACCATAATTTGCTCGATGAAACGAGATTGTTTGAAAGCATTTTCTAAAATCTGAGGAGCTACATATTTTCCACCAGAGGTTTTGAACATTTCTTTTTTACGATCTGTAATTTTCAAGAATCCATCGGCATCAATTTCACCAATATCTCCTGTATGGAAGTAACCACCTTTTAAAACTTCAGCAGTTTGTGTTTCATCTTTGTAATATCCCATCATTACGTTTGGACCTTTACATAAGATTTCGCCGTCTTCTGCAATTTTAACTTCAACTCCATCTAATACTTTTCCAACAGAACCTACTCTAAAACCAGCATTTCTCATGTCATTTACTGAGATTACGGGAGAAGTTTCAGTTAAACCATAACCTTCCATAACTGGAATATTAGCCGCGCAGAATACTTTGGTTAATCTAGTTTGTAATGCAGCACTTCCCGAAACTAGTAATTCTAATTCGCCACCTAAACCTTCTTGCCATTTCGAGAAAATTAATTTACGAGCAATTTTTAATTTGAATTCGTAGAATGCACCGTTTTGTTTATAAGGTTTGTATTCCATTCCTAGATCTAAAGCCCAGAAGAAAAGGGCTTTTTTGATACCTGTTAAATCGGCTCCTTTAGCGTAGATTTTGTCATAAACTTTTTCTAATAAACGAGGAACAACTGACATTACGTGAGGTTTTACTTCTTTTAAGTTATCAGAAATTTTTTCAATACTTTCAGCGAAGTAAATCGATATACCATAATATTGGTATAAATACGTCAACATTCTTTCAAAGATGTGACAAATAGGTAAGAAGCTTAACGCTCTTGTATCTCCAGCTCTCAAAGGTACTCTTGGAGCGCTCATTAAAACATCTGAAACGATATTTTGGTGAGATAACATTACTCCTTTAGGTCTTCCTGTTGTTCCAGAAGTATAGATAATCGTTGCTAAATCAGTTGTAGCAACATTATTTTTTCTATCTTCAACTACATCCTGATTGTCTTTATCAGCTCCTAATTCTAAAATATCCTTCCAACTTTTGCATCCTTCGATATCATTATAAGAATACACTTCTTTTAGAGTAGGAACATTAGCTTTAATACTTTGTAATTTTTCATATACTTCATTATCGGAAACAAAAACATATTGCGATTCTGAGTGATTTAAAATATATTCATAATCTTCAGCAGAGATAGTTGGATACATTGGAACGGTTTGTGCTCCTGTCTGCAACACACCAATATCTGTTATATGCCATTCCGTTCTATTGTTAGAAGAAATGATAGCAATTTTATCATTTTTATTTACGCCTAAACGAAGTAAACCTCTTGAAATAGCGTTGGCTTTGTCTAAATATTCCTGAGTAGAAGTTTTCACCCAAGTTTCTCCATATTTAGTAACTAAAGTATCCTTTAAATTATACTTTTCTAATTGATAATAAGGAAAGTCAAATAAGCGTGTGATGTTCTTCATAATTCGCAATTATTTTTTTATGCAAATTATAAAATTAAAATTAATTAAGCAATTTTTTAAATTATTGATAATCTATTAATTAGAGTTTTGTTAAAAATAAAATACTATGCTAGCCTACTAATTTTGTGTTATTTGAGAAAGTGTGATTAAAATTATTGAAATAATAGCTAAAATAATTCCAAAATAGTTCCATTTGGTCATTTTTTCTTTGAATAAAAGGATTCCGGCTAGACTTCCTAAAATAATGACACCCATATTCATTCCGGCAAAAACAGTGGATGGATTTTCGGATAAAGCTTTATGTGCCTTTAAATAGAAAAGTATGTTTCCGAAATTTAAAATCCCTAATGCTAATCCCCAAAGTATATTTTTCAGTTCTAATTTTTCTTTTTGAACCAGAATTTTTCCAATTAGAAATAAAATCGAAATTATAAATGCACCGCAAAAAATGATGAATAGGGAAGTTGTGAAACTAAAATCATTAAAAACGGCAACTTTCTTAAATTGAATATCAATGATTCCAAATCCCAATAAAACCAATATAGGATAAATCCAACTATCGGATTTACTTTCTGATTTTTTATTCAAGGTGAAAAATATGGCTGAAAATCCAACAATAAATCCAATGATTTTCAATTGGCTAAACGTTTCATTAAATAAAAAGTAAGAAGCAGTTAATGGAATGAATAAAGATAATCTTTGAGCAATATCGGTTTTTACAATTCCGACTTCATTAATCGATTTAGCTTGAATTAAAAATACTATCGGTAATAAAATCGCCAATCCCATGAAAAGCAAATAAGGAATTGTTTTTTCTTGTAAAGTTAATTCGGGTTGGAAAGTAAAATAGGTTAGGAGTAAAGCTGAAAAATAATTAAACGTTATGATTTGAAAAACATTCAACTGAAATCGTTTGGCTACTTTTAAAAATATCCCAACAGAAACACTACAAATAACACTTAAAATGACAAACCACATCGTTTTTTAATTTTACACAATAGTACAAAAAAAGCACCTTAATTAAAAGATGCTTTTTATAAAGTTTGTGTAAATTATTTTTTATTTTCTATCCATTTTCTAGCATTTACAAACGCTTCTAACCATGGAGAAACTTCGTCTTTTTGACCTCTTTCTGGATAATGCGCCCAATTCCATGGGAAAGTCGAACGCTCAATGTGTGGCATCATTACTAAATGTCTTCCTGTTGTATCACACATCATAGCTGTGTTGAAATCAGAGCCATTTGGATTCGCTGGATAACCTTCGTAAGCGTATTTTGCCACAATGTTGTATTTATCTTCGGAATATGATAATTTGAATTTTCCTTCTCCGTGTGAAATCCAAACACCTAAAGTTGTTCCTTCCAAAGTGGATAACATCACCGAATTATTCTTTTGAACCGTTACCGAAGTAAAACCACTTTCGTGTTTGTTCGAAGTATTGTGGTGCATTTTTCCGTGAACTTCGTGTTCTGGATTAATCAATTCTAATTCCATTAATAACTGACAACCATTACAGATTCCAACAGAAAGTGTGTCTTCGCGTTTGAAGAAGTTTTTCAATGCTGTATTCGCTTTTTCATTGTATAAAAATGCTCCAGCCCAACCTTTAGCCGAACCTAAAACATCCGAATTAGAGAATCCTCCAACAGCTCCAATAAATTGAATGTCTTCCAATGTTTCTCTTCCCGAAATTAAATCGGTCATGTGTACATCTTTTACATCAAATCCGGCTAAGAACATAGCGTTTGCCATTTCACGTTCTGAATTACTTCCTTTCTCGCGAATAATAGCAGCTTTTGGCTTCTCTACTCCGCTCGAAATGACAGGTAATTTACCAGTAAAATGTGATGGGAAAGTGAAGTGTAATTTTTGGTTTTTATAATTGTCAAAACGTTCCTTAGCCATTCCGTTTTTAGATTGTTTCGAATCTAATAGGAAAGACGTTTTGTACCAAGTATCTCTTAAAGTTGCTACACTGAATGTCAAACTATCTTCACCATTAATAACGGTAAACGAATCACCATCGATAGCCGAACCAATTTTGAAAATTTCAATATTATGTTGTGCGAAAGTTGCTTCCACTTCAGCATTCGCTTGGAAAACAACTCCGATATTCTCATTAAATATAGCTTTAACCGTATCTTTTTCTCCTAAAGAAGTCAAGTCGATTAACGCTCCTAATTTCTCGTCTGCAAAACACATTTCTAATAAAGTTGTGATTAAACCACCGCTTCCAATATCGTGTCCTGCTTTAATTTTTCTGTCTTTGATTAAATCTTGTAAAACGTTGAATGCTTTTTTGAAGAATTCCGAGTTTTGAATAGTTGGAACATCATTTCCAATTTTATTCAACACTTGAGCAAACGAACTTCCACCTAATTTAAACGAATCTTGTGATAAGTTGATGTAGTAAATGTTTCCGCCATTTCTTTGTAAAACTGGTTCTACTACTTTCGTAATGTTCGAACAATTTCCAGCAGCTGATATAATAACCGTTCCCGGTGCAATTACTTCATCATTTGGATATTTTTGTTTCATAGAAAGCGAATCTTTTCCTGTTGGAATATTGATTCCCAATTCAATTGCAAAATCCGAACAACCTTTTACTGCTTCATATAAACGAGCGTCTTCACCTTCGTTTTTACAAGCCCACATCCAGTTGGCTGATAATGAAACCGATTGTAAACCATCTTTCAATGGCGCCCAAACTATATTTGATAACGCTTCAGCAATAGCCGTTCTTGAACCTGCAACCGGATTCACTAACGCAGAAATAGGCGAGTGTCCAATCGAAGTCGCAATTCCTTCTTTTCCTTTGAAATCCAATGCCATAACTCCGACATTGTTTAAAGGTAATTGTAATGGACCCACACATTGTTGTTTTGCCACGCGTCCGCCTACACAACGGTCCACTTTATTAGTTAACCAATCTTTACAAGCTACTGCTTCTAATTGTAAAACTTGACTTAAATAGCTTGCTATATTTTCTTTAGAATATTCTAAATCTGAATAGTTTGTAGCAACGGTTTTATCCGTCATAATTGTTTTTGGCGAACTTCCGAAGAAATCTTCCAAAGCATAATCCATTGGTTTTACACCAGTTGATTTAGATTCGAATGTAAATCTATGGTCGTTTGTAACATCACCTACTTGATACATTGGAGAACGTTCTCTGTCTGCAATTCTTTGTAAGGTTTCGATGTCTTTTTCACCAATTACTAATCCCATTCTTTCTTGTGATTCGTTTCCGATGATTTCTTTTGCTGAAAGCGTAGGGTCACCAACTGGTAATTTATCTAAATCGATTAAACCTCCAGTTTCTTCCACTAATTCAGACAAACAATTCAAATGTCCTCCCGCACCGTGATCATGAATCGAAACAATTGGATTGTTATCGCTCTCTACCAAACCACGAATGGCATTGGCAGCACGTTTTTGCATTTCTGGATTCGAACGTTGGATCGCATTTAATTCAATTCCTGAACCAAAAGCTCCTGTATCTGCTGAAGAAACAGCAGCACCGCCCATTCCAATTCTATAATTTTCTCCACCTAAAATGACGATTTTATCACCAGCAGTTGGTTTCTTTTTAATTGCTTGGTCTAATTTTCCGTAACCAATTCCACCTGCTTGCATGATGACTTTATCGTAACCAATTTTGCGATTGTTTTCTTCGTGCTCGAAAGTTAAAATTGAACCAGTAATTAAAGGCTGCCCAAATTTATTTCCAAAATCTGAAGCTCCGTTTGAGGCTTTAATCAAAATATCCATTGGTGTTTGGTACAACCAAGATCTTTCAGCCATTCCGTTTTCCCAAGGGCGCTCATTTTCTAAGCGAGAGTATGAAGTCATATAAACTGCAGTTCCTGCTAATGGTAATGAACCTTGTCCGCCAGCTAAACGGTCTCGAATTTCTCCTCCTGAACCCGTTGCAGCTCCGTTGAAAGGCTCTACCGTTGTTGGGAAGTTATGTGTTTCTGCTTTTAAAGAAAGTACTGAATCGAATTCTTTTTCTTGGTAGAAATCAGGTTTGTCAGCACTTTTTGGAGCGAATTGTGTTATTTTCGGACCTTTTACAAAAGCTACGTTATCTTTATATGCTGAAACAATATCGTTTGGATTTGTTTCCGATGTTTTCTTGATTAATTTGAATAAAGAAGTTGGTTTTTCTTCGCCATCTATCACAAATGTTCCATTGAAAATTTTGTGACGGCAGTGTTCTGAATTCGCTTGTGAGAAAGCAAAAATTTCAGAATCAGTTAATTTTCTTCCTAGTTTCGTTGAAAGAATATTTAAATAGTCCACTTCTTCTGGACTCAATGCTAAACCTTCTGATTTATTGTAAGCGTCAATATCTTCAATATCCAAAATTGGCTCTGGTTGGATATTAATTGTATATATTTCTTGATTTAACTCTGAATACTTTTGTGAAAGCATTGGGTCGAAATCATTAAAATCAGCTGCTACTTTTTCAAATTCCTCAATACGAATGATGCCAGAAATCCCCATGTTTTGAGTAATTTCTACAGCATTGGTACTCCAAGGCGTAATCATAGCGGCACGTGGTCCAACAAAAAAATCCGACAATACGGATTTTTCTATTTTATGTGCGTTGCCAAAAAGCCAATTTAATTTGTTGATGTCTTCTGATGAAATCTCGTTTTGCGTTTGAACTGCAAAAACCGTGTTGGATTGGTTTCCGAAGAAATGAATCATTGTAGTTGTGTTTTTAGAGATAAGTCAAGACCTATCTGTATGTTTTGTGTTGTTGTTTGAAAGTGCAAATTTATTCTAAAAAGTTAGAAGTTCAAAGTTTTAAGACAGCATAAAAACAAAAAAAGCTGTTCTTTTTTGAACAGCTTTGATTTTATTTGTTGAAAACTACATTTTACGTTTCGAAACTACTTGCATCGATTTGAATTCTTTGCCATCTTCCAAAACATCAAACATTTCCATTTTTTGGTTGTTATCGTCAATATAGGTAATAACTTCTTTTACTTTTTTAGCTTTTTTAGTCACTGGATCCACCATTTCTCCATGAAAAGTTGATGTTTTTGTAGCTTCATCATATTTACCACGAGTAACCATCATGCCAGTTCCCATGTTGTCAATCCAAGTGGATACAAATTCTTCGGTAGCATTATCGTAAGCGACCGTTCCTTTTCCTTCAAAAGGCATTCCAAACATATCTCCCGAATAAGTTCCTTCTTGATATCTTCCGCCCATAATCATTTTGTAGGTTACGGTAGCAGTTGATTTCATTTCCTGTGGATTATCTGGTGACCAAAAAGTAAGTTCGGCATCCCAAGTTCCAGTATCTTTAGCTAACATTTCGTGACTTTTTGATGGTGCAGCATAATCCATCCAAGCTTTAGCTACTGTAGCAGAATCTGGTTTTGTTTCTGTAGCAACTTCTTCTTTAGTTGTTGTTTCTTCTGGTTTTTGCGCTTCTTCTTTCTTGCAAGAAACAAATGTTAAACCAATAATTAAAAGCGATAAAGAGAAATTTTTCATAGTTGTATAGTTTAATTGATTAATCAAATGTCGTCCAATTGTAAGCACCTATATCTGATGGATTAGTTCTGAAATTGTTTAGAATATCTAATGTTCCAGAAGAAAAATTAAAATCTGCAGTTCCTTTAGCTGCCGAATCTTCTCCAATTATCAATTCATTATTTCGTGCATCTTTGAAATCAGGATTATTATTAGTTGAATTTCTAGCAATTAAACAATTGTTGAACAAACTAGAATTTGAAAAATTGTATAAAGGATTATTGGTAAATTGATTACTGTAATCGGCAAATTTGATTAAACAATGATCAAAACTATAGTTGAAAGTTGTTCCTTCTTTTTTTAGATTTATTGATAAATTAGTACTTCCATAAATTATACAATTTTTAAAATCAGCTTTATTTAGTGCATAAATACTGCTTCCATCATAGTCATCCAACAAAATTACAGTTTGATTAGATGAAGACCAATAATTTGCAAAAGTGCTATGAATGAATTCATAACTTCCACCAAAACTACCTGCAAAAGAAGCTTGTCCGCAATTATTGATTACAACATTATTGCCTACAATATTTCCAGTACGGGCTAAAATTCCAACATTAGAACAATTATAAAATTGGGTGTTTTCTATATCTAAGGTTGGAGTAGAAGTACCATCATTTCCTGTAACCAAGAATCCAACTGTGGCATTTTTAACCGTTAAATTTTTAATTTGATTGTTAGTGCTTCCCTGTGAAAACCAGATAGTTCCCCATTGACCTGGAACCTCAGAAAAATCAGGTTCTAAACGATCGCCTTCAAAAATAACTTCATTTTCTAAAGCTTCTGTAGTTGAAGGACTACCATTAACTTGAATAGATGCATTATTAGCAACAATTAATCCTGATTCGGCATGGAAATGTATTCTTGCTCCAGCATCTACAACAAGTGTTTTATTCGATGGGACAGCGGCATAACCATACACAACATAAGGTTTGGTATTGTTCCAATGTAGTTCATTTCCATTTGCGGGATGGGTTTCTTCCAAAAATCGACCTCGTATTGAAATAGGATTTCCATCTCCATCGACACCCAAATTTAATTCATCATAAGTATAGGTTTCATCCGGATTTTGAACTCTTCCAGGATAAATAAAATACGCATCTTGAATTAGAGTAACCAATTCCACTTTTTGATGATTTGGATTGGTTTCATCTCCAAACAAAATTTTATCAGTATATAAAAAATCAGTTGGATTTGCATCAGCAACTTCAGCGGTAACAGAAACGAAAATATACATACTATCTTTAGCCAAAATTTCAACATTTTCAAACACTTGACCCGCCATTCCATCTACCATTAAACGGTATTTTGATGCTGTTCCTTTTTTTAATCCAAGTGAAGGTATTGAAATATTTTTATCACTTCTATTGTATACTTTTAAGGTGTAAGTACTGGAGCCAATATTCGTAAAAACTGTGTCTAAATACACTGTATCTTTTGAAAATTCTAAACCACCTGTTCTGGATTCAAATTCAAAATCGTTTCTACATGAGGTTAAAGAAACGGCAAATCCAACTAGTATTAAAAGTAATAAACGACGCATGAATAATGTAATTTTGGTAAATGTAAATATTAATTTTAAATCTATAAAATCAAAAATGGATTAAAATAACTATTAAAACGTTAAATCTGTTGAAATATTCTATTCGGAATGATTAATTTTACAAAAAATAAAGTTATGATGTTTGATAGAGAAAAAATGTTGCAATTGTGTAACGATTGGAGCAAAAATACTTTAATGAATACCTTAGATATTGTGTACACTGATGCAGGCGAAGATTTCCTTACAGCAACAATGCCAGTAAATCCAAGAGTTCATCAACCAATGGGATTATTGCATGGAGGAGCAACAGTTGCTTTAGCAGAAAGCGTTGGAAGTGCCGCTTCATTAATGTATGTAAATCCAGAAAAACAGGAAGTTCGTGGTATCGAAATTTCAGCCAATCACTTGAAAAGTAAGCGTGAAGGAATGGTTACGGCTACTGCTAAAATCATCCATAAAGGCGCGAGCATTCACTTGTGGGAAATCAGAATCGTAGACGAAGAAGGGAAGTTAATTTCGCTTTGTAAGTTAACCAATATGGTATTATCGAGAAGACAATAATGCAAGTTTTTGAAGAAATAAATACACTTTTATCAAAACAAATCCCCTTTGTTTGCTATGTAAAACCAAATGAAAACGTTTGGAATTTACTTGTTCAACAAAATGATGAAATTATTGATTTTATCAGTCAAGATGGATTTGTATTTATGCCTTTTCATGAAGGTAATCATGTCGTAATTCCGTTTGAAGGAAATACTTTTTTACAAGGGAATCTTGAAAATTTAGAAAAGAAAAAAAGTGAAAATTTTACTTCTGAGAGCAATCAAAAAGAGGCTTTTGAAAATTTGGTTTCCAAAGGAGTTATGGCTATTCAACAAAGCGAATTTGATAAAGTGGTTTTGTCTCGTAAAATCGTTTTAGAAGAGCAAATTTCCATTATTGAAACCTTTCAGAACTTGATTTCAACTTATCCAACGGCTTTTCGCTATTTGTTATTTTATCCTAAAATTGGGTTATGGATGGGAGCTACGCCAGAACAATTAGTAAAAATCAATCAAAATCAGTTTGAAACGGTGGCTTTAGCAGGAACGCAATTGTATTCCGAAAATGTAATTTGGACAACCAAAGAAATTGAAGAACAACAATTTGTAACCGATTATATTGTGAATAAAGTAAAAGATAAAGTAAATAGCCTTATTTTTACTGATGCTAAAACAGTTAAAGCTGGAAATTTAGTACATTTAAAATCATTTATTTCGGGTGAATTAACTCCTGATTTTCAAGCGAATGATTTGATAAAAGCGTTACATCCAACACCAGCCGTTTGTGGTTTACCCAAAGAAAAAGCCATCGATTTTATTCTGAAAAATGAAGGTTATAATCGAAAATATTACGCGGGTTTTTTAGGTGAATACAATAAAAACAATCAAACCGATTTATTCGTAAATTTACGCTGTTTAGAAGTAGAAAATGATGTTGTGAATATTTACGTAGGTTGTGGCATTACAAAAGACAGCAACCCTGAAAAGGAATTTATTGAAACGGAAAACAAGTCGATGACCATGCGAAATGTTTTAGTTTCTAAAACCTTTTAAACTCTTAAACGATAAACTTATAAACTAAAAATGAAATTAGACATATTAGCTTTTGGAGCGCATCCAGACGATGTAGAACTAGGTTGTAGCGGCACGATTGCCAAAGAAGTTAGCCTTGGAAAGAAAGTCGGGATTATCGATTTAACTCGTGGTGAGTTAGGAACTCGTGGTTCGGTGGAAATTCGTAATTCGGAATCGGCTAAGGCTTCTGAGATTTTAGGAGTTGTGGTGCGTGAGAATTTGGATATGCGTGATGGTTTTTTCATGAATGATGAAGCAAATCAATTTAAAGTAATTGAAATGATTCGCAAATACCAACCTGAAATCGTCTTGTGCAACGCCGTTAAAGATAGACACATTGATCATGGAAAAGGAAGTAAATTAGTTAGCGATGCTTGTTTTTTATCAGGATTGCGACAAATTAAAACCGAGTTGAATGGAGAAGCACAAGAAGCTTGGCGACCAAAAGTTGTCTACCATTACATCCAATGGCAAAATATTGAACCTGATTTTGTGGTGGATATTTCGGAATTTATGGATAAAAAAATGGATTCTGTGTTGGCTTATGGTTCGCAGTTTTATGATCCAAATTCAAAAGAACCAGTTACACCAATTGCCTCAAAAAACTTTTTAGATAGTGTAAAATACCGTGCATTAGACTTAGGAAGGCTTGTTGGAGTAGAATATGGTGAAGGTTTTACAACCGAAAGATATTTGGCAGTCAATAGCTTAGGCGATTTGAAATAAAATTGTAGTAAAAAAGTAAAAAAAATCTTTGCAAGATAGTTGGAAACACCTATATTTGCACTCGCAAATGAAGCTATGCGAATTCGGTGAACTCCAAAATTCAAATATAATCATTGTGAACCAAAACAAATGGTGATTGTAGCTCAGTTGGTTAGAGCGTCGGATTGTGGTTCCGAAGGTCGCGGGTTCGAGACCCGTCTTTCACCCTTAACATTGGAAAGCCCTGAAGTATTTCAGGGCTTTTTTTATGGGATTGATTTTCTTTATATCGAAGTATCAATTTTATACGTCATCGTAAGTGTCAACACATATTGAATGCCGACTTCCGTTTGGTTGGGATTGATGACTTTGTCAAAACCTGCGCTTGAAATTCCGTCGTAGTAGAAGGTTTTATTTTTTCGGGCGATTTTCTTTAAATAGGGACTTCTATTGTTGTAATTGTTTTGAATTTCTGCCGTTTCAAAGGCTTGATAGGCTTTGTATTGTGTTTCAGGAAAAACGGTTGCAAATTCTTCTGTAGCATTTGGTGTACCGACGATTCGCTTTCCAAATGATTTCATGTATCGGATTTTTTTCGCTTCAGCTAAAACTAAGGCTTCGTCAAAAAGAGCATTGTGAATTACACTCGTATCGGAATTAAAATAATCTACTTTTATCACATCATGAATTTCAAAATCGGAAGCTAATGCAATTAATTTTTCCAAACTATTTACGTTTGAAGTGGTGATAATAATATTCTTTTTGATTTCAAATCCTTTATCCACTTGTTCCGAATTCAAACCACTTACTTCAAAATCATAAATTTTGGTTTGCGAAATAAAATCGATGTACACGTTTTCTTTTTTAATTCCTAAGGTTTTAATTTTGTCTAAAAATCCGTCAATTCGAGCATTAATTTTTTTACTACAACCCGAAACGGTTTCGTCTTCTTCGTTTAAACCTAACGTAATCACAAAACCATCGGCTTTTTTGTTCTGAAGTAATTTTACAGTAACCGTTAAATGATTATCGTTAATAGAAACCACGGCGTTATTAGGTAAGTTACTCTGATTGTAATTGTTGCCGTTATATGAGTTGTTTCCATAAATTTGGTTACCGCTAATTTGCGCCTTAGAAACGCTAAAAGTGAGCAATAAGGTAACAATAATCCAATTGATTTTTCCGTTTAAATACAATACTGTTGTTTTCATAATTTTATATTTTTAAAGATTTGATGGCAATAGTACTTTGGAAATTAGAAAAACGTTTGGCAAAACCACTTTCCATTATCTGTAAAGATTTTTCGCTACATTTACAGTGGTTTTACAGTAGAAAAAAATTGCAATCCATTACTTTTGACTCGAATAAAATTCATGAATCCATTAGACGTATTTCAACAACTTAAAAACGATGTGCTTTTAACCTATCAGAAGCAGTATCCTTATTTTGAGGGAAATTGGAAAACGTTTAGTTCGCAAGACATTCAAAATTTAATCGATTTGATTGCCGTTCAAGTAAAACAAACCGTGAGCGAAAAATGGATTTACACGCATTTGAAAGTCGAAACCAACGATAAATTACCGAGAAAAGATATGTTGGATATTTTATCGCAATTGGTCGGATATTCGGGTTGGGATGAATATGTGTTTAAATGGAAACAAGAAGTTGCTCCTATAGTTGCTCAGCCAAAACGAAATAATAAAGTTGTTTTTAGTGTTGGATTTATAGGTTTATTTTTGATGGGAATTTTCATTTATCGGTATTTGAATAGGGAAGAAGTACAAACCATTCCCGTAAAAAATGCCTTTACCGAAGAACAAATTAACAGTGAAGAAGTAAAAGCGGTAATGATTGAAAATGATATAGAAACACCAATTGAAATTGTAGATTCAAAAATTCAAATTACGGCAAAGGAAAGTGCTAAAATTGTTTTAAAGAGTCCATATTATAAAGAGAAAACAGTTGTTTTAGGGAAGGAAAATCCAAATGAAATCAACTTACAACCCGATGATTATGCGATGATGTTGAAAGGTTTTATGAAATCGGATATTAAAGATTGGGAAACCCGAAAAGAGCAATTGCAAAAGATTTTAGCTGATGATTTAGAAGTTTTAGTCATGCTAAAAAATGATTTGGGAATTGAATATTTTAACAAGCAAGAATTTTCAGAAAAATTGATTGTTCCCAGTGTTGCTTTGAAGCGAATGAAAGTGATTGACATTCAAAGTAATGAAAAGAATGAGATTAAATTTATACGAATTATACAAGAATAATTTTTAAACACATAGCAACATAGTTTTGTTTTGAAAGGGTTTGAGACGTTTTACTTTTTTTGAGTTTACATAGCTATGAACAACTCAAATAAGTTATTTTCTATGTTTCTATGTGGTTAATACAGAATATTATGGTAAGAAGAAGTTGTATTTTTATGTTTTTGCTATTCACATTTTCCGTTTTTGGTCAAAATGCGAATACACCTGCTTCAACGGCAATAAATGCAAATTTCACAATGGCTTCTGTAAAAGCGTACCAGGAAAGCGCGACTTTAAAAGTGGAAGATTATTACCAATATCTAACTTTATTATCAAGTGAATCAACATCGGAAACTTTAAAAGCTGAAATTAAAAACAGCATTTACAGCTTATTTGAAAGTGAAAATATAAAGGTTATCGATTTTACATCAACTGAAAATGCTCCTATTTCTTTACATGAATTGATTGATAAAATCACGAATAAGAATTTTTCGTTTTCGGTTGCCAATTTTGAGAATTCAATCGTAGCAGCGGACTATTGGACAACACAATACCAACTTATCGTTACACAAAACAAAATTCCAAAGGAGTTTCAGTATTATCAAAAAATTGGATTTAGACCAGTTGCAAAATCTTTTGGCTCCACTAAAAAAGAAGTTTGGACGTTGTTTTTAAGTGAAATTACTTTGCCATAATAACAACAAAAGGTCTTGAATTTTTTCAAGACCTTTTGCTTTTTAGTTATATTGAAATTTAGTTAACTAATACTTTCTTAGTAACTAAACCATTTTCAGAAGAAATTTGAACCAAATAGAAACCACTTGATAAATTATTCACTTTATAAGAATTATCAATTTTAGTTGGATTATTAATTTCTTGAATGATTTGACCATTAATGTTGTAAATAACGATAGAAGTTAAATCGATTTCAGTTGAAATAGAAAACTCATGATTTACAGATGGATTAGGATAAATTGAAATACTATTTTCAAAATTTGAAGATGGAGTTGATAAGAAACTATTCCAAATTAGGCCAACATATTCAGGATGATCAATATATGGGTTTCGGTTACTTTGATGATTATAATAAATATCATTATTAATTGCAATTTCTTTTGCACTTACAGGATCATCAGTATGCCATTTATATAAAATATCTAAAAAAGGATTTGTAAAAACTCTACCGATTGAACCATCAAACATATTTTTAGCTTCACAAGTAGCAGCATTTGCTGAACTATAAAACTCATCCATATTATCTTCATAGCGTGTAGCAAAATAGAAAAATGCTCTTGCTATATCACCTTTAAATTCATCAATAGGTTCAAAAACTGCACCTGAGTAGCCCAATGAATAGCCAGAATTTAAACCGTTTCCTCTTTTAGAGCCATTTTGTGAGGTGTAAGTAGCTGTACCAACTTTTCCAAAAGGTAAATTATTTCTGTCTCCATTTACTTTACCATCAGATGGAACAACAAAAAAAGGGTCATTTTTCATTGGATTAACTGCATATCCGTCAAAATAAGATTGAGGAATTAAATGTTCTCTGTTATAACAATCTCCTTCACCAGAGTATGATCCACATTGTTGTGTTGTTGCAGTATAGTTATATGGGTCTGCTCCCGATGGATTTTCAGAGTACATATCTAATAAGCTACCATCATTTTCATAATAGTTGTCTCTAAATGCCGAATGAGTAAAAAGTGTCCAAAGAGCAGCATATCCTTGGTCAGCATGTAAATGTTCTGAAGGAATTCCATCACTTACATTATCAATTATTTTTTTAAGATTTGTTTTTAAAGTCAAACCTGTACCTGTCGCGATGTTATAATATCCAGTAGGAATTTGAGCCCAACTAATTAATGAACACAATAAAAACGTTAATAGGGTAATGTTTTTTTTCATAATAATTTTATTTTTTTCGTTCTAATAATGCCATATAAAATCCGTCGAAACCACTTTCACTTGCTAAGACTTTTTGGTCTTTAACAAAGGTAAATTCTTTTCCAATTTCAGAACTTAAGAAATGCTTAATTTGTTCTTGGTTTTCTGATGGTAATACAGAACAAGTTGCATATACTAATTTTCCACCTGGTTTTACAATTTTTGAATAATTTTCTAATACTTCAGCTTGAACTTTTCGGATATTCTCTATAAATTCAGGTTGTAGTTTCCATTTACTATCAGGGTTTCTTTTTAAAACTCCTAATCCACTACAAGGCGCATCAATTAATACTCTATCAGCTTTTTCATGTAGTTTTTTTATGGTTTTTGTACTTTCAATAACTCTTGGTTCAATATTGAAAGCACCATTTCTTTTGGCTCTAATTTTTAATTGCTTTAATTTACTTTCATATAAATCCATTGCAATTAATTGTCCTTTATTTTCCATTAAAGAAGCCAAATGCAAGGTCTTTCCACCAGCTCCAGCACAAGTATCAACAACTCGCATTCCTGGTTTTACATCTAAGAAATAAGCAACTAATTGAGAAGAGGCATCTTGCACTTCAAATAAACCATCTTTAAAAGCATCCGTTAAGAAAACGTTGGCTCTCTCTTTTAATATTAAAGCGTCTGGATAATCAGTATGAAACTCGGTTTCAATATTCAAATCCATTAAGATAGCTCTTAATTTTTCTTTTGTGGTTTTAAGACGATTGACTCTTAAAATTACTTTTGCTTGTTCGTTTTGAGCGGCAATTTCCTTAGTCCATTTTTCTTCTCCAAGTTCATTTGTACCTAAATCATCCATCCAATCAGGAATAGATTCTCTGTATTTTCTTATTTTAGATAATTCGTCAAATTTACCTTTGATTCTTCTTACCGGAGTATCTTCGAAATATTTCCAATCGGGTAGGGTGTAACCTCTTAATACTGCCCAAACGGCAAATATTCTCCAAATTTTATCTCTATCAAATGGTTCTTTAACTTCTGCAATTTCGGCGTATAAACGTTTCCATCTAACGATTTCATATATGGTTTCGGCAACGAATTTTCTATCGTGACTTCCCCAACGTTTATCTTTTTTAAGTGCTCTAGCAACCACTTTATCAGCGTATTCCTCATCATTAAAAATCGCCATTAGCGAATCAATAGTTGTGAATACTAAATTTCTGTGTAATCTCATTATTAATTTTAAAATCAGCCTGCAAAGATACGAATAAAAATAAAAAAAGCTGCCAAATATGACAGCTTTAATATTTATCCTCTTCCTTCGGAACTTCTAGAATTTGAATTGCTTCGAGAATTATTACTACTAGATTGTGAGCTATTTCTTGAAGAGCTTCCACTGTATTCTGAATTTCCTCTACTTCTTGAACTAGACGTGGTTTCACGATTTGAAGAGGAATTATTTCGATTTTCGGAATAATTACTTCCACTGTTTGTTCTTGTACTTTGGTTTCGTTCTCTATTTTCAGCTGTTACTCTAGTTGTTGAATTTTCTCTTGTTCTATTATTTCTTGGAGATGTAGTTTCAGTTCTCGTTCTAGGGGTATTTTCATTAACTTGTCTTGAATCTCTATTACCTCTTGTTGAGTTTGAAGACAATTCGTTTCTACTTCTTGGAGCATTTATATTTCTTCTTGAATCTAACTCATATCGGTTTGAATATCCTGAATTTCGATGTGCAAAGGAACGATTTGGATGCATTCTTTCATAACCATTTCCTCTTCTTCCATAGTAATTGTTATAAACTGAAGCACATCTTCTGTGTGAAACATAATGATAACTGTGACCAAAATTAATGTGAACATGTATGTGATTTCTGTATCTGAAAATCGGGTATGGATTCCAATAAGAGTAATAACTTGGATAATAACCCCAATACCATGAAGAATAATAAGGACGATAATTTCTTATCCAAAATGTTGTATAAATCACAGGAGAATGAACATAAACTGGCTCGTAAATATAATTAGTTCCATACATGTAAACATCACCCACAACTTGTACTTGAACTCGGTTATTACTATCGCGTTCTACCTCAATGGTTGCGACATCTTGAAAAACATCTTTTTCCAAAACCGCTTGCACTACAACTAAATGTACGTTGCCTTCAACAGTTTCAATCACTCTTAAATAATCGACATAATTATCGTTATTCAAATCCAAATTGGAGATTTGAGTTTTAGGGTCATTCAACCTTCTTTCAAAATCATCTAAGTCTTTTGCATCACCAAAAACAGTAGCAACCGCTCTTAAATCTAAGTTATCGCTGATATCCGAATTTTTTGCTGTAACCGTAGTTTTTTCTTGTGCAAAAAGGGAACCTATAGTCAATGAGGCTAGTAAGCTCAGATGTATCAATTTCGTTTTCATAATATATTCGTTTTAAGGTTCTTATTCAATTTTTAGTAAACCAATTACTATGCCAAAGTTTTATTTTTTGATTTAATGTTATGATAATCAAGTATTTATTTAATTTGTTTGTGATTTGAATCATTTCATTATATTTGAAAATAAAAACTATCAAATGAAGAAAATAGTTGCATTTCTGTTATTCATAAATATTTCTGCAATAGCTCAAAATAAAAAAATTGATTCGGAAGTAATTCTCGAAACGAAATTGAGTTGTAGAGCTATTTTTGTTGATAATGAAAAAGTATGGATGGGAATGGATAAAGGACGATTTGCTTTTTATGACAAGAAAAAAGATACCACTATAATAAAAGAAAGTCAATTTGTTAGTCGAACAACAGAATTTAGAAGTATTGCAGGTACAAAAGATGCAATTTTTGTTTTGTCGGTTGGTAATCCTGCGATGTTGATTCGTATTGATAAAAAAACGTTGGAAGAAACTGTTGTTTACAAAGAAGAACACGAAAAAGTGTTTTATGATAGCATGCAATTTGTAGATGATTTAAACGGATTTGCCATGGGTGACCCAATTGAAAATTGTTTAGCTTTTATAAAAACTACTGATGGAGGCAAAACGTGGCAAAAAGTAAATTGCGATGTTCTACCAAAAGTTGCCGAAGGTGAAGCCGCTTTTGCAACTAGCAACACCAACTTGATTATAAAAGGGAAATCTATTTTTATGGTTTCGGGTGGAAAGAAATCGCGTGTTTTTGTTTCTAAGGATTTTGGGTTAACTTGGAAGGTTTATGATACACCAATTGTTCAAGGCGAAACCATGACTGGAATTTTTACAGCTGATTTTTACAATGAAAAAATTGGAATTATTGCTGGTGGAAATTACGAAAAACAATCCCAAAATTGGGCTAACAAAGCGATTACTAAAAATGGTGGGAAAACTTGGAAATTAATTGCTGAAAACGAAGCTTTTGGATATGCTTCTTGTGTTCAGTTTGTTCCCAATAGCAATGGAAAAAAGCTAATTTCTGTTGGTGGAACAGGAATGTATTATTCGGATAATTTTGGCAAGAGTTGGACAAAATTCTCTGATGACAAGGATTTTTATACCTTTAGATTTGAATCAGAGAAAGTCTTTTATGCAACAGGAAGAAATAAGTTGGTTCGATTTGAGATAGAATAAAAAAAGGCGTTCAACTAATGCTGAACGCCTTTGATTTTATAACTAACCTCTTCTTTTTTCGCGAATTTGCTTTAATAATTCTCTATTAAAATCTTCTTCAGCTTTTTTAAGTTTGATAATTTTCTTGGCACTTATAACACTTTGTAAATCTTTAATAAACTTTTTTCTAAGTGAAAACAAATTTTCTTCAATAGCTTCCATTTGTATTAATAAATTAGACGCTTCTTTTTCTGATAATTTATCAACACTACCAGGTTCAAATCGGTCTAAAATTGCTCTCATTTTTTCGTGGCGTAATTCAGCTTGTTTTTCATCAAACGCGTTGTAAATTGGCCAAAATTTTTGAGCTTCCTCAGTAGTTAAGTTTAGTTGTTCTGTAATGTAAGCAACTTTTAATGCTTTTACTTTTTCTTTTCTGTCTCTTCCTCCTTGCGAAAAAGCAAAAGAAGAAATAAAAAGAAATAATATAGGAAGTATAATTTTTGTTTTCATAATATGTGTATTTTATTCATTAATATAGTATTCCAAGTTTTCAGATTCCGATAAATAATTTTCAACATCATCTGAATTAATAGTGTTTAAAGATAAATTGCTTTCTAAAGTTTTAATGTCTTCATCGGTTAAATGTTTTGTTAATTCAGTAGTTCCGACATTTTGTTGCGTTAAATAATTTTCAATAGTTATTGCATCCAAATTATTTTCATTAGCCATATTAAAATACACAGGAATTGCAAGCGCAATTAATACTATTGCTGCAATACTACTAATTATCAACTGTTTTCTGTGAAATATGGATACAACTTTTGTTTCTTTTTCTACAGAAATTTTTTCCATCATTTTTGCTTCAAATTGTTCGAAGTAATTATCAGGAATTTTAAATCCTGTTGAAATTTTCTCTGTATTTTCTATATCAAAATTTTTCATATCTATTTGACTATTGATGTAAAAAAAGGTTTAATTGGTTTTTAAAAAATCTTCTATTTTTTTTGCGGCAATATGATAACTTGCTTTTAATGCTCCTACAGAAGTGGTTAATATTTCTGATATTTCTTCATACTTTAATTCTTCAAAATATTTCATTTTAAAAACTAATTGTTGTTTTTCGGGCAAGGTTGCTATGGCTTTATGCAATTTTAATTGAATTTCATCACCATCAAAAAACACATCCGTTTCTAATTTGTTAATGGTTTTTTGTTGTAACTCTTCGTTAGAAATACCTTGCTTTTTTGCTCTTTGTTGCATAAATGTTAAGGCTTCATTAGTTGCAATTCTATACATCCAAGAGTACAATTTACTATCACCCTTAAAGTTTTTTAAATTTGAAAACACTTTAATAAATGTATTTTGCAACACATCATCAGTATCATCATGATTTAAAACTAAATTTCTAATATGATTATACAAGGGTTTTTGATACAAATGTAATAACTTCCGAAATGCTTCATTTTGCGTTTTCGGGTTTAATAGTTCTATTACAAATGCTTTTTCGTCTTGCAAAATCAGAATCTTTATTAATTAGATTAAAGATATTGAAAAAGGTTTAATTTTAATTTTTGTTTTGGTAAAAATAAGAGTTTCCCTTTGTAACTTTGCTTTGTTGAAACAATTGAAAATATGAAAGATTTAGGCAATTATAGAAAATCATACGAAAAGAGCGAATTATTAGAAACTCATATTCCTGAAGATCCAATAAATTTATTTCATAGATGGTTTTATGAAGCGGAAGATTTAGATGCGGCCAACGAAGTTAATGCAATGACTGTTTCTACAATAGGCTTAGATGGTTTTCCTAAATCTAGAGTTGTATTGTTAAAAAAGTTCAACGAAGAAGGTTTTATTTTTTACACCAATTATAATTCCGAAAAAGGAAAAGCCATTAGTAATAATCCAAATGTGTGTTTGTCTTTTTTTTGGCCAGGAGTGGAACGTCAGGTAATTATTAAAGGAATTGCTGAAAAAACTCAAGAAATCATATCTGATAATTATTTTGCTTCAAGACCAGATGGTAGCAAACTTGGCGCTATTGTTTCACCTCAAAGTGAAGTAATTCCTAATCGCGAATTTTTAGAAAATAATTTGAAGAGATTAGAAAAAGAGTGGGAGGGAAAAGAAATTGAACGACCAGCTCATTGGGGCGGTTTTTTAGTTCGCCCAATTGAAATGGAATTTTGGCAAGGTAGACCAAATCGCCTTCACGATAGGATTCGTTTTAAACTTCAGGATAATTATGAATGGAAGATTGATAGATTATCACCATAAAGAATTACTTACATTTCAATAATAATAAATTCACTTCGTCTGTTTTTCTGATGATCTTCTTCTGAACAAGGTATTCCGTCAGCACAATTATTTACGAGTTGCGTTTCTCCAAAACCTTTAGCTGTTAATCTGGATTTATCAATGCCATTTTTAACCATAAATTCCATCGTAGATTTAGCTCTTCTATCCGATAATTGCTCATTATATTGATGAGTTTGTCTACTATCGGTATGCGATTGAATCGCAATTTTCATATTTGGATATTCATTTAAAACGGCAATGATTTTCTCTAAATCTTTAGCGGCTTCTGGTCTAATATTCCATTTGTCAAGATCGAAGTAAATGTTACTAATATTGAAAACTTTGGCTAAATCTGTACCAACTTCAATAGGGAAAATAGTGCGTTTTAGGTTTACATCTAGCTTCGATTCTCCTTTTACAGGTTCAGTATGAATTCTTTTCTCATTACTTTCGTACGTATCATTTGAAACTCGAATTGTATATGATGTATCACATTCTAATTTAAATTGATATGTTCCGTCTTCTAAAGTTACACTTTCAGCAATAATATTCATTTCATTATCCAATAGAACTACTCTTGAATTAGGTAATACTTCTTTGGTTTCATCATCTGAAATGTTTCCCACAAGTTTATGAGAACAAATTGTAAAAGAATAAATATCATCAAATCCTAAACCACCTTCTCTGTTTGATGAGAAAAATCCTAAATCATTGGAATTGATTATATATCCAAAATCGTCTTTAGAACTATTAATTGGTTTTCCGATATTTATTGGATTATCAAATGAATTACCATTTGGTTTTGCTTCAAAAACATCTAAGCCTCCAAGTCCTGGATGTCCATCAGATGCAAAAAATAAATGATTATCAGCAGAAACAAAAGGAAATGTTTCTCTTCCTTCTGTATTAATAGTTGGTCCTAAATTTTCAGGCGTTCCAAAGTTTCCGTTTTTATCAATCGCAACTTTATACAAATCAGAATTACCAAGACTACCAGGCATATTTGAGGCAAAGTAAAATGTTTTTTCGTCAGGACTCAATGCTGGATGAGCGGTTTTATAATTGTCATTGCAAAAAGGAAGCTCTTTTATATTACTCCATTCTCCATTTACTAATTCAGCTTTGTAAATTTTTTCTAATATGGATTTATCGGCACTTTTTCTTTTTTTACCATCATTATAATTATTTCGGGTAAAATACATTGTTTTTCCATCTTTAGTAAAAATGGGTGACGATTCGTTAAATTTAGTATTAATGGTTTTTGAAAAATTAGCAACATTTTCAGGCTTGTTTTCATTGTTTAATGTTGCAAAGAAAATATCTGTAAAATTTTGTTTAGTCCAATCATGAATTTTATTGAATTGGTTAGCGTCACTTCTTGAAGAAGTAAAAACAATTTGATTTCCAAAAAACGAAGGACCATAATCATAAAATTCTGTATTTATTGAGGTAGTATCAATACTATATTTAGGGTTATTTAAAGAAATTTTATTTAAGTATCCTTTGTTTTGCAAATAGCGTTTTCCTCTAGTATCATCCGATTTGTTTGCAAACAATTCCAAATATTTATTGGCTAAATCATAGTTGCCAATAGCTTTTAAGCATTGGGCATATCTAAAGTAATATTCTGAAGCTACTTCTGTATCTAAATTAAATAAAGCTTCATACGATTTTGCTGCTTTTTCAAGTTCGCCATTAAAATAATAGGCATTTCCTAGTTTTTCAAATAACTCTGCCGATTTATAGCCTTTTTCAACTACTTTTTCATAAACTTTAATAGCATCTATAAAAGCATACTTTTCATATTTTTTATTAGCTATACTAAGTTTGTTTTGCTGAGAATACGTGAAATTCGCAAAGTAAAAAATTAAAAGTATGGTGTAAATTGTTCTCATTGAATAGCAAATTATTAAAGTAGCTAAATTTAAAAAAATCTAGGAGCAGAAACCCTGACCTTGTTACTAAATTCATAGCGTAAAAATACCTCATGAGATCCCGAGTTATAATTCGCAAGTTTTGTTGTTTCTATGTCATAACCATATCCAATAAACCAAGAATCAGAAATTTGAAAACCAGCTAATCCACTCACAGAAGCATCCCAACGGTAGGCTAATCCTAAAGTTAGCTTATCAAAAAATAAAAAATTTCCAGTTACATCTGCTTGTATGGGTGCACCTTGCACTATTTTACTTAAAAGAGCAGGTTTAAAATCTATATTTTCACTAATCTTAAAAACATGCCCCGCTATAAAATAAATGTGAAGTTTTTGTTTTGATATTTCTATGTTGTTGTCATTATAACGATAAGATTCAAAAAAGCTTGGTACTGATAGTCCAAAATAGGTCTTATCTGAAAATAAATAGGTTCCAGCACCAATGTTTGGAGAAAATTCAGTTTTCACATTTTGAAATCGTGGATCTGAAGGATCGTAAATTCTTAATTTATTTACATCCAAATTAAAAAGATTTGCAGTTCCTTTTAAACCAACAGCCAATTTATAATTTTCAGAAATTCTTATGAAATAAGCTAAATCTATTGAAATTTCATTTTCGGTAACTGGACCAATTTTATCGTTTACAAAGTTTAAACCTATCCCAAAATTAGAGTCACCAATAGGAGTATTAATAGAAAAATTATTGGTTACTGGAGCACCATCCAAACCTAACCATTGATTTCTGTGTAATAAAAATACTGATGTAACTTCTCTTGAACCCGCATAAGCAGGATTAATAAGAGTTGTATTGTACATGTATTGTGTATACTGGGAATCTTGCTGTGCGAAACACCAACTACAAGTAAATAAAGTAAAAATAGTAACTAAGTATGATTTCATTCAGTGTACAAATTGGGCTATTTTTTCTATAATTTTATTTTACTAATATAATAAATAAATTAGTTTACTTGATTGATGTTTTACTATTTGTTTAAATTTTCATAATATTATTACAATTATCTAGGTTGCCATTAATAATTTCATTAAATTCCTATTTTAAAAATAATAGGATGAAAAAAATATTTTTAATACGTCATGCAAAATCAAGTTGGGACGTTCTTGTACAAGATATTAATCGTTCCCTATCAAAAAGAGGAGTAAATGATGCTCATGTGATAGCTTCTAAATTGATAGATTTTGTACCTAATTCATATGTGGTATGGTGCAGTAAAGCTAAGCGCGCAATTGAAACTGCGTATGTTTTTTCGGAATATCTTTCGGTGCCATTAGAAACTATTTATTTTAAAGAGGAACTTTATACTTTTGATGATGATAATTTACTCAAAGTCATAAAAAAATGTAAAAATGAACACGATAACTTAATTCTTTTTGGACATAATGAAGCAATTACAAATTTTGTTAATAAATTTGGAGACCTTTTTATAGAAAATGTCCCTACATCTGGAGTTGTTGTTTTACAATTTGATACTGATAATTGGGAAAATTTATACAAAGGCAAAACAATAACAACATTATTTCCAAGCCATTTTAAAAATGAACAACACAGTTAACAGTTATATTGATAGAGAAAAAAGTTGGTTAACTTTCAATGCTAGGGTATTACAAGAGGCAAATGATGAAAATGTACCTTTGTTAGATAGATTTCGATTTCTTGGGATTTTTTCCAATAATTTAGATGAGTTTTTTAGAGTTCGTTATGCTGCAATTAGACGAATGAGTCTAGAAACTAATGAGACTGAAAAAATATTAGGAGTTCCTGCAGAACAATTACTTAAAGAAATTACCGAGATTGTTATTGAACAACAATCCGAAAGTTTGCGTATATTAAGTGAAATTGAAAAAAAACTGGAAAAGGAAAACATTTTCATTATTAATGAAAAACAAATTACCAAAGAGCAAGAAGTTTTTATTCATGATTACTTCATTCAAAAAGTAAGTCCAGCTGTTGTAACTATCATGTTAAATGATTTAGATGAATTTCCCTTATTGAAAGATACTTCAGGTTATTTGGCAGTTAAATTGGTAATGAAGTCTAAGAAAATCAATCCTTTTGCATCAAAAGAAATTCAGTATGCAGTAGTTGAAATTCCAAATACCATTAACCGATTTGTAGTGCTTCCATCGAATTCAGAAAAGCAATATATAATCTTACTTGACGATGTAATTCGATGTAATTTAAGTTATATTTTCAACATTTTTGATTATGAAAGTATAGCTGCTCATATGATAAAAATTACTAGAGATGCACAGTTGGAATTTGATAGTGATTTGAGTAAAAGTTTAATGGAAAAAATTTCTAACTCTGTAAAAGAACGTAGAGTTGGAGAGCCAGTTCGATTTGTATATGATCAATCTATTGAAAATGATACTTTAGCCTTTTTCCTCAAAGGAATGAGAATTGACAGTTCTGATAGTATTATTCCAGGTGGAAGATATCACAATCGTAGAGATTATATGAACTTTCCTAATTTAGGAAGATATGATTTATTATACAGAGAAAATTTACCTTTACCTGTTCCTGGTTTAACTTTAGAAGGAAGTATTTTAGAAAGAATTAAAAAGAAAGATTATCTTCTTTATGCTCCTTATCAATCTTTTTCTTATGTTATTAAATTTTTGAGAGAAGCAGCTCTAGATCCAAAAGTGGCTTCTATTAAAATTACGCTTTATCGTTTAGCAAAGAATTCGCAAATTGTAAGTTCACTTATAAATGCTGCTAAAAACGGAAAGAAAGTAACGGTTCAAATTGAATTACAAGCTCGTTTTGATGAAGAAAGCAATATTTCGTATTCTGAACAAATGCAGACCGAAGGAATTGAGTTGATATTTGGGGTAAAAGGATTAAAAGTTCACAGTAAAATTTGTTTAATTGAACGTTTAGAGGAAGGAAAAGTAAAACGTTACGGATTTATTTCGACTGGAAATTTCAATGAAAATTCGGCAAAAGTGTATACCGATGTAACCTTATTTACGAGTAATAATGAAATCTTAAAAGATGCGGCTAAAATTTTCGATTTTTTTGATGTGAATTATAGAGTGCATCGTTATAAACATTTAATTGTTTCACCTCACTATACCAGAAGTCGTTTTAATAAGTTAATTGACAGAGAAATTTTAAATGCACTTTCTGGTAAAGAAGCTTTTATTAAATTGAAAATGAATAGTATATCCGATTTTAAAATGACGGATAAATTATATGAGGCCAGTAAAGCAGGAGTGAAAATTCAATTGATAATTAGAGGAATTTGCTGTTTAATTCCCGGTGTTAAAGGTTTAAGTGAAAATATTGAAGCGATAAGTATTGTAGATAATTATTTAGAACATTCTCGAATTTATATTTTTGGTAATGCAGGCGATCCAGAAGTTTTTATTTCTTCGGCCGATTTTATGACCCGAAATTTAGATGGAAGAGTAGAAGTAACTTGTCCAATCTATGATCCAGAAATTAAGCAAGAACTTATTGAAACTTTTGAAATTGGATGGAAAGCTAATGTAAAAGCTCGTATTCATTCTTCGGATTTATTGAACCGATATAGAAAAAATGGTGATGAAAAACCTTTCAGAGCCCAACAAGAAATGTATAATTATTACCAAAATAAATTAGATGTAATTGCTGAAAAAGTGCAATAAATTATATAGATGATTACAATTAAAAAATATGCTGCTATCGATATAGGGTCTAACGCCATGAGGTTGTTAGTAACTAATATTGTTGAGCAAGAAGGGTATCCAACCCAATTTAATAAGAGTTCCTTAGTTCGTGTTCCTATTCGTTTGGGGCAAGATGCTTTTACCGTAGGCGAAATCACGCCAGAAAATATTGATAGGATGATTGACGCCATGAAAGCCTTCAAATTATTGATGAAAGTGCATAAGGTTGAAAAATACCAAGCTTGTGCCACATCAGCAATGCGTGAAGCTTATAATGGTAAGGATGTAGTTGAAATCATCAAAAAGAAAGCTGATATTAAAATTGATATCATCGATGGTAAAAAAGAAGCGGCTATTATTGCGGCATCCGATTTAAAACAATTCATTAGTAATGATAAAGCATATTTATATGTAGACGTTGGTGGTGGTAGCACTGAATTTTCTTTATTCTACGAAGGAAAAATTATAGCATCCAAATCGTTTAAAAACGGAACGGTTCGTTTGTTAAATAACATGGTTAATGAAGTTGTTTGGCACGAAATTGAAAAATGGATTAAAACCAACACCGAACCTTTTGAAGATATTACCCTAATTGGTTCAGGTGGAAATATAAATAAGCTATTCAAATTATCTGAAAAACAACAAGATAAACCGCTTTCGTATGTATATGTAAGTTCGCAATACCAAAAGTTGAACAGCATGACCTACGAGCAAAGAATTGCTGAAATAGGTTTAAATCCAGACCGCGCCGATGTAATTATTCCAGCTACAAGAATCTACCTGAACGCAATGAAATGGAGTGGCGCTCGACATATTTACGTACCAAAAATTGGATTATCAGATGGTATCGTAAAGGCGATGTATTATGGAAGGATTTGATTGTGTTTACTAGTTTTATTCAATTATGACACGACACTACTATTTTTTAGTAACGCTCCTTTTATTTTTGTCATGCACTGATAAAAATAATAAAATCGCTACTTCTGAAATTAAATCAGATACTACTAAATCGTATCAGAATAAAGAGAAAGCAAAACCTGTATTTGACACTATTTTGAATGAAGGTAGTGTAATTATTTATGGAGATACAACTATTCAGAAAGATAAGATTAGAGAAGTTCTAATAAAATTTGAACCATATATAACTTTTGATGATTATAAAGTTAACGTCGAAAATGTTAAAGCAAAACTTCAATTAAATTCTCATGAATTAGGAAAGCAATTTAGAACTGCAATCAGAGAATGTTATAATAATTCTGAAAATCTTTTTGCTGGGCATTATACTTTAGCAACTTGGGGTTGTGGAAGTCCATGTCAAATGAATGTATTGATTGATAGAAGAACTGGGAAAATATATGATGCTCCAGATTCATCAGTCGGTTCAGAATATAAAAAAGATAGTAGGATGTTAATTATCAATCCGCCTGAAGAAGAAAATTATTATTATAATGACTGTATTTTTTGCA